>Ga0209403_10001598_pt1 | contig 29077 bp, 28 predicted proteins | sample ArcticOcean_MG_C_8_FD_187440 | JGI IMG/M metagenome (GOLD analysis project Ga0209403, IMG submission 187440) | Marine microbial communities from western Arctic Ocean - ArcticOcean_MG_CB11_86 (SPAdes) (version 2) | ecosystem: Environmental > Aquatic > Marine > Oceanic | place: Arctic Ocean...
CAAGAACGAGATCTAATTTATTTGAAATATGTAAAACAGACCACTTCTTTAATATCTGATAATATAACGTCTACCCTTTCCTGGCACCGACAATTTGAACGTAGAAGACGTTTAAAAAATACCCCGAAAAATGAAAATGTTGACCAATACGGAGTTCAAACGTTCGGCGCGCTATTTCAAATAAACAAATTAATATCGGATACCTTTAGATTGATATATGGTATCGATGTGTATTATGATCGAGTGAGCACAGGATCATACGACATAGACATTTTCACCCAACAAATGATTAACACGATACCTCTATATCCTGATAATTCCACCTTCATTCAATACGGATGGTATCTACAAAATAATTGGATGCCAACACCTCGTTGGGCCATCAGTCCTGGTATTAGATTGTCAAGATCCCAATTAAAGTCTCCCTTCCTTGATGATCCGACTCTTCCGATTCAATTTGGTGTGTTAGATCAGTCTTCTCAGTCGCTTACGGGTAGTCTGGGAATCAGATATTCATTTCTGGATGGTATTAACCTGGTGAGTAATATAGGTCAAGGTTTTCGAACGCCAAATCTGGATGATGTTAGTAAATTAGGATTGGGTAAAGGGGGTACGATTTACGAAATACCAAACGGAAAATTAAAACCTGAAAAAACATTAAGCTTCGATGGTGGAATTAAGGTTAAAAAAGGTCGAGTTCAAACTGAGGTCTTTGGTTTCTATAATATCATCAAGGACCTCTTGATAAGAAAACCTACCTCGATTAATGGATCGACAATCATCGTTAATCAAGGGGATACCCTCTCGTTATTCCATAAAGAAAATTCAGGGAAAGCATATACTACAGGATTTGAAATAAATAGTGAGATTAAAATAGATAAACAAATATCGCTAACGGGTCGCCTTAGTTATACATACGGAAAAAACATATCGGATAATGAGCCATTAGCAAGTATACCTCCATTGAGTGGTCGTATACAAATTTCGTGGCTAACCGGCGGATTAAAAACGGATTCAACATATAGATTTGCCTCTGCCCAAAATCGATTGTCATCTGAGGATAAATTAGATCTAAGGATACCTGAAGGCGGATCACCATTATGGCAAACATTGAATTTAAAGATCACTAAAAAGATCTCAAAACCGGTTTCTCTATCTTTGACCATCAATAATATCTTTGATTTAAATTATCGTGAACATTTAAGCGGTTTAAATGCCCCAGGAAGAAATTTCTTGTTTGGTATTCGATCCATATTTTAAAAGAAAAACTCTTTTAAGCCGAGTTCTGCGGGTGAAAAGCCCGTGGGTGAAGGCGTTCCGCTCGCTGGGGCGTCAGAGGCGATGCGAAATCCCCTCTGTCTGAGGAATCCAAAGGGGATATGTTACCCTTTGGTCGGGGGCGTGGTTTCGTCCCACGGGCACTTCGCATAATTATCATTACAAACTTATACAGAGGATTGTTATGGCTATTTCAATTTTAAGATCACAAATTCATATCATAGATATGCAAACCCGAATACCATTTAAATTTGGGATCACAACGATGACTTCTGTCCCACATTTAATCCTTAAACTCACAATGGAAATAGATGGGAAGCAAATCACTGGTTTAGCCGCAGACCACTTACCTCCCAAATGGTTTACTAAAGATCCTGACACCACAATGAGGGCGGATCAGGAGGATATGATTACCATCATTCAAAATGCATGTAATATTGCCCTTGCATGTAAGCCAGAAGAATCTGTTTTTACCATGTGGTATTCAATTTATATGAATCAGCAATCATGGGCTGAGACCACCGCATTTCCCTCTTTGTTATGGGGGTTTGGTGTGAGCTTGGTTGAGCGTGCCCTAATCGATGGGTTTTGTAAAAGAACAGGGATAAATTTCTCAACCGCAATCCAGACCAATGCGTTCGGTATAAAATTTGATCGTTTATACCCTGAATTAACTGGAATCGAACCTGTGGATATTATACCATCCAAACCGGTAGATCGTCTTCATGTCAGGCATACAATTGGTCTTGGAGATCCGATCACCGATTCAGACATTTTACCAGCCGATAGAGTTGCTGATGGTTTACCACAATCTCTTGAATCCATTATAAAAGCTTATAATATAAGATATTTTAAAATAAAAATATCTGGAGATATAGAAAAGGATACTGCCCGAATAGAACACATTGCAGAGGTATTACAGAAATTCGATATCGACCATGCCTTCACCCTTGATGGTAATGAAAACTACCATGAAATTGATTCATTTAAACAATTTTGGAATAACCTCATTTCAAATAGCCGGCTCACTTCATTTCTTTCACGCTTAATTTTTGTTGAGCAGCCGATCCACAGAAATATGGCCTTAACCGAAAATTTAAGGGATGAATTGAATAAATGGCCCAATCATCCACCCATCATCATTGATGAATCCGATGGCGGTTGTGGTGATCTAAAAAAAGCGGTTGATATCGGGTATGTTGGTACAAGCTACAAGAACTGTAAAGGTGTGATAAAAGGATTAACGAACATCGCTTTTCTAAAGTTTTTATCGCAGAACCATCCTGGAAGAAATTATATACTGAGTAGTGAAGACCTATCCACTGTAGGACCAATTTCCCTATTACAGGATCTTGCCGTTCTTGCAACGCTTGGTGTCCGTCACTCCGAGCGGAACGGACATCATTATTTCAGTGGAATGAGTATGTTACCAGAACCAATGCAACGTGATATAATGAAATCTCATCCCGACCTTTTTAAATGGCATAAGGATGGATTCCCAACTCTGGATATAAGAAACGGTGAAATTCAGCTAGGTAGTATAGTAAATGCACCCTATGGACTGGGATGTGATATTGATCCAACTTACTTCACGGACTTGGATCAATGGCTTCTTAAGTTACGAGACGGTGATTAACGGGGATGCTACCTTGGTACCAGAGGATTACTAATTATCGGATAATTCGGATGGTTCTGTCGTGGGCAGCAGTCGCTAGAATATCATGTCGTGGACTAAATGAAACGGCGGTTATTCCACCACTGTGGTTTTTCAATCTTTTATAGACCGTTCCATTCTTAATATTGTAAATAATTCCTTGCCCTGAAGAACTCCCACTTGCAAGATATTTACTTGTTCTACTGAAATCAAGGGCACGAATAGCTGCATGCTGGACATGAAGTGTTATATATTGAACCATTTCATTTTCATCGGTATTGAATGTCTTTGTTATCCATATAACAACTGTCCCATCTTCCTGGCCACTTGCCAATACTTTGTTACCATCGCTAAATGCAAGGGACATAACAGATGAAGGTATTGGTGACTTCAAAGTTAGTGTCGATTTGCCCTTACTTATAGCCCAAATTTTTACTGTGCTATCCAAGCTGGCACTTGCAAAATATTTTCCATTGGGACTAAACGCTATAGATGTGACCTGACCCGAATGTTCCTTAAGTTTAACAATCGGTTGGGCTTTTTTTACAGACCATAAGTAAATAGATCGATCAAAACTACCACCATCTAAAATGGATCCATCGGGACTGAAAGCAAGAGAGGTAATTCCTGAATTATGCCCCTCGAGCGTGGATAGTTTCTCCCGTTGTTTGAATCCCAAATGATCACTTTGTCATCAAAATCACCACTGGCAATTAAATGATTATCTGAGCTGATCACCACCGACCAGACGGCTTTGGCATGTCCAGAACGTTTTTTACTAATGATCCATCAGGCATCGACCATATCTTAACTTTCTTATCCCAGATTCCGCTGACCATGAATTTGCCATTGGGGCTGAATGAAAGAGAACTCACCTCACGATCATGATCGATGAGCAATTAATCTTCATATCCTGAAATCGCCTGTGCATTTACCCTTGACGGATATATGGCAAGAAAAATCCAGGTGATTATAAATATGTAGATTGCAAGAGGTTTCATCTGTCACTCAAGTTAACCGTATTGATCCGATCTTTATTTCAATATTTATTTATACAATGGAATGTAAAGACAATCGATATGATTTGCAGGTTGTCCCTGATTTATTAAGCAGAAGTTTTAAAAAGACCGGATTGTTGTACTAATCTATATCTATCTGTACAGATCCCATGGGTTCTGTATTAATCTATATCTATCTGTACACTATGCAAATCCACCACAAAAAATCACACCAATCATCGGATTAGCAAACTTGAGCCATATTCCCGGTTTGTCGCAGGGACCTCTGGGCCCTTAGATACTCGTTTATTAAGAATGCAAGTTTACATAATAACTATTATGCGAAGTAGGTTGTTATCTAACCGGTGGGAGGCATCCTATATCTGCATTTTTAAAAAAATAATCCATCGGATTGCAACTTTTTGTACCTCATCATTAAAAGCATGTCGATGAAGTATTCATAGGTACATTGGCATAGTAATATATGTATATGTTTTTATAAACCAACTTTGTATAAATAGGTATAGCCTTGTACACAACAAGTGACATAAACAAATTTATTTTCGATATAGTTTATGCGTTAAATTCCTTTTTGATTCTATTTATTACGCCAAAATTGGTTTGAAGAATCTCTAAACAAGTTCAATAACTTTAAGGACATAGCTTTGTCATGTAAAAGAAAAATATCTTGTCGGAATGAGTAGATGATATATATTGATATTTCTATCTAATTTTAATCCTATCTATTGCCTTCGCTGTTAGAATCTTATAAGGTGAGTCCACATGGGTTTCAAATCGCCTTTATATTATCGTACTGGTGTGAACTTTTAATATAAGGACCATTTTAATTTAAGGTTACATTTGAGGAATTACAATGACGATAACTGTTAAGTTGTTTGCCACGTTAAGAAAATATCTACCTGAAGATGCTGTTAATAAAACGGCTACATTCGAACTGGATGAGTCGTCCACCACTGATGATATTGTAGAAAAACTGAAGATTCCAGATGGGCATGTCCATTTGATATTAATTAATGGAAAACACGCAGAAAGAGGATCTGATATTCCAGAGGGGGCAACCGTTAGTTTCTTTCCGCCCGTTGCAGGAGGATAATCACCATTGTGGCACAGCATACATATTATGGATTTAAATTGGAGGATGGTGTAAAGGGATTAACACGGGCATTGTCGGACGCCTCGATAGATATGAAATTGACGATAATAAACGTGAATGAAGTAATTTTTGAGATTGAGATTAATGGGCGTAAAGGAAATATTAGTTTAACATATACTACGACGACAAATCATCCTCTGGCAAGGCTCGGGCCCATTTCTGTATTAGATATGACTGTTAGTGATAACTTGCCGGACATAAAACATATTTTTACTCTCGCGTTTTTACGAGGTGGTGGATAATAAGTTTATGGTTAGAACCGGATTTTTGTTCATACTAAAGTTCCTTTTTGTTGGGACTTTGCTTATACCCACGATATGCTATAGTCAATCTAATGAAACCGCCGTTGACGAAGTGTCCAAAGCATTTGAGCAAATAAGGGCAGACGATGCGAATTTCCTAGCACCTAAGAAATACAAAACCGTAGAAACGGCTTATAATAAATATATTAAGGCCGTCAGGGGAGGGAAATCTGAACAGGATACAAATAAAAAACGAACATTTTTTAATGATGCCTTGGAAAATGCAAAGGGCCAAGTCAAGCAAGCGAATAAAATTCTATCGAAACCTTTATATTCGAGATCTCTTGCGCTGGCGGAAGAAGCCGATATTATTGTGCCAAAGTCATTCAATCTGGCTGAACGGCGGCTCTCAGACGCTACATCCAAGCTCGAAGATGGCAAGATCGTTGAGGCCGATCAAATAGGCAAGGAAGCTATTACGCTTTATAACGTTTCAAAAATAGCTGCTGTTAAATCAAAATTAATCGGATCAGCTCAATCAGGAATCAATGAGGCGATAGGAAATAAATGGGATACCCTAGCCCCGAAATCATTTAATGAAGCGTTTTCATTTATAAATGAAGTTGAAACCGCCCTAGAAAGAGGGGAAAAAGTCACAGACGAATTGAGAAATATCGCCCAAAATGGAATTTATAAAACCCGTCATGCCATATGGCTTGCTGCAAAGATAGACACCTTACGAAAAAAAACATCTAATTGGGAAACCTTGTGGTTGTCCCAAGAAAACTTGGTTAAACAGGCCACGGATTTGACTGATATTTCACCGGATTTTATCACCAATTCACCACAAGTAATCTTAACCGAAAGTTTAAATATATTGACAACCCGAATTGATTCCTTAAGTCAGGAATTCACACGTAAGGACCAGCATATCAGCACATTACAATCCACAGTTGATTCGTTAACGGCTGCCATTAACCAACAACAGATTCGGCTCGCTTCAATGGTAGAAAACTATCAAAAAGATTTACAAACCCGGAAGGAAGACCTGGATCTCAAAAGACGAGAATTGGATGCGGACCTCAGAATAAAAATTCAATTGGATGCAGTAGCTCAGGCCCAAACTAGATTTGTAGAAATAGAGGCCATCGTTCTGAGAGAAGAGAACGAGGTGTTAATCCGTCTCGTTGGTCTGGAATTTAAAGCTGGAAAAACAAATATATCAGAACAGGGTAACAGGATACTCGATAAATTGGGAAATTATCTTTTGTTATATCCAAACACCACAGTGATCGTTGAGGGTCATACTGATTCCTCTGGCAAGGAAGATAAAAATCTTGCTTTATCAGAGGAGCGTGCGCTCACTGTGAGAAATTATCTTATTTCATCTTCGGGTTTGAATGATAATCAAATTACATCAATAGGGGTTGGTAGCATTCATCCTATCGTATCAAATAAAACACGGAGAGGTAGAGCGCAGAACCGCCGAATCGATATTGTAATTTCTTTCAAAAGTGATAGTTAACCTCTCTCCTCCTTTGGTTCATAGTATTCTATTTTTTCTTTTCAGCTGCCCATAGACCACGTGAAAGGGCTCGACCGCAAAATGGGCAATAGTTAACACCCAGGTACGAAAAATTTCCCGATGTATCGCCCGCACGTATAAAATATTCCGTATCAATTTCATTTAATACCCTGCCATCCTGGATCTGATAAACTTCAGATTTTGTAAGAATCTCACGGTCCATTGCATCTCCCATATCTTTACAACAAATCATTTTTTGCATCCTCCTGTGTAGTTATAAACGGTCTGATATTCTTATCTTTTAATTTGTCCGGTTATTTTAATTATTTGACGCATCGGAGTTCTTGTACTGAAACGTAATGTTTGTAGTTTGTTTTTACAATGTGAAAACATAAATACACCTGATGCGATCTGCGTCTACACTATTATTCTGGTGTTATCATTTCGAAATGCCACATGTTTAAGTTAATGACCAACGTACGAAATTTATGTACGGGCACGATATTGGTTAAAATTTATTATATTATATATTGAAACTTCGATAATATATTTTTATTGATTGTAGGTGGATATTGTTATTTGTTCTTCAACATTAAATCATCTTTATTTTCGGTCATAAAATCTTATTTCTTGCCGCGGAGAAAAACATGTCTAAAATAGATAACACTCTTTTTAATAATATAAAAAATGAATTATTTTCATCTGTCATAGCTGATGCCCTGGATGGCGTGGGCCATAGGGATCAAATATTGAGACATGATATCCGACCGCTCGATTCGAACATGATTGTAGTTGGTAGAGCTATGACGGTTCTGTCCGTTGATGTATATTCTATTCCTGATGAGCCATATAAATTGGAATTAGAAGCAGTGGATTCGTTAAAAGAAAATGATGTGCTTGTCGCCCAAACAAATGGCACAACGAGAAGCAGTCTTTGGGGTGAACTTCTTTCAACTGCGGCAACGTATCTAGGTGCAAATGGGGCTGTGATTGATGGTTTTACAAGAGACACAAAGGCTATTATAGATATGGAATTCCCTGTGTTTGTTCGAGGTATTGCCCCTTTTGATTCGAAGGGAAGAAGTGATGTAATTGCCTATAATGTTGAAATTGAATGTGGAGGTGTCACGGTCTCCCCGGGAGATATTATTTTTGGTGATTGTGACGGCATCGTTGTCATACCTCAATCGATTGAAGAAGAAGTGATTGCTGCTTCATTTGAAAAAGTCAGAGGCGAAAAGGAAGTAAGGAATGCTCTTCTAAATGGTATGAGTACGACAGAGGCTTTTAAAAAATATGGTATTCTGTAATGGATCTTGAATGATGCAACTCATAGAATGTGTACCCAATTTTAGTGAAGGTCGTGATCCAATAATTGTAAACGAGATCGCGGGAGAGTTTCGTAATCTCCCTGATGTCCTCCTGATCGGTCAGGAAATGGATTATGATCACAATAGAAGTGTGATAACCTGTATTGGGTCCCCTCATTCAGTTGTGTCAGCCGTATATAATGCCTGTAGAAAAGCCAAAGAATTAATTGATCTTCGAAACCATCATGGCGTACATCCCAGGATTGGGGCAACAGATGTAATTCCTCTTGTTCCCCTTCGTAATATATCCATGTCAGATTGTGTGGACTTATCGTATAAATTAGGACATAAAATAGCTAAAGATATGGAGATTCCTGTTTATTTGTATGGATCGGCATCAAAGCGTTTCCACAACAAATCACTCGCAGATATCCGGCGAGGAGAATTTGAATATCTTCAACAACTTATCTTAAATAAATCAGACAACAAACCTGATTTTGGTCCATCTACAATTCACCCCTCCGCAGGCGCGATTGCGATTGGTGTTCGTGATATATTAGTAGCATTTAATGTAAACTTGCGATCTAAGGATATTGACATGGCAAGAATGATTGCCAGAGAAATTCGAGAAAGTAACGGTGGATTACCAGGTGTTAAAGCCCTTGGACTTAAACTTTCTCAAAAAAAATGTGTCCAGATATCCATGAATATTACCGATTATAAACAAACATCCATCCCTGAGGTTTATCGATTTATTAAGAGGAAAGCCAACTCAAATCGTGTTGAAATATTGGAATGTGAATTGATAGGTTTGGCCCCCATTCAAGCCTTTAACCAATCAAATCTCGCAGATATTCAATTGAAAAATATGACTCCAAGTCGATACTTGGATTATCATATTAAGCGAGCAGAAGGAATTTTACATCATACTGATAACATATAAGTTACAATTAGTTTTCCGCTCAATTGAAACGATAAACCATGTCAGAAATACGATAATAAACGCTTGACACTCACCCTATACACCCATATCATGTTGACCAAGTTGGTCAACATGATATGGGTGATCTTGAATATTCAATATTGAGGAGTTTCGATGCGGGTATCAGCCAAAACTGAATATGCATGTCGTGCCATTTTAGAGTTGGCTCGTTGTAATAAGAACACTGAGGTGGTTCAAATCAATGATATCGCTAATCGGCAGGTGATACCCAGGAAATATCTAGTACAGATTTTATTGCAACTACAAAGGTCTGGCCTGGTAAAGAGCAAACGGGGAGCCGCTGGCGGTTACATGCTTGCAAAGGCGCCAGGCGAAATATCCCTTGGCGATGTGGTAAGAACTATGGATGGATCTCTTATGGCGATCGAAAGCCTTGAAGGAAGTTCCGATGGATCTAAAATTCGCCAGGGTGAAGGGCACCAGGTTCTGATTTATGTCTGGCATGAGGTCCAAGATCAACTTGGACAAGTTATGGATGGGATAAATTTTGAAGATATAAGTAAACGTGCAGCAAAATTGTCATCCATGTACTATATATAAGGTGAAATATGTCTCAAAAAATCTATGATAGTGTCCTCGATCTGATCGGGCAAACGCCGTTGGTTAGATTAAATAAAATATCGGACAAAGGGAAGGGTATTGTTCATGGTAAGCTCGAATCCCTAAATCCCGGTGGAAGTGTCAAGGATCGAATTGGATTAAACATGATCCTCGATGCAGAACAACGTGGCCTACTGGAGCCTGGTGGGACAATCGTTGAGCCCACCAGTGGCAACACTGGGCTAGGAATCAGCCTTGTGGCGGCAGTAAAAGGCTATAATGTCATATTAACTATGCCAGATAATATGAGTATTGAGAGACGTATTCTTTTGTCATCCTACGGGGCTGAGATTGTCTTGACGCCAGGCATGCAGGGTATGGCTGGTGCAGTTTCAAAGGCAGAGGAAATCGTCAAAGAGAACCCTGGATTCTACTTACCTCAGCAATTTAATAATCCTGCTAACCCGGCCATACATAAGAAAACCACTGCTGTAGAAATTTGGGAGGCAACGGAGGGACGGATTGATGCTTTTGTTGCTGGTGTAGGTACTGGTGGAACGATAACTGGCGTTGGGCAATTTTTAAAAGAAAAGAATAAGAATATAAAAATTTATGCGGTTGAACCGTCCTTATCTCCAGTTCTATCCGGAAAACCTATAGCAAGTCTCATCCATGCTATTCAAGGCATTGGGGCGGGATTCATACCAAGCATACTTGATACATCAATCATCGATGATGTGATTACGGTGGATGATGAGGAAGCCTATGCATCGGCCAAACAAGTGGGGATAAAGGAAGGGTTGATGGTCGGGCTATCCGCAGGCGCCAATGTGTTTGCCAGTCTGAAAGTGGCCGAGCAAATGGATGACAGTCAAACTGTGGTCACGATTCTATGTGATACTGGGGAACGATATTTAAGTGTAAGAGAGTATTTTGAAGGATAAATCATTTTATCAATTTCCTTTTTGTTGTATTCGGAGGCAAATGATCATGTCGATAAAGGTTCGCATTCCAACTCCATTGAGAAAATTAACTGAGAATCAGTCTGAAGTACAGATTGAAGGCGATACCATTGAAAGCATATTGGGTAATATGGATTCTTCTTATCCAGGGATCAAAGAGAGAATATGCGATGAAAATGGTGATGTCCGCCGATTTATCAACATATATGTGAACGAAGAAGATATTCGATTTATAAATGGAAAAGAAACATCCGTTAGTGATGGAGACCGTATATCTATTGTACCAGCCATTGCTGGCGGAACTACGGATTAAATATGCCTGATAATGTGCTCATACGGGTTCCCGCCACCACCGGTAATCTGGGATCAGGTTTTGATTGTGTCGGAATGGCCCTGGCTTTATATAACGAAATTACATTTAAAATTATTGAGTCCGGGTTAAAAATTACAATTGTCGGTGAAGGTGCACAGGAAATTCCAATTAACACCGATAATGTATGCATTAGAGCCGCTAATCGGGTCTTTGATAAAATTGGATGGAGACCAACGGGGTTATCTGTTCATATGAACCATGCCATTCCCGTGTCTCGTGGCCTTGGGAGTAGTGGCGTCGCTATAGTCGGTGGTGCCGTAGGTGCAAACGAGTTAGCTGGCCAGCCTCTGCCCACGACAGAAATTATGAAAATATGTTCTGATCTGGAAGGTCATCCAGACAATGTAGTGCCTTCATTGCTAGGTGGGTTATCTATTAGTGGTGAGCGTGAAAATACGATAATTTATCAAACTTATCAGATCCAACCTCCGTTGAAAGCGGTCGTCGCGATCCCCGAGTTTACATTGGATACAAAAACTGCGCGTCAAGCTTTACCCAGTCACGTGACAATGGATGATGCCGTCTTTAACCTATGTAGCGTCGGGCTTTTGATTGGAAGCCTGATATCCGGAAGATATGAAAACCTACGTTCTGGAATGGCTGACCGCCTTCATCAACCATTTCGGGAACCCCTCATCCCTGGCCTTTCAGATGTCGTTCAAACAGCCCTTGATATGGGGGCTCACGGAGCCGCATTGAGCGGCGCTGGCCCTACAGCCATTGCTTTGGCTACGGAGCATTTTGAGGAGATTGGCCAGGGTATGTCTTCTGCTTTTGAACAACACCAGATTAAAAGTCAAATTCGCATCCTGAACATCGATAATTTGGGATGCCAGATCGATCCATCCTGAACCATATATCAGGCTAAAATTATGCAATCACTTGAAGGGGTTAAAGTTTTAGATCTTACGAGAGTCTTAGCGGGCCCCTTTTCTACGATGATTCTGGCAGACCTGGGCGCAGAAGTGATCAAGGTTGAATCTCTTGAGGGGGATGAAGCACGTGGCTTTGGTCCATTCAAAAACGAGGTCAGTGGATATTTCCAAAATGTTAATCGAGGTAAAAAAAGTATTGCTTTAAATTTGAAAGATCCGACCGGACGTGAAATTTTATTGAAATTAATATCAGAAGTCGATATCCTTGTTGAAAACTTTAGACCTGGAGCCATGAAAAGGCTCGGGCTGGATTATCCCTCCTTACAACCCGAATTCCCAACTTTAATCTATGCTGCTTGTTCGGGGTTTGGTCAAACCGGCCCCTACGCAGAACGGGGAGCCTATGATATGATCATTCAAGGCATGGGAGGCGTAATCAGTATAACGGGGGAGCCAGACCGCCCACCCGTAAGAGTCGGTGTTTCCATAGGTGATTTATCAGCCGCCTTGTATACCTGTATTGGAATTTTAACTGCCCTGTTCGTACGAAATCAAACGGGGAAAGGACAAATGGTCGATATCAGCATGCTCGATTGTCAGGTAGCCCTATTAGAAAATGCGATCGCCCGATATGATATGACTGGAGAAATTCCCCAACCTCTTGGCGCCAGACATCCATCCATTACCCCATTTCAGGCATTAAAAACTAAGGATAATTGGATAATGGTTGCGGCAGGAAATAATAACTTGTGGGCGAAATTCTGTGAGGCAATTGGCTGCCATGAGATGGTCCATGATTACAGGTTTGAATCGAATGAATTACGAACTGAAAATCACCAAGTATTACAATTGGAATTGGAAAAAGTTTTTATTACTAAAGATACACTTGATTGGCTTGAGATATTGGGATCTTTAGATATTCCTTGTGGTCCCATTCAATCTGTAGATCAGGTGGTTGAGGATCCTCAAATTTTGGCCAGAAACATGATTTTAACCATGGTACATCCAGTTGCAGGTCCCCTTCGAATGTCCGGATCACCAATAAATTTATCTGAAACACAGCCTTCAATCACTCAGCATGCCCCTGATCTTGGCGAACATACAAACCATTTGTTGCACTCATACATAAATGCTTCCGAAGATGAGATCACAAAATGGCGCAAAGACGGCATAATCCAATAGTTATAGAATCTTAAATGGAAAAATCAAAAGATGAAGGCCATGGTGTTGCACGAAATGCGGTTTATTTATTAGCAGGTAAGATAATATCTACCACATTGGGTCTCATCTTTGTGATATATATCGCGGTGGAATTGGGATTAACCCAGTTTGGTATATATACTTTGGGGCATTATTTTGCAGGAATATTTGTAATATTTGGCGATTTGGGTCTTAACAATTATACCACACGTGAAATAGCAAGAAACCGAAATGATGCACAGGGCACTATCAACCGCATTTTTAGCTTCAGAATAGTCCTATCGTTGCTTGCATTTACCATTGGCGTCAATGCGTTGCTCTTCATTGATTACGGTATCTATATAGAGCAACTCACGATTATCATATTATTTACTCATATATTTTTCAAATCCTTCCTATCTTTTATCATTCATATATTTGAAGGCTTCGAGCGAATGGAATATATTACTATTTCCGAGGCCTTGAGACGTGGATTAGATTTGGCCATTGGGATATATATTGTATCACAAGGATATGGATTAACATATTTAATTATAGGCCTTGTGATTAGTGATCTCATTATCTTGATATTCACATGGAGTCTATTCTATTATTCACTCCCAGTTAGAATTCAATTTGATTTTACGACTACCGCATGGTATGACACCCTGACTTCTGCCATCCCTTTCGGGCTTCTTCTTGTATCACTTGGGGTGATCAATTCTATTGACACAACGATGTTGGGAAAAATAAGCGGTGAGACCGAGGTAGGACTATACGGGGCGGTCATTCGTATTACCTCAGTCTTATCGATTATTCCCCTCATGGCTGCTACGGCAATGTTTCCAGCCACATCAAGACTATATTTTACATCCTTGGAAAAAGCCCGATCCATTTTTTTAAATTTAATTCGATTAATGATGTATATTGGGCTTCCAATAGCCGTGGGAACAACAATAATCGGGTCATCTTTAATTGTTCTCGTTTACGATACGACCTTTTTACCTGCCGCCCTCCCCTTGAAAATAGTGATATGGTCAATCGCTTTAGCGTTTCTCAATTTACCCATGGTAATGTTCCTCAGTTCAATCGAAAAACAAAAACAAGCCACTATTATTATTGGGATAGGCGCTATTTTTAATGTTATTTTCAATTTCATTCTTATCCCAGAGTATGGGATGGTGGGTGCGGCAACAACAACCGTTATATCTCAAATAATCATTTTATATTTCTGTTCCCGTCGTATTATAGAATGTTTGGATCAAATATCCTGGCAACCTATATTGGCTCAGTCTCTAACAGGGAGTCTGGGCATGGCCCTTGTATTATTGGTGCTTCCAGATATGCACGCCATCCTACTTATTATATTTGGAGCGATGTCTTATCTTACTATTATGATTATTATCGGCGCGGTCAATCGTAAAGATTGGCAAGATATCCTACATCTTTTCAATCCCACTAGATAACGCGTATGACCAGACCTTTTACCCAACATTATCAAATACGAGATAATATCGTCGCTGGTCTTATTTCTTATTGCACCGTAGTCCCTTCGATACTAATCTGTTATTTCCTCCTTGAACCTATTTTTCAAAGCACGTTCCCCCTGCTATCCCTCCTCTGTTTATGGGCAGGCCTTACGACCGTGGCAAGCTCTTTTTGGACCCGTATGCCAATCATCCTGATCCCCAATATCAGTGTGATATCTCTTGTGATATTTTCTCTCTACTGGGGAGAGGCCTGGTCAAAGAGCCACCTGGTCCTTTTGTTCTTTATGGTAAATATATTATTATTGATCGTGGGCTTTCTAAGGATCGGTAAATTAATCGAAAACGCGCTCCCCCCATTTTATTCAGCAGCACTTATGGTCGGGTTAGGCGTACTTTTAATATCCGCAGGCCTTCGGTTGGGAGGATTTATAACTGCTCATCCCATCACATTATCTGTTTGGGGTGAAATGACCACACGTTCAACTGTCATTATAACTATTGGCTTATCCTTTTATTTTATAGCACGCATTAAATCATATCTTGCTCCTATGTTATGGGGATTAGGAGCGGCTGTACTTGGAAGTTTCCTTTTAAACACCCCTAAAAATAATCTGACTGCCCCCTCATTAATATCTTCGAATATTTCGGACATCATTTTACTTCCAAACTTTGAAATGGTGACAGTAGATTTAATCCCCGCTATTATGACCGTGAGTTTTATAATCGTCTTTGAATCCTTGTTAATTGGATATGCCCTGAGATATTATTACCCTCAGACATATAACTTAGATCGAATTTTTAAAATATGTGGTATAGGAGGGATTTTTTCAGCGATTTGCGGGTTACCTGGTTCTTTGCCTGCACCTGAGGGATTGGGAGCGGTGATCTCCAACAATAGATCATGGCAATCTGGACTATTTACCGGGGGGTTATTAATATTAAGCGCATTTATATTACCTATACTATCCCTACCGGGAAGTTACATCCGGGTAGGGCCAGAAGTCCTTGTGTATCCGATTGGCGGGACCTTGATTATCCTGGTTGGGATTGGTTGCCTTACGGCCATTAGACGTATAGATTGGCATGCTAATGATCAATTAATCGTTGCACTAACCATTTGTATACTTGTCCCTATAACACAAAGCATATTAAATGGATTTGGGATCAGTTTGTTGATTTATGTTGGTTATCAGATATTAAACGGTGAATCACGAAATATTCCGCCAATTTTATACGTTCTTAACGTGATATTCATTTTGAAATTTCTGTATTGAATCGGGTGGTTTGCCCTATTTTGTTACCAATAATCAATTAAATGTCCTTGCCGGGAAAACCAGACGACATTAACGATAAACGTGAGTGCAACCTCAATACTGAATGCATAGAGAATACCGATGAAAAAAGGTCGGGCTTTTTAATAAGCTGACACCACCGAGACGGAACAGAATGAATTTTAATATATGGGGAATAGGAAATCCAAATGTAGGAGAGGACGAATTAAAACAATCCGATAAAACGGCTCGAGGCGTTACATCACGGTTGAATCTACCTGAGTTCAAGTTCGGATTTAACATCCGTTTTTCTAATGGTTGTAACACAAGGTCGCACTCGGGCGCATCTCGTGAAAGTTTAACAATGATGTGTGAATTTTGATATAAAAAAAACGGCGAAATAACACATGGTTATTTCGCCGTTTTACTGAATCACAAGGTTTAAAGGGCATCTACAATCAAATCGCCAACCTCAGTTGTTCCATATCCCATCTTGCCGGCATCCATGCTATCCATTTTCTCACTCACCACATGAATAATTGCTTTTTCTACAGATAGGGCAGCTTCTTTCTCACCCAATTGATCCAACATCAACTGACAGGCAGCAATAGCAGCAACTGGATTTATTACATTTAGGTTCGTGTATTTAGGTGCAGAACCTCCAATAGGTTCAAACATGGAGACGCCTTCTGGATTGATATTACCGCCAGCGGCAATACCCATACCTCCTTGAATCATAGCACCAAGGTCTGTGATTATATCTCCAAACATATTCGTGGTAACAATCACATCAAACCATTCTGGGTTTTTAACCATCCACATACATGTGGCATCAACGTGGGCGTAATCGGCTGTAATATCCTCATATTCTTCAGCGACCTCATAAAACACACGTTCCCAAAGATCATGGGCATAGGTCAATACATTGGTTTTAGCACAAAGGGTCACCTTGTTTTGTTTGTTACGTTCTCGTGCTACGTTGAATGCATATCGGATACAACGCTCGACACCTTTTCTCGTATTAATTGATTCCTGGACGGCAACCTCGTCCGGTGTGCCCTTTTTAAAAACCCCGCCGGCGCCAACATACATATCTTCGGTATTTTCACGGACCACAACAAAATCGATATCTTCAGGGCCTTTATTTTTAAGTGGACAATCAACCCCGGGATATAATTTTACAGGACGCAAATTTATATACAGATCCAATTCAAACCGGATTGTCAATAAAATGCCTTTTTCTAAAACGCCAGGGGGACAATCAGGATGGCCAATAGCACCTAAATATATCGTATCATAATTCCTAAGTTCGTTTAAAGCCTCTTTGGGTAATATTTCACCTGTCCGTAAATATCTGGCACCACCAAAATCGTATTCTGTCAATTCATACTCAAATCCAAATTTCTCAGAGGCGGCGCGGAGCACTTTTAATCCTTCTCTGACAACTTCAGGCCCCGTTCCATCACCGGGAATAACAGCGATATTATGCAAATCGACCTCCATTCAATTACTCTTTAACCAATCCACTATGTATAGCAACTAATTGATTCAATGAACTCAAATATGCTTCTATACTCGCTTTGATCACATCTGTATCCGAACCGATCCCATTAAATGTATGTTCATGATAACACACTCTCACTTTAACTTCATTGGCACTTTCTATGCCATTGGATGAGGTTTGTACATCATCAAGGGTTGTCGGCAATTTTGTGATGTTATCTATCGCGTTAAAAGCAGCTTCAACCGGGCTGATTCCATGACCTATTGCTTCTATAGATTCACCGCTAATTTGAATACGTACTGTCGCATCCGCCTCGCCGCGATGGGTCGAGGTAGCGTGGTAATCCTCTAAAATATATTGTTGGGGAACATCGATCGGGGCATCACTCACCAATATATGTAGATCTTCGTCAACGACTTCCTTCTGTCGGTCTGCAACGGTTAAAAATCGTATGTGTATTTTCTCAAATGTTTCTTTCTGATCATCAGAATACACATATCCTAACCGTTCAAGCCGATGTCGTAGTGCGTGGCGTCCTGACCGTGCTGTAAGGACAATATCACTATTAGCAATACCCACATCTCCAGGCCGCATAATCTCATAATTTTCACGATTTTTCAAAAAGCCATCCTGATGTATACCAGAAGAATGAGCAAATGCATTTGCGCCTACAATAGCCTTATTGGGTTGCACGGGCATATGCATCAGCTCTCTTACGAGCATACTAGTTGGAAATATCTGATGTGTATCAATACCCGTATTCGCGCCATAAAAATTCGTGCGCATCTTTAAAGCCATCACAATTTCTTCGAGGGCAGCATTACCCGCTCGTTCACCCAATCCGTTAATGGTACACTCAACTTGTTGTGCTCCCGCTTTAATCGCAGCAAGGGAGTTTGCAGTCGCCATGCCCAGGTCGTTGTGACAATGAACACTAACTTTGACTTTATGAATATTGGGAACGTGTTCAATAATCCGTCGTATCAAATCTCCCCATTGCTCTGGCACGGCATAACCAACGGTATCTGGAATGTTTACAACGGTAGCCCCGGCGTCAATGACGGCTTCTACTGTTCTGCAGAGATAGTCAAAGTCGCTTCGGGATGCATCTTCAGTTGAATATTCAATCTCGGGACATAATTTCTTTGCAAATTTTACGGCCTTCACACCCATTTCCATGACTTGATCACGCGATTTACGGAACTTGTGTTCGAGATGGGTATCCGATGTACCTAAAACTATGTGTATCCGGGATCGTTCTGCAGGTTTTACTGCTTCTGCTACCGCTTCAATATCAGATTCAACCGCTCTCGCTAGTGCCGTAATAACGGGACCTCTTACTTCTTCGGCAATCGTCTTGACTGCGGCAAAATCACCTGGCGATGAGGCTGCAAAACCAGCTTCTATGACATCAACCCCCAAGAGAGCCAACTGGTGTGCCACTTTCACCTTTTCTTCACGATTCAATGAGGCACCAGGGACTTGTTCCCCATCTCTCAAAGTGGTGTCAAATACATCTATTCTACGAGCTGCCATTGACGCTTCCCCCTTTTTATACCGATGATTTCATGTCTTAATCTCTAAGAGCCCTAAAGACAGATGAAGTTGCCTCTATACCCATCAGTATCAGCGTCATTATTTATTTTGACCGATCCAACTCATCATCTTTCGTAACTCGCGCCCTACTTCGACAATTTTTTTCTCGGAGGCGCTTCTTCTCATGGCATTCATTGTTGGCCGATTTGCTTGATTTTCCAAAATCCATTCTTTAGCAAACTGGCCTTCTTGAATTTCTTTCAGAATTTTTTTCATTTCCTTGCGGGTCTCATCATTTACAATTCGGGAACCTCGGGTAAGATCGCCATATTCCGCTGTATCACTAATGGAATATCTCATCCCTTCGATGCCGCCTTCATACATAAGATCCACGATCAGTTTTAATTCGTGTAAGCATTCAAAATAGGCTACCTCGGGCTGATAGCCAGCTTCAACCAGCGTTTCGAAACCTGCAAGAACCAATTCTGATGTTCCGCCACATAGGACCGATTGTTCACCAAAAAGGTCGGTTTCTGTTTCTTCTTGAAAGGTGGTTTCAATCACGCCACCTTTTGTACCGCCAATCCCTTTTGCATATGCAAGACCAATATCACGTGCTTTACCAGATTTATCCTGATACACGGCGATCAGACAGGGCACGCCGCCACCTTCCTCAAAAACACGACGTACAAGGTGCCCCGGTCCCTTTGGAGCAACCATAAAAACATCGATATTATCTGTTGGGACAATCTGACCAAAATGAATATTAAATCCATGGGCGAAGGCTACGGCATTTCCATCCTCGAGATATGGTTCGATGCTAGTTTCATAAAGCTTTGCCTGTAATTCATCATTAACCAACATCATGATAATATCGGCTTCCTTGGCGGCATCTGAAACTGAACGTGGTTCAAACCCATCTGCTTTGGCTGCATCCCAGGATTTTCCCTCTCTTAATCCAACAATAACATTTAATCCAGAATCTTTTAGACTAAGGGCATGGGCATGTCCCTGGCTGCCGTAGCCAATTACAGCTATGGTTTTTCCATCTAATAATCCTAAATCGGCATCTTGATCATAATACATACGAGCCATAATAAACTCCTTAAATGACGTAATTGGGAATATAAAAAGCCTGTTTTTTGTCTCGTAAACAGGCTAACTGGATATAATTTACATTTCTGGTCAAAGATCTATACAGGTTGGTATACGAGCGGAGGATCGATAACAGTTTATATAATGGATTTAAACATAATCGCAAAAAGGATTTTTATTTATGCAAGATCTGCGACAATTTTTTTACGTTCTTTTTCCCAGATGGGTATTGGACCTTCAGGATTTGGTGTATCTTTACTTCGTGAATCTCTGCTCATGGCAATACGCCCTGTGCGGCTTACCTCCCTCAATCCAAAAGGTCGGAGCATGCCAATGATGGCATCGATTTTATCCTCATTACCGGTAGCTTCCATAGTTAATGTTTTTTGACTGATATCTACGATTTTTGCTCTGAAAATTTCTGATATCTGTACTATTTCAGGACGATTAGTCTGGTTGGCATTCACCTTAATCAAAGCTAATTCTCGGTTTATAAAACTCTTATCCGTCAAATCTACGACACGTAACACATCTACCAAACGGTTCAACTGTTTTAATATCTGCTCAATGATCATATCATCGCCATGGGTGACGATGGTCATTCTAGCAGTGCCGGATTCGCTTGATTCGCCAACGGTGATACTGTCTATATTATAACCACGCCCACTGAACAATCCGGCGATTCTTGCGAGGACACCAAATCTATTTTCAACCAGTAATGAGATGGTATGACGTCTCATTTATCCATTTACTCCTTATATATTATTAGCCTTCAAGCATCTCATGAGATGCTGCCCCTGACGGGACCATTGGAAATACATTATCCTCTTCTGGAATAACTACATCCAATAAAACAGGCCGATCAGTTATTTTTCCAGCTTCCAACCACGCTCCTTCAACCTCTTCGTCCCTGAAAATTCTCATACCAACGGCACCATATGCTTCTGCCAGTTTTACAAAATCAGGATTTGTTTGCCGCAGATCGACTTCGGAGTACCTCTTTGCATAAAAAAGATCCTGCCATTGTCGAACCATTCCAAGGAAACCATTATTGAGTAAAATAATCTTTATAGGTAGCTTACAAGCAAGTGCGGTTGCCATTTCTTGAATATTCATTTGAATACTACCGTCACCCGTAAAAACAACAACATTCCGATCCGGGTAAGCAAGCTGGACTCCAATTGCTGCCGGTAAACCAAATCCCATGGTGCCGAGTCCACCAGATGTTATCATAGAACGGGGATTAGTAAAACCATACCATTGTGCAGCCCACATTTGATGCTGACCTACATCCGTAACAACATACGCCTCACCTTTCGTCATTTCTCCAATTTTCTCAATAACATATTGGGCGTGTATTGGTAAATCTGATGGGATATCGGGGGCTTGACCATTGGTTCCATTCAATCCCTCCTCATGGACAGAAGCTGTGCTCTCAATTGTGAGCGGGTGTTCTTGTTTCCATTGAGAAATGGTGGTAATCCACTCATCTGTGTCTGCTCTTTCAATCAACGGGTTTAATTCTTTTAAAACAGTTTTGACATCTCCCACAATTGGTAGATCAACCTTCACATTCTTATTTAGGGAAGAAGGATCAATATCAATATGGATTTTCTTTGAATTAGGTGAAAAATCTTCTAAACGACCAGTGACACGATCATCAAATCGAGCACCAACTGATATTAAAAGATCACATTCCATCACCGCGGTATTTGCATACCAAGTCCCGTGCATCCCCAACATTTTCAAAGATAGAGGGTCCCGTTCAGGAAATGCACCCAATCCCATGAGGGTTGTCGTAACAGGTGCATTTAATTTCTTAGCTAAAATCCTGACTTCTTCAGATGCTCCGGAAATAATGGTTCCTCCGCCAACATAGATCACTGGCTTTTTTGCCAAAGACAACATTTCCGCTGCTTTTTTTATTTGCCCCGAATGCCCATCAATTGTGGGTTTGTAACCTCGAATCTGTGGTCGTTCTGGATATTCAAATAGGGCTTTGCCCACTTGGACATCTTTAGGTAAATCAATGAGCACAGGTCCGGGACGCCCTGTCGTAGCAATGTGAAACGCTTCAGCAATCGTTTGAGCTATCTCGTGGGTTTCCTTAATCAAAAAATTATGTTTTGTAATTGGTCGGGTAATACCGACGGTATCCGACTCCTGGAATGCGTCATTACCAATTAAGTGGACAGGTACTTGTCCTGTAAAGACCACAAGAGGCACAGAATCCATATATGCCGTGGCTATTCCCGTTACCGTATTTGTAGCGCCAGGACCAGATGATACAAGAACTACGCCGGGTTTACCTGTCGCTCTGGCATACCCGTCAGCCATGTGCGTCCCGCCCTGCTCATGCCTACAGAGAATATGTCTAATTTCAGGTGACCTTTGTAATACATCATACATCGGTATGACCACCCCACCTGGATATCCAAAAATGATATCAACATCTTCTTTCTTCAAACATTCTACAACTATTTCGGCGCCGGACAGTTCCATCATCTGTCCCCCTTTCAAATCGCTCATCTATTTGACAGCGTAATTACAACACTGAATTTGCCTTATCGCGAGGAAAAACTCTTCATAAGAATCGCTTAATTATAATGTCTACAATAGTTCGGATAAAATACTGAAAGAGCAGTCTTTGTCAAGAGAAAACTCGGTCAATTAGATTGTCATGGTATATCGTAAATAAGAAACCGCTTGACGTACTATATGAAAAACTTTATATGTGTATGGTTTTTTACAAATTTGATTAACAGACTGTCAAATAAAGCAAATGGAGGATCGATTCGTGGCAAAAACCAGACGACGGATTACACGTCGTGAGATTAAAGAAGATCGCTTTATTGTCTGGTTGTTTGAAGCTGGAGAATTTCTTAGGGAAAATATTCAACCCATCTTGATCGGTGTTGCAGTGGTAATTATCGCTGTTTCTGCTGGTTATTTATGGTCGAATCAACGGACAAATAATCTTCTTGCGGCAGGAAAATTGCTTGCCCCTGGCCAAACTGCTATGCAATTAGAGCGATATGAAGACGCCATACCTATATTTGACCGGGTTATATCAGAGTTTGATGGTACCCCTATTGCCATGGAAGCTACCATTCAATTGGCGAAGGCCTATTTTTTTACTGGGGAAATAACGGGAGCCCGCAATTCCTATGTGAAATATGTGGATAACTATGGTGGGGACGATAAATTTTATACAATAAGCGCTAAAGCAGGCATTGCCGCTTGTGATGAACAGACAGGTAAATTTTTAGATGCAGCCACATCTTATCTTGAACTGGCTAATGATGATACGGATTCATTTTTATATCCAAAATTTTTATTGGATGCTGGCCGATGTTTTCAGGCAGCAGACCAATTAGATAGGGCTAAGGAACTTTACGAAAAAATACTGACATCCCACGAAACCACCCGGTATGCGCGAAATGCCAAGATTGCACTAACGACGTTTTAGTCGGAGATGATTTGAAGACCTATAACTTCAACCCCGGTCCCACGCCAGTACCTGATCATATTACACAAAAAATGGCTGAGCCGATCTTATCTCACAGATCCTCAGAATTTAGCAATCTTCTTGATCAAATTTCTCAAAACTTAAAATATGTTTTTCAGACAAGGAATGATGTAATCACTTTAACGGCATCCGGGTCTGGTGCGATGGAAACTGCGGTTGTAAATTTACTAAATTCTGGCGACCGGGTGCTGGCCATTCGATCAGGAAAATTTGGTGGCCGTTGGGTTGAATTATGTGAAGTATACGGTATGGATGTAATAGTAGTTGACGTAGAGTGGGGCCAGGCGGTTGACCCAGATATTATCCGCGAAGCCTTGGCTGACAATGGCCCCTTTAAAGCTGTCCTGGCCACACACTGCGAAACATCAACCGGGGTACTTCACGATATTGAATCTATTGGAAAAATTACGCACGAAATGGGCTGTTTTCTTGTAGTAGATGCCATCAGTAGTTTAGGAGCAAATGAGCTTCGAACCGATGATTGGCATATCGACATGGTGGTTTCGGGATCTCAAAAAGGGTTGATGATCCCTCCGGGTCTGTCTTTTATCAGTGTGAGCGATCAGGCATGGTCAGAGATTAAATTAAATAAAACACCTTCATACTATCTCAATTTGATGCGAGCCAAAGAATCCTATGATAAAAACTTGACCCCCTACACGCCCGCTGTCTCGCTCATTATGGGTCTTGCGGAGGCGCTCGAAGATATAAAACGGATTGGATTAGAAAATATCTTTCAACATCACGAAAGACTTGCACAAATTACCAGGGCGGGAGTTAAATATATAGGATTAGAATTATTTGCTAAACAACCCTCGAACGTTTTAAGCTCTGTTGAAATTCCTGGCCAAATAGACGGTAATAAATTATTGAAAACGATTAGAACTGATTGTGGTGTAACTATAGCCAATGGGATGGGTGTTTACAAAGACAAAATCTGTCGTATTTCCCATTTGGGATATCATATTGATGCATGTGAAATGTTAATAGCCATATCCGCCCTTGAATATGGTTTGAAAAAACATGGATTTCCCTTTCAACCGGGAGCTGGGGTTGGCGCTGCACAACGCATGTTGCTCGAAGGTTAACTACCGACGCCCGACCAGTTCACGAATATCTATTTGTCCATTGGCGGTTTCCAGAAAAATCTTTTCCCCTCCACCATTCAATATATAAGTTGCCCGTATTTCACCTCGATCTAAATCCTCATCATATCGTTGTGCAACAAATTTTGAATGTATCTTATATTCACTTTCTTCATCTCTTTGATTTCTTCTGTTTTTTCGTTTCCATTTTCTTTCGACACGGATTCTTGCTTCTATTGTTGCGCGCGCGTTTTTATTTATATAGAGGGTCACATCACCACCGGCGGTCCCAAGTGAACTTCGCCCGTTTCCACTTGGGATGAGCTCAACCAATACATCACCACCGGCAGTCCTTGCCTCCACAGAGCCAGTTATCCTGTACAATTCTATATCGCCACCAGCGGTGGTTGCTCGAACCTCACCATTTCCACTCAATAATTGAATGGTGCCTCCTGCTGTGTTCAACCTTACATTACCATCTACTTCACCAACGTCTATATCCCCACCTGATGTACTAATCCTTGCTTCATCGCCTACATTTCCAACCTGGATATCTCCACCGGAGGTTCTTGCATCCAACTCCTTACCTACATTTCCTAACCGTATATTTCCACCGGAGGTATGAATATCTAAGTCAGCCACTGATTCTTGTACCCTTATATCGCCGCCAGATGTTTTTAAATATCCTAGCCCCGTTACCAACCCCACCCTTATATCGCCACCCGAAGTTGTAACATTTACTTCACCCTCAATATCTCCAAGGGTGATATCTCCACCAGAGGTATGTCCCCGAACTTCACCAATAATCCGCCCGACAATTTCGATTTCTCCATGTCCAGTTCGTACATCCACATTAAACTCATTCGGGATGTCAATTTTAAATCGGATTTTTTTTGACCATCGGGCATTAGCCGGATGAAAATCGACACGAATCATCCCATCATCATTTCTAAATTCAAGATCGTTAATATCTTCACTGCGAATACCATCAACTGAGATGACCACTTCATTCTTATCCCAAACAGATATGAGAATGTCTCCCACGCTGCTATTAACATCCAACACACCACCTTTTGCGATTGAAAAAGATTCGGATTTATACTCACTCCCCAATCCCCTTCTGTCCCTTGATTGAGCCTCAGTATTAAGGGAGACGAACAGTAAACTCAGGTATATCAGACCGTATAATATCCCTTTCATAACCTCTCCTAATCAACATGAACTTTCTTTAAAATGTGATATCCAAGGATTATCATTATAGATTTTCAATGTCTTCTAAAACAGTCCTTGCACGGGTTCTGATATAATTATTACTATCACTTTGCATTCGTGTTTTCAAGACTTCTACTATATCGTTAGCTAAAGGAATATTCCCTTTCGCTCGTGCCTGAAGCATATTGATGGCCTCAATCCTAAGCGCAGCATTGTCATCATTAGTTAATACATGAACCATCGCACCACCAATCGATTGATCATAGGGATAATTGATTAGCGCGTAAAATGCTTCCTTCCTAACCCCAGGGTTTGGATCTGTTTTTACTGCGGTAATTAGCGCATTTTTTATTTCACTGTCAGGTGACGTTTGAGAAAATGAGCCCGCGGCATTTATGGCTTTTAATCTAACTCCGGGATTCGGTTCATTCACTACAGCAAAAGAGAGAACCCTTTGTACAAGTGGGTCTTCCAAAGATCCTTTCATTTGTATTGGTCGAATAGCTTCAAACACGAACTCAATACTGCCATCAGCTGGATCAAGATCAAGAAAACGTACATTAGAGATATCCACTTCACCTCGTGATAAAATATCGATATTCTCGGCCGATAGGGACGGTAATATCAAATTGTTCTTGGGCTCATTATAAGAAAGTCCTATAAAAATGCCGATGCAGGCAAATGAAAAGCCAGTCATGGCAGACCGAAACGTAGGAATGCCTATAAAGGCGAATTTACCTTTAAAAACCTCCGACCATTCGCCTATACGTTCTCGTAGCCCTGGACGAGTCATTTCGTACTGTAAAACAGTATGGAGATTATGCCTGACCTCCCTCAATGTAGATTGATCTGTCCTCGGTGGTGCGGAAATAGAAAATAGATGATGGAATCTTTTTAATTGCTCCAAATGATCATAACACGTTTTACAGTTTCCAATATGATCATCTAACTCAATTTGTTGAGATTCTGAGAGCTCTCCATATACTGAAAGCTGAAGCCATTCCTTCCATTTTTCATGTGCCATGATATGATCCAGGGTAAGGATACTAAATTTGAAAAAAGAAAAGTCATTATGGATATACTGTGCTTAGTTGACCTCGAATTCTTTCTGTTGCGGAAAATAGATATTTCTTTACAGTGCCTTCTGCACAAGCCATCATTTGGGCGATTTCTCTAAGTTTAAATCCTTCATAATGCCGCAAAGAAAATACGATTTTTTGTTGAGGTGATAGGGATTTCATGGCCAATTGTATCTGCGCCATAATTTCATTATTAATGGTCAGATGATCAGTTTCTAAATCAGATATTAGTATGGCGCTCATCTCGTCTTCATTTTCATCCGTTTTTTCATCGTCTATAGGAATAAATGACTTCCCTTTTTTACGGGCATGATAAGTTAGACAGACATTCGTAACTATTCTATACAACCAGGTTGAAAATTGACTTTTAAATTGAAATTTTGGTAGCGATTTGTACACTCGTATAAATACTTCCTGATAGATATCCTTAGAATCATCCACATTTCCAGCAAAAGACATCGCCATAGATAGGACCTGCTCGTCATATCTGAAAATCAGATCTTCGAAAGCTTGCATATTTCCTTTACAGGCTTCTAAAATTAATTCATGGTCATCCAAAGCCATTCCGACCTCTTACTTTAAAATCGATATCCCACGCGGTACCGTTATTACAGCATCTTTACCTGAGACCGTATAAAATAGGAAAAGGTTGTGGGAAGAATATATATTTGGTTAAACTACTTGAGATGTTGTTACAGAAGATAATTCAAAATTAATTTGATGGGGACTTTTATTATAGCGCCGCTGAAGGTGGTAGAAAAACGCATCACAGCGATCTGCAGTCCAAACGGGGCAGCCTCTTTCTTCCACAATATAAGTTAAAAAGACAACCTCTTTCATGGTAGGAAACCAAAAGGAGGCGAGCTGAGGAGGATTATTATCCCAGATTGTATCGGTTAAGAAGGTGCGGACGGGTAGAGGGACTTTTCTGTCGTGCAGGTAAGCTTCTATCGAATTATACCAAAGTTCAAATTTCTCTCGATAATACATTCTACATTGATGCCTTACTACTCGTCTCGCAGCATCGGCCACATGACAAACCTGAAGAAAGCCAAGTGATTCCTCCAAGCATGGAAACAAGGCGAGTGATCGCTGGCTCGATGGATCTTGAGGAAATCGGACGGATTCCTGGAGGTACCCATCCAATCGTGCCATGACATCGTCTTTTTGATGCGGCAAACCAAAACAATATAAAATTTGACGAACCGTTACAATATTATATTGTAACGGTTTATTTTCTCGAAAGTTTACTCACTGGGCGGATTTCATGGGATGACTTGCCGTCAGGAGTCTTTTGAGGTAGGGGGCTTGGTATCTTGTGTTGTCTTTTCATCAGATGATTCATCGGTAACGTTCTTAGACGCCTTTTTAAATTCTGTAATACCTTGGCCCAATCCTTTTGCCAAATCAGGCAGCCGTTTGGCACCAAACAGAACCATGACGATCACAAGAATTATTATTAACTCAGTTACACCGAAAGATCCCAGCATGGTTCATCACCTCCTTCCAAGAAGAATACTCCCCTAGCCCCTATTTGTCAAGAAAGATTCTCAAAATAAATAGATCTTTTCTATTCATTTTAACGAAGCCCCTGCTCAATGGATATTTGCAACCCTTCACGTGCTGCAATACAATTAAGGGGCGACTCCGAAGGGATCAATTCTGCTCGGCAATAATTCACAATTTCGTCAATTTCATCATCAGAATGAATGGGATCATGATGAAATAGGGCAAGTTGTTTTACCTGTCCATTTAATGCCATTTTGATTACATCGTCCACACATGCATGACCAAATCCAGCTTTGGTTTTATATTCATCTGCCGTATATGGTGAATCTTCAATTAATAGGTCCGCACCTGCGCAGAAATCGACGTATTCCTGATCTCTAAGACGGGCATATTGAATTTTTTCATCATCTGATATATCTGAACAAACATCAAGCGTGAAAGGTGATGGTGTCATTAAGAGACGGTGATATGGTTCATGATCAGAATAGTAGACCACGTCACCGTCACCAGTGGATATACGGTATCCGAGTGCAACACCAGGATGATTTAGAAAACACGTTTTAATATTTATATCACCAATATTAAATTCAGTTTGAGTAATGTGTTCAAAGGATATATCAGCTGCCATCTCATTTAATGCCACGGGAAAATATG
>Ga0209403_10001605_pt1 | contig 29010 bp, 25 predicted proteins | sample ArcticOcean_MG_C_8_FD_187440 | JGI IMG/M metagenome (GOLD analysis project Ga0209403, IMG submission 187440) | Marine microbial communities from western Arctic Ocean - ArcticOcean_MG_CB11_86 (SPAdes) (version 2) | ecosystem: Environmental > Aquatic > Marine > Oceanic | place: Arctic Ocean...
TTCCTGCGGTTATAGCTTTTACAATCGCACCCGCATCTTCATCGCCGTACAATCTGGCCAGTAAAGTCGCCCCGCCTGTTACGTATCCGAGAACCGCCGTGTTATCGCCCACTTCCGCACAAAGCCGCTTTGTGACATCCAGCACCGTCTTGCACGGATCGTTCTTCAGCACGTCGGCAACCGCTATCGACTTCAGATAACTGCCTGGTACTCGCTGCGCCTGTCCTAAATCATCGCGGCTGACCTCAATATCTGCGCTTTCCGCTTCCATCCAGTCATCGAACCAATTGATAAAGACTTTGGTTTGAAAAAGACCCGAGGCAGACCGCAAGGCGAAGCTGGCAAGATTTGGATCCGCCAAAAACTCACGCCAGGTCAACTGCTCCAGATGCAACGCCAACCGGAAGGTTAGAGGCACAAACAGACTGCCGGGGGAGCTGGCGTAAAGTTGATCTATTCTCGCTCCCATCAGTGATACAAGCCCCAGAATGGCTTGTCATAATTGGGTGATCTTGGATCGGGATAATCGCCGTAGCGACTTATCACATCCGGGTTGGGAACTTTCTTCAGCCAACTGCCGATAAACTCGTCGAATGTTTTGCCTTTGGTGAGCCGTTCCCGCCTGATTGCCGCTCGTTTTTTCTGTGTCGCTGCCTGATCGATTTCTCCTGTCTGGGCCTGGAAGCGAATGCCGTAAATTTTTTCGGCGACCTCCCTGGTGATCAGATCGGCCGTTAAATCGGCCTGGACAAGAGCTGGATCGCGCTCGAGGACATCGCCATATCCGCCGCCGGAGCCGACGCTGTGGATCACCAGATCGTTTTCCCCCATCGGTTCGGCATCTTTTGAGCTGGATGTGAGGTGATACTCCGCATCCAGCATACCGTCGGTGAGCAATGAATGTTGCCCGAGCTCTATACTCTCTCCCCGCGAAAGACGGGCCAGCAAATCGGTTTTACGTAGCACGACACGCGGATTTGGCGGGGCAGCATAACCTCCGAACAGCCCGAAATTGAAACTCAGTACGTCGGAGCTACCCCACGAGCTCATGGAACACCCGTCATCGCCGCAGGGTCCCATCGCGACTTCGAGCAGCGCCGTGCCGCCGCGATATTTTCCGTAGCCATGAAAATTCTTGTCAAGCCGACGGGCCAGGACGAGATGAGCAAGCCGTTCATCCTGCTCTTCCACTTCCCCGGCGTCGGTCCACGGGCCCCAGTAGAACCCCAGCGCATGTTCGCCGTCCATGTCGTATCTTCCGCCACCACCGCCGGCGTTTGCATTGCCGCTGTAGTTCACCGAATAATATCCGCGTCGATTCTGCCCGCCGACGATCGGCAAGGAATAATTGCGGGATTGCGGAGCCTGCACCGCTTCCCGGTGGGGGCTGGCAAACAACATCTTGGCGCCGACCATGTACATGCTTTGGGTGACGAAGGCGCAGGTATGATTTGCCAGGCCGTGCGCTAAATCTGCCGAAGAGTTCATCATCGACGGCCCCTCGATATAATAACGCACCGGCTCGAGCAGCCCGGCATTGGCGGGCAGCAGACCGCGAAACATATAGGAAAAGAGATAAACCGCCGTCGCGGCGCGCGTCAGGTGCCAGGAAGAATTAAACGGCCCGTCTATATTCTCGGGAGACACACCCTGCACGAGCACCGTGAGTTCGTCTTTCTCCTTGAATACGGTCAGAGGAACCCGGGTAAGGCCGAAAAAGGTCCCGTGTTCGTCGTTAAAAAGGATCGAGCGGAAAACACCGTCGTTGATTTGCCTGAGGCGGGTCCGGGCGTTTTCTTCGCCTTTCACCAGAACTTTCCGCATTCCGCCGACGACGTGGCTGACACCACGCTTTTCGACTTCGCGCAGGAAACGCTTGCGAATTTGGAACAGCGTTGCCGCCCTCGACTTTAAATCGGCGATGAAAACATGGGGGTTTCGGACCGAGCCGCCCATGTAATCCAGGATATCCCGGCGAAGCTGAAAATCCCGGCCGATTCTGACAGCCGGCATGTGAAATCCCTCTTCGTAGCGGGATTTGGCAGTCGGCGCGAAGCCGCCGGCAGTGATCGAGCCTGTATCCCCCTGGTGACCGCCAACCTCCGCCCAGGCGACGAGTTCGCCCTCCCAGTAAATCGGCATTGCCGTGAACATGTCGAAATTGTGGACGCCGCCTGCGAGCTCTTCGTTGAAAAAGAACACGTCGCCATCGGCCAGGCCAACGGACGGATCGTTTCGATAATATTTCAGGATGTATTTCAGCTGGGCATTGTTGAGCAGGGTGTGAAAGTAAATGCCGGTGCCGACCGCCACCGGATCGCCTGATGCGGTAAAAATGCCGCAATTCATGTCGCCAGAAATTATTCCTTCGGAAATCGAGAGGGCCATGTAGACGTCTCTCGCCTCTTCGACGATCGAGCTGAGCTTATGCGTCAGTATCTCGGTGTCGATATCGCTTAAGCCGTTCATGCCTTCGCGCTCAATGTCGGTGATGGGCTCCAGACCCTGGCAAATGAGTTCCGGATCGCATCCCGGCCTTTTTTCGTACACATCCTTTTCGTAAATGAGATCAGGAAACAATTTTGCGTGCGCGTCGAAAAGTTTTCCCATGGGGCTACCTCTTCTCAATCCACCCGACACCCCATTCATCGGTACGGAACACCCAACCGGGCGGCGTCACGATCACGGTATCTTCGGCTTCTATGAGAGCGGGGCCTTTTATCTGAACCACGTCCACCAGGTCATCCCGCGAATATACTGGTGTCTTGAGGCTGCCATGCTCCGGGCCCCAGTAAGCAGGCCTGTGATTTGGAACCAGCTTCACTTTTTTCTTCGGCTTTTTCAGTTTTTGGAGCTGATATTTGTCAGCGGGGGCCACGGCGTTGAGTTGGATCTCCACCAACTCCATGCCGGCCTCCGGATAACACGCTCCTTCTCCGTATTTTTCGGCATAAGCCGCGTTAAAATTGTCGCACAGATCGATTATGTCCTGTTCACCATCCAATCTGAGACCGGGGACGTTAATTGGAAGTGTCTGTCGTTGCTGGCCATAGCACATCTGAATTTCGAGCTTGAATTCAATGACCTTAAAGTCGAACCCTTCTTCTTCCATATCCCGGCGGGCGAATTCCAAAAGTATGCCGACTTCATTGTTGAACAAATTTATATTCTCGGTGCTATAGCTCTGGCCGCGATGAGAATACATATTGAGGCGAAGTGTTTTTTCGTAGGTTTGCAGAACATCCAGTGTCAGCGTACTGAAGGCTCCAAACACACTAGAGAACGGGAAGGTCGCGATCCTGTCGACATCCGCCCCCTCGGCATAACCGGCCGCGTGAACAGGTCCGGCCCCACCCAGCGCGAATAACACAAAATCGCGGGGGTCCTGTCCAGATGTAAGAGCGCAAATCCGGTACATCTCCTGACCCATATACCCGTCTATCAGGCGCTTTATCTGCCACGCGGCTTCGACGGTGCTGACGCCCAGAGGGTCTGCAATGTTGGTTTTTATGACTTCTGCAGAGCGTTCGGCATTGAGCTTTATTTTACCGCCGAGAAAATTATCCGGATTGATATACCCAAGAACAATATCGGCATCGGTGACGGTTGCATCCTGCCCGCCACGTCCGTAACAGGCCGGGCCGGGATTGGAACCGGCGCTTTCCGGGCCGACCCTTAATTCCCCGCCTACCAGTTTGGCGATTGACCCGCCGCCGGCACCGACCGACCAATGCGCGACGTAGGGAATTTGAACTCTAAATCTGTCAACAACGGGATCGTATTCGTAAACTTTATCCCGTCCTTCAACGACCAGCCCCACATCGAAACTGGTTCCACCCATATCGGAGACGATTATGTTCGTGTAACCGATTGCCTTGCCGATATAGTCCGATCCAATGACGGTCGATGCCGGACTGCTGCCGAGCAAATGAAGAGCCTGAGATCGCGATAACGAGGAGAGACCACCCGTGTTTTTCGCGACGAATATTGGTCTCGTGTAACCGTAATCCCGCAATTCGTCGGACAATCTCAGAATATGCCCTTCCGTGAGGTCGCGCAGATATGCGTCGATAATCACCGTCATTGAGCGTCTATATTCGCCCGCTTTGGGAGAAATCTGGTGCGAAAGATAAACCGGCATATGACCCAGGTAACACTCCGGGTATTGCTCCAGAATGATCTTTCCGATTCGCTTTTCATGCTCGGGGTTGACGAAGGCATTCAGCGTCACGACAACGAAACCGCGCACCCCCTGGTCGACAAGGGCCTGTATTTTTGTGCGCACATCCTCATCCCGCATGGGGACGATTACGTTGCCCAAATTATCTATTCGTTCCTGTATCCCGATAATGGCGTTCTGCGGGATGATCGGTACCGGGCGCATTGCCCGTCCGCGATCGTATTTCTGCTCGGTAGGTAAGCCGTCCCCCCAATTTCGCGCCCGGCCAACCTGTACTGTGTGCTCGAATCCTTTTGTCGTAATAAGGCCAAGCTTGGTGCCGCGCCGTTCAATGAGGGCGTTGGTGCCGACCGTTGTGGAATAAACGATCGAATCGGCATCCTTTAAAACCTGATCGAATTGTAAATCCGCACGTTCGATCGCGATTCTGGAGGCGTTCATAAAACCCACCTTCAGATCGTAGTGGGTCGTATCCGATTTCCCCCGATACAGCTGGCCGTCCTTGATAAATACGACATCGGTAAAGGTGCCGCCGATATCAACGCCTAACGAGGCATTCATTTTTCTGCCTTCTTTTTTGGCGCCCGTTTCTGTGTCTTGGCTGCCGGTCTCGGCTTGGTCTTGGCCGCCGCTTTCGGCTTGGCTTTAACGCCATGCTTTTTCTTGAGCTGATCGATGTCGAGTTGAATGTCCCAGGTTAACGGGTGCCCAGGCGGCAAGTATTCAACCTCAACCATCACGGCACATTCAGGACAATAAAATTCGATAATCCTCATCCAGTTGGGATCAAACGAAAAATTAAATTCCTTGCTCGGGCCAATCGGAAAATGGACCTCTTGCGGATTCCGCTCCCGTATCAGGCAGCCTTTTTTATAGGACTCGCGAGCATCTCCAAGATCGTGCGCGCACCGGTTGCAACACCATCTTTCATTCTGTAAATCGATATCCAGATATTCCGTGATCTGAACTTTTACATTCATTGTCATTGCTTCCGATCCCACGTCTTTCCAAATATTAAAGCCCGAATGGATCGGCATTGTCACGTCATTAGAAAGCGATGGAGTGAGATCAGGCGCCTTGGATTGCCGTTCCGTCCGGCCGAATAAAATTTTGCCAAACATGCCGTGCCTGAAATCCGAGCTGCTCGCGTGCCCGACCTATGTCCAGACCGCCCCAGTTGCCCGACATGCCGTCCCTGATCCGTGTCCCCGGAAGGTATTGCCGGACGAGATCGTTTGTCGGCTCCAGATAGCGGCTCGTCTCCGCGGCGATATTGAATATCTTGTGCCCTTCGATCTCGGCGTCGACGGCGAGCCGGAACGCGACAGCCGCGTCACGGAGATCGACATAACTCCAGAACGTCCCCATTTTCGCCCCCGGGTCGGCCCAGCGCTCCGGCAGCGAACGGTATGAAAGATCAAGATTGACGCCGCTGACCCGCAGACTGATCACGCTTGTGTCGCTCAGCGATGCAAACGAGTCGGCGAGTTGCTCGCCAAACACTTTCGACAGGGAATAGGGGTCCTGCGGCCTGCAGGGGTAGTCTTCATCGAGCGGCAAATATTCGGGCGCCCACATTGCCGGGGCGTACAGGAAACCATAGGCGGCAATGCTTGACGCCATTACGACCCTTTGCACACCCCTGTCGGTTGCCGCTTTGAGAATATTAAAGCTGGCGCTGATATTGTTCCCGAAGACTTCAGAATCCGGCGCCATGCCCGGCGCCTGATAGGCCGCCAGATGAATCACCGCGGTGGCATCTTTTAAGGCCTCATACAGATCGCCCATATGCGTCAAATCGCAGATCCGGGACTCGAACAGTTTTTCCTTTGGCGGTGCGGAATCCAGGCTCATCACTTGATAGCCAGCCGCTATCAGCTCACGGATCGTTTGGGTGCCGAGATTGCCGCTACCGCCTGTAACGACGACCCGTTTAGTGTTCATGGAAAATTCGAGCCTCGCGGTTAAATCGACCGTCGATCTTTTGCGGGATGCGCTTTAGGGGGACGCGCGTACGCCGACGAACGAATCCAGTTTCACGAGACCTTCGGCGTTCTCGTCCAGAAGAAGCCCCTTCGGCGCCTGCCCCGCCGCCGCCGCATCAATCGCCTCGCGCACCATCTGGCGCAGCATGATTACGCCACGGTCCGACGTGCCAAGATGCTCGTCGCGTTCGCCGACGGGCTTCTGTGTTCCTTGGGTTACGATGTCTTCGGTCCGTACATTGCCGCGAAACGGCATCAGCGGGCGAGTGTCATAGGATTTTACGTCTTGTTTCGGCTTTTCCTTCTTTCGCATCTCGGCCAGCTTGGCAAAGAAATCCGGGTCGGGTCCGGTGTAGTAATCAACAGTGAACATCATGAAGCTGTTATCATCATTTGGCGTCAGGAACATGAAATGCTCGTAGTCCGAACCGGAATTGGCGAGCTTCTGGGGGTCTTCCTTGGCATGGACGAGTTCGGTGTCGCCAATCTGCAGAATGCTGGGAAAACCCAGACTCATTTCGTCGACAAACACGGTGCCATCGTGAGGTTCCGGCCGTGAGATGACCATCTTCATGCCATATTGCGTCTCCACCGGTTCGAAATCGGGCGGATCGGCCGGATTAAAAAACCGCTTTCCCCAGCTCTGATCGCCATAGGCGCTTGTGCTGTGAAGGATCCAGACGTGACAGGGATCGGCGCTGTTTTCGAAAAAATTGAACCAGTTGTAGTCGAAATACCGAACCGGCTCGATCATCCGCTGCCCGCCGTGATCGACCAGTGGCGAATAATTGGGAAGCGGTGGCGGGTTTTCCGGGTCAGGACCCATATAGGCGAAAATCAACCCGCCTAACTCCTTCACCGGATAGGCAGTCTGGCGTATTTTAGCGCAGAATTCCTTGCCCCTTTTTTCCGATGGTTGCTCGAGGCATTGTCCCGACACATCGTACAGCCAACCATGATACGGGCACCGGAGACCCGTGTTCTCAATATCGCCATATTCGAGGGATGCACCGCGATGGGCGCAATGCCTGCCGAGCAGGCCAAGCTTGCCGTCGCCGTCGCGGAACAGAACGAGGTCTTCGCCGAGGACCTGCAGCGCCTGCGGAATATCGCGTAGCTCCGACGTCACGCCGACCGGCATCCAATAGCGCCGCAGCCACGCCCCGCCTAGGGTCCCAGGCCCAACAAACGGGATATCCCTGTTTGTTACCGGCATCGGACCATCACTCCAGAATACCGGCGTCGCGGAACGCGCGGTGCATTTCGGCGCTCGCCTCGGGTGGGAGCGGCGCCGTGTCCCAGCGCGGGAACCGTTTGACGGAAATGCCGCGCATCCGGAAAGTCTCAGCGACGGTACCCCGTCCGTGACGTTTGATATTGGCTATCACGATTTGGGTGACCGTGTTTACCTTGCGTTGCAAATCTGCCGCGACACCGTAATCCCCGCGATCGAGCGACTGCCACAATTCCACGCAAAGTTCCGGCACGAAACTCGTCGGCGGATTTATCATGCCGGCAACGCCGAACGGCACGAGGCCAAAAATATCGGCATTCCCGGTAAACACCGAAACATCGTCAGGAAACAGTTTTACGTAGTCCTGCATGGCACCGGCGCCATAGGCGACCTTCATGCCGCGAATCAACGGTATCTCTTCCTTCATCCTGGCGCCGAGCTGCGGTGAGATAGAAATGCCACAATATTTCGGATTCTCGTAGATATAGACAGGCAGCTGTACCGCGTCGGCGACTTCCCTGAAATGGGCGATAATCGCGGAATCCGGAGCATCGCAGTAATAGTAGGGAGGGATAACGCCGATAGCGACGGCGCCCTTTTCAGCCGCGTGCACCGCAAGCTCAATGGTCGTCGGCGTATCGGCGGTCCCGACGTGGACAATAACGGGCGTGCGGCTTGCGGTCTGGTCAATAATGATCTCCGCAGCATGCTTTCGTTCCACCGCCGACATCGCTGGGCCTTGCCCTGACGAACCGAGCGCAAACAAGCCCTGTACCGAGGCCTGAAGGTAAAAATCGACAAGTTGACGCAGCGTCCCTTCGTCGACCGAACCGTCCTCTTCGAACGGCGTGATAACCGGTATCAAAACCCCTCTCAGCACGTGCCCCATCCTCCCCCATACCGCAATGCTGCCGATTCACTAATTGAAAGACGTCGGCAAGGCAACCTGAAGGGCGATGACCGGCTATTCCAGCGGGTGCCGTTCTTCACCCAAATCTGTTCGCGTCGGCGCCGCCCCGAGATGCCATATACAGTCTGCTGATCCCGTCAATTCCATCTGGCACAGATCACGCCACTTGGCTGGTTCTTGAGTTTTTCTCTCCGCAGTGCTGCGGGCGTTATCATCGACCATAGTGTCAGGGTGAGTGGCGGCATGTATACGCAGTAGACTCGCGAATAGACACCAGATTTGCGGTTATCTTTTTAATTTGAGCCTTGATGGCTAACCCTCCCAAAACTGTCGATTCGGGAAGATCCGGCAGGGAGAAGAACGTTGCGTTACATCGTCGGACTAGAGTTAACCCGGTAAAAATAAAACTCAGCTTCCGGCAACATTCTATCTCTCACATATTTTGCAAGTTTTCGGATATGCTCCGGATCGTCGGCTTGGCTCGAAGCAGCTTCCAAACGGCTCCAACTAGCTGAAAATGCTATCAACCCAGTTAATTTCATAAAATCGTAAGCGACCATACCAGGATCGGTCATTGCAGCGACAAGATCCTTAGATTGTCGCCAACGCTCCAATGCATCAAATAACGGTTTCGCTACTTCAGGGTCTGTGGCGTCAATTGCCGAAATAATATCCAATTCGAAAGCATCAGCGAGCTCTGCGCCAAATGGCTTTCTCAGGCTGGTGGCTAAATTAGTTGCGTGGAGGCCATTGGCCCCTTCGAAGATGCGGCAGACCCGGGCATCTCGCAAAATTTGTTCGATCTGATAATCGCGGACATAGCCATAACCGCCATGGATCTGAATAGCCATATCGGCTGCATCACAGGCAGCATCCGAAGCAAATACTTTACAGACCGGCAACAGAAATGCCGCAAGTTTTGAGTTTTTATCCAGTTCCAACTCTATCGCTGTCCGATAAACCAAAGCACGGGTTCCTTTGACCAGAGCATCCTGGCTCAGAAGCATACGCCGTATGTCACCATGCTGGTTGATCGGCACGGCCTCATGGCCGGCAGCGTTCGTCGATATACTGCGCCCTTGAATACGGCTTTCCGCATAAGCCATGCTGCGTTGCAAGGCGATTTGGCAAAGGCCGACGCCCTGAATGGCAACGTCGATACGCATGGCATTCATCATCGTAAACATGCGTTTGAGTCCCTCGCCAGATTGACCCAACATTTCGGCCTCAGCACCATCGAAGCTAACCTGACAAGTAGGAGCGGCATGGAGACCCATTTTATCTTCAATCCGGGTGACAGAAATATTGTTACGTGTGCCATCCGGCCGTACCGCCGGGCACAAAAATAAAGATAGCCCCTTTGCACCCTGAGGGGTGCCTTCGGTTTGGGCTAAAATACAGTGCAAAATATTTGGATTCATATCGTGATCGGCTCCCGAGCAGAACACTTTGGTGCCGTGAATTCTCCAGCCGCCCTCTTGGGAGGCTGTCCCCGTGGTTTGAATAAGGCGAAGGTCGGATCCAGCTTGGGGTTCGCTTAAGACAATGGTGGTATTATATTCACCAGATAGAATGCCTGAAATATAACGCTCTTGTTGATCCCGTGACCCCTCGGAAACAAGTAATTTTAATGCTGCCGTGGCACAGGAGGTAACCATGAACGTGTTCAAACTAGCCCCGGCGATCATTTCAAAGAGGATGTTAGAAATGACGGTTGGCAGACCTTGACCACCCAGTTTTTTTGGAACATTGAGCCCGTACCAGCCACCATCCGTGAAATGCTTGACGTTTTTGGCGAGCAAGGGGGAAACAATCACGCGACCATTTATCAGGCGGGGTGGCTGAGTGTCCAAGTCAGGCTCGGTAGGTGCGATAACGCCTTCGACAAACCTGACAGAATGTTTGAGAATTTCTGCATTAAACTCACCGTCCCAACCTGTCAGTCGCCCGGCCTCGCCAGCATGTTCTAGAGCAAATAAAATGTCTTTAATTGGTGCCCGATAATCACCTGGTGAGTATTCTGAATCACTCATGTCCCATGTCCCGCTATTGCATTTTGCAAGCACCATACCCAAAGGTCTGGTCTGGTTTGGATAAATTACAGACTATAGCTCGACGTAATGATTTACGGGTGTATTATCGATAAGCCAGTACCCAATCTGAATCGCAAATTCTGCGCCGATTTCGGCCTTCATAAGGTTTTCTGAAGAAGGCATCAACAAAGTTACCGTTGCCGCTTTAGCGCGCGATATAAAGATTACCAAAGGGAGTTTCTAATGGCATTGTAAAGACTATGGGGGGTTTCCTCGAGCAATGCTAGCGCACTGGGAAAAGGCCGGGAGCGAGGTTGAAAGGCTTGGCGGCTGTTTTCACAACATGTCAGAGAAACGCAAATTTCTGCTCCAGTAAAAACAAAACCGCGAGATATTGTTATGGGCCTGTCTGGAATCATTGTTGGAAAATTAAGAGCCTACGTCTTGGTAAACACCATACCGAGTAGTATGATTTTTGGATGGGTGGGTTGATGAAGCTAACGTCTCTTGATGTCATTCAAATTTCAAAAGAATGTGGGGCCGACCTGGCTGGTATTGCAAGTGCGGAGACGCTAAATGCATTTCCCCCCGATCCGCGTTGGCCGCAAACACCAGAACGTATGTCACCCGATTCCAAAAGCATCATTGTCTTAGCGCTTCGTGTCCCGGTCGCGAGCTTTCGCACCCGCGAGCCTGAACCTTATCAAATGATGAATATGATGATTAATCGCCGGCTTGATAAAATTGCCCGGCGGGTCTCCGAACGGCTTGAAAAATGCGGCCATTTTGGTCTTGTCATGAACAACAATTCAACCGATTGGGAATTAAAGTCTGGGACCTATGGCCATCTCAGTTTACGGCATCTCGCTGTTGAAGCGGGAATGGGTACCCTGGGACTGGGTGTCAACTTCATGTGTGTTGAATACGGACCGCGGGTGAACCTGGCGGTCGTCGTGACGGATGCAGAACTGGAACCCGGAACGCCGATGGCAGAACAGCTTTGTATAGGCGAGGGGTGCTCGCGCTGCCTCTATGCCTGCCCGACCGATGCCGTACTGCATTTTCATATCGATAAGCGCCAATGCTCCATTGAGGCACAAACAACCGGCTTTTATGGGGTGGCCGATCTGTTTCATAAATTTATAGATGCGGATGATGAAACCCGCGAGAAGATTCTAAACTCAAAAGACCTACTGCATTATTGGCAAGGACTTACCCGCGTTTGGGGATGCTTTGGCACCTGCCCGCGCTGCACGGCAGTTTGCCCTGTTGGCGATGACTATCACGAGTTTCTGGCCGAGCCGCAAAAAGAAATACCAGAGAATACGCCAGAACGCATTGCGAAGGGACAATCCTATAAGGATGCCCGAAAAAATGGTGATGAAGTCCCCGGCCTAAGCGGTTGGAATGTTCGTTGGGTTGGGCCCGATGGCTATAACGGGAAGGCAGCGAAGGCACAGCGCGAGAAGTTTAAAGCGGGAAAAACAACATGAACGAACTGATCCCAACCTCGCTCACATCTGAGGCTATCAAAGCAAAAGCCAAAGCGCTCGGGGCAGACCTTGTCGGCATTGCTGATGGCGGACTGATAGATCAGTTTCCGCCGGACCCTGATAACCCCCGGTCGCCTTCGCATATAACTGAAATCGACGGTGCCCGGGTGATCGTGTTGGCCAAGCGCATAAGTTTTGCGACCTCGCGCCTACCCGCCTGGAACGATCAGCATAAATTCTATGGTGACGAACTTTTAATCTCGGCGCTGGAAGAACTGGCCCTCGACCTAGTGTTCTGGATGGAAGACAACGGTGCTCCGGCATTGCTTGTCCCTTATCACCATGTGGATCCTCTTAAATTCGCCAAAGGTCAAGATACACAGGCGACCCATCCGTTATCCGCCGAGCATGCAGCTGTCGAGGCCGGACTTGGCACGCTCGGCCTAAACCAGCAATTGATTACGCCAGAGTATGGCCCGCGGGTCATTCTGGGCATTATCATGACCTCCGCGGATATTGAACCCGACATTAAAATGGCTGACGCGTTATGTCTGGGGCCAGAATGTGGACGCTGCCTTAAGGCTTGTCCAGCCGATGCCGTTCAGCATTGGGACCGAGACTGGGCCGCTTGCGATAAATATCGCTCACCTTTCGGCTTTGAATTTATGTCAGATTATCTCACCAGTATTTTAACTGAGGAGGACCAACTGCAAAAGATTTCCAAGTTACGCGGCATGGAATCCTCCGAAATTTTTCAAGCTATGCTGCGCGGCAGTGGTATCATCACCGGCTGTCGTCGCTGCGCCGATGTTTGCCCGGTCGGTGACGACTATGAAAAGCTGTTAAAGAAATGGGTTGATGAAATTCCGGAAGAGACACCGGAAAAGCTAAAACGTCTTGAAGCTATGATCGCGGAGAAAACGCCGCCAGATTCTTATGAAAAACAACACCGCTGGATGGGAAAATTTGAAATAGAAGCACAAAAATAAGCGAACGAGCGACAGATCATAATAAGCCTCATCGATTGTCGGTAGAGAACCCGCCGACGGGTGAAGGCCCGTGCAGGGATAAATTATGACCAGCCCATTCCCAGAACTAGCACCTGAATTGCGACGACCAGAATTCGAAACTATGATTCACATGCTGGCTCACGCAGCACAGCAACACCCTGGACGAACGGCAATAATCAGTGGTGAAAACAAGATTACCTATGCCGATTACTATGCTTGTGTCGCGGGATTATCAGAAGCTTTGATCCATATGGGGGCAAGGGGTGAACGCGTTGTTATTCTGCGAGCTAATTCCGTTGAAACCTCGGTTGCGACCTATGCTGTCTGGGCAGCCTGCGGACAAGCCGTTTTACTCAACCCCCTTTACACCGAAAATGAATTAGGACCACTGATCGCCGATGCCTCCCCAACGATAATTTTGTGCGCGGCAGAGTTTAAAAATAAACTTGCGCCCATCTCCAAAGAGAATGCCGTAGAGCATTTTTATACCTTTGATGATGATTTAGTCTCCATCGATCAATGGCGGGGCAATAAATCGCTTCGGCTACCTGAACCAATGCCTTATGGAGAGACCAGAGCAATGCTGGCGTTTACCGGCGGCACGACGGGACTGCCGAAGGGCGCTATTCATACACAGAACAAATTGGTCATGGGCGCTCGACTCATCGAAGCTTCATGGAACACAAAAATTGCCGATGACATTTGGCTAAGTGTTGCACCACAATCGCATATCTGGGGTTGGTTTATGACCCTGCTCCTGCCGGTTTACGGCTGCAATACCGTGGTCATCGTGCCGCAGTTCAAACCCAGTGTTGTGATTGATGAGCTGGCCAAAAACCAAGCGACTGTATTCGCCGGTGGGCCGTCGGTTATCTATAACGCCCTGCTGGCCGTACCTACACTGAAGGAAGCCGACTTAAGCAGTTTACGCATCAGTCTTGGCGGTGGCTCTCCCTTCGCCGATGCGACGGTAGAAGCCTGGCAGGCGGTGACTGGTTTAACAGTACATGAAGCCTGGGGCATGTCGGAAGGAGCCCCAATTTGTACGAATCCATCCGACCGGCCAAATAAAGTTGGAACGGTCGGCTATCCCTGCGCCCTAACCGATCTCGAAGTGGTCGATCCGGAGAATGGTATCGATGTTTTGTCCATTGGCGAAGATGGTGAGTTTCGCGCGAAAGGTCCACAGATGATTACTGAGTATTGGAATCGCCCGGAAGAAACTAAATCACTCATCCGAAACGGTTGGACATATACCGGAGACATAGGTCATTTTGACCAGGATGGCCGGGTAACGATTGTCGACCGAAAGAAAGACATGGTTATTGTTGGCGGCTACAATGTCTTCCCCCGCGAGATCGACGAAATCCTTTTCGCCCACCCGGAAATACAAGAGGCGGCCGCCATCGGTGTGCCTGATTCTCATCGAGGCGAAGCCGTCCATGCTTTCGTTGTGACAACCGACGGTGCGACGGCTACCGCAGATGAAATCATCGACTATTGCAAAGAAATGCTGGCAAAATTCAAGGTGCCATCGGTGGTAAATATTGTCGACTCACTCCCTAAAACACCCGCGGCGAAAATCGATAAAATGGCACTAAGAGCGTCATTTGAACAAAATTAGCCCGAATTACGCAAATAAAGATCGTTGGGGGGGGCTAAAATGCGTTTTAGTCTTCATTCCACATATGTGAGATGACCCGTGTCGCTCCACCGCCTGGTAAATATTTTATTTCCGGTTTCTCGAGCTCTCGTCCCTTTCATCAAACTATCTTGCAGCTGGAGATGACCGGAAATGTTTTAATGGTCACAAAGTCCAGACCATTTGGCTGGTTTTTGAATTTTTTTCTCCCCGATGCTGCGGGGTTATCATCGACCAAAGTGTCAACGTGGGTAGCAGCACGCATATGCATTAGGCTGGCGCGTAGATGCCAGATTTTCTGTTATCCGTTTAATTGGAGCCTTGATGGCAAACACTCCCGGAAATGCCGATTCGGGAAATCCCGGCATGAAGAAGGACGTTGCGTTGCTGGCTATATGTCAGGCACTGTTTAATAGTTCGACCGGCGTCGTCTTGTCAGTCTCTGCACTGGTCGGTCTCTCCCAGGCATCAGATAAATCACTGGCAACCCTGCCATAGGCTTTGCAATGGGCAGCAACAGCGGCTTTCTCGATCCCACTTGTGATGATGATGCGTCGGGTTCGGTCGTCGGTGTGGGTTTAGTAGCGGCTTTTGTCGGACCAGAAATATCAAAATGGACGCATGACGTTGCGGGGTTATGGCTTGGTAACGATACATTTTCGAAGGCTATTGAATTGATCTGCGGTCCTGGGGTCGCGGCTGTCACGCTGGCTGCGCCAGGGCCTAATCCGCCTTATCAATTTGCCGGTACATTTATCGTCCTCGCCTTTATTCTGGTTCTGCTGATTTTGATAGTGTCCCAGGTTGAATTTCTCCCTATGGGGGAACGGGAGTTCGGAAACTCTGGCCGCCCGCGGGGCGAGGTTATTTGTCAGCCGGGATTTTTGGTGTCCGTTCTGTGCGCAGTAATCGGCTGGAGTGTGATGGTGATGATGATGTCAGCAACACCGCTTGCCGTGGTTTAGGAGTTTGGACACACCTTCGAGGCTCCGGCGTTCATTGCACAGTGGTACATGTACGGCATGTTCGCGCCATCGTTTTTTTCCGGTTTCCTCATCAAAAATTGTGGCCTACCAAGTATTCTTCTCGCTGGCTTGCTACTTTCCAGCACCGTTGCACTGATTGGATTGTCCGGCGAGACCATGGAGCATTTCTTGTTTGCCAACATTGGCGTCGGCTGCGGCTGGAACTTTGTGTTTGTTGGCGCAACGCATTTACTAACCACAATGTATCATCCTGAAGAAAACGATCTCTCATTTTCCGGCGATGCTGTTTTCCATCCGTTCCCGTAACTCTGCGGTGACAGTGGGTTCGAGGTCGAACCACCTTTTCCAGGCAGGCGGACCCTGGTGCAGCAGCATCCCAAGCCCGTTGAGGGTCGAGTTGCCGCGCAGCCGGGCAGCCGCAAGGAACGGCGTTTCCAACGGCGTGTAGATGATGTCAACGGCAACGGCCAATCCCGGCAGCCTGTCGAGCCGTATATCCAGCGCGGGCTGGCCGTCCATGCCGAGACTAGTGACATTGACGGCCATGGTAACGCCGTCAAACGCATCGTGGCGGTCCTCCCAGGGTAGGGCCTGGATCGGCCCGCCGAATTCCGCGGCGATGGCGGCTGCTTTTTCGAACGTCCGATTGACCAGCCGGATTTCGGTTGCACCCAGTTGCAACAGGGCGTAGCAGACCGCTCGCCCGCCGCCGCCGGCGCCGATCACGGCGACCGGCCCGGCATCTCCGCGCCAGTCGGCAAAATGCTGTTTCAGATTGCCGACAAAACCCAGCCAGTCGTTGTTGGTGCCGAACAGCGAACCGTCGTCGCGCACCACCACGCAGCTTATCGCCCCGATCTTTCTCGCCACGTCGTCCACTTCGTCGACGATCGTCATGGCGTCGAGCTTGTGGGGGATGGTCAGGTTGCAGCCAGCGAAGCCCAGAGGATGCAGTGCCCGCAGCGCCGCGTCCAGCGTGCCGGGTTCGATCGCCAGCGGCACGTAGGTGCCGGCCAGTCCCTGCTGGTCCATCCAGTAATTGTGCATCATCGGCGAGCGCGAGTGCATCACCGGCCAGCCCATAACGCCGGCCATATGAAATCGGTCAGGGTGTGTCAAATCGAATGTCCTACTTGAAGGGGTCTTAAGGGGGGCGAAACGGAAAATCCGGGAAATACGTCTTCGTTTCCCTATACGCCCTCGTCGAGCTTGGCGCTGAAATGGTCCCAGGTGCGCTGGAACAGGCTCGGCGTCCACAGCTTCTCGCGGCACAGGGCGAGTTCGGATTCCGAAAACGCGTATGGCGTGCCGATCTGGGCCGCCATGTACTGGCGCTCCGCGTTTTCTTCCAGATAGTTCAGAAGCACAAAGGCGTCGACGATACTCTTGCCGGTGGTCACCGCGCCATGGGCCTTCATCACCGCCGCGGGCCGGTCGCCCAGAACGTCGGTCAGGCGCGTCGCCATGTCGACGTTGTTGATGGAATCGGGGGAATCCAGTACTGGCAGCGGATAGACCAGCGAGCCCTGCGCATAAACCGGCAGGTATTCGACCCCGGCAGTCGATAGGATGGTCGACCAGTTGGGATGGCAGTGAATGACCGCCTCGACATCGTCGCGCGCCTTATAGACACCGGCATGGAGGTGAAATTCGAGCGGCGGCTTGCCGTTTCCCTCGATGACGTTACCGTCGAAATCGATCGTGCAGATGTCGTGGGGGGTTACCCGGCTGCGCTGGCAGGACCCGATATTAATCAGCATCCGGCCGCCGTCGAGCCGGATGCTGCCATGGCCATTATAGTCCATGATGCCCGCCCTCTCGAGCATGCGGATACAGCGTACGAGCTGCTGCTTTTGCTCCAATGTTCCGCTCATATCCTGGTTCCTTCGTTCATCTTCACCAATTGACCTGCTCGCGCACGGTGCGGCGCCAAAGGTCCCAGGCGCGCAGGGCCGCCCCCTGGTTCGGCACATCCGCCAGACGGCCTTCTTCTTCGTCGAGGGCGGCTATGGGCATACCGTCGCTGAGTGCCACAGTCCAGTGCTGAACGCGGGCGTTGATTTCGGTAAAAACGGCACGGAACACGGCGAGTTGCAGCGTCGGACCGCAAGCGACCGAGCCATGCGCGCGCATCAGGGCGATGTCCTTGTCGCCGAGCGTTTCGGCGAATGCGACGCCTTTCGTCGGATCGCTGACCAGCATGTCGGTAGCGCCGAACTTCTTGCTGATATCGAACACAGGCACGCCGGCGGCGAGAAAGGCGGCATTGTGAAACATCGCCTCGACTTTCCTGTCAACAAGACCGAAGGGAATGACCGACGGCGAATGGCTGTGCACGACGGAATTGATGTCCGGCCGGGCCTTGTATATCTCGCCATGGATGAAGCGTTCGAGAAAGCTGCCGCGCCCGGCGGCGTTACAGGCCAGGCTGTCGAGGTCGTATTCGATGATGTCGTCCGGCGTCACCAGGGCCGGCGCCATGGCGCGCGACATGAAATAGCGGTCGGGCGCATCGGGGTGGCGCTCCGAGACGTGCCCGAACGCGTCGACAACACCGCGCTCGGCGAGAATACGGCTCGCCGCGGCCAGGTCGGCGATGAAGTCGGCCGCGACCGGACCGCCGGAAATCGGATCGTCGTCCATGATTTAATCTTCCACCTGGTGGTTGGGTTTCAACGGCGGCAGACGCGTTTTAGCCGGGATAGATCCCAACTCGATTGTCATACCTTGAGATGCGACGGCGCATCCACCGACGGCACGACGCCGACCACATTGGCCATCATGGCCGTCGCGCAGAAATGGCCGACGGCGCCGACGATTTCAACCAGGCGCCGGTAACCTAGCGCCGCCTCGGCCGCCTTGAAGCCGTTATCGGACAGCGTGCCGGTCGCCAGCAGTTCGCGCGTCGCCGCATGCACGGCAGCATCCGAATCGTCATCGAATGCCGGTTGTTCACCCGCATTGATCGCCTCGATCACGGCGGGATCGAGACCCGCACTGAGCGCCGTATTTGCCTGCGAACTCCACGGATAGGCGGCACTCCAATGCCGCACCGTCATCAGCGACACGATGCGGACCTGCGCTGCCGTCAGCGAACAATCGAGGAGATGCGCGCTCGACGCATTGTGAATCTGCCAGACCCCGGGCGAATAGGCATAGCCGATGGCCGGCCCGAACCCGACGCGGGAATTGTTGGCGAGGACCCTGTCATGCGCCGCCTGCTGCTCGGCATCCATTTCGTCTCGGCTCAATACCGGTATTCTGGTCATCTTCCCGCTCCCTGGCTGGCTGGCGCCGTCACTTCCGGCGCAACCGCTTCATGCATAGGCCGCAACATCGTGCCGGCAGTTCTGAAACGCTGAATTAAGATCCTCGCGGGTCAGATTGCGGCCGATAAAGACAAGGCGTGAACCACGCGCCTCCCCGTCCCAGTGTCCGACAAAATCGCCTTCCAGCATCATGTTGACCGCTTGCAGGGCAAGTTTCCGGTCTTCGCCGAAAACCGACAGAATTCCCTTGGTCCGCAGGATGTCGGTGCCGCGGCGGACAAGCAATTCCTGCAGCCAGGATTCCACACGGTCGGCGTCGAGTGGCGCGTCGCAGCGCAACGACACGCTGGCGATGCCGGTGTTGTCGATATGGTTGTGGTGGTCGTCTCTGTCATCCGGGGCGAGCTGTGCCTCGATGCGGTCGAGGTCGAACCCCCAGCGGTTCAGAATTTCACCTGCCGGAACGTCCGACCGGTTCGCCCGCGTGATCCGCGCAAAGGGATTGATCTGCCGCAAACGGGCTTCGAGCTCACCGACCGGCATCTGCGCATCGGCCACCTTGTTGAGGACAAGATGATCGCTGAACGCGATCTGGTCCGCCGCATCCGCGCCGCCAGCCAGTTGATCGAGGACGTGCACGGCATCGACTACGCACAGCACCGAATCCAGCCGGCATTGCGCGCCGATGACCTGATCGATCACCAGCGTCTGAATGACCGGACTCGGATTCGCGAGGCCCGTGGTTTCGATGATGATGCCGTCGAGACCCGGTTTTTCGGCCAACAGGTTTCGCATTCCACGGATCAGATCACCGCGGACGACACAGCAGATGCAGCCGCTGCTGAGCTCTATCAGTTCCTCGTCGCCGGTCTCGATCAAATCGCCGTCGACACCGATATCCCCGAATTCGTTGACGATGACGGCAAACCGCCGCCCCGACAGGTCGGACAAAATCCGGTTAAGCAGGGTCGTCTTGCCGGCACCGAGATACCCCGTCACCACCGTGACGGGGATGCGGGTATCAGGGCTCCCGGCGGGATTGGTCACGTTTTATTTCCACGGCATCAGCGAGACGTGAATGACGTCTCCGCTGCCGCCAACGGCGTTGATTGCCTCATGCGTGTCCTTGAGCCCAAAACGGTGCGTCGTGATCTGTTCCAGATCGAAACGGTCGGAATTGAGCTGTTTGAGCGCCAGCTCGCAGCTTTCGTAATTGTGACCGCGGGCGGCTTTGATCGTGATGTATTTGTTGGCGATCTTGCCGAGCGGAAAATTCGGGAAATCCGCGGTCTCGCCCTGGATCAGCAGCGTGCCCCCCTTGCGCTTCAGCGCCTCGATCCCGAGCAGGACCGGGATCGTACCCGCCCCGGCCGTACAATCAAGCGACACATCCATGCCCTCGCCGCCGGTGATTTCGTTGATCCGCTCCAGCGGGTCTTCTTCTTCGACATTGATGACATAATCGGCGCCGAGCTGCTTGGCGACACCGAGACGTTTGATGTCCTTGGCGGTACCGGTGACGACGATCAGCGACGCCCCGGCCTGCTTGCACGCCACCACCTGGCTCAACCCCTGCTGCCCGGGACCCTGGATCAGAACGCGGCTGTCATAGCCGACCCCGCAGTCGAACAGCGCCCACTGGATGCCGTTTGCCATGGGGGTGACGACGCCAGCCAGTTCGGGCGACAGCCCGTCGGGGACTTTGTGCAGAACCGAATTCCACGGCAGATACATGTATTCGGCAAACCCACCGAAGAGATGCGGCGCCCGCTCGGCAAGAGTATAGCCAAAACGCAGCCCGTCGGGGTTTTTGCGCCAATCGGTTTCCATGCACAGACGGTAATCGCCGCGGTGACAATGTTCGCAGTTCATGCACCCGACGTAATGTTCGGCAAAAACCAGATCGCCTTCTTTCAAGCCCCGGCGCTTCTGGAACGTTTTGCCGGCCTTGGCGATATAGCCGATATTCTCGTGGCCCATGATGACCGGGCCTTCGAATGGCGGCTTGGAATAGAATTTTACGTCCGTGCCGCAGATGCCGGCGACTTCGACTTTGAGAAGGGCCGCTTCATCCGGAATATCCGGCATGTCGTATTCCCGGAATTCGGTCGTCTGGGGCGCCGTCCTCACGGCTGCTTGGACTTTTTCAGCCACGTTGATCTCTCCTGCAATGATATTGACCATGATTTACCAAAGCGGCAGAGTCCCGGCAATGTCGCAGTCCCGCATAGCACAACACCATTCGCCTCTAACCGGGGTACGGGCAGGACACGCCTGATGTTCAGACGCCTGGCGCCGGCGCGGGAATCGCTTGAAGATATCTCCCGGGTCGAATTTCTGATCCGCGAACGGTTCCGGATACCCCAATCCGAAATCATTCTGGTGTCGGAAGACCCCGGCGCAAAGCCTGGGTTTCCACCGCAGGAAACGAATATCGTGTTCTGGAAAAACGCCCGGCGTTACCGGCTGAAGATATTCGCGCCGGTCTCGACGGTTATAGGCGCGGACCTGCCGATTGACTGGCTGCTGCCCTCGCTTGAGGATAACGGCGATTCCGACTGCTGCTAAATAAAAGAAAGACCGAGATTCATATGTCCAAGACCAAACTTCACACCGTCACGCGCACTCAGGGAAATAACCGGGCACTGAAAGAAGGCCAGGTGACCCTGCCCGACTTCGATCTCGACTTCGAGGAAGTTCCGGTCCTGGTGCAGGGATTCCGCCGCATGGTGCGCGAACTTGCCTACGACGTCTGTGAGATGGCGCTGACCACCTATATCTGCGCCAAGGCGCATGGCGTGAAATTCACGGCAATCCCGGTATTTCTTGTCCGCGACTTCCATCACGACGCGATCCTGCATCATGTGCCGTCGGGCCTGAAGTCGCCCGCCGATCTGGCAGGAAAGCGCGTCGGCGTGAACCGCGGCTACACCGTAACGACGGGCGTGTGGGCGCGGTCGATCGTCCAGGAAGAATTCGACGTCGATCTGTCCTCCATCACCTGGGCACCGTCGGGCGACGAACACGTCGAAGCCTACCGGCCGCCGGCGAACGTGCAGCCGCTGGAGGACGGCGATCTCGAAGGACGGCTTTCATCGGGAGACCTTGTGGCCGCGGTCGGCGCCAAGGTCGATCATCCGGACGTGGCGAACATGTACGACAATCCCTTTGCCGCCGGCGTGACGGCGCTGAAGACCCGCGGGCTTTATCCGATCAACCATTGCGTCGCGATCCGTGACGAACTGCTGGATCAGAACCCGGACGTCGCAATGCAGGTATTCAACGTCTTTGCCGCGGCCAAGAACATTTATGTCGACGACCTGAAGGCCGGACGGATTTCAGAGCTCGGGCGCGTCGACAAGGTTCATCTCGCCGCCCTCGACGTCATGGCAGACCCGCTGCCCTACGGGATCGAGCCGAACCGCGCCACCCTCGAGGGGCTGATCGGGCACGCGGTGACGCAGAAAATCATCCCGGCCCCGATGGCGCTGGAAGATTTGTTCGCGAAATCCGTGCTGAACGCGGTCGCGTAAGCTGCGATCTGCGCGTCAACCGGCGACACTGTCGAGAAATTCGACAACGCGCCTGGGCGCGTTGTCCGCGGTCTGCGCGTCGGCAGGAACGTCCCAGTACTCCGATCCAGTCAGGCATTCCTGCAAGTAGCGAGCGGCCGACGTGGCATGAAAATCGTCGTTACCTGGCACAACAAGGCTTGGAATATCGAGATTCATCAAATCCTCGGGCTCGGCGCCGGGCGCCGTGTCGCGATCGATCAGGCCGCGATACATCGCCGTGACGGTTTCAATATATTGCGCTTTATCGAGCGCGGCATAGGCGGCAGCGAATTCGTCAGCGTTCCGGATCGGCTGTCCCCAAGGGCCGCCGCGAGGATCCTGCGAAAAATTTTTATCATGACTGTGCACCAGATCGACCACCGCCTGCAGACCGTTTTCTGCAACGAATTCCACATGGCTCGCAAACCGCCGATGGCTGCCGATGCGGTATTTCGCACCACCCACCGGCCAATAATGCACCATCGACACTACACGTTCGGGATGGGCGACGCCGAACGCGGCAACCGGGCAGCATCCCATGCAACCGCCCATGATATGGGCTTTTTCGATCCCCAGAGCATCCAGCAGGCCGGCGCCCTGACGGACGAAATGGTTCCAGGTGATCCGTTCCACCCGACCGCCCGACTGGCCGTTTTCACGCCGGTCGAACAGAATGCATTTGTATTTCTTGGGCAGATGGTCGAGCAGCTTGATGCGCTTATAGACGCCGAGGTCGGTCCACTGTTCGATCCGTGCATCGAACCCACCCGGCGAATACATCAACAACGCCGGGCCGTCGCCCAGGACTTCGTATCGGGTTTCGATGCCGTCGATTTCTGTAAAGGACATGAATCCTATCTCATTTCCAGCGGACGGGCGGACGCCCGCGAATGTTTGCCCTGCAAATATGAGGTATACCCTTTACATAACAGCCATTGTCACAAAATATTTGGCCGAACTACCCCGGACCGCTATAGACACGCGGAGAAAACGGATTGTTTCGGCGGCAACGCCGGACATTAAAGCGCTACCAGGAGAGCAGGCATGCTTCGAAAAGAAGTGAACGATTTACTGACGCAAACGGACGCCGGAACGCCGATGGGCGAGCTGTTTCGCCAGTACTGGATCCCGGCCATGCTGGGTTCGGAGCTTCCCGAAGACGACTGCCCGCCGGTGCGGGTCAAGCTGCTGGGCGAACCCATGATCGCGTTTCGCGACAGTGAGGGCCGCTATGGCCTGATGGAAGAATTCTGCGCCCATCGGCGTGTCTCGCTTTGGTTCGGCCGCAACGAGGAAGTCGGGTTGCGCTGCCCCTATCACGGCTGGAAATACGATGTCACCGGCCAGTGCACCGAAATTCCGTCGGAGCCCGACGACAGCAAATACTGCGAATCGATCAAGCTTCAGGCCTATCCGCTGATCAAGGTCGGGGAGGTTCTCTGGACCTATATGGGCGTTGAGGAAAACCGCCCGCCGGAGCCGACGTGGGAATTTGCAACAGTCACACCGGAACAGACCGTAACGACCAAACGCTTTCAGGAATGCAACTGGCTGCAGGCTTTGGAAGGCGGCATCGATTCCAGCCATGTATCGTTCCTGCATTCGAACGAGCTTGAGAGGGACCCGCTGTTCAGGGGCGCCAAGGCCAACCAGTACAATCTGAACGACACCAAACCCGTCTTCGACGTATCGCCGTCCGACGGGGGATTGTATATCGGCGTTCGCCGGAATGCAGAAGGCAAACACTACTGGCGGATCACCCAATGGGTCATGCCCTGTTTTACCATGATCCCGCCGCGCGCGGATCACCCGCAGCACGGGCATTTCTGGGTGCCGATCGACGACGAGAACTGCTGGACGTGGAGCTACGACTATCACCCGGAACGCCCGCTGACCGCAGACGAGCGTCAGGCCTGTTTGGACGGCAAGGGCGTGCACACCGAAAACATCCCGGGCACCTTCCGTCCCGTGCAGAACAAGGACAACGATTATCTGATGGACCGGGACGCCCAGAAGCGGGGCGTAACCTATTCCGGCGTGCTGGGTTTCGGAATGCAGGATGCCAGCCTGCAGGAATCAATGGGGCCGATCTGCGACCGGACGCGGGAAAATCTGGTCTCAACCGATTATGGCATTGTCATGATGCGGAACCGTTTGCGCAAAGCCGCAACCGCGTTGCGCGAAAATGGCGACGCACCGCCCGGCCGCGATCCATCGCATCAGAAAGTGCGGTCGGTATCTGTCCTGCTGGAACCCGAGCAGAACTATGCCGAAGCGTGCCGCGACGCGCTGCTTCCCGAAGACGGCCAACCGCGAACGTCGGTGTAAGGCACCCGCGCCCGATACTGCCTGCGCGCTGTCACATGGACGGGAATACGGAGGCGGTTTCTATTTTTTAGGGATTGTGTTCTATGGGGAAAATGGGGCGTTTTAGACCGGCACAATAGATCCCTGAGGATTCAATGAACCTGCTCAAGCTAAGTATTGCGTCAACCGATTACGATCATTTCCGCGATTTCCGCACCGGCGCCGTGCGCGCCGAAGGGATTGATCACAATTGGTCGATGCTCAGTCATCATGAGGTATTTGCACGCTTCACGGCAAACCGGGAGTGGGATGTCGCCGAGCTCAGCTTTGCCAAATTTGCGGCGCAGATCACCCGCGACGAATGCGACATTGTAGGTTTGCCGGTCATCTGTTCCCGCCTATTCCGGTTCTCGTCGTTCTACGTAAACAAAAACGCCGGCATCAAGACAGTGGAAGACCTCAGGGGCAAGCGCATTGGCTCGCCGGAATGGGCGCATTCCGCGGCGGTATATATGCGCGGCTGGATGCATAACGATTGCGGCGTCAAACTGCCCGACGTGCATTGGTATCAGGCCGGCGCCAACGCCCCGGGACGCGTCGAAAAAGTCGAACTGACCCTGCCGGAAGGCGTCCAGCTTACCCGCGTTTCCGACAAGTCACTGTCCGATATGCTCGCATCGGGCGAAATCGATTGCGCGATCATCGCCCGGCCGCCGACCTGTTTCCTCGAAGGCCACCCGGATATCGTTCGGTTGTTTCCGAACTACCTCGAAATGGAAGAAGAATATTTCGAGCGGACGAAAATCTGGCCGATCATGCATATCATCGCGATGCAGAAGCACATTCTCGATGAGAACCCGTGGGTGGCGCGCAACCTGTTCAATGCGTTCAACGAATCAAAGCGGCGCAGCGTCGAGCGTATGCTCGATCCGGCGGTGTCGCGCTATCCGCTGGCATGGGTTCCGACTTATGCGCGCAAAATGCAGGATATATTTGGCGGCGATCCGTTCCCGTTCGGCATCGATCAGAACCGCGCAACGTTCGAGCAAATGCTGCTATATACCTACCAGCAAGGTATCGCGCACAAGCATGTGACGCCGGAGGATATTTTCCCTGAAGGCATTATGACGGACGTCGTGGTTTAGGGTTTTCTGAAATCCGCCTTATTGGTAAACGCCCTCCTATGACATCTTTCTCGGCCAGCTCACGCCCGTTTGCTTTCACACCGGCGTGGTGTCAGTCTAGTGCTCTCCCGTGTCCGAATTACCGTTCAACACGCATGATCGAAGAACCAATGCATTCCTAATCACACCGTCAGGAACGAGGCTTATGGTATCGAAATCAGACGTCGAAATTCTCGCATCGGTTAAACTTGGCAAGCATGGCGTACACTACGCCCGCGGTGTGCGTGCCGGACCATGGGTATTCGCGACAGGATGCCTCGCCCAGGATTTCAGGGACGGATATTCAGACGAGGTCGTCGCTCCTCGCGCGCCCCATGCCGGACGGCCAAAAAGAGAAAAAGAGGCCGAACTGATTTTCGATCATGTGGAGGAGGTGCTGCGCCTGGGGGAGACATCGCTGGAACACACGGTTCGAACCGACCAGTATTACACGACGGTTCAAATGGTTCCGCCCTATCAGCAAATTCGCCGCGAGCGGTTTGGAAGGTTGATCCCGACAAGTACATCTATCGTTCAGCAGAACCTGCTCTTTCCCGGGGCGGACCTGGATTTTCAGTTGATCGCCATCGTTCCCGACGGCGACTTTCAGGTGAAGCATCATGACGGAACTCTCAGAGGCCGGCCCACGTCGGGATACTCCGCCGCGCTGAGCGTTGGCAATTTTGTCTTTCTTCCCGGCATCACATCGATGGCTCAGGGGGACGAACCGCAGCGCAACGCAGTCGCCACCGCCGCCCGCATCGAAAAAGGCATGCAGTGGGGCGGTCTGCCCATAAAACTGGAGACGGAATTTATCATTAACGAACGTATCATCCCGTCTCTCGCGTTGTGCGGCGCGGAGCTTCGAGACGTCGTCAAGGCTCAAGCATATTTGACCGACCCGGATGACTACGCCGCCTTTAACGAAGTCTGGTCGAAATATTTTCGCGATTCACCGGCCGCCCTGTCGGTCATCCCGTGTGCCGAACGCGGCCTCGTCGTCGAGGACGGCAAATTGGAGATAAACGTTCTGGCATTGAAACCAGCGAACGGAACATCCAAGCAAATCGTCGATGCCGGGGTTTCAACGGCTTTTAGCGATCAGCCACAGGCCGTAAAGGCCGGCGATCTGCTTTTTATCTCGGCATTAATGGCGAATGACGGGAACGGCATTGTCGACAGCGCCGAATTCGACCCGCAATATCCTTACTTCAATGCAACAGCGGAACGCCAGGCGGAATGCATTATCCGGAACGCCCAGAGAATTTGCGAGGCAGCGGGCACGTCGCTCGAGAATGTCGTGCGCATTCAGCAGTTCCACACCGATCTCAACGAATTTTACCCGGTTCACACCGCGTGGCAGCGTCACTTACCCGACCGTCCGCTACCCTTTTCCGCGGTCGAGGTCCCCGGTCCGCTTCCGGTGCCTGGATGTACGGTTATGATGGACCTGTGGGTTTATGTTCCCCAATAACACCCGCCCGCTGCTGTTAGGCTAATGCGGACCGGTCTCCAAAATATACGATGACGGGGTTTTCACGCCGCAATTGAAGCCACTCCCCCAGGACGACGGCCGGCTTGCGGGTTGAACGATTTGGGGCCATGTTCCGCTGGCCCGGAAGGTTCCATGTGGAATATCCCGGTTAGTAAGCTCAAAGGCCCGTATTCAGGGTCGGGGTCGTAAGGGCAGACCATGAATTCCGAACAATCTGTATCAGATCAGCCGCCGGGTGGCATGGCGGCCCTAAAGCGGCTTCTGCTTTCGCCGTACCTGTCGGCGGTATTGGCCATGCTGTTTTGGGCGGCCAGTACCGTTTTAGTGCGCTATGTCAGGTTGGAAGTCCCGCCCATGGGAATATCGTTCTGGCGCACGCTTCTCGGCTTCGTGATATTTCTGCCTTTTGTCATAAAACCCTATCGCCGCCAGGCGCAGGAATTCAAACAAAGCTTCAAGACGCTGGTCCTGCTGGCCCTGTTGTTGATGGTCGGCGGCAATGCGGTTCTGTTCCTGTCGCTGCAATACACCATCGCGATCAATGCGGCGGTGATCAACTCGGTGGAACCGGTGATTATCGTCTCGCTGGCCTGGCTGCTGTTCAGGGATCCGTTTTCCAAGCGCCAGGGCCTGGGCGTTGTCGTCTCGCTCACCGGCGTTCTGGTCCTGATATCCACCGGGTCCCTCGAAACCCTGGCGAAGATGGATTTCAACAAGGGCGATCTACTGGTCACCGGCGCCTATGTGAGCTGGGGGCTATACGCGGTGCTGGTGCGTAAAATACCGCGCGGTCTGGATAGACGGCTGGTTCTGGCGGGAATATTGGGCTTCGGCGCGTTGCTCCTGCTGCCGCTTTATATTCTGGAGACGGTGTTTGTCCGACCGACGCCGTTCACCTGGACGTCGGTTTTTTCGATTACCTGGCTGGCGGTGTTTTCATCCATTCTCGCGATCCTGATGTGGAATAACGCCATCACCAAGCTCGGCCCCGGCCGCGCCGGCCTGTTCATCCATCTCATCCCCGCTTTCACGGTGCTCATGGCTATGGCAGTGCTGGGCGAATCCCTGCAAACTTTCCATTTCACCGGCATCGCGCTGATCGGGGTCGGAATTTACTTCTCGACACTTTCATCGGGCAAAGACAAACCCGGCGGACATTGATCCGCCGGCATCCGGTCGATGGACACGAAGATGCAGTAGCGCGGTTATCTTTGAAGATTTTGCGGCGGTTGAGCTGATGTTCGAGATTAAAATGATTATGGATTGAGGCGTGAATTGAGCCGAATTTCTGCAGGATCTTCACGTCCCAGAATTTCGACATCGCGCCTTCCCGTCTTCGGAACGGCTGGTGTGAGTTTTCAGTCCTTTTGTTGAGACACCGGCCGCATTCCTGGTCAGCTGCAGTCCCGATCACATTCATCGCTGCCCGGTATGATCGAAGCCGTTCCGTGACGATCACCTTTGGCTGACCGTAGAGTTTGATCGCGCGCTTCAGAAACTGAGGCGCTGCCTTGCGATTCGGCCGTTTCGTCGCAAAAACTTCCAGCACCTCGCCCTCATGATCAACGGCCCGCCAGAGGTAATGCGTCTCGCCATTGATCTTCACGAACACCTCGTCCAGGTGCCAGCGCCAGTTCGAATACCAACCGTGATGAACGCGTCGCTTCCGGATCTCCGCGGCATACATCGGTCCGAACCGGTCCCACCAGAACCGTACCGTCTCGTGGCAGATATCGATACCGCGCTCAA
>Ga0209403_10001607_pt1 | contig 28964 bp, 25 predicted proteins | sample ArcticOcean_MG_C_8_FD_187440 | JGI IMG/M metagenome (GOLD analysis project Ga0209403, IMG submission 187440) | Marine microbial communities from western Arctic Ocean - ArcticOcean_MG_CB11_86 (SPAdes) (version 2) | ecosystem: Environmental > Aquatic > Marine > Oceanic | place: Arctic Ocean...
TAAATCTATAAATTAATATAAATAATGTCACAAGCGATCAAAATAAAGTCACTGACGAAGTCCTTTGGGGCAATACGTGCGGTACATAATGTTTCATTTAATGTCAGTCACGGCGAAGTTCTTGGTTTCCTTGGGCCAAATGGCGCGGGCAAATCAACAACCATGAAAATGATAACTGGCTTTCTTGAGCCTACAAGTGGCACTGTTGAAGTTGATGGTCACGATGTTTTAGAAAATCCTTTGTCTGTTAAACGCTCTATTGGTTATCTCCCGGAAGGTGCCCCAGCTTATGGTGAAATGACTGTTAAAAACTTTCTTAATTTTATCGCAGATATTCGACAATTAAATGGGGCAATTCGTAAAAAACGTCTTGATGAAGTTATTGAAACTATCAATATCGGGACTGTTATCAATCAAAGTATAGAAACTTTATCAAAAGGCTTTAAACGTCGAGTCGGATTAGCTCAAGCGATACTACATGATCCAAATATATTAATTCTTGATGAGCCAACTGATGGACTCGACCCTAATCAGAAACATGAAGTTAGAAACTTAATCAAAAAAATGTCGAAGGAAAAAGCAATTATTATATCGACCCATATTCTTGAAGAAGTTGATGCCGTATGTACGCGTGCAATCATCATTTCATCTGGTGAATTGCTTTTTGATGGAACACCAACACAGCTTATCGCAAAATCAGATCAAAATGATATTGATCATGCTTTTCGTAACATAACAATTTCAAATTCTACCAAGCCATGAACGGATTACTTTCTATATATAAACGTGAATTCACTAGTTATTTTGTAACACCTGTGGCATATGTCTTTATCGTAATATTTCTATTTATGACTGGTGTCTTTACATTTTACCTTGGCGCTTTTTATGAAAGTAATCAAGCTGATTTAGAGCCTTTTTTTCGATTCCACCCCTGGTTATATTTATTTTTGATTCCTGCTATATCAATGCGTCTTTGGTCAGATGAACGAAAAAGTGGAACTATCGAATTATTAATGACTTTGCCAGTATCAATCACAGATACAGTGGTTGCTAAATATCTTGCCGCATGGAGTTTTACAGCTATTGCTCTTAGTCTAACTTTCCCGATGTGGATTACGGTTAACTATCTGGGTAGCCCTGACAACACTGTTATCCTGGCAAGTTATATTGGGAGTCTAATTATGGCGGGTGGTTTTCTGGCAATTGGGTCTTGTATATCTGCCTTAACTAAAAGTCAGGTTATTGCCTTTGTGATAAGCGTTGTAATTTGTTTCATGTTTATATTAAGCGGTTTCCCGATGGTGCTAGATTTATTTGAAAGTTGGGCTCCGCAAGCTGTTGTAGATGCAGTTGCGTCTTTTAGCTTTCTAACTCATTTTACATCTATAAAGAAAGGCGTTATCGATATACGTGATCTTATTTATTTTGCCGCATTAATCACTTTTTGGTTATACGTCAACATCATAATTATTGAAAATAAGAAAGCGGATTAAATAATGAAACGTGCGGTCAAAAGTGGCGTAATTTCGGGAACAGGTTTAGTGCTTGCAGCATCTTTATTTATTGCCACGATAATTCTTGCAAATACTACACTTACAACGTGGCGTATCGATTTAACTCAAAATAAATTATTTACTCTGTCAAATGGCACAATAAATATCCTTAACAATTTAGAAGAACCTATCCAACTCGATTTTTATTTCTCTCAAAAAACAATAAATGATTTTCCACTACTAGCTAATTATGGAATTCGCGTAAGAGACATGTTGGAAGAATTTACAACGCATGCTCAAGGCAAGCTAATACTCAATATAATAGAGCCAGAAACGTTTTCCGAAGCAGAAGATCAGGCTGTGGCCAGCGGCCTTAGAACTGTTTCTGTCAATGCTAATAGTGATAGAGTTTATTTCGGATTAGTCGCTGCGAACTCAACTGATGATGAGAAAGTTATCCCCTTCTTTCAAACTAATCGTGAATCTGCGCTTGAATATGATTTAACTAAACTAATTTATAATCTCGCCTATCCTGACAAACGTGTTATTGGTGTTTATTCACAACTGCCGATTATTGGCAAAAAAGGTGATACCACTGCGCCAACATGGACCATGATTAATGCAATGAAAGAATTCTTTAAGGTAATAGACCTTAATGAAAACATTGAAGCGCTCGATAAAAAGATCGATGTGTTAATGTTAGTTCATCCAAAGAAATTAAATACAGAAACTTTATATGCGATTGATCAATACCTGCTAAGAGGTGGTAAAGCTATTATTTTTCTAGACCCTCTTGCTGAACAAGACAGAACACAGCCCGATGCATCCACGCCAAATGTTATGCCCATTCTTTATTCTTACTTAGATGAAATACTTGAAAAATGGGGGCTCGAAATAAGTAAAGGGAAGATTGTTGTAGACATTAATGCGGCAATGCGTGTTCAAGCAAGTAGTCCTCGAGGCCCACAAGAAATTGATTACCTACCATGGTTAAGACTGACGGGGGAAAACTTTAATGCCGAAGATTTTTCTACCAGCGAATTAAATTTATTACATATGGGTACTGTTGGGGCAATTGAAGTTATTGAAGAAAAAGAAATAGAAATAACGCCACTAATTCAAACCTCAAAACAATCAACAAAGTTAGAACGCGATTTGATTCTTTTTCAACGCGACCCGACTGTTATTTTGAGTAATTTTAAATCAGATGAAAAAGAAATTCTTATTGCAGCACGTATAAAAGGTAAAGCAAAAACAGTATTTCCAGATGGTTTGCCTGTAGAAAATAATAATAAACAATTAATAGATGATAATTTTATTAGTGAAGGAGATATCAATGTCATTTTAATAGCTGACACGGATATTCTTGCTGATCATTTTTGGATTCGTAAACAAGATATGCTTGGTGTATCGGTCCCACAACCTATCTCTAATAATGGTGATTTTGTAATCAACAGTATTGAAAATCTCTCTGGAAATACTGATTTAATTAGCTTACGTGGCCGTGGTAAATATTCACGCCTATTCGAGAAAGTTGAAACTATACGCAAACAAGCAGAATCAAAATTTCGTGAGCGTGAAAAAAAGTTGCAAGTCACGCTTGAAGAAGCCGAAAATAAAATACAGAAGCTTCAGCAAGAACAAGGTAATGAAAAATCATATTTGCTAAATAATAAATTAACTACGGAAATTGAAAAATTTAGAAATGAGCGTCTAGCAACAAGAAAAGAACTGCGTAGTGTTCAACATGAGCTGAGGAAGAATATTGAAAAACTTGGGGCACAACTTCGATTCATTAACATTGGACTAATCCCGTTATTAATTACTTTGCTAGCACTAATAATTGGAATCTATCGGGCTAGTAAAAAAGTATAAATTATTACTAATGATTAACAATAAACTTATTACATTATCTTTGATTACAATTACCGTTATTGTTGCTGCGACAATATTTGCAAATTTACGTGCGCCACAGTCAGACAAACAAAAAGCTTCTTTTTTCCCTGAACTAACAAAACAAATTGAATCTGTGAATTATATCTCAATCAAAGGCTATAACGATTCGATTAATCTTACTCGTAAAAATGATATCTGGGGTATAGATGAATTTGACGGATATCCTGCATTACCGGAAAAAATAAAAAGTGCTGTGCTCGGAGCTGCTGATCTTAAAATTAATGCCCCTAAGACAGCTCTACCTAGACTTTATCATAGACTTGGTGTTGAAGGACCCGAGGTTGAAGATACAGCTTCACTATTACTTACTTTGAGTGATTCTAATCAAGACAAAATTATTGAAGTAATTGTCGGTAAAGCAAGACTGAGTAGTTCAGCAAAGAATACTTCTGGTCTTTATGTTCGTGAGCCTAAAAAAGAAAAATCTTACCTAGTAGATGGTCTGCTCGATATATCGGCAATAAAAACAGATTGGATTAAACGTAGCCTTTTTGATATTCCAGCAGAGGCAGTAAAATCAATAAGCGTTACTCATGTTGATGAAGATATGTATGTATTATTTAAAAACGAAAAAGGTCAGGAGAAATTCGAACTAAAAAATATGCCTACCGGCAAAGAACTTACTTCTGAATTAATTATTAATAGATTTGGAACTATTCTTCAGGATTTACAAATCAGCGGGGCGAAATCAAAAGAAACGTTAAATGGAGAAAAAAATAGCATACAAGTAAAAATTATAACCTTTGAAGGTATTATTGGAAATGTTATTGCTCTCAAATACAACGATGTAGCCTATGCATCTTTTAAATTTTCCTACGATGAAGAAATCGTAAAAAATAATAATGAAGAAGAAGTAAAAAATGAAGACATCAAAATCTTTATTAGCAATCTTAATTCAAATATTGAAAATTGGTGGTTCGAAATACCAGAATTTAAATATGATATAATTAAAACACGCTCAAATAAAATCACTCGTGATATTCAAAACATCACTCCTGAAGAAATAATAGAATAAATTTAAAGTAACAGCCTCCTTAATGTAAGTTGTGCCATTTTTGTTGGGTGCTCCCCGTACTTTTTTCTATTTTAACTTCGGGAAGTTGGATATTATTCTCCCTCAATGCGGTATAATTTCTATTACTAAAAATGACCAAATAAAATGGCACAAGAGAAAAAACAAAATTCAACTGATGGCTCTGGACTAAGCTTTCAGGAGCTAATCTTCGAGCTACAAAAATACTGGGCAAATCAAGAATGCGTAATTATGCAGCCCTATGATATGGAAATGGGTGCCGGGACATTTCATCCTGCCACGTTTCTTCGGACTATCGGTCCAGAACCTTGGCGCACTGCATATGTACAAGCATCACGTAGACCAACTGACGGACGATTTGGCGAAAATCCCAATAGATTACAACATTACTATCAATTCCAAGTTGTCCTTAAGCCATCACCAGATAACATCCAAGAACTCTATTTAATTTCACTAAAAGCTATTGGTGTCGATACAAAAAAACATGATATTCGTTTTGTTGAGGATAACTGGGAATCACCCACTCTTGGGGCATGGGGGCTTGGCTGGGAGGTTTGGTTGGATGGAATGGAAATTAGTCAATTTACTTATTTTCAACAAGTTGGTGGGCTTGATTGCAAGCCGGTCACCGGTGAAATTACTTATGGATTAGAGCGAATTGCAATGTGTTTACAAGATTGTAGTGATTTATTCGAACTCGCCTGGTCAAGAACAAAAAAAACTAAAGTAACTTATGGTGACATATATCATCAAAATGAAGTTGAAATGTCTCGCTATAATTTCGATTTAGCAAACACGGATGCACTATTTAATTGGTTTGATGTATGTGAAAAAGAATCACAAAAATTAATCGAAGAAGGGTTGTCAATACCTGCATACGAAATGACGATGAAAGCGTCACATTCATTTAATTTACTTGACGCACGTAGCGCTATTTCAGTAACAGAACGTCAACGTTATATTCTACGCATTAGATCACTTTCACGTGAAGTTGCTCGGTCCTATTTAGAAAGTCGTGAAAAACTAGGCTTTCCATTAGTAAAAAATTAAATAATATAGAAATGCTTAAAACACGAGATTTATTGATTGAAATTGGTACAGAAGAATTACCACCAAAATCACTAAAAAGTCTTGCAACAGCTTTCAGTGAACAAATGTGTCTGGCTTTAAATGAGGTAGAATTAGATTTTAACGACATCAGTTGGTATGCAACTCCTCGTAGACTATCATTATTAATTACTGATCTAGATATAACTCAAAAGAATAAAAAACATCAACGTCGAGGCCCGTCTTTATCTGTAGCATTCGACAAGAACGAAAACCCAACACAAGCAACTGTAGGATTCGCTAAATCCTGTGGTGTTGAAGTTAAAGAATTAGAAAAACTAGAATCTGGAAAGGGGGTTTGGTTAGTATTTAATACTATCTTAAAAGGTAAAAAGACTAATGAAATTATTCCTGGGCTAATTGAAAAAAGTTTAGGGCGTCTGCCAATTGCAAAGCGCATGCGTTGGGGAAATTATAATATTGAGTTTGTTAGGCCTATAAAATGGATACTTATTTTATTTGGTAAAAAGACACTTAATTGTGAAATTCTTGGAATAAAATCTGGGGCAACTAGTTTTGGGCACCGTTATCACCACCCAGGTGCTTTAGAAATAAAATCGCCAAGTGAGTACAGCAATATATTAAGAAACAAAGGACATGTTATTGTTGATTACAATGAGCGCCTTTCATTAATTCAATCGCAAATCTCTTTGGCCGCAAAGAATAATAAGGGAAATGCTATTATTGATCCTAGATTACTTGATGAAGTTACATCCTTAGTAGAATGGCCAGTTAGTTTTATTGGAAACTTCGATCCAGAATTTCTTAAATTACCAAAAGAAGTACTCATTACGACAATGCAAGATAATCAAAAATACTTTCCAGTTACTAATGATAAAAAAGAATTGATGCCTTTATTTGTTTGTGTGTCAAATATTGAAAGTAATAATCTTGAATTGATTAAAAAGGGTAATGAAAGAGTGATACGCCCGAGACTAAGTGATGCAGTTTTTTTCTGGGAATGGGATTTAAAATATGGTTTAAAAAATCATCGTCAATCACTAAAAGAGGTGGTCTACCAAAAAGACTTGGGGACACTCTATGATAAATCTGAACGCCTAGTTAAAACTCTCTCATTAATAGGAGAGAAAATAAATTTAGATATTGACTCGGCTAAAACCGCAGCCGCACTCTGTCTCTGTGATCTGCTTACAAAAATGGTCTCTGAATTTCCTAAACTACAAGGAACAATGGGTCGCTATTATGCAAAAGCGGAGGGTGAAAATAATGATGTAGCAATCGCATTAGAAGAGCTTTATCAACCTCGTTTTGCTGGAGACAAACTACCAAAAACTTTGCCTGGCCAATGTTTAGCAATATGTGAAAAGATTGATAGCTTGATTGGTATATTTTCAATTGGAAAGGCTCCTACTGGAGATAAAGATCCTTTTGCGTTACGGCGTTCAGCAATAGGGCTTTTGCGTATTATTATTGAGTGCAAAATTGATATTGATTTAAAAGATTTACTTTCGACAGCAGCGTCTACTTTTTCTAATAAGAATCAATCGTTAAATTGTATTAATGATGTTTACACGTTTCTAATGGAACGATTACGTCATTATTACCGTGACGAAGGATTTAGTGCTGATGTATTTGAATCTGTTTTTGCTATTAATATCTCCAGGCCTCTTGATTTTCACCATCGTTTGATTGCGGTTGCAGAATTTAGAAAACTCAGTGAAGCCAAAAGCTTAGCAGCTGCAAATAAGCGAATTAGCAATCTATTAAAAAAGTCTGGGGAAATTAATTCCATTAAAATAAAAAATGATCTTTTAGTAGAAAAATCAGAAATAAAATTAGCAAGAAAACTTGAAGATTATAAAAAAATAATTGCCCCAATGATTGATAATCATAATTATAAATCTGCACTTACTGAACTAGCTGGGTTAAGAAAAGTTATCGACAATTTTTTCGACAACGTGATGGTGATGTGTGACAAACCTGATCTTAAAAAAAATAGACTTGCACTGTTGAGTAACCTAAATTCCCTATTTTTAGAAACTGCAGATATCTCTAAGCTACAGGATTAGTAAATGAAACTTATTATTTTAGATCGAGATGGTGTCATCAATGAAGATTCTGATGATTACATAAAGTCCCCTGATGAATGGATTCCAATTCCTGGGAGTTTGGAATCAATAGGGAAACTTTCTCAAAATAATTACCAAGTAATTATTATCACTAATCAATCTGGAATTGGTAGAAAACTTTTTTCCATTGAAATGCTCCATGCAATCCATAAGAAAATGAACATACATCTTGCACAATACGGTGGTGTTATTGATGGAATTTTCTTTTGTCCATGCATACCTGAGGAAAATTGTAATTGCAGAAAACCGAAACCAGGATTGTACAATGATGTATCAGAAAGATTTCAAATAAAACTAGAAAATGTTTTTTGTATAGGCGATAAAATTACTGATGTGCAAGCAGCAGAAAATGCGGGGGGTAAGCCCGTACTTGTTCGAACCGGAAAAGGGAAAGATGAAATTGATCAAGGGATAATTCCTAAACATATTCCAATTTATGATGATCTTGCATCTTTTGTAAATAAGATAATAGCTGAAAAATAATAATGCTAATTTTAAGATCTCTACTCTTTTATATAGGTCAAATCATCAGCACAATATTAATTGCTCCAATTGGTATAATTGCTTTTCCTTTAGATTTCAAAAAACGCTATTACCTCATAACACGCTGGGCAGTTTTTAATCTCTGGTGGCTTAAAATCTGTTGCAATGTTACATATGAAATCAAAGGTAAAGATAATATCCCTAGAAAACCCTGTATTGTTATGTCTAAACATCAATCTGCATTCGAGACTTTAGCTTTACAACAAATATTTATCCCTCAGGTCTGGATACTAAAAAAAGAGTTACTACAAATTCCAATTTATGGTTGGGGGCTTGCTTCCATGCAACCCATTGCTATAAATCGAGACTCAACGATTAAATCATTTAGACAAATTGCTGACCAAGGCTGTGAGCGCTTACAAAAAGGATACTGGGTGATTATTTTTCCAGAAGGCACTCGTGTTGCTCCAAATAAAAAGAAAAAATACCTGCCAGGTGGAGGGATGCTTGCGGAAAAATCAGGTGCTCAAGTTGTTCCGGTTGCTCATAATGCTGGGCGTTTGTGGCCACGAAATAGCATGATTAAAAAACCTGGATTAATTACAATAAAGATCGGCCCAGTAATAAAATCTGAAAATAAAAGCGCTAAAGTGATAACTGATGAAGTGGAAAACTGGATCGAAAAAGAAATCGGAGAGCTACCTGGTTAAATGAAAAATAATTCTCAAAAAAGTAAATTCCCATTAACAAGGCCAAGAAGAATGCGAAGTGATGATTTTTCTCGTCGACTGATGCGTGAATCTATTTTAACAACGGACGATCTCATTTATCCTATGTTCGTAGTTGACGGAGATAATCAACGAATTCCAATTAAGTCTATGCCGGGTATAGAAAGATTAAGTATCGATCAACTATTAAAAGAAGCAAAAAAATTAGTTGATCTTAAAATTCCTGCAATTGCACTATTTCCTGTGGTTTCAAAAGACAAAAAAAGTAAGGGCGCATCTGAAGCATGGAGCCCGGATGGACTAATACAAAAAACTGTTATGGAGTTAAAGCAACATTCTCCTGAATTAGGTGTAATCACAGACGTTGCCCTCGATCCTTATACTCTATCTGGACAAGATGGTTTAACTAATAAAAATAATGAAATCATGAATGATGAAACTGTCGAAGTATTGGTTAAACAAGCTTTATCACATGCTGAAGCCGGCGCTGATGTGATTGCACCATCCGATATGATGGATGGCCGTATTGGGCATATTAGGAAAGCACTTGAGTCCGCCAACTATATAAATACTAAAATTCTTGCCTATTCAGCCAAATATGCATCAAGCTTTTATGGCCCTTTTCGTGATGCAATTGGCTCCGTAGAAAACTTAGGTAGTGGAAATAAATATACCTATCAAATGAACCCAGCAAATACTGATGAAGCTATAACTGAGGTTGAACTTGATCTAAATGAAGGCGCCGATATGGTAATGATAAAACCTGGTCTGCCTTATCTTGATATTGTATATCGAGTTAAAGAAACTTTTGGTCGCCCAACTTTCGTGTATCACGTTAGCGGTGAATACGCGATGATTAAAGCAGCGGCAAATAATGGTTGGTTAGATGAAAAAGGCACTGTGATGGAATCGGTATTGGCATTTAAACGTGCTGGCGCTGATGGAATCTTGACTTATTATGCCAAACAAATTGCAGAATGGTTAAAAATAAAATAAAAATTACAAATTAATATTTAACTGTTTTATTTTTCTTGCCAGAGTATTCCTCCCCCAACCAAGCAACTTTGCTGCCTCCTGTCGACGCCCATTTGTCTTTTTTAGTGCCTCCTCAATTAGAATAGTTTCAAATAACGGAACCGCATTTTTTAATAATTCAATATCGCCATTTAATAAACTAGATTCAACCCATTTTCTAAAAGTGCTCTCCCATGAATCACTTTCGTCATTTACAACAATATCTTTTTTTAATTCGGGGGGGAGGTCATCAATATGAATTTCTACACCAGAAGCCATCACCGTTACCCAGCGACAAAAATTCTCAAGCTGTCTAACATTGCCAGGCCACGGTAAAGTTGTTAGATAATTTTCTGTCTCTGATAATAATTGTTTTTTCTCTTCTCCTAATTCTTTTGCTGCTGAATTAAGAAAATGTTTTGAAAGCTCAATAATATCTATTTTTCTATCTCGTAATGATGGAACATGAACCCTTATAACATTCAGTCTGTGTAATAAGTCTTCACGAAATCTACCTTCTTTTACCAGTTCTTCTAAATTCTGATGTGTAGCGGCAATAATACGCACATCTACTTTGATCGGCACATGTCCGCCAACTCGGTAAAACTCTCCTTCTGCGAGTATTCGAAGTAGTCGTGTTTGTAGGTCTGCGGGCATATCGCCGATTTCATCAAGAAAAAGTGTGCCCTCATTAGCTTGCTCGAAATGGCCCTGTCGTTGCGCGGTTGCTCCGGTAAAAGCACCTTTTTCATGTCCAAATAATTCTGATTCAAGTAAATCTTTAGGAATAGCAGCAGTATTTATCGCAATAAATCGACTCTTCGATCTAGGGCTATTGCCATGTAATGCAGCAGCCACCAATTCCTTGCCCGTACCAGATTCACCAGTAATTAAAACAGTAAAATTCGAATTTGACAGTCGACCGATCGCTTTAAATATCTCCTGCATTGCCGGAGCAGAACCAATAATTGAATTGCCTTCAGTTTCAAGTTCGGTGAGAGGTAATGCATTATCAACTTGTCTATCTGCTATGGCACGCCTAACTAAACTAATAACTTCATCAACATCAAAAGGTTTAGAAAGATATTCATATGCTCCCCCCTGAAATGCTGATACAGCTCTATCAAGATCAGAGTATGCCGTCATTATAATTACTGGAATATTTGGAGAATGCTGTTTAATACGATCTAATAATGAAATCCCATCCATGCCTGGCATACGAATATCAGTAATAATTACATCTGGTTCTTCCTTATTTATCCTTTCTAAAACATCATCAGGGTGTGAAAAACTTGTTATATCAACATCCGCCGATTTTAAAGCCTTTTCTAAAACCCAACGAATGGACTTATCATCATCTACAATCCATACTTTTTTATTACTCTGCATTGTTACGCTCGATAGGGAACAATATTGAGAAGTAGGTATTGTTTTCTTTCCTTTCGTAATTAATTGTCCCGCCATGCGACTGAATTAATTGTTGAGCAATTGATAGCCCAAGTCCTGTACCTTCTGCATGTCCTGTGACCATTGGGTAAAATGCCCCTGATTCAATCTCAGCTGGTATGCCAGGTCCGTTATCAATAATGTCAAGCTGAATTGCTAATTTATTGAGTTTATTTTGAATGGTTATCTGTCGTTTAATCCTCGTTTTTAATAAAATTCTTTCATCGTTGGTAGTTGCCTGAACTGCATTTCGTAATAAATTTAATACTGCCTGAATAAGTTGCTCTCGATCTGCATTAATAGTTGGGATGCTTGGATCATAATCTTTCTCAATATGTAAGTTTCGAGAACTTTCAACACGAATAATTGAAATAACATATTCAATAATTTCATGAATATTTGTATCAGATCTTACAGGATGTGTATTAGCGGCCATCATGCGATCTAAAAAATTTCTTAAGCGGTCTGATTCATTAATAATAATCTTCGTATATTCGAGTAAGCTTTCATCATCTAATTCTTTTTCCATTAATTGTGCCGCGCCGCGTATTCCGCCCAAAGGATTTTTAATTTCATGAGCCATACCCTGTACTGACTCCTTAGCTATCTTCTGTACAGTTTGATGATTAAATTCTTGCATCTCGCGAACAAATGTATCAACACCAACTAGTTCAACAATAATTTCTTTTGTTTCATCATTGATAACGATTGGAGTAAATATGCAATCCACTTTGACTGAGTCTCGGTTAATAAGACTCATTTCAACGCCTCGCTCTATACGTGTTCTGACAAATTGAAAAGACTTTCTAATCATATCTGAAAAAAACATAGTATTTGGCCAAATTTTTTCAGGGGTCATCCCTATAATCCGTTTACTACTCATCGATAACAAGCTTTCGCCAGCGCTATTTATTGATACCAAATGTAGGTTCTCATCAAACAACAGTACTGACGTTGCTAGATGGTCAATAATTTGTGCAGCTCTTTCTTCTGTATGATCCATAATTGTATTCAATGTTGCACTGTATTAGTGCATTTATCACGTATTAATTCTCGTTGTTACTTATTATTTTAGATTTTTATTAATAATTACAATAAGTTATCATTTATATAAAAAAATTTTATTTATTCTGGTAATCAACGCAAGAAATAGACCATTCTCCTTAAAAATGGGCAAAGTACCTCTAAACATGATTTTTTAAATTGAGAAGTTATTGTGTTGAGCGAAGAATTGAAAACGTACTTGATGCTGAAATTATTGCATTTGAAGAACTATCGATAACACTTGCTCCTACGGTGTGTGTACCTCTATCAATATTTGTCACGGAAGCACTCTTTCCAGAACCCTTTGACAACTCCTTTCCACCCATTGTGATTAAAATTCTATGCCCGGAACGAAGAGAGGGTTCAAGAACTATAGATATGCTGACATTTCCACTATTACTCCTTATGGCTGAACCGTCTATTGGATTTGATACAAACAACTTCTTATAAGAAAGATCCTCTTCATTCCCGCCCCGACTTTTTCTACTTGAGGAGGAGGTAGATGGCTTGATTGTTTCCGTTACCTTTAATTCCTGAAGCTTTATTTCTTCGGAATTTGAAGATGGTCTATCCGTAAATATAATATTACCATCCTCATCTACAGTCTTATAAACCTCTCCATAAAGAATAGGGATATAAAAAAACAATGGCAGTAAAAATATTAGTTTCATTAATTAATTATAAATAATCATTACCCTTTATAGATTACCACCATCATCGTGTAGTTCAAAAAAAACCCCCTCATTGGAGGGGCTTCAGAAAATTAATGTCGCAAGCTATAAGCTGTAATACATATCAAACTCAATAGGATGAGTGGTCATGCGGAAACGATTAACTTCTTCCATCTTCAATCCAATGTAACCATCAATCATGTCATCGGTAAAAACACCGCCCGCAGTAAGAAAACTACGATCTTTATCGAGTGCTTCGAGAGACATATCTAATGATGAAGAAACCGTTGGTATCCCCTTTTCTTCCTCTGAACTAATATCATACAAGTCCATTTCCATAGGTTCGCCTGGATCAAGTTTGTTTTGTATGCCATCAAGACCAGCCATCATTAGCGCAGCGAAAGTAAAGTATGGATTACCACAAGAATCAGGAAAACGGACTTCAATACGCCTAGCTTTATCATTTGAAACCCATGGTATACGACAAGATGCCGAACGATTTCTTGCTGAGTATGCCAATAAAGTGGGTGCTTCAAAGCCTGGCACTAAACGTTTATAACTATTTGTACTTGCATTTGTAAACGCATTAACAGCGCGAGCGTGCTTAAAAACTCCGGCAATGTAATGTAATGCAGTATCAGAAAGATTGCCGTATTTATTCCCTGCAAAAAGATTTTTATCATCTTTAACTAACGACATGTGTACATGCATTCCATTACCATTATCACCAACCAATGGCTTAGGCATAAATGTTGCCGTCTTCCCGTAACTATGCGCAACATTGTGAACAACATACTTTAGAATTAATAGTTCATCGGCTTTTCTTGTTAGAGTTTTGCAAGACGTTCCAATTTCCGCTTGGCCAGCTGTTGCAACTTCATGATGATGAACTTCTACTGTAAGACCCATTTCTTCGAGAACCGTGCACATTGCCGAACGGATATTTTGTCCTGAATCAACTGGTGGCACTGGAAAATAACCGCCTTTTACCCCTGGTCGATGACCAATATTTTTGTCCTCATCAATTCGATCACTATTCCAACAACCTTCTTCTGAATCAACTTCATAAAACCCTGAATGTAATTCATTTCCCCAACGTACTTCATCAAAGATAAAAAATTCAGGTTCAGGGCCAAAATATGCATTATCCGCAATACCAGTTGATTTTAAATAATCTTCGGCTCGTTTTGAAATTGAGCGTGGGTCACGTTCATAACCCTTCATAGTTAATGGTTCAATTACATCGCAGCGAATATTTAATGTTGCATCATCAAAGAAAGGATCGATAACGGCAGTTTCACTCTCGGGCAACAAAATCATGTCTGACTCATTAATGCCTTTCCAGGCCGCGATGGATGATCCATCAAACATTTTTCCTTCTTTAAGCATTTCTTTATCAACTACACTAGCAGGGACTGTTACGTGCTGCTCTTTACCAGCGGTATCACAGAAACGAAGATCGACGAATTTAACATCGTGATCCTTAATTAGTTTAAATACGTTATCCGATGACATCTTTAACTCTCCTCAGTCTATTTTTTTATAAATTTCCGTTAATTTCTTATTTTATATCTCATAATGGATGCAACTAATATGCCACTACATAATGTTTGCTATACGTAAAATAATCAATAAGTTGCAATCTAAAATTAAAAAAAATCGCACTATTATTGTGCATATTTAGTATTTACACGCCATTATAATGCATTAATTATTAACCACTATATGTCGATCAGACACGACTGTTACTTTCAGTCCATCAAGCCCAATATCTTGTAACTGTAATACGACTTCTTCAGGAGTGAAAGCAGCTTTTAACGAATTTTTGAAATCTTTTTGTAATATTTCAGGCTCATTCCTTGCGTATTCATGCACTAATTCATCAATCTTTTGAATATTTTTGGGTCGCATTAAGTCCATAATAAAAACTAAAGGATCCCCTTTTGCATTTTTAATTAGTTCCCATAGCGCCATTGGATCGTGCAAGTGATGTAACAAACTATTACTAAACACAATGGCATATTCTTTTTCTGCTAAGGTTATGTCTTGTATTGAACTATGTATAAGATTAATTCGATCATTCAATCCAACCTTATCAATAGCTTTTTTACCTTCTGCAATCATTGCGCATGAGCCATCTATTGCATCAACCTCGAAACATGGGTAATTTGATGCAAATCTTATCGCAATATCTGCCGCTCCTGTCCCAAGATCAATCACATTACCAAATTCTGGGAAATTTTCCCCCATTGAGAGACTCAATAATTCTACGAAATGATTATGGGGTTCTTCAAAATTAGCATTAGCATAAGCGACTGCTTGTTTTTTATCGCTCATCAGTTCGGGTTCAATAATACGCTTCATAAATCAGAAGTACTTATTGTAATGAGTTTAAGGTAATAATTCGCCACCAAATAAATCTTCTAGCTTCTCCCTTCTTCGGATCTCATGAGCATTAACTCCATCAACTAGTATTTCCGCGGCTCGTGGTCTTGAATTATAGTTTGATGACATACTAAAGCCATATGCGCCCGCAGAAAAAATAGCAAGTAAATCCCCTTCACTTAAAGACAACGAGCGATTCTTGCCGATGAAATCACCAGTTTCGCAAATAGGGCCAACAACATCATAAATACTCTCTTTTATATTTGAATTTTGCATAACACACTTAATCTCATGCCAACTATCATAAAGAGATGGCCTTATCAAATCATTCATTGCTGCATCAATAACTGCAAAATTACGAAAGGGAGTTATATTTAGGTATTCGACTTTTGTAAGTAAAATACCCGCATTACCTACAATGGATCTACCTGGCTCAATAATTACTTCAAGATCGCGTTTCTGGGTTATGCTTGTTACAGCATTAACATATTCGGTTGGTGTTGGTGGTATTTCGTTTTGATAGGTAATACCTAGCCCCCCGCCAATATCGACATGCTGAAGCTCAATTCCTAATTGTTTAAGTTCATCAATTAAATCTAGTAATCTTTGTAATGCGTCCTGAAAAGGAGTCAAGCTCGAGATTTGTGACCCAATGTGACAACCAATTCCTATCAAACTGATGTTGCTCATATTTGCAGCTTGTTGATAAATAACTTTTGCCGATTCAAAAGCAATCCCAAATTTATTTTCTTTTAAACCAGTTGCAATATAAGGATGAGTCTTGGCATCTACATCGGGATTTACACGTAGTGACACTGGGGCGGCCATTCCCATATTTTCAGCAACCTTATTTAATTTTAATAGCTCGCTCTCTGATTCCACATTGAAGCATTTAATATTTTGCTCTAAGGCAAACTTCATTTCGTCCTCACGTTTGCCTACGCCAGAAAAAACGACTTTCATTGGATCACCGCCGGCTTCAAGAACACGAAATAATTCTCCTATTGAAACGATATCAAAACCTGACCCTAGCCTTGCTAAAGTATTAAGAATGGAAATGTTTGAATTGGCCTTAACGGCATAACAAAGTAAATGCTGTCCCGAAGTAAAAGCTGAATCAAATTCTAAATATCTAGACTGAATCGTATTATTTGAATAAACGTAACACGGCGTATTATATTGCTTGGCGATTTCCAATAAAGAGACATCTTCGGCAAACAATTGGCCGTCTTTATAAATAAAGTCAGACATATATTTTTAAGTAATATTATGAGAATCTAATGAAGATGCTTTGTCTTTATCTGGATAATAAAGGGGGCCTTTTTGCCCGCAGCTCGAGGTACAGGATAATATGATAAATATCACCCCAATCTTTAAAAAATCAATCCTATAAACTCTGTTCATCTTGGTATCCTCTAATAACCCTACTGCTTGAGTGTTTAGCATAACAAATTATTTGTTAGTAAAAAATGACTTAGGTTCATTTCATTTGATAAATTAATAGTGCTTAATAATAATTTATTTCATTACGAGAATTTAGTTATGTTATTTGAACAAGATGATGCGGTAATAATCGAACCTCAGGGAACGCATAAAGCAAGCATAATTTGGCTGCACGGACTAGGTGCTGATGGGCATGATTTCGAAGCTATTGTTCCCGAACTATGTTTATCGGGCATATTGGGCATTCGTTTTATTTTCCCAAATGCGCCTATTCGCCCAATAACAATTAATGGTAAAGCAGAGATGCGTGGATGGTATGATATTAAATCTTCAAATCTTCGTGAAATGGAAGATATTAATTCAATCATTGAATCTTCAGATTTAATTCATAATTATATCGATACTGAAATCAAAAAAGGCATTAGTTCAAATAAAATCATTCTCGCTGGATTTTCACAGGGCGGAGCTATCGCTCTGCATGCTGGGTTAAGATACCCGTCAGAACTAGCTGGATTACTTGCACTCTCAACATATCTGCCCATACCAAAAAGTCTTAAAAAAGAGACTTCGAATCATAAAGAAATGCCTATCATGATGATGCATGGTTCAGATGATAATATCATCCCAATTGAACAAAGTCGTTCATCATGGCAAGCCTTGATTAAACATGGCTATACAGTCGAGTGGAATGAATACCCAATGCAACACACAATCTGTTTTGAAGAAATCTCTGTGATTGGCGGTTGGATTACGAAGCGATTATTATAAATAATTTCATGGGGTATTATTTCTCTTTGTAAATTTTTTTTTGTTTTTTGAAAAGTGAGAGAATTTTTCGTGGTGTTTTCTTTTTATCGGTGGTGATATTTTTTTTAACATCACTTCAGTAATAGTGACTATCGGAATCTGATAACCAATGTATGATTCTATGTCCACTAGTGAATATACATAATCTTCGCAAGCAAAACTTATAGCATCGCCACTTGCGCCTGCTCGGGCTGTCCTGCCAATTCGATGAACATAATCCTCAGCATTCTGTGGTAAATCGTAATTAAAAACATGGCTAACATTGGGAATATGTAAACCACGGGCAGCAAGATCAGTGGCAACCAATACTTTCAGACCTCCTGTTGAAAATTCATTAAATAATTGCTGTCGCTTTTTTTGTGGAACATCCCCTGACAACACAGCAGCGTGTATTTGATTTCCTTCAAGATATGACCATACTTTTTCCGCGACTCGTTTAGTATTAACAAAAACGATTGTTCTTGTTGTATTTGTACATTTTAATAAACCGATTAGTAAAGATATCTTCTCATCATTTGCAACGTGATAAAGAATTTGGGTTACTTTGTCCGCGGTAACTTTTTCTGGATTTATTTTTATTAGTGTCGGATTATTCATATGCTCATATGCTAATTCCATAACACGATGCGATAATGTAGCTGAAAATAGCATATTTAAACGCTTTTCAGGCTTTGGCATTCGTCTAAGGAGATAACGAATATCGCTAATAAAACCAAGATCAAACATACGATCAGCTTCATCTAGAACAACTACCTCTGTATGCTTAAAATTAAATACACCCTGTTTTAAATAATCAATCAAGCGACCTGGTGTGCCAATTAATAAATCTACCCCTTTCATCAATGCTGCACGCTGTTTCTCATAATCAATACCACCATAAACTAGGCCCAATTTAAGATCAGAATAGCGATTGAATATTTCAGCATCTTTATGTATCTGTATTGCAAGCTCGCGTGTTGGAGCAATAATTATTGCACGTAAATTTGTGTTATCTTGAGGCTTGCTCGAGATTAAAAAATGAAATGTTGATAATAAAAATGCTGCAGTTTTCCCAGTTCCCGTCTGTGCCTGACCAGCGATATCATGTCCTTTTAATATTAATGGCAAACACTCAGCTTGAACTGGCGTGCATTCTTTAAACCCAATTTCGTCTAAAATACGGAGTAAAGACTCATCAAGTTTCAATTGTCGAAATTCAATAGTTTTCATATATAATTTTTTAAATATATTGATATTTACTAAAATATACAAATATCAAGCTTGCAATTAATCTTTAATTTGGTTCAAATTACATCCTCACACATGTTAGAAAGGAACTCAAAAATAAAATGAGTAATAATATATTAAATGTTACAGACTCAAACTTTGAAGATGAAGTTTTAAAATCAGAACAACCAGTAGTCCTAGATTTCTGGGCAGAATGGTGTGGGCCCTGTAAAAACATTGCACCTATACTTGATGAATTAGCTGATGAATATAAAAATAAATTAATCATTGCAAAAATTAATATTGATAAAAATAAAAAAATACCAGCAACTTATGGAGTCAAAGGAATACCAACACTTATCCTCTTCAAAGAAGGGGAAGTTATTGCTACAAATGTTGGGCAGGCGACAAAATCGCAATTAGAGACCTTTTTCGATACCAATATTTAATCATTTTTTTTAAAGATTTAACTGGACGAATAGCAAAACGCATGTTAAGTTGACTGTCAATTCAGTAAAAACTTTTCAAAATAAACCAAATCCCGCATCAAAAAATAAGTAAAAAACTCGTTTTATAATTACAACAAACTAAATTTTTAAATCTATATCATGAGATTTTAACACCTATGAACCTAACAGAACTAAAACAAAAACCCGCCTCAGAACTCGTTTTACTTTCTTCAGATCTTGGCCTTGATAATCTGGCTCGCTCCCGTAAACAAGATGTTATCTTTGAAATACTAAAAGCTCATGCTAAAAAAGGTGAAGATATACATGGAGATGGTGTATTAGAAATTCTCCAAGATGGATTTGGATTTTTACGCTCAGCGGGAAGTTCATATCTTGCAGGGCCTGATGATATTTATGTTTCACCAAGTCAAATTAGACGCTTTACTCTTAGAACAGGTGACAATATTTCTGGGAAAATCAGACCCCCTAAAGATGGAGAGCGTTATTTTGCATTACTCAAGATTAATGAAATTAATTTTGAAACGCCTGATAAAGCAAAAGGAAAAATTTTATTCGAAAACCTAACCCCTCTTTTTGCAGAGGAACGATTAACTTTAGAACAAGGGAATGGAAGTACAGAAGATTTAACTCCGCGTATTATCGATCTAGCATCACCAATAGGGAAAGGACAGCGTGGCTTGATTGTTTCACCGCCAAAAGCGGGTAAAACGGTGATTTTGCAAAGTATTGCTCAATCAATTACGCATAATCATCCTGAAGTACATTTAATTGTTTTACTAATTGATGAACGTCCAGAAGAAGTTACAGAAATGGAAAGATCGGTCGGTGGCGAAGTAATATCTAGCACCTTTGATGAACCTGCAAGTCGACATGTTCAAGTTGCAGAAATGGTGATTGCACGTGCTAAACGTTTAACCGAACATAAAAAAGATGTTGTTATTCTGCTCGATTCGATTACACGTTTAGCACGTGCTTATAATACCGTTATTCCTGCTTCAGGAAAGGTCTTAACTGGTGGGGTTGACGCAAACGCATTACAAAGACCGAAACGTTTCTTTGGTGCAGCTCGTAATATTGAAGAAGGTGGTAGTCTAACAATTATTGCTACCGCTTTAATTGACACAGGATCAAGAATGGATGATGTTATATACGAGGAATTTAAAGGAACAGGTAATATGGAATTACACTTAGATCGGACTATTGCAGAAAAACGAATCTATCCCGCAATAAATATCAATCGATCTGGAACACGTCGTGAAGAAAAATTAACAGATGAACAAGAATTACAAAAAATATGGATATTGCGTAAATTGCTTCACCCAATGGAGGAACTAGCTGCAATGGAATTTTTACTTGAGCGCTTAAAAGCAACTAAAAATAATGCTGAATTCTTCGACGCAATGAAAAGGTAATTTTATAATCAAAAAAACCCGTCATAAGACGGGTTTTTTTTGGAAGGTTATATTACAAAAATTACATCATTCCACCCATTCCACCCATTCCACCCATATCAGGCATTGGAGGTTGAGCAGCTTCTTCTTTAGGAATTTCAGCAACCATAGCTTCAGTCGTTAATAATAAACCGGCAATAGATGCTGCATTTTGTAATGCTGAGCGAGCTACTTTTGTTGGATCAAGAATACCCATTTCAATCAAATCCCCAAACTCACCACTAGCGGCATTGTAACCATAATTACCTTTGCCATCAGCAACTGTGTTCAAAATAACAGAAGCTTCTTCACCTGCATTATTTACAATTTGACGTAGAGGTTCTTCAAGTGCTCGTTTTAAAATGTTAACACCAATCCTTTGTTCATCGTTGGCGACTTTAATATTATCAATAGCAGATCTGGCGCGAATTAGTGCAACACCTCCACCAGGAACTACTCCTTCTTCAACAGCTGCACGCGTCGAATGCAAAGCATCCTCAACTCTCGCTTTCTTCTCTTTCATTTCAATTTCTGTCGCAGCACCAACTTTAATAACCGCAACACCACCTGCAAGCTTAGCAACACGTTCTTGAAGTTTTTCGCGATCATAATCAGAAGTTGTGTCTTCAATCTGTTGGCGAATCTGCTTAACGCGACCCTCAATATCTGTGGTCTTCCCCGTGCCATCAATGATAGTAGTATTCTCTTTCGAAATTTGAATACGTTTTGCACTTCCTAAATCATCTAGGCCTGTTTTTTCCAAACTAAGACCAACTTCCTCAGAAATTACAGTACCAGAGGTTAAAATTGCGATATCTTCAAGCATAGCCTTACGTCGATCACCAAAACCTGGTGCTTTAACAGCTGCTACTTTAACAATTCCTCGCATATTATTTACAACTAAAGTTGCTAATGCCTCACCCTCAATGTCTTCTGCAATAATCAACAAAGGTTTGCCGGCTTTTGCAACTCCTTCAAGTAAAGGTAATAAATCACGCACGTTAGATATCTTTTTATCATGCAAAAGTATGTATGGAGTTTCAAGGTCTACACCCATAGTTTGTTGATTATTGATAAAGTACGGTGATAGATAACCACGATCGAACTGCATACCTTCAACAACATCCAATTCATTCTCAAGACCTGATCCTTCTTCAACAGTAATCACACCTTCTTTGCCGACCTTTTCCATTGATTCAGCAATTATATTACCTATATCTTCGTCCGCATTGGCAGAAATAGATCCCACCTGAGAAATTTCCTTAGTATTTTCACAAGGTTTTGACATTGACTGTAATTCCTCAACTATTGCAATTACTGCTTTATCAATACCTCTCTTAATATCCATAGGATTTGTGCCCGCTGTTACTGCTTTTAATCCTTCGCGCACTATAGCCTGTGCTAGTACGGTTGCAGTCGTTGTACCATCGCCAGCAACATCAGAGGTTTTTGATGCAACTTCTTTAACCATTTGTGCTCCCATATTCTCGAACTTATCTTCCAGTTCAATTTCTTTTGCGACCGAAACACCATCTTTGGTAACGGTTGGAGCACCAAAACTCTTATCTAAAATGACATTGCGGCCTTTTGGGCCAAGCGTTTGCTTAACTGCATTCGCCAAGACATTGACACCCCTCGCCATTCGGGAACGAGCGTCGTCTGAAAATTTAACTTCTTTAGCAGCCATGATTATTTTCTCCTAAAAGGGATCTGACTATTTATGATATGAATTAAAATTATTTTATTCGATGACGCCCATGATGTCGTCTTCGCGCATTACGAGATATTCGTCACCACCAACTTTAACCTCGGTACCTGAGTACTTGCCGAACAACACTCTGTCGCCTTTTTTAAGATCAAGCTTACTAAGCTCACCACTATCCAGTAATTTACCTTTGCCTACGGCAATAACTTCACCCTGGATGGGCTTTTCTGTAGCTGAATCAGGGATAACAATTCCACCTGGAGAAGTTTTGTCCTCTTCCACGCGTTTCACAATCACACGATCGTGTAATGGCCGGATATTCATCAAAATAGACCTCCTTAATTCCTAACCTATTGATTTATAATAAACTAACAAAATTGTTAGCACTCTTTATTAGAGAGTGCTAAATATAATCGAAATAATATTCTTGTCAACGTATATCTGCAAAAAATATATAACATATAAAGAAGTGTTTAATGGAAATATTAGATTATAAATTTTCTTCTTGCTGATAATAAGACATCAATATTTCGGCGACTTCGGGGCGTGCGAACTCGGGAGGTAAGTTTTCACCAGCCGCCAACATATCACGAACTCGAGTGCCTGATAACATCACAAAGTCCTCTTTAGTATGATCCGTAACGTCACGCAACATTACAACTTTGTTTAGTTTTTTTGAGTAAGCCGTATGGTCAGCTTTAAAAATTTCAATATCTAAAGCGCCGATAAGAATAGTATTGTCAAAGATCGTTTGTGCATCAAAAGGGCCATAATAATCCCCAACGCCCGCATGGTCACGCCCAACAATTAAATGCGTACAACCTGCATTCTGACGAAATACAGCATGAAGTACGGCTTCTCTTGGTCCAGCATATAGCATGTCGAAACCATAACCAGTGACCATCACAGTATTTTTTGGAAAATAAAGCTCAACCATTTTTCTAATCGCAGCATTACGAATATCAGCTGGAATATCGCCCGGCTTTAATTTCCCTAATAACATATGAATCAAGATTCCATCAGCATTTATTGATTCCTGCGCAATCTTACATAATTCTTCATGCGCTCTATGCATTGGATTCCTTGTTTGAAAAGCCACAACAGTTTCCCAATTATTTTGCTGTATCTGATTTCGGATTTGTACCGCTGTACGAAATGTACTTGCAAAATCAGTTTCAAAATAACTGTAATTCAAAACTTTAATAGGGCCTGATATCAGATATTTTCCAAGGCCTTTAAATGTTTTTACTCCAGGATGTCCTGTATCCAGAGTTCCAAAAATTTGTTCGGTAACCAGATTAATTTGTGCTTCACTTAAACTTTCTATCGCTTCTACATTTTGTATTGCTAAAACAGGATTACCTTCAATATTAGGATCAAGTAATGCGATCATTGATGACCCCTGAATAGCTGAAATATCGTCGGTGCAATTAATGCATGGCACTGGCCAAAATAATCCGTTTTCAGTTTGCATTTTTTCAGCCACTGAAAGTGTATCCGCTATATTCATATAACCATCCAGAGGGGTAAAATAACCAGCACCTAGCATGACTGCATTAGCCGCTGAAGCAGAATTAAGAATCAAAGCTGGTAATGATGCAGCCTCCTCTAATAATGCATTACGCTCCACAGAATTTTCTATAAATAATGGCTTTAATATATCCGCCCCATGTGGCTTAATCATACTTTGCTCCTCTTAATTAATTGTATCTAATGATGTTTGGTATAACAAAATGAGGTGCTATATTAATATTTTTTACAAACAAACGCTGCTCCTATATAAATACTAATTATGAATTATAAAGGTAATCCCAAATACGAGCATGATACCCCTTGCTGCACCGGAATCCTTATTACAAATTTAGGTACGCCAGATAACCCTACTACTAGCGCAGTTAGAAAATATTTGGCTGAATTTCTCTCTGATTCTCGTGTAATTGAACTACCTAAATTTTTATGGTGGTTCATTCTCCATGGAATAATTTTACGAATTCGTCCATCTCAATCGGCCAAGGCATACAAAAAAATATGGACAGAAAATGGATCGCCATTACTATCAATTTCGATCAAACAAGTTGAAGGATTAAAAAAGATTCTAGCTAAAAAAATTCAAGGGCCGATTAGAATTGAATTGGCAATGCGTTATGGAAACCCATCAATTAAATCGGGCCTTAAGAAATTACAAGCGGCCAATTCGAAAAGAATTCTTGTATTACCCTTGTATCCACAATATTCATCTGCAACAACAGGTTCAACATTTGACGCAGTAGTAAATGAACTTAAAAAATGGCGCTGGTTGCCTGAAATAAGAATGATCAACCACTACCATGATCATCCAGATTATATCGATACTCTAGCAAATAGCATTATGAACTACTGGAAAGATAATAAAAAACCACAAAAGTTATTATTTTCTTTTCATGGCTTACCTAAACATTATTTTCTTGCCGGTGATCCATATCACTGTGAATGTCATAAAACAGCACGTTTGGTTGCTAAAAAATTAAAATTAAATGAAGAAGAATGGTCAGTTACATTTCAATCGCGTTTTGGTCCAAAGGAATGGTTACAACCTTATACTGATACAACATTAATATCACTTGCAAATAACGGCATAAAAAGTGTCCATATTATCTGCCCCGGTTTTTCTGCTGATTGCTTAGAAACATTAGAAGAAATCAATATCCAAAATCGTGATTTTTTTATTGATGCTGGAGGTGAATCATTTGATTATATTCCTGCCTTAAACGAACACCCCAGTCATCTTGAATTACTTTGCAATATTATTCTTCAACATACAATTGGTTGGCCAGAATTCTCATCAACATGGAACAATGAAAAAATAAAACAAGATTCATCTAAGAGCAAAGAGCTCGCAGAAAAATCTGTACACAACAAAAACTAAATAAGCATTTTTATCCCGACAATCATAAGTAATATAGCGAAACTTCGTTTCAAAATTTCAATTGGTAAATAATGTGCTAGATGCGCACCAATTGGGGCAAAAAAGATTGTCATTGCCACTATAATAAGTGCGGCAGGCCAATATAGATACCCTATCGAGTGTGTAAAAATATTTAAACTATCCCAGCCTGCAATAATAAATGCGGTAGTGCCCGCAGCCGCAATCGGGAAACTACATGCTGAAGATATTGCAACAGCGTTTCGTATATTTAAATTACACCACAATAAAAATGGGACTGTTAATGTCCCGCCACCAATACCTAATAAAGTCGAAAATAAACCAATACCAAGCCCAGAGACGGTAAATCCGCCAGCGCCTGGTAAAGAAATATTAGACATTGGTCTGATTTCAAACCAGATTTGAATCGCAACCAATATCTCAAATAAACCAAAAAGAATGCGTAATATATTACTTGATAGCAAATCTGCCACCAAAGCACCAAGGCATGCTCCTAGTAAAACGCCGGGGGCAATACGATTTACTATAGACCAAGATACTGCTTTTTTTTGGTGATGTGTATAAGTAGCAAAGAGTGAAGTAATTATTATGGTTGCTAGTGAGGTAGTAACTGCTTGATGCATTACTACTGACGAAGCAAATCCTTGCTGAGTAAAAACATAATGTAAAACTGGCACGATAATAATACCGCCACCTAAACCTAACATCCCACCTATTAGTCCAGCAAAAATACCTGTTAGTGCGTAAATGGCTATAGTTTGTATGGTTATTTCTACAAGCATTATTTAGAGGATCTTCTATTTTTGAATAAGCGGACTATATTACCAGTGAAAAGTGAAAAAATGTTGCTAATTCAAAGCTAAATAAGGACAATCCCCAGAATTTTTTTGAATATGGTATTTTAAATGAAATCAACACCGCCTTCTCAAAAAACACACAAGTATTGTCTTGCAGTAAAAAAGCAATGGTGGTTATTGATACCACTGTTATTTCTTTTTATTTTTATAACAATCCCAGTTCATGCAAATACACTCGAGTTACAACGGAAAGATTATCTTGCCGCTAAAAAAGCATTTGAATCCAAAAAATATAAAACATTCGGAAGGATTGCTAACACTCTTAAGGATTATCCGCTATACCCCTACCTACGGTACAATTATCTAAAAAAGCATATTTGGAAGGAAAAAAACTCAGATATAATTTATTTTCTGAACCGCTATAGTGATTTACCAGTTACAAATAGACTCAGGAATTCATGGTTAAAAGTATTAATCAGAAGGAAGCGTTGGCAAACATTTCTTGATAATTATATTAAGCACTCAGATCCCATTATGCAGTGCTACCAATTGTACGCAAGAATGAAATTAGATAAAAAAGAATTTTTATTGGAAGATATTCGTTCAGTCTGGTTGACTGGCAAATCGTTACCTTCTCAATGTGATCAGCCGTTTGAACTTTTATATAAAAGTAATTTAGTAACGAACGAACTAGTATGGAAACGTTTTCGCTTATCAATGCAAAACAACGAAGTTGGTCTCGCTACATATTTATCTCAACGACTTAATCCCGAATATAAAGTCCTTGCAAGAAAATGGCTACAAATACATAAAAAACCATATAAAAATACAAGAAAACCTAATCTTATAGATAATGAAACTACAAGAGAAATTATTGCTCATGGTATCTTACGACTAGCAAAACGTAATCCTGAGAAGGCTTTCAAAAGGCTTGAAGCTCTAAAAATAAAATACTCATTCGCTTCTGGCGAAATAGCAGAAATTGAACGAATACTTGCTATCCATGCTGCAAAAAAGAAAAGTAAAATAGCATTAGTATTACTTGATCAAATTGATAATTATCATGTTGATGATGAGGTGTTTCATTACCGCCTACGCACCGCATTATTAAAAAAAGATTGGAAGCTATTAAAAAAATGGACAATGGGGAAAGCTCCTATTTCAGCGATTGATTTACGCTGGACCTACTGGCATGCGCGTGCTCTAGAAGAAACAGGAGAAATTGAAAAAGCAAAACAGATCTATATAAAATTAGCAAAAGAACGCGACTATTACGGATTTCTTGCGGCTGACAAAATTAATAAGCCCTATAGTATGAATCACTACCCCGTAACAGATGATAAAGAAGAGTTCGAACGTATATCTTCATTACCTGCAATGAAGCGTGCATATGAATTTTATCAACTTGACATGAACACCAATGCAAGACGGGAATGGAATCATGCTCTAAATAAAATGACCGCCTATCAAATGCAAATGGCTGCAGCACTTGCAGTAAAATGGGGGTGGCATAACAGAGCTATAATAACAATGAGTAGGGCTAAAGCACTCGATAATTTAGTTCTACGTTTTCCAATATTATTTGAGGCTTTATTAACAAAACACGCAAAGAAAAATAATATTGATCGTAGCTGGGTTTTTGGAGTGGTTAGAGCAGAAAGTGCATTTATTGAGGATATAAGTTCACCAGTTGGCGCATTGGGTTTGATGCAGGTTATGCCTAGAACTGGTAGGAGTGTTGCAAAACATATAGGTATAAAAAATTTCAAAAAAAGTAAATTGAGAGAAGCCGAAACAAATATCCCAATTGGTAGCACTTACATGAAAATGATGCTAGATAAATTTGATGGCAATATTACCTTAGCTACTGCCGCGTATAATGCTGGCCCGCATCGTGTTTTAAAATGGCTGCCAAAAAAAGTGTGTGCTGAAAATCCTGATATTTGGGTAGAATTGATCCCTTTTAATGAAACCCGAAAATATGTACGCCGTGTGCTATATTTTTCTATTGTCTATGACTGGCGTTTCAAAATGGCAATAAAACCGATGAAAGATCGTATGACTTTAATAACACCAAAAAATAAAAAATTGATAACTAAACTATCATGTAACTCTATTGAACTATTAGATAAAAAAAATGTTGAAAAGAAGAAGATTATAAAAACGGCAATTCATAATGAAACAACAACTGAATATACGGTAAAAAAAGGTGATTCATTATGGTTAATAGCAAGAAAATTTGATATCTGGGTTACAGATCTTCTTAAATGGAATAATTTAAAAAGAAACAGACCTCTACAACCGGGTCAAATATTAAAGATTAATACAGAAAAAAATGTTAATTAAAAAAATAGTAATACTTGGGGGAAGTGGTTTTGTAGGCCAATCTCTCTGCAATCGTCTATCAGAAGATGGTTATAAGTTAAAAGTTCCTACTCGAAATCGAGAATACAGTCGGGAGAACTTAATTCTTTTGCCAAACATGGAGTTAGTAGAAACAGATATTCATAATTCTGAAAATCTAAAAAAACTACTCGTTGATTGTGACGCGGTAATTAACTTAGTTGGAATACTTAATGAAAAAGGAAATAATGGGAAAGGTTTTAAAAAAGTACATGTCAAACTGATTGAAAATCTAATTTCTGCATGTGAAATTAACGGGATACGCAGGATTATTCAAATGAGTGCGCTAAATGCAGATGCAAAAAATGGAAAAAGTTTTTATCTAAAAAC
>Ga0209403_10001612_pt1 | contig 28913 bp, 21 predicted proteins | sample ArcticOcean_MG_C_8_FD_187440 | JGI IMG/M metagenome (GOLD analysis project Ga0209403, IMG submission 187440) | Marine microbial communities from western Arctic Ocean - ArcticOcean_MG_CB11_86 (SPAdes) (version 2) | ecosystem: Environmental > Aquatic > Marine > Oceanic | place: Arctic Ocean...
CGCTGACATCACGAGAGAAACATCTAAAACAGTTTTGATTCCTTCCAGTAGAGCTGAAGCTCAACAAGATATCAACACTATCTTTCTAGGACTAGAAAAAGCAATTACAAACGAAATGGAGTCTGAGGGCATCAATAGGGAAAGCCTCATCCTGGAACGTTGGGTTGAAGCACGCTATGAAGGCCAGAGTTTCGAATTGCGTGTCCCTGGAGCATCCTGGGTCTCAACGTTTCACACTCTGCACGAAGAACGTTATGGATATCAGCTCTCTGATCAACCCGTATTAGCCGTTACTCTGAGGTCTGTTGCGTCAGCACCTGGTCCTGAATTCGAATTAAATCGCCTACAAGAGTCCTCCAACTCACCCAAGAGCACTCTCACAAGAGTTTTTTTAGATGGACGATGGACCGAAGTGAAAAGAATTCAACGAGAGAATCTCTCCCCTGGGTATGAACTTCCAGGACCGTTGGTAATCACCGAGTATAGTTCTACTACCTGGATCCCTCCTAACTATAGTGTAATGATTGACCAATGGGGGAGCCTACATCTGACCAGAATCCAATGACTTTTTCTACCCGGTATTCCAGAACGTTTTCTAGTTTTAGTACATTGAGTAATCTGAAATTAAGAATCCTCCACACTAAGATAGTGCTGTTTATTATCACTACTGGGCTCTTTCTCTCATGCGATTCCGTTCAGTGGGGAGGGATCGAGATAACCTTGGAAGGACCGCCAGAATCTTTAACGCAAAGCCCCATTATCAAACCCCAAGTTGCACAGAAAACAACACCTCTGGATGGACGAACATTTCTATACCTCGGATCGACAATAGGCGAGGAAGCTTCCCTGATTCCAATTGTAGAGATACTGCCCTCAGGATTTCTATCCACACCCACTACCAGCTACCAAGAACGAATAAAAGAATTTTCAGCAAGTTATTTCGAGTTGGGTTCTCAGTTCACACTTTTTTCTGATGGATCTAGGGTAGGCACCTTCATAACCACTCATACGGATATCAACCAAGATTACTGCCACCCAAGGCCAGAAGGAAGAGGGATTATACGATTAGCACCAGGTGCCGAGGAGGTGCAGTTTTTTTTAGCTCTGGCTAGAGACTTTACAACTACTTCTAATTTCACAGACTATCGTCCTGTCGTCCAAACAAGAGCACTTAGGCAAGCTTCCATAGATATGGTCATAGATGTGATACCTTCCCTGGGAGCAAGTTGGCCACCATCTGTTCTTGAAAGTCGTAAAGCTCTGAATTTCTTCAGACCGCAACCGGATCACAAGCCCACTATAATCGCTACTTTCACTAGAAACGGCCCTCTCGAAGTAGGGCCTTCCCTCGCTGGCATGTACTCTATTCTACTCATCGGTGCGAATCGTGAAGAAATAGGCTACCAAGCAACTTATGTAGATTATCGGCCGGCCAGCACAGCTGGAAAAGCCGCTGGTCGTTATTTAAACCATTTAGATCTAAATGGCGATGGACAATCTGAGGTCGTCCTGGAAATGTTAGGCGAAAAATCAAAGTGGATTTCTATTCTCGGTCTTAATGAACAGACCTGGAACAAAACCTACAGTGATTCTTGCGAACCTCCTGATGCACCTAATACCCAAATATTCTGACAGATGTCAATTTCTAAATCTTGCCGCTTGCCATTTGTCCTGACCCTTCTTGTCATTTTTTGGACTTGCCAATCGTCAGATAGCAACGTTACAAGCACTGCCTCTGAGGACCCAGGAACATTTCCTTCCGAACTATACCCATTGTTGATTACAGATGACTCTAGAACGATTCACCAATTTATTTCGGCTCCAAAGCGGATAATATCACTGGTCCCCTCAGCTACCGAAACACTCCTATCTATGGACCTTGGAAACAACCTGGTAGGCAGGACAGAATTCGATATTGCCACTCCAGAAATCCGCAACCTACCTTCTGTTGGACTAGGGATGAATCCAGACTTAGAAATACTTTTATCCTTGAATCCAGACCTGGTAATAGGATTTTCAGGTGAATCAGATACCTCAATCACAAGGCACCTCAAAAACTCTAATATCACTTACTTTATGATACGGCCTGACAAGCTAGAAGACGCTGTAGAAATTATTAAGAAATTGAGTCTGATTACTGACAGGAAATTCCTCGGAGACTCAATCATCTTGAATATAAATGCCTCCCTAGAAATAGTTCAACAGAAAATCGCAAACAAAGTCAGACCTAGAATAGCTTATGTCCTGGGAGGTGAGCCTCCCTGGGTGGCTGGTCCTGACACTTATATTCATCAGCTCATTATAGCAGGTGGAGGACAAAACATTTTCGATGATCTAGAGCACAAATATGCTCCAGTGAGCTTGGAAGAATTCTTTGTAAGGAAACTCGACCTAATCTTATTGACAGAAAACACACGTCTCCCAAACGCATTGAAACACTTAAGGACTTTTACTATTTCATCATCCGTCGAGATACCTGGTCCTGGCTTAGGAGAAGCAGTTTTTGAAATTGCCCACGTAATTCACCCCCAGGTATTCCCATGAAACCTCTTACTTGCGGAGTCATCCTTGTTATCTGCCTAGTAATTGCAGTCAGCCTAAGTATATGGATGGGTCCAGTCGATTTTACGTCTATGCAGATCCTCGAGGCAATAAAAGGAGAAGGGAACCGTGAAACCCAATATATCATCAGAGAAATTCGAGGGCCCAGGACTGTATTGGCAATCCTGGTGGGTGGAGGTTTAGCTCTATCTGGTGCAGTATTTCAAGCTTTATTAAGAAACCCCCTGGCAGAACCATACATACTAGGCATCTCTGGTGGAGCCGCTACAGGCGCAGTACTAGTGCTCTCTCTCGGAATAGCAGCTACACAGTCATGGATCCTCCCTGTAGCAGCTTTTACAGGATCCCTGGTTGCAATTTCAATAGTCTTAGCCATTGCATCTAATAATAGTAAAAGACTGGATATGCGTGTTCTTCTTCTGGCTGGAGTCGTGACTGGAGCATTCTTCTCCGCATGTATCTCCCTTATACTGACACTCTCTGATGCCTCCGACATTAGAAGTGCTGTAATGTGGATGATGGGAAGTTTAGCAGGCACCGAATGGCCGACAGTTACAATGGTTGCCGCCTACACTCTTCCTTGTACGATTATCCTTATAAGACTTGCCAGACCCCTAAATTTATTAGCTATCGGAGAAGAAACGGCCAGTTACCTCGGGACAAAAGTAGAACAAGTTAAGGTGGCGGGATACATAGTTGCCTCTCTGATGACCGCAGCAGGTGTAGCCGCCACTGGCATTATCGGATTTGTTGGACTTATCGTACCGCATGGTATGCGATTATTGGTCGGCAATGATTACCGCATCCTTCTACCGCTCTGCTTTCTTGCTGGGGGAACCTTTCTCACTTTGGCAGATACAGTTTCCCGGATTCTGATTTCACCTGTGGAGATCCCGGTAGGAGTCGTGACAGCTCTCTTGGGAGTGCCAGCATTTTTGTGGTTACTTCGTCAAAACATGAAGGCATAGAGTCGTCGTGAAAACCACAACGTCACTGATCCAAATCTCGAACCTGACTGTATACTATCCAGGCTCAAATAAACCTGTGTTAGACGGCCTTCAAATGAAGGTCCGAGAGTCCTCTTTTTATAGCATCTTAGGGCCAAATGGGTCTGGAAAATCTAGTTTATTAAAGACGATAATGGGATTAATAAAGCCCAGGACTGGCACGGTCCTCATAAATGGACTTTCTATCTCATCTTGGACACGTTCGGCACTGGCCCAGGAAATAGCTGTGGTTCCACAGTCTGAAACATTCGCTTTCCCTCTGGTCGTTAGGGAACTCGTAGCTACAGGCCGTTATCCTTATTTAAACGCCTTCCAGACAGAAACCGCCGCCGATAAGAAAGCTATTTCCACAGCATTGAAATATTGTGACATAGAACATTTAATAGACCGACCTATATCTACCCTCTCTGGCGGCGAGCTACAAAGAGTTCGCATAGCTAGATCTCTAGCTCAAGAACCAAGAATCCTCATCCTCGATGAACCGACCTCCAATCTGGATATAAGGTATGAAATGGAAATCTTCACCCTCTTAAAAGGTCTGACCAAACAAGGGACGACTGTACTCTTGATCACACATCATCTCAATCTTGCCTCAGAATTTTCTGATCACATTCTGTTGTTACGTCAAGGACAAGTCGTAGCAGATGGAACGCCTCAGGAAGTCCTTAATGAATCTACCCTGGGCAGTGTTTACCAGTGGCCAGTAGCAGTAGAAGAAAATCCTGAAACGAAAGCTCCTCAAGTTCGTCCGTTGTCTAAGATACCTTGACCTCATCGTAAAGCATCCGATAACTCTCAAACCTACTAGGACGAATAGCACCTCCTGATAGTGCCTTCCTCACCGAGCAATTAGGCTCATGCAGGTGGCTACAATTGCGGAACTGACAGTCTGAGAGATATGGAAGAAACTCAGGAAACAATGAGCCCAATACACCTTGAGCCACCAACCCTTTAACTCCAGCATCACTGAAGCCAGGAGTATCAGCAAGCAAACCTCCGCTGCTAAATGGAATCAGCCTACCCCTGACCGTGGTATGCCTACCAGTTCCATGCCTGGCACTGACTTCCGATGTCTTTAAAGAAATTTGCGGTTCTAAGGAATTAATCAAACTAGATTTGCCAACACCCGATTGACCAGCAAAAGCTGTAATGCCCTGGGTTGTTTCTAGGGCAAGGCGGTCAATCCCTTGGTTGGTCACAGTACTTGTCCGAATCACATCATATCCAACGGACCGATAAACATCCTCAAGAATGTCAGCCTCATTTTCAGCGGATTTAAGGTCCATTTTGTTGATGACTATTAGCGGTTTAATACTCTCTAATTCAGCCAACACTAACATCCTGTCTATAAAGTCAGTCTTAGGTTGTGGCCTGCTCACAGCAACGACTAGAAGAACTCTATCGACATTGGCAACCAGAACTTTGATTGCAGTCCCACTTCCACGGCTTCTTGCAATAACATTCCTACGAGGAAGTACCTCTTCGATCACATGAGATCCACCTGCGGCTTGGGATGTCCGCACTAAATCCCCAATGACAACTTGCTCTCCTAGTCGATCTTCAAGTTTGAGCCGTCCTCTTAAATAGGCTTCTACCGAAGCCTCGCTAAACGATAAGACCACTTGATATGAGCCACCTCCAACTGAGTGCACGACCCCTGTCATTTCCTCCAACATCTAAATGACCCTTTCACTGATGGGACCAAGTGTCTATGGAGTTGACCAGACAAATAAAGGGGGCTAAGCCGCGAAAGACTCTAAAGCATCACCCTTTCTTCCTTCACGAAGCCTGCGCAGTGCTCGGTCGCGAAGTTGACGGATCCTCTCCCTAGTCACGCCCAGCATATTTCCTATTTCTTCCAAGGTATGTTCCCGCTCACCTTCAAGACCAAAATAAAGTCTTAGCACCTTAGCATCTCGAGCGTCCAAAGTAGTCAATGCTGTTTCCACAGTTTCCGTCAACAGTCTTGACTCAACCTCCTGTTCAGGCTCTGACGCTTCCTCACTCACAAAACGCTCAACTAACTGTGAATCCTCACTATCTCCAATAGGAGCATCGAGTCGAATTTCAGAAGAATTCAGAGTTTGCAGAGATTCTATAAGTTCCGCAGTGAGATCGGTGACCCTGCTCAGCTCCTGAAATGTTGGTTCGCGATTCAACTCTTGTTTCAATCTTTCCTTCTCCCTAAAGATCCGCGCCAAATCGGAGGCACGATTCAGTGGGACTCGAACCGGACGACCCTGATTAGCTAAAGCTGCTAAGATAGCCTGCCGGATCCACCAAACTGCATAGCTAATAAATTTAACACCCTGCTCAGGGTCGAATTTCCTTGCTGCTGTCACCAGGCCAACATTCCCTTCCTGGATTAGATCAGTAAGAGACACACCCCTGTTCTGATATTTTTTTGCGACACTAATAACAAAACGGAGGTTGGCTCTAGCCAAACGCTGTATGGCGTCATGATCACCTTCCTGAGCTAAAGCACCTAGTTCTTTTTCCATTTCAGGACTTATTAATTCGTAGCGGCTGACATCACGAAGGTATTGATCAAGAGCGGTCTTTTCATCAAGGGAAGCATCAAATCCAGCAAGAGGATTTGCCTGCTTTTTCCGATTCTTTTTTCCAGGAGGTCGACCAACCTTTGGGGTCCGAACAGTAGCCATAGAAATTTGATTTCTCCTGACCCAATCAAGGGTCTAAATCGAGACCATCCTGTGCTCTAAAACACCGAATGTCTATCTGCACCCTATACAGCCTAGTATGGTAGCTAGAAGCTTCCTCGTTGTCCACCCTATAGGCTTACCATAACTCCATCTGACAACTACCTTACACCCCCTTTCCAGCTCTTTGTTCCCACTCTTTATACAATTCTAACATGCCTCAATTAGAGTGCTATCCGAAAATTGGTTTCCGAGACAATAAGACCACGGCTATCCCAGCACAAAGGCCCCCCAAGTGGGCCATATAAGCCACTCCACCACCTTCTATCGGATTCATCGCCGAACCGAATAATTGTAGCAACGTCCACAGGGCCAAAAAAACCCAGGCCGGAATAGAAATAACTGTGATTGCAAAACCCAACACTACCAGGGTGCGTATTCTCGCTCTGGGGTAGAGTAGCAAATAAGCACCCATAATTCCACTTATTGCTCCCGATGCCCCTACCATTGGAATTACTGAAGTTGGTGCACTAAAAACATGCGCCAGGGTAGCTGCGACTCCAACAAAGAGAAAAAAGAAGCAAAACCGCACATGCCCCATAAAATCCTCAACATTATTGCCAAAAATCCATAGGAACCAAATATTCCCTATCAAATGGAGCCAGCTTCCATGCAAAAACATGGAAGAGAACACAGTCTGCCACCTATAACCACCTATTTGACATAGATTGGTTTCTATAATCACCCCTGAATTTCCCGTAATTTCTATCGGAATAGTCCCAAGGGTGCAGATTGAACCCAACAAGGTATCGCTGGAAACTCCAGCACCTTGTACCAACAACCAACATAGTAAGCAACTACCAATCAAGAACAGCGTACTTATAGGTATGGCTTTGGTCGGATTTTCATCAGATAAAGGAAGCATGGTTCAGATCTCAATTTCAGACGATTAGCGTACCAGTAAAATTAATTTGCACAGTCATAACCCGCGGGTCACCTCTTCCAGGACCCGTTCCTTGTCTAAGGCCCTCTTTTCGAAGGCAAAAATTCTAAAAACTCGAGTGGCAGCATAAAGAGATCCAGCCATTTGGGGTAGATCGATAAGACCAGATACTCCACTTAGATCCAATCTTTCTACTCCACCCCTAGTTCTTTTTATCAATAAATCCAACTGAAACATTGATTGCTTTACAGGAAAATCTACCACTATTTCTCCCGACTCGAGTTCCAGCTCCTCAGCTAAACGATCTTCGAATGCTCTCTTCTCGTGCGAGTCCTCTAGTACCCAATCATGGATCACACGACCACCCAATTCAGCGGCTGTAACTTCCATGATCCGTTTTGGGAGTTCTCTGGCCCTTAATGATGGAATCCAACGATCAGAGAGTCTGCGGCCCACATCACTTTCCAAAGTCTGTGCTCTTCTCGCAATCTCATAAATCAGCTCTTCATCAGTCGGTCCTACTAGTTCTTCCCTGGTTAAGATCCCAGCATGCACCGACTCATATACAATCCGTTTATAGAGAGCAGAAGCGGCGCGAACACCATGATGCCAATACACATTTCTAAACATCTGGTATTTCGCAAATAGAAGGGATTCCAAGGCTGCAACAGCCTTCTCATCTATACCGATTTCTAGTTTCCCAGACAGAGGATCTTCCAAAAGGAGCATCCCCTGCAGTAACCGGCCTACATCAACTTCACCATAAGGAACCCCACAGAAGAGAGCATCTCTTTTGAGATACTCAATTTTGTCTAAATCAAGGCTACCGCTGACTAACCCTCTCAATGGATTCGCACTCTCGCCCCGGATCAAATCATGGATACCTTCTGCTGCGTTCACTCCTAGAGTGCCCAAGACAGTCTTCATCTGATCCGATCCAAAAAATCTAGCACTCACAGTTTCGTGGTCGCCTATAAGAAAATTATGTCCCAATTCTTCTAGAGCATGTGAAAAAGCATAGTGGCCAATATCATGAAGCAAGGCTGCATAGGGAATTAATCGGGCTTCTTCGAAGGCATCATTTCCTAATTGACCAGACTTTCTCAAGTGCTCTAAAGTGATTGTAGCTAAATGATATACTCCTATTGCATGGCCGAAGCGAGTGTGGGTCGCACCTGGATAAACCAGGTGAGCAAAACCCAATTGCCGGATATAACGTTGCCTTTGAAATACTGCCGTATTCACTATCTGGACTGCGTGATGATCCAGCCGGATAGTATTCCACAAAGGGTCACGAATTACTTGTTCGTTGTTTCCATAGGACATGAAAGCACTCCATTAATCCTCACTAACATCCCACTCGATAAGGACGATCCCGAGGATTTCTATAACTTCTTTCTTGCTTGTGCCGTAACTAGAGCCATCTCTTCTGCTGCCCCTTCCGGTGCCCTGCCAAGTAAGCTTACTGCTATAATCACCGAAAATCCTGCGATAAATCCTGGAATCATTTCATAGAGATCAAAAATTCTTTCTTTGAAGATCAAGACCCACAAAATCGTAGTAATGAATCCTGTGACCATTCCCGCTATCACACCAGCCTTAGTGGTTTTATCCCAGAACAAGGAGCAAATGATAGCTGGTGTGAAGGCAGTAGCAATGCCGGACCAAGCAAAAAGTACAAACCAAAAAATAGCTCGGGCTTCGGTCAATGCTGCTACCAGGGCGATAGCTCCTATTGAAACTGTAACCAATCGCCCATATAGAGATAACTTCCTTTCTCCGAGGGACAATTTTAAGGTCTGCTGAATGATATCCCTAACAACTGAAGCAGAAGCCAAAATTAGTAACGAATCGACTGTGGACATTATTGCCGCTAAGACTGTTACCAGAAACAACCCTGTGATCAAAGGTGGGAAAAGCTCCATACTCATGACAGGAAGTATGGTCTCCGGATCCGCTAGGGCTGGGAAAAGCACCCTCCCAGACATCCCCGCAAAGACTGCTCCTATGTCAAAAACCAATATACACGGGATTGCTATTCTGGCCCCTTTGACAATATCGGCCTGACTTCGTGCTGCCATAAACCTGCTGAGCAGTTGGGGAGAGCCGAGAAAAGCAAACCCAATCGCAATAAACCCGACTGCACTGATCATGGAAGGAATATCAAACCCGCCACTTCCCATTAAAGTTAAAAGGCCGGGATCCTCTACACGAAGATTTTCTATAAAAGGACTCCAGCCTCCACTTGCCATCACCCCTGTGATCGGGAGCAACAGAAGACACCCAAACATCAAGACACCCTGAAGTAGGTCACTATAGGCCACTGCTTTAAAACCCCCTACAGACGTGTAAAACAATATGACCACAGCACCAATAGTCACACCGGTAGCATAGTCTGTTCCGAGGAAAGAGTTGAAAACCTTCCCGGATGCAGTGAGTTGGGCAGCCGTGTAAGCGGTAACCATACTCAAGATTATTATCGTACCAATAATTCTGAGAATATGACCCTTGTCGCTGAATCTAGTTTCCAGGTAATCGGCAACAGTTATGGAATCGTACCGGTCGGTATATTCCTTGAATGGCCGGGCAACTAATTTCCATGCACATAGGACACCTAAGAACTCTCCCAGCACAACCCAGAGTGCGTGAAAGCCCACCATATAGCCCATCCCGGTCAGGCCCAACAACAGCCAAGCACTCTCACCTGTTGAAGTAGAACTAAAAGCTATAACCCAAGATGGGAGTTTTTTCCCAGCCAAATAATATCCAGCCAAATTTTTGGAGTCTCGAGAACCCCACAGCCCTAGAAGTAACAGAACCAAGAGGTAACCACCAAGCACAAATATTATGCCTCCAGAAGGCGCCACTATCTGTTCTCCAATTTATGGCAGGCTCTCCCAAACCTCTCAAGCCCTTCTTCTATCTCGGATGCAGTGATGAGCAAAGACGGTCCCAATCGAATAACATGGCCATTCATTCCCCCTATTCCCACGAGAAGCCCCTCTTCCTTGCAAGACTCTAACAAAGCTTTTGCTCTGGTGGGAAATGGAATTTTTTCTTCCTTGTTTTCAACTAATTCCAGGCCTAACATTAGCCCTCGTCCTCTTACATCTCCTATCCAATCGAACTGATCTTGAAATTTTTGGAGACCTTCCAATAGCTGACCTCCCCGCTCTGCGGCCCGCTGCGGCACATTCTCCTCTATCATCACCTCCAAGGTCGCACTAGCTGCTGCCATAGAAATCGGGTTGCCCCCAAAAGTGGAAATGGTTTTAGCCTTCCATGACTCTGCAATCTCTGGACGGGTGATCATAGCCCCTACAGGAGCTCCGTTTGCTATCCCTTTAGCCATAACCATAATATCTGGTTCGACTCCCGAGTGTTCTATGCCGAACCAGCGGTCTCCTGAACGTCCAAACCCAGACTGTACTTCATCGGAAATAAATAATCCTCCATAGGATCTGATTATTTCAGCTGCTCTTTCAAAGTATCCTTTAGGAGGAACGATATAACCGCCCACACCCATCACGGATTCAGCTATGAACGCTGCTGGCTTACCGTTCGTAGTCGTGAGAATTACGTCTTCGATGTCCCTTGTAAATTTTTCTACGCAACTGTCATCGCAAGGCTGTTTATATGGACATCTGTAAGGGTAGGGTGTCTGGACATGCTTGATGCCAGGAAACGAAGTGGCAAGTGGCCGCCAAGAACCTACCCCTGTCAAATTACTCGTCATAAAACTTCTGCCGTGATAGGACTGCCGAAGGCATATTACTTCACTGCGGCCCGTATGAACAAAAGCCATTTGAATGGCAGATTCTATCGCCTCGGTTCCAGAGTTCGTAAAAAAAGTCTGGCTTAGTTCTCCTGGAGCTATGGAAGCAAGCTGACGAGCCGCTTCCACTTGAGGTTTCGTCACGTACAGGGTGGAGGTATGCCCCAACCTCCCCAACTGTTCACCCATCCGTGCAATCACTTTAGGATTACAATGACCAACAGAAGTTGTGAGAATGCCAGCAAATAAATCTAAATATTCCCGTCCATCTATATCTCTAACTCTGACACCTTGGCCTTCAGTAAGAACCAGCGGCTTATCATATAATGGTTTTACAGCAGGGAATACGAACTCATTTTGTCCGCTCAATGCATCCTGGCCATGCGACATATTCTTGCTACTCCAGGTTTATGTGAAAACTTTCAACTCTTGCTGTGACCAATGGACCTCCGAACAGTAATGGCTAGATTTCATCACAACCATACCAAAACTGGCTAATCATTGCTCGGAAAGGCGAACCTTATACTCTCTCTGCCCACCGACGAAGGCCAGCGTTGTGTAATAGTTTTTCTGCGAGTATAAAAACGTACTCCATCGGGTCCGTATGCCGCCAGATCTCCAAACAGAGATCTCTTCCATCCTCCAAAACTATGTGATGCCACTGGGACAGGCAGGGCTACATTCACCCCGACCATCCCAACTTTGATATGGTCAGTGAAGTAACGGGCCACTTCTCCATCCCTAGTGAAAATACAAGTTCCATTTCCGTATTCATGACCATCTATTAATTCCATTGCATCCTGCAAATTGTCCACCCGGATGACACACAAAACTGGCCCAAAGATTTCGTCCCGATAGATGTCCATTCCCGAACTGACATGATCGAATAAACAGGCACCTAAGAAAAAACCACTTTCGTGTCCTTCAACCTCGAGACCCCTTCCATCTACAACCAGTGCTGCTCCTTCCTGAACGCCCCTGTCTACATAACCCGCCACCTTGTCTCGATGTTCGCGGGTAACCAAAGGACCCATATCAACATTTTCAGCACATCCAGACCCCACTCTGATATTTGCTAGACGGTCTTTCAATCCCGACACTAGACGGTCAGCAGTATCTGCTCCTACGGCAACTACCACTGAAATAGCCATACAGCGTTCTCCTGCCGACCCAAAAGCTGCCCCCATCAATGCATTTGCTGCAGTGTCTACATCCGCATCAGGCATAACAACAGCATGGTTTTTTGCTCCGCCTAATGCCTGTACACGTTTACCATTAGACGTTCCCAGTTTATAGACATACTCTGCGATCGGCGTAGAACCCACAAAGCTTACTGCCTCTACCCTCGAATCACACAAAATAGCGTCGACAGCTCCTTTGCCACCATTGACCACATTGAAAACACCGTCTGGTAAACCAGCCTCCGTTAGCAATTCTGCCAGCAACATCGGAGCGCTAGGGTCTCTTTCTGAGGGCTTTAGGATAAAAGTATTTCCACAGGCCAAAGCAATAGGAAACATCCACATCGGGACCATAGCTGGGAAATTGAATGGTGTTATTCCAGCGACAACCCCCAAAGGCTGAAATTCAACCCAACTATCAATAGCTGGACCAGCGTTTTTACTATACTGTCCCTTAAGTAATTCTGGAGATCCGCAAGCATATTCAACGTTTTCTATTCCCCTCTGTACTTCTCCCATGGCATCGTCCAAAACTTTACCATGCTCCTCACTAATCATCCTGGCTAATCTCTCAGAGTTTTCTTCCAACAAGGACTTAAAGCGAAACATCACCCGTGATCTCTTGCTGGGAGGAAGCTCTCTCCATGATGGAAACGCTTTCTCGGCTGCATCTATAGCCATTCTTACCGTTTCTTTGTTTCCCATCGCAACCGTCCGGAGAACCTTTCCATTCGCGGGATTATAAACGTCTTGGGTATCCCCTGGTACACTGAGGTTCATTCCATTTACGAAATGGCCTATAGAAGTAACTTTAGACTCCGCTGCTGATTCAGGATTAGTATTTTTCATGTTCGAATTACCATACTTATCAGTCCTCTAAACAAGCTACAACTCAATTTTCGAGCAACTCATTTTTAAGATCCACTCAAATTCTTCCTTCAATACTGGTTGCACAGACAGGCGCGAGTTATTTACTAGAACCATGTCGCACAATAGCTCTTGATCCTTGATCTGTGTTAAACTGGTCTCTACTTCGAATTTCTCAACGAATTCAACATCCACCATGTGCCATCTGGGATTTTTTTCGTCAGATCGGGAATCATAGTAACCAGATGTCTCATCAAATTGTGTGAAGTCTGGATATGATTCCTTTACTACCCGTGCCCATCCTACCACCGCAGGAGGAACCTGCCTGCTATGGTAGTAAAGCACTTCGTCTCCCACAGCCATCTTCATCATGTTATTTCGAGCCTGATAATTTCGTACTCCATCCCAGTGAGTCCTTCCATCAGCGATCAAGTCGTCTATGGAGTACACGTCGGGTTCACTCTTCATCAACCAGTACGATTTTTTCATAAGTCAACCAGGAACTGAGGTTTATCTGCTACTCAATGAATTTAAAGTCTATACGCACAAATCATTATCTAGGCCCAGCCTGCTTTATCTCGAACGGCACTTCGGGACTGAGTTGATCGAAATTTTTTTTAAACATGTCTGCTAACCGTACGGCAGCACTGTCATAATCAGAGCGATTCTCCCAAGCATCAGCTGGATTTAAAACCCGGCTCGGTACGCCCTCAACATTGACTGGAATATCTAGGCCAAATACCGAATCCACCTGGGTCGACATTTCCTTCAACTCACCAGCTACGGCAGCCCTCACCATTGCTCTGGTATAGGCAAGTTCAATTCGCTTCCCCACACCGAACCCTCCTCCACCCCAGCCAGTATTGACCAACCAGGCCTGGGCCCCATGTTTCTCTAGTAGTCCACCCAACATCCTGGCGTATTCCGAAGGAGGTCTCGGGAGAAAAGGGGCACCAAAACAAGCGCTAAAAGTTGCTTTAGGCTCAGTAATTCCTCTTTCTGTACCAGCAACCTTAGCAGTGTATCCCGACAAGAAATGATACATAGCCTGTTCTGGTGTTAGCTTGGAGATCGGTGGCAACACCCCAAAAGCATCCGCTGTCAAGAATAAAATGTGCTTCGGATGCCCACCCACCCCGGGGATTACTGCGTTAGGTATATAATGGATAGGGTAGGATGCTCTCGCATTTTCGGATATGCTACCGTCATCAAAATCTGGCTCATTGGAGTCTTCCAATAAAACCACATTCTCCAATATTGTTCCCACCATTTCAGTGGTTCTATAAATCTCCGGCTCACTGTCGGGAGTAAGGCGGATAGTTTTTGCGTAACAACCTCCTTCAAAATTAAAAACCCCTTCATTTCCCCAACCATGCTCATCATCGCCAATTAAGCTACGTAAAGGATCGGCAGAAAGAGTGGTTTTCCCTGTTCCAGACAAACCGAAAAACAGGGCCGACTCACCGTTTGCCCCTATATTGGCTGAGCAATGCATTGGTAAAACATTATTCTCTGGTAATATATAATTGAGAACAGAAAAGATAGATTTTTTTATTTCACCAGCATAGTTAGAACCTCCGATCAGAACTTCACGTTCTTTTAGGTTCACTACGATAAAAGTACCTGAATTCGTCCCGTGTTTTTCAGGATCAGCTTGGAACCCCGGCGCATGCAACACTGTGAAATCTGGATTGAAGTCTCTTAATTGATTCTCCGAAAGTCTCAAAAACATGTTGTGAGCGAACCAACAATGCCAAGCACTGTGAGTGATCACTCGAACATTGATGCCAAGTTCAGGGTGTGCTCCTGCTCGAGCATCCTGAACGAACAGTTCGCGCCCTTCCAAATATTCAATCACCTCTTTACGTAAGGAAAAAAAGTTTTCTTCTTCAAGCGGAACGTTTACGGTACCCCAATCAATATTTTTAGAAGTAGAAGACTCTTTTACCGTGAATCTGTCGTTCGGAGACCGACCACAATGTGGAGTGGTAACAGCCGTAAACACGCCCTGGTGGGTCAGCTTCCCTTCGCTCCTGCGAATAGCTTCTTCGCTTAATTGTGAAGGAGAGAGGTTCCGGTATACATCTTTCCCTTCGAGCAATCCAGATAGATTTCTCTCTGATCCACATTGTTGATTTTCTTTTGACTGCTGTACTTTGTCATCTATCGGCATATCTCGTTTCCTCATATTAGATTGATCACCTTAAGATATAACATGTTACTTTAATCAGGGAACAAAAGTTCAAAATTAAACTTCAGTGGCCGGCTATTTTAGCAACAAACTAGAGAGTGTCAAGCACAGTGAAAGACATACCCTTACCCTGGAAGCTTATAGCTGTTCTTTTTTTGCTTTTCCTTATAGGATTTAGTTCCCCGACTCTGGCGTATGGACAAGTGTGCTCTGAGGGATCCATATCGTCGATTTCCATAATTAGTAAACCGGTCTTCGACGTTGGTACTTCTTCCACAGGTGAGGCAAGTCCAGTTCCTTGGTTTTATAGATTTGCCAACTGGATGCACACTGAAACGAAAGAAGATTTCCTAAGTAAACAACTTCTTTTCAAGGAAGGAGACTGTCACAGTCAATTCATGCTTTCTGAATCCGAAAGAAGGATCAGAGAACTGGATTTCCTAGCACTGGCAAGTGTCAGGAGCTTTAACGAAACTGACGGATCCAAGCGTGTACTAGTCGAAACCCAAGACCGATGGACACTGCAACTAAGTCTAGGGATGAATCTAGAGGAGGGATTCGAATTCACAGGAGGTAGCGTTGAGGAAAAAAACCTATTCGGACAAGGTTTAGCGATTCGAGGATTCTACCGTAAACTCCGGGAACAGCAAGATATGGGCGCTGGAATTGAATCAAAACGATTGCTCGGCAGTAACTGGGCAACAAAAATGGAAGGCGGAGAAACTCGAATAGGAACTTTTTTTGAACAAGATTTTTCTTATCCTTTCCTAGCTGAAATCGGTCGTTTTTCTTCAAAACAATCAATCTTGATCCGGGAAGACGTATTCGCATATTTCCTACCCAATGGTCGAAATTACTCCCACGCCCTGCAGCCACTCAGACAAAGATCTGGAGAAATAAGCTTAGCCGGCAGATCTGGACAACCTGGCAATTGGACACTTTTTGGGATGGGAATTTCAAAGCAAGAACTAAGCTTTGACAATTTTCCAACAGGCCTGGAAGTGATCCGGGATCGAGATTTCTCAACCTTTGAAAATGCTCCAAGCCACATAAACCAAGAATTATACCACCAGACTCAAAATCACTCATTTACCAGAATAAATTTTATTTTGGGACGAAGAAATATTAAATTCCAAAAGCGGCAAGGCCTGAATGGCCTTAAGGGATCCCAGGATATTCCCTTGGGAGCTGAATTAGATCTGACATTAGGAAAAAGTATAAACTTCCTTTCCACTAGTAATATTACTAGTGGAAAGGATATATTTTTTCAGTTCCGTGGATACGGAGCGATAGCACCGGGAAGATGGATTCTGGCCTCATCGGTAAACTTACAGGGCCGACGAGTTGAAGGCTTTCCTCAATCGGACTGGAATGATGTCCTGGGTGAATTTGACCTTTATACTTACTGGAAACCCAAAATTGTTCCTAGCCATACCCTATTTACAAGATTGTCAGGATCCGGGGGCTGGAGAACTTCCGCACCCTTCCAATTGAGCCTTGGCGGTTTCTCGACACTGAGAGGATATCGACTAGGCTATAATCCTGGCGCCAAAATATTAATAGCCACCCTAGAAGATAGGATTTATTTAGGATCTCCTGGGGACGGACGTATGGATATAGGAATGACTGGTTTTGTGGATGTGGGGTCAATGTGGGCGGGCGATGTTCCATTTGGATCTAATTCGGGATTACAAGCCTCTGCTGGAGCGGGAATAAGAATAGGATTACCCAGTGGAGCCACGGATGTAATTAGGATAGATTTGGCCATACCCATAAACGGACCTACAGCTTTTTCCAGCCCAACTTTTCGAATCACAGCTTATGAAGTACTAGGTTTTCTCAGGGGTTTCGAGGATGATGAGATGAGAAGAAGCCGACGATCCGGTGGTGGACTCAAACTGATTTCAAATTCTTCTTCGTTGTTCTAAGGGTTCCCAACAAGTACTCCTATATTTGAATCCAGCTGTAGTCAATCTACTTCATTTCTTTTCAACTGCTTATGAAACCTTGCGTTACCGTAATGTTGATTAGCTTACATATTACCTTTGACTCAAAGATTCATTTCTTATACTATTGTTCCCCGATCCAACCTAGTCAGGTTAGAGATTCGCTTCTCGACTAACAGAGAGAGGCCGGGCAAATAGTTAGATTGAGATTCAGCGTTCCTTACTGACTTTTAAACCGAGGTATTTGCGAAAGATGTTTGCAGCTTCCAAGGGCCTAGATTCCTTCGACCAGTACCTTCAAGATGTTGAAAAATATCCTCTCATAAGGAATGCTGCAGAAGAAAGAGCTCTTGCACACGCTGCCCGCACCGGAGATAAAGAGGCGGCCGAAAGACTTGTAACTGCTAATCTCAGGTTTGTAATTTCTTATGTGAAGAAATACCAAGGGAGAGGGCTTGGCCTAGCTGAACTCGTATGTATTGGCAACGAAGGATTGCTTAAGGCGGTAAAGAAATTTGATCCAGACAAAGGCGTCAAATTCATATCCTACGCTGTCTGGTGGATTCGGCAAACCGTCTTGCAAGCCTTAGCAGAGCAGACTCGTTCCGTCCGTATCCCACTCAACCAAAATTCCAATTTAGCCAGACTATCTCGGATAGACATTGCTCTACGCCAGCAACTCGGACGATCACCTACGGTCCAGGAATTGGCCAGAGATATGGACGAGCCTGTTGAAACCATTCGTGCGTTGCGTCGAGTCGCAGCTAGCGAACTAAGCCTGGACGCTCCCGTTGATCGAAGTGACGGGAATAGCTCTAGTTTTGGTGAACGGTTTTCTGCCACGACTGGTACTGATATCGAGGAAGACGTGGAATCCATGGCTCGCAGAACCTTCCTCGAGGGCATGTTTGACACCTACCTGACTGATAGAGAAAGAAAAATTCTTTATCTATATTATGGGCTGGACGATGGGGAAGAACGGACACTGGAAGAAATTGGAGCTCTTTTGGGCGTGACACGTGAGCGAATCAGACAAATCCGCAACCGTGCGTTTGAAAAACTGCGGGACAGCCCCCACGGGGAATCTCTATCTGGATTCTGGGGTGGCGACCTGACCTAAGACGCCTTGGTCTCTCTGATAAGTCTTAACTATCAAAGGACTGGCATCCTTGTATTTCTGGTCATTTTCTATTGCGCTATACCGCCTAAAGTCCTTTCTCAGGACAACTCAACCTGGAATGATCCAAAAGCTCTGGATCTTATTCGACTAGGTCAAGAATTCCGCAGTCGGATTGCAATTGATTCATTATTCCAAAACTATCAGGCCGAGGCCGAGGGCTACGTCTACTTCTTCATCGATGGTGCTCCATCGGAGAATCGCATTTTAGTCAAAGCTGACCAAGTAGCACTAGATATTTTTTGGCAAGCCCCTGTAAGCACCAAACAAATAATTATTGGACAGCGTGATGAGAAAATGCTTCCAACCAACATTCAATATCACTTGGATCACCTTACCATCGTACAAGACGATTATGGAGATTCTTTCCATCTCGGCGATGGAGATGAGATACGGGGGTTGGCACACCCTCTCTCTCCTAGTTCAACGCATATTTATGATTTTCAGATTTCTGATTCCATCTCTATTTCTCTTCCTGGTTCAGACAATATCTCGGTTTATCGATTAAACGTCAGACCGAGAGACACCGACACCCCTGGAGTTTTAGGAAGCATCTACCTGCAGGAAACTACGGGAGCCATTGTACGCATGAACTTAACGTTCACACCTTCCTCCTATATAGACACTAGCCTGGATTATATTAGAATCATCACCGATAATTCTTTATGGAGTGGGAAACACTGGCTTCCTTACGATCAACAAATTGAAATTCGCAGAGAATCAACCCTCTTAGATCTTCCGGTCGGAACCTCTATTCAGACTCATTTTCGCATTCGTAATTACAAATTCAACCAAGACTTACCCAACACTTTCTTTTCTGGATTCCCAGTAATTTCATTGTCTCAGACTGAAAAAGAACAGTACACATTCGACACAGGTTTACTAGAGGATCTTTCGGACGCAAACTATACTTCTTCTCTTGGCATGGATGAAATTCGAAAGCTGGCCTTGACACTTTCTGGTCCTAAGTCCATAAGCAGCCTCAACAAATCACGGTTCTTCATCCCTAATGTCTCGTCACTTTACCGACGTAATAGAGCCGAAGGCTCTTTCTTTGGTATGGGTAGTTCTTTCAAAGTACTACCGTCCTGGAAGCTCGAGTCCAACATAGGATATGCCAAGAGTAAGAAATCTCCTGCATTTTCGAGTTCTCTGACTCAAGAACAAATAGGAGGCCATCTATCTTTCCAGGTTTTTTGGAACAATCTCAATGATATAGGTGTGACTGTACCAGGATCGAGCGGTACCGTGAATAGTTTAGCCACAGTTTTGTTCCAAAAAGATTACTCTGACCCCTATTTTTCGTCTGGATTCAGCGCCAGTAAGTCGTGGAGAATCCAGCATAATGACTTATTAGGAATAACAGGTTCCTGGGAAAAGCACCGATCCGCTACAAATGTCATGGTCGGCTACCCTCCTAGCAGTGGTCTAAATAGAGAAATCAGATCTATAGATAATGGAGACAACCAATTCCTTGAAATCAGCTATGCACGCACTGGAATTGATTCTGGGCTACAAACGTCAGCCAGGGGCCGCATCGGACAAATAAACAAAGATTTTTATACTAATTTTTCTGCCGATATTCGAGCAAAGAAGTACTCACAAAGACTAAAGGCTGACTTTAACGCATGGTTAAAAGCGGGAGTTTTAATCGGTACGGACTCGCCGCAATTCCAATATCTACTTGGAGGACGCCACACGCTTCCTGGCTACGATTACCGATCTTTTAGTGGCCAACAATTTGGTCTACTCAGGACTGAAATTAGCCGATCTATATCATTTCCCTGGATGACCCTGCGGATATTCAGCTCTACTGGATTTACAGGAAATAGTGATTCCTCAAGACTGGATCTCCGACCATCTTCATCAACTAATGGGTTGAAGACATCCGTGGGGATGGGCGTGGGACTCGGTTGGGATCTGCTACACTTAGACCTTGGTCGAGGCATTGATCAAGGAGGTAATTGGGAATTCATAGTCTCAGCAAGTCATCGATTTTGGAAATGGCTCTAACCTAGTATCAGGAACCCTTGGTGTGGTACCAGGTTTCCCCAAAACTTCCTTCGACAGTCAAAGGAACGTTCAGGTTGATAGCTCCTTCCATTCCTTGGACCACTAAATTCTCCACAACTGCTTCTTCTCCAATAGGAACTTCAAAAAGGAGTTCGTCATGTACCTGCAAAAGCATCCTAGTGCCACTTCGGGCTGCAATTAATCTCTGGGAAATTTCAATCATAGCTTGCTTGATAAGATCTGCTGCAGTTCCTTGGATCGGACTATTCTGAGCAATTCTCTCGCCAAACTGTCGTATGTTCCAGCGCTGAGCCTGCATCTCGGGAACATACCGGCGGCGGCCCATTAGAGTTTCCACGAAGCCTTCCTCTTGTGCCTTGTCAATTTGAGCACGAAAAAACTTCCGAACGTCACTGAAACGTTGAAAGTACTCATCAATAAAATTTTGTGCCTGCTCCCTAGTGATCCCCAATTGAGTCGCCAATGAGAAAGAGCCTTGACCATAAAGAGTGGCAAAATTGATCGTCTTGGCCTGTCCTCTCTGCTCTTTAGTTACATCCTCATATTCAATTCCGAAAATTACAGAAGCTGTTTGCTTGTGAATATCCATTCCTTTTCTGAAAGCCTGAACCAGCGATGGATCATTTGACAGGTGGGCCAAAATACGAAGCTCAATTTGGGAATAATCTGCCGCATAAAAGATGAAGCCCGATTCGGCAACGAATGCTTTTCTCAGACCCCGCCCCATTTCTGTGCGTGAAGGAATATTCTGCAGGTTAGGTTGACTAGAGGACAGCCTTCCTGTTGCTGTAACTGTTTGATTGAATCGCGTATGAATCCTACCTGTCCGAGCGTTCACTAGTTTGGGCAAGGCATCGACATACGTAGACCGCATTTTTTCAAGCTCTCGATATTCCAGCATGAGGCGAGCAATATCATGACCCCTGATAGCCAATTCTTCCAGCACTGATGAGTCTGTTGACGGGCCCGTTTTAGTTTTCTTTATCACGGGCAGATCTAAGTCCTCAAAAAATATTTTCTTGAGTTGCTTAGTTGAATTTAAGTTGAACTGAGAACCTGCAATGCTGTAAATATCATCCCTTATTAGTGACAGCTCTCGAGTCAATTTTTGGCTCATCTCAGCAAACATGGCAGAATCGATTTTGATTCCACAAAGCTCCATTTCTGAGAGGACTTTTAACAACGGCATCTCCAGCTCTTCAAACAATGCCTGTATACCCTGTTGATCTACCGCCAGAGCTAGTTTTCTGAAAAGAGAAAGAATCCCTCCAAGTCTCCTACTAGCATATTCCCCTGCAACCTCCTGATCTACCTCTAAAAAACTGATTTTCATTTTACCAGAACCAACTACTGTATCGTATTCTGGTAATGCTATATCTAGCCATTCCGTACACAATTCTTCTAAATTATAACTTCTACCCCCAGGATTCAGCAGGTAGGCAGCAACGCCAACGTCAAAATGTATCCCATTCAGCTCTACTCCCAGGCGATTTAGAGCGATTTTTACACTTTTAAGATCTATTCCAATCTTCTTGATGTTTTCATCAGCTAAAATATCAAGAAGAGGTTCCAACCCTTCAGAGTCTAGGGGAGGCAGATTTTCGATTTCCACTTCATCCATCGCAAGGATAGGGTCTCCCGCAAAATGTCCGAAAGAGAGATAGAAAGCTTCACTAGAATCAGTCGCTATGGCTAAACCTGCTACATCTGCCTTATGTGGATCAGGAAACCCTGTAAACAAATCCATTACAACAGGGCTGTCCCAGTTCGTGGTTTTTATGATGCTCGCGAGGTGGGCACTGTCCTTTATGAGCGTGAAACCCTGATATATTGCGTCCACATCCTGCCCCACAATAGGGTGATTTGTAACCTCTGAGCAACCACTTACTAACGGGTAATCTTGAGGATCTTCCTGCGCCAGGGGATCCTGAGGACTGAACCGAGAAGTCAACCTCTTAAATTCCATCCTAGAAAAAAAACCATGGAGACTAATATTGTCTGGCTCCTGCACCATCCAATCCGCCAAATTCAGCTCCACTTCCAAATCTGTCATTAGGGTTACTAGACGCTTAGACATTAAAACTTGATCACTATATTTGCCCAAAGAATTCCTAGCTTTTTTGGGTTCCACTTTATCCACATTCGCCAAAATATCTTCTACATCATCATACTCATTCAAAAGCTTTACAGCTGTTTTTGGTCCAATCCCCGGAGCCCCTGGAATGTTGTCTGATGCATCCCCAATCAATGCCAAATAATCAATTACTTGAGTTGCTGGAATTCCAAATTTTTCATGAACGTTACTCTCATCAACCCAATTTGGGACCACTCCGGTACGCCCACCCCTGCCAGGATTAAAGAGTCGGACACCAGGGCCTACCAATTGGTACAAATCCTTGTCACCAGAAACTATAACAGCCTCTAATCCAGCCTTTTGAGCTTTAACTGCAAGGGTGCCTATAACATCATCCGCTTCGTAACCCTCCAACTCTACAATCGTGTCGTTAAATCCCGCGACCAACTCCCTGATGTGTGGCAAACTAGCTTTTAAATCTTCGGGCATTTTGTCACGATTAGCTTTATAGTCAGGATAAATTTTTTCCCTTTTACTATTCCCTGCATCGAAGACAACAGCTAAATACTCTGGTTTATATTTTTCTCTTATTTCAATTAGGAAATTGGCAAATCCATAAGCGGCCGAAGTATTTTCTCCCTTTGAGTTCATCAGTGGATTTTTTATGAATGCAAAATAAGCCCTGTAAATCATCGCATAAGCATCTATCAGAAAAATTCTAGGCGGTTGCCCAGATTCAGAATTCATCAATTTACTCCCGATCCTGGAGATTCATAAAGGAATTTATATATATGTATATTACGCACCACATTCTTGACATAGCCACGAGTTTCTTCAAATGGAATTCTTTCCGTAAATCTCAAGGCATCTTTCGAATCCAATGAATCCCTCCACCGACGTGCTCTAGTCGGCCCAGCATTGTAGGCTGACAGCACTAAGGGCAGGCCGACCTCACCATAGCGGTCCTTCATTTCGAGCAAGTAACGTGTTCCCAGGTGTAAATTTATTTCGGGTGTCTCTAGGCTAGATGTAGTGAAGCCAACGAACCCCAAATTCTTTGCTACTTCTGCACCAGTAGTTGGCATGACTTGCATAAGTCCAATCGCCCCCACAGGAGATCTGATAGCCGGTGTAAAAGCTGATTCCTGTCGGATGACGGCGGCAAGCAATATCGGGTCTGCACCGTATTCCAAAGCTTCGTTATAGACGATGTCCTTATAGGGAAAAGGGTATAGAATGAGTGCTAAGCGCCTGCTCATTTCCATGCCATCTCCAAGTAATTTCCAGCCCAAATTGATGCCCTCAATAGTGAATCCTCTTTCTATTAAGCTTTCAGCCACGAGCAAACTTCCGCCTACTGATCCCTCTACACTGTCGATCAAACTCCCAACCATTGCTTCTGTCGCTAGCTCAAGGCCGGCCAATTGGAACTTATCAAGTACAGCCAACCGAAGTTGAAGCCACATGATCGGTGCAACATAGGGTCCAGTGGATATTTCAGGATCATAGGGTTCCCCCAACAAGTCGAAAACCAACGCTCCATAATAAGAAAGAGGACTCCTCTTCCTGAGCCCCTGCATGACTGCAAAAGCCTCCTGATCACTTCCAAGCTCTAGGAGCGTTCTGGAAAGCCAGTATGTCGCCTCTTCCCAACGCCGACCATTTGGAAATTGTTTTAGATATGACCTAAATACTGCTGCAGCTTTTTGATGGTCTTCCTCCTGAAGGTAAATCTGCCCTAATCTCATCCTAGACAATCCTGCCGAGGCATGAGATGATCCCATATCCTGAATTCTTCTGTAGTAATTTTTTGCTGACTCATAACTACTTCTGGAATATGCTGAATGGCCTCTGGAGGCGATAATATCGGTACCTTGACGGCTTTGAGGGAACCTTTCAATTATCCACTCTTCAATCGTCTGCACAGCAGAGGAATTTCCCTGACTCCTCCGAGCCTGGCGCCACTGGTCCAAAACAACGAGCTCGAAATCTTCATCGTCTGTTTCCACAAGTTGTCTAAAAAGTAACACTGAGTCCTCAAACTGGCCCGTTCTCCACAAAAGGCTGGCTCTGGCCATTTGAATTTCTGAGCTGACCCACACTGAGTCGGGCACCAAAAGTGCATATTCATCATAAGCCACTAGAGCCTGATGATACTCTCTCTCTTCCTGTAGTACTTTTGCATACGACAGTATCAACTCTTGATCTATCGTTCCTGCTTCCAAGAGGGCCCAAGCCGCAATGGCTCCAGTTGATCCTGAAGGATAATCCTCAAAAGATTCCAAGTAGGCTATTCTAGCTTCCATTGAATCACCCATTGCCATCCTTAAATCAGCTATCGTATTCAGAACATAAGCTCTTTGGATCGGAAACAATTTTTGATCACGAAGCCTAGAATAGCTCTCCAGGGCTTGAGAGGAATCCCCATAAGACAACCAACTCTTGGCTTCTAAGTCCCAGGCATACGATGTTGCAATCGGATCAGTCCCTATAAGTGGAAGCAATCTGATAACCAAATCAATATCTTCACGCTTATCAGTGCTCTCCGCTATTTCCAAGGCAGTCCAACTAGCCAGCGCAGAATCGACTGTTGCCAGCTTGCTTAAAATTTCCAGTACCGCTTCTAGGTAGTCCATCTGAAAAGCTGCTCGAGCTGCTCTGGACATTACCGCACCTTCATTTCTTCCTTCCATGAGAATGGTGTATCCATCATAAGCAGAAGCCCACTCTCCAAGTTCCTCTCGGCCTCTGGCTAGCAACCGCTGAACCCTATACGCATCTTCAAAATGAGGCGGTGGCACATATCCCTCTAACCCTTTCACTACACCATCCCAATTTTCCCATCCAGCATCCGCCTCTGCCAGATATAAAACTACATCGGGATCCAACGTTTTCTTGCCTTCTTGAAAGTCTCTCAGAATTTGACTGGCGTGCCAGAACCGGCCAGTAGCCATCTGTCTTTGGGCCATCTGGATCACTGACTCTTTGTCATCCGGAGAGCTGCTTTGGGAGGGCTGACTATCCTGGGCCAGTACTGCAATTGTGATTCCCTGGACACCAATCAACAAAATAGCAAGTATAGCAACTCGGAGGAAAATCATTGAATTAAGCAGGCTGTAGGTTCACAATAAGGATTTTAAAGTTGGTCACAATTTTCAAGCTTGAAAGTAGACATTCGAAGCGGCCAGGAAAAGCATAAACAAAAAAAGGGGCGCGGCATTTGCAGCCGCGCCCCTTGTCTATATTTGCCTTGCTAATGCAGGACAATTTCTAGCAATCAGCTCTCTCTAGCATGGAGCATGTCAATCATAGTCTGGACCGATTCCTCTATGTCAATTACCATGCCATCGATTTTTGAAACAAAGTAGTTATGAAACACACTTACTGGGATAGCGATTACCAATCCAGCAGCTGTCGTCAGAAGAGCGACTTTAATTCCACCTGCGACCAAAGTTGCTTCAACTTCTCCAGCAGCTTCAATAGATTGGAATGCGATAATCATTCCAATCACTGTCCCCAAAAAGCCAAGCAGAGGAGCCACATTAGTCAGCGTGGCCAATACCACCAAGCCTTTCTCTAGTTTGCTTAACTGCAGGAGTCCTTCATTTTCGATCGCCTTACCAACTCTTTCCGAACCCTCATCAGCCCGCTCTAGGCCAGCGTGTAATATTTTAGCGGCAGGCGAGTTTGAAGCTGCGCATGCCTCCTGTGCTTCATCAAATCTATTTTCAACGAGAAGCGCTTCTACTTCAACAAGAATCTTTTTAGTTTGGCTGCCAGCGATCATGAGTTTCGCAAGTATCCAGATGATATATACCACGCCGATAAGAACGCAAAGTGCTAATGGCCAGCGCATAATACCAGTTTCAGCCCAAATGAATGCCATGTTTTCCTGCATAGTTAGTTCTTGCATTTCCATTCCTGGGATTTGCACGAGACTACCATAGAGTTTCATCAAACCTGCCAAAACGACCTCCAGCCAAAAGTTCTAATTTTATTCTCAGCCTGAAACATAATTCAAACAGAGCCTTCTTAATATTTTCGGAAGGGAACTTTGTTCCCTGCCTTACAGCATGTCAACCCTAAAGCCTGTACTGTAGGTTTCCGAATGATTGGAATAAGAGCAGAATCATTCTCTATGCTTAGAAATTAAGTATGAGAAAATAGTGTATTTTTGTTGATAAGTCTATCACTTCCTCCAAGTCCAACTCTCAGAGCTGTAGCGCTCCAAAAAATGAGCCTCAGCCTCTTGTTCCTTTTCTCTCAGGCCGACTTCACACCACTCGCCCCCAAAGACAGACTTGAATCCCTCTAAAACGGCAGCAACCAGGTTTCCCCAAGTCGGCTCCCTACCGATTACTTCGATCAAACTAGTCCCATTCCCTTCACATTGTGTGTTCTCTCGCTCAAAGCAAAACCTCTCCAGAGAATTCTGTTCCTGTGCTATAAGGAGTGATCCGTGCTGCAAAATAGATCCTTTCTCCCTCACTTGTGCACTTCCCACCAGTTTTTTCCCATCAACAATTACTTCTCCAGCAGCATAGCCCTGAAAACAAAATCCTGAGCTAGAGACATACGGAGATCTGTGGCTCTGGTGAGCTACAGAAGCTGGAACCCCCAAAGAGACCAAGGATTCGAGAAATGCACAATTGATTTCTCTATAGATACTCCTGATACCCCATCGTCTGGCAGAGGGCAAAACTACAGAATAGGTCAACTCTCGATCGTGATATACTGCCTTGCCACCTGTCGGACGGCGAACAAAATCCACACCTTCATCAGAAGCTAATTTTTTATCGTAGTGACCACGTACCCGTTCATTGCGGCCAAAAGAAATCGTTGGATTCTTCCATCCGTAGATCCGTAAGCTGGCCTCATTCTTACCAAGGGCAGCTAACAAGGCGTGGTCTCTGGCCATGTTGACCTGGCCAGAGAGTGGTTCGTCCACCAGCACTCTCCACTTAGCAACTCCGAAATTCTTCAAACTACAAATACATCCCCTGGGAATAAGCTTCAATCGCTCTAAAAATTGTAAGAGCCTTGACCTTGTTCTAGGATTTCCACAGTCGCCCGATCGCCCACCATAGCTTTAAACTTTTCCGGATCCTGTTCGATATACGGCCAAGTTTGATAGTGAAATGGTATAACTGTTGCTGGACGGATAAACTCAACAGCAGTTACTGCGTCTTCAAGCCCCATCGTAAAGTTGTCTCCGATCGGCAACAGAGCTACATCAACTTTATCCCGCAAAAGCTTCATATCCCAAGTGAGTGCCGTATCTCCAGCGTGATAAACACGTCTACCTGGGCCCAAGTCAAAAACAAAACCGCCCGGATTAGTAGTGTAGGCCTCAGCTCCTTCGCCATAAACACGGCCACCGTGGACTGCGGTTACCATTTTGACTTTGCCAAACGGGAAGTTCCATGCTCCACCGATGTGCATTGGATGAACATCAGTAATCCCTTGGGTTTCAACGTACTCGACAAGTTCATAGCTGCCGACAAACTTTGCTCCACTGGCCTTGACCAGAGGTATCGCATCCGCAAAATGGTCGAAATGACCATGGGTACAGAAAACAAAATCTGCTTCGACGCTGTCTACCTGGACATCCGTCCATGGGTTCTCACCAAAAAATGGATCTATGATGATTCTTGTGCCGTCTTCTGTGGTTAATCCAAATGTCGCATGTCCATAAAAATCGAGCTTCGCCATTTTCCAGACCTCTCTAAATTTTCGATGTGGCTCTTTTGGCCATCACCAATCACTCTTCAATATAAGATTCCAGAGGAGGACAAGCACAAATCAAGTTCCTATCCCCTTGAACATTATCTATCCTACGAACTGGGACCCAATACTTGTGCTCTCGTGTCCAGGAAGCGGGGTAAGCTGCTTTTTCTCTCGAATAATCACAAGGCCAATCAGAAGAACTCACAAAAGCAGCAGTGTGAGGAGAATTCTTGAGCACATTATTAGTTGAGTCTGCTTGCCCTGATTCCACCTCACGAATTTCTTCGCGGATCGATAATAATGCCTCACAAAATCGGTCCAATTCTTCCCGAGACTCGCTCTCCGTAGGTTCAATCATCATCGTGCCTGCAACGGGAAAAGATATTGTAGGAGCGTGAAAACCGTAGTCTATCAATCGCTTTGCAACGTCTTCAGCAGAAATATCCACTGTTTTCTTGAACTCCCTCAAATCGATGATAAACTCGTGAGCCACTCTACCTAAATCTCCCCTGTAGAGTACCTCGAACTGATCACGCAACCTGCTCTCCATATAATTGGCATTCAGTATCGCCACCTGTGTGGCTCTTTTGACTCCAGTCTTGCCCAATAATGCTATGTACGCCCAGGAAATCAGCAGAATACTACTACTTCCCCAGGGAGCCGCAGAAACAGGAAGGATACTTTTTCCGCCGCCACAATTAGCTTGTGGGTGACCTGGTAAAAAGGGAGCCAACTCAGATGTGACGCAGATTGGCCCCATTCCAGGGCC
>Ga0209403_10001613_pt1 | contig 28896 bp, 21 predicted proteins | sample ArcticOcean_MG_C_8_FD_187440 | JGI IMG/M metagenome (GOLD analysis project Ga0209403, IMG submission 187440) | Marine microbial communities from western Arctic Ocean - ArcticOcean_MG_CB11_86 (SPAdes) (version 2) | ecosystem: Environmental > Aquatic > Marine > Oceanic | place: Arctic Ocean...
CGGGCGTATTAACAAACTTGATCACTCGAAGGTACGTGAAATTCGTGAAATTGTTTTTTCACCTGATGGAAGATGGCTGGCTTACACAAAATATTTGAGCCTGGAATTAACTGCTATTTTCCTGCTGGATCTCAAACCAACTGCAAACGGTAAACGCGTAAAACCAGCAGAAGCCCTTCAAATTACACAGCCGGTTCGTTACGATTTCAGCCCTTCTTTTGATCCAGATGGGCGCTGGTTGTATTTTCTTTCTTCAAGAACATTCAACCCTATCTGGGACACTGTGCAAACAGGCACCTCATTTTCCAGGTCAATGAAACCGTATCTGTTGACACTGAAAAAAGACACGCAAAATCCTTTTGTCGCAAAACCGCATGCCCCCGGACGTGAAACAGCTGAAACTGAAAGAAGCGTAAGTCAAGAAGCACAGGATACTAAAAACATAAAAAATCAAAAATCTCCGGAACAAAAAAACCTCGCAGTTGAAATAGACATAGCCGGAATTGCGGATAGAATTATAGAATTTCCGGTTGCAGAAGGTGTTTATGAACAAATAACAGGTCTTTCAAACAAAGTTGTTTTCAGCGAATTTCCACTCTCTGCAAGCTTCGATGATATTGCGGCTGAAGAAGATATGGAAAAGGATGAAGGTATCTTGTGGATGTATGATTTTGAAAAACAGGAAATTGAAACAATAGTCGACAATGTCGGTTTTATACAAACTTCTTCAGTCGATGAAACCGAAAATTCCGCACGCACCATGCTCTACAGTTCAGGTGATCAGTTGCGAGTTTTAGAAGCAGGAATTCCTGTTCCGGAAGATCTTAAAGTAGAAAAACATTTTTCCAGAAAAAGCGGCTGGCTGGATTTGAATCGTATCCGGATTTCGGTTCAGTATCAGAAAGAATGGGCACAAATGTTTCAGGAATCATGGCGTCTGCAAAAAGAATTTTTCTGGACTGAAGACCTGTCTGGAGTTGATTGGGAAAGGGTTTACCAACGCTACGCACGTTTACTTCCGCGAATTGGTTCCCGTTCAGAACTCTCAGATTTAATCTGGGAAATGCAGGGAGAATTGGGAACCTCTCACGCTTATGAGTATGGTGGTGATTATCCGTATGCACCACGTTATCCGGTCGGATGTTTGGGAGCGGATATTGTTTTTGACGCAAAGCGGCGCTCGTGGATTTTTCAAAAAATATATTCTGGTGATATTTGGAAAACCAACGAACATTCACCTTTGGCAGAACCGGGTGTCCCCATTTCGGAGGGTGATCAACTTTTGGCAGTCGGAGGAGTTCCGCTTGACGAGCACAAAACTCCCGGAGAACTGCTCGTGCATCAGGCCGGTCAGTTTGTCCCACTTACTGTCCTTGAAGGCGGAAGCAAAAAGAAAGGAACAAAAAGCAGCGCTCCGGTTACACGTCATGTCATAGTAAAAACACTGATCGGTGAACAGGAAGTGCGTTACCGTGAGTGGGTTGGGAATAATGTGAAAAGTGTTGACTCACTGACAGATGGCCGCATCGGTTACCTGCACCTTCCGGACATGAGTACGCATGGAATAGCGGAGTTTCATCGAGGATATTTAGCCCAGGTTGACCGTGAGGGTTTGATCGTTGATGTCCGTTATAACGCTGGTGGAATGGTGTCACCACTCATTCTGGAAAAATTAGCTCATCGGCATTTGGGTTATGATGTGCCGCGCTGGGGATCACCGGAATCCTATCCATACCACACTCTACGTGGACACCTGATCGTGATCGCCAATCAGTTCACGGGCTCTGATGGTGATATGTTTACGACAAGTTTCCGGCAGTTGCAACTAGGACCTCTAGTTGGTAAACGTACCTGGGGCGGTGTGATCGGTATCGACGGTCGTTATCAACTGGTGGACGGAACAACAACAACTCAACCTCAATATTCAATCTGGTTCCATCACGCGGGTTGGTCGGTTGAAAATCACGGTGTTGATCCTGATATTGAAGTGGAAGACACACCGCAATCTTTTGTTAAAAATGAAGATCCAATGCTCACACGAACCGTCGAGGAAATGTTGCGGCTGTTAAAAGAAAAACCTGTGCAGTCTGTTAGTTATTCTCCGTCACCCAGACGTTTACTTCCGGATTGAGATGAATCCGCAGAGGAACTGCTTTAAAATACTTTAAAAGTTAATCAGACATTCTTCTTGTAAATTTAATCAATTTTTGAGATACTAAAATGATTGTAAATGATTACTGCCAAGACTTATCTTCAAAAAATCTTCCATGCAACTAACTATTCAGCCCCTGATTGATCTTGCCAATACAGATCTGGAATTACAGACAAGCATTTACTCCCGCTCACATTTGGAACGTCAGATCGATACTGCGAGATCGGTTGTTGATCAACATCAAAAATTATTTGAACAAAAAAATAACGAGCTTGAACTCTTAAACAAGGGAGGCAAAGAGCTAACAAACAACATCCAAATTCAGGAACAGCTAATATTGCGTCTCGATGAACAAGTACCGAAGATTCGCAACGAGAAAGAATTTGCCGCCAGCAAAAACCAGCTTGAGGAAGCACGAAAAATGTTAGGTTTACTGGAAGACAAAATGCTTGAACTGGATATGAAAAAAGAAGACCTGGATCAGGAATTAGAATCTGTCAACAGCGAACTTACTGAATCAAATTCCACATTTCAGGAAGAGACATCCGGTCTCTTGAAAAAACAGGAAAAAGCAGAAAAGAAGATCGCAAAACTCGAACCTCGAAGAAACCGTTTACTGAAAAAAATTCCTCAAAACATTAAACGATTTTATGAACGTTGTCAGGAAAGCGGAATTTCAACACCTGTCTGTGCCATTCAGGACAAAAGCTGCAGCGGTTGTTACATGGTTTTATTACCGCAGCTGGTCAATGAATTGATGGCAAATCCTAATGCTCACAAAAACTGCCCCTACTGTTCACGTATTTTGTACTTTCCAGAAGTAGAGGAAGAAGTAGAGGAGTCATAAGCCGGATTTTCAGCAAACTCTTTTGTATTTAGAAGTTGAACAAACTTTGTTTCAACAAAATACAATCATGAAAAAAAATGTTACACTGTTTTTATTTGTTCTAACATTTTTTTTCGGCTGCAGTACTTCAGGACATTCCCGTTTTTTGTATCCTGCAGAAAAATCGATGGAAGTACGCTACCTCTGCCGACTGCCTTATCTGGACGCATCTGCTCCGCATCAAAGCTGGAGCAAGTCAACGCCATCTTGGATCTTTCTTAACGAAACAAAAGTCATAGTTTATTTTAAGAATGACCGCACCTTCTTGCTACCACGCACTTCAGAGGTCACTCTTCCTCCAGGAAAATACCGCTGTATACTTTGAAATTTATTGACTGATTTTATTTTTTCATTCTGCAAAATTTTCCCCATTCAGTATTTTTGCAAAAACATCCCGATCCACATTACCACCGGAAGCAATAACCGCCACTTTTCGCCCTTTATTTTTCGATGATTCCTGTAACGCAGCAGCAATTGCCGCAACTCCCGCACCTTCGCAAACATTATGAGTACACTCATACATCATCCGCATTGACTCCGCAATTTCAGTATCGCTAACCTGCACAATCCTTTCAACTCCTTCCCAAATCAGTTCCAGCGCAGACTCTTCCGGCACACTACAGGCCATTCCGTCTGCAATTTTAGTACTGACTGGAGACTCAACTGGACTGTGGGAACTGAACGATTTAGCATAAGCATTGGCATGTGCCGAGACGACGCCGATGATTTCAGTCTTCAAATTTAATGCATCACGAGCAGCGAGCATGCCGCAGATTCCGGAACCTAAACCGATAGGAACGTAAACAACATCAAGATCTTTGACCGCTCGCAGCAATTCCAGACTGTAAGTAGCAACACCGGCAACTAACAGCGGATCAAAGGAAGGCACCATGTGCAATGATTTTTCAACTGCGAGTTTTATCGCAAATTCACGTGCAGTCTGAAATTCATCACCATGCTCCAGCAGTTTTACACCAAGCGCTCGCATGGCGGTATTTTTTTCAACACTGTTCCCGTGAGGCACAACGATAGTCGCGGGAATTCCGTATCGTTTTGCGGCAAAACCCACAGACTGACCGTGATTTCCACGTGTCGCACAGACCACACCTTTTGGGATTGCAGATGAGTTTACAAGATGAGCGAAATAGACCAAACCTCCGCGGATTTTAAAAGCACCGTTCGGCGTATGGTTTTCATGCTTGACCCAGACTTCTGCACCTAAACGTTCACAAAGCAGTGGCCAGCAATATTGCGGAGTCGCCTGCATTTCCGCATAAACAATACTTGCTGCTGCTTCTATGTCATCAATCGTAACTTGCTTCATCTTTATGAACCTTCTTTTAATTTTTTCACACCGGTAAGTTCTGCCATCACCTTGTTGATCATCCGTAATCCGGATTGATCTTTGAGAGTCAGAATAGATTCCGGATGAAACTGTACAGATGCCACAGGCAAAGTTTTGTGGCGCAGCCCCATTATCAGACCTGAATCAGTTTTAGCGGTGACTTCCAGACATTCCGGAAGTGAAGCTAAATCGACATATAGACTGTGATAACGTCCGGCGCTGAATGGGTTGGGCAACCCTGCGTAAAATGAATCTCCGTTGTGCATAATCTCAGCGGACTTTCCGTGAACCGGATGTTCAAGAGTCAGCAGTTTTCCACCAAAATGTTCTGCAATACCCTGATGTCCCAGACACACTCCAAAAACAGGAATATCCCTTTTGAGTGCTTCTCCAACAAGTTCAGGAACTTTTTGTTCACTCGGAAATCCCGGACCTGGTGAAATGAAAAGTATATCCGGAGAAATTTCGTCCAGCATCCGATATGGAAATCCGGAACGGAGGGTGATTACCGTGGCACCTGTCTGTCTGACATAACTTGCTAATGTATGGACAAAACTGTCTTGATTATCGACAAATAAAACCGTTTTTGCTTCGCCTGTCAGCGGTAAATCAAAATCAACTGCAGCAGGTGGTTTGCTGCCTAAAGTCGCACCCATAAAGGCGGAAGCCTTGATGTGCGTTTCCCGCTCTTCGGTAGCAGGATCTGAGTCATAAAGCAAAGTCGCACCTGCCCTCACAGTGGCTTGTCCATTTTTAAGATGAACTGTACGCAAAGTCATTCCGGTACTGACATAACCATTAAACCATAAAAATCCGATACAACCGCTATACCATCCACGCGGCGAATTTTCCATATTTTCAATTGTTTGCATTGCCGCTGGTTTTGGTGAACCGGTCACTGTACAGGCCCACATGTGCGTCAGGACAGCATCGACCGCGTCCCTGTCTTTGTTCAAAACACCTTCCAAGTGATCAACTGTGTGGATCAGCCGAGAATAACGTTCGAGCATACGCCGGCCGATTAAGTTCACACTGCCCGGTTCACAAATCCTCGCCATATCGTTACGGTCTACATCCGTGCACATCGTTAGTTCAGATTCTTCTTTTTCTGAAGAAATAAGATCTTTAATCCTTTCTGCTGTTTCCATTGGATCATTACCGACTGGTACAGTTCCGGAGATCGGACTTGTTTCAAAACGATCTTCTTTTACGCGCACATACATTTCAGGAGACGCTCCTACCAGTTGTTCTGTTCCCATGTTGATCAGAAAACTGTAAGGGCTAGGATTTTGCTCACAGATTCTTTTGAATAAAGTTGAGGGCTGCTCTCCGAAAGCAGTAGAAAATGCCTGCGAAAGTACTACCTCAAAAAAATCTCCACGCCGGCATCCTTCCTGTATTTTTGCTACTTTCTGCTCAAACTCACCTTTAGCGTGATCACACTTTATTATTCCATCCGTCTTTGCTGAGACAACCGGAAATTCATCACCGGTGTTCCACCAGCTTTCTGTCATACCCTCCGGTGTATCAATATGATATTCAATTTTGTAAGCCTCTTCCTTTTGCCGATCAACGACCACCAACTCTACCGGCAAAAACAAATGGCAATCTGTTTGTTCAGGATCACGTTCGTGTTTTGCTTCAATATTTTCAAATTGATAAACCAAATCGTAACCAAATGCGCCGTACAGACCAAGATAAGGATCAACGCTGCGGAACAGTTCAAATATTTTCCGAATCACAGAAAACACACTTGGCTGTCGGCTTCTTTCCTCTTCCGGAAAGAAATCCGGTCTCGGTTTTACTGTTCCAGAAATTTGTACTGCAGGTTGATCATCCTCATCTTCAAAAACCAGTGTTTCAAGATGAGGATGATTCTGCAAAACTGGTGCAATCAATTTCAGTAGACGTGTTCCATTTGGATTGAGTGCGTTAATTTCAAACTGTTGTTTCCTGGCAATCAGTTCCAACGCAGGATGCACAAATCCTAAATCCCAGCGTGAATATCGATCCGGAACTTCGTAGTTGCTGACGAAAAGAGCGCCTTTTTTTATATCAATATATTGATATATTTTATCGAGGGCATGTTCTGCATCCAAAGGAGTAATCGCCTTTTCAATTTTAATACCGCCCTGAGTTGTAAATGTAGAGTTGTTCATGAGATTTTTAAATTGTGTCATTGCCCAGATTCAGGCATCAAAAACAGGTGGCTTATTGTAACAGAACAGGATATATCTGCAACCTGCAACATCCGCTATTTGCGGACATTACTGTGCGCAGACCGAACAGTATCCACTCAGGAAGACTGCTGATACAAGGTATCTCAGCAGTCGAGGTTTGAGTCTGTACTAACTGTCTTCGGCATTTCTAATGTTGTTGATAAATGTTTTTACTTTCAACAGATCTTTAATTCCCGGTTCGCTTTCGACTCCGCTACAGACATCCACTCCCCAGGGACGCACTTTTTTGACAGCCTCAGCGACATTTTCAGGAGCAAGTCCGCCCGCGAGAATTAACTTCCCCATGCCGGAAACTGCTGAAGCAAGCTCCCAGTCAATTGTTTGTCCGGAACCTCCGTAATGTGTTTTACTGTATGCATCCAGCAAAAAAGTTTCACATCCGTAATCCTGAATCCGCTGAGGCTGAAATTCCGGAGAAACGCGGAAAGCTTTAAACCATGGCACAGTTATTCTTTTGCAGCTGTCAGCGGATTCGTCGCCATGCAATTGCGCTAGATCCATGCCTGTTTCACGCATGATACTTTCCAGTGAATCCGCGGATTCATTAACAAAAACTCCCACCGTGGTAATTGATTCAGGAAGTCCGGTAACAATCTCCATCGCTTTTTCCGCAGTAATGTAACGTGAAGATCCGTTCCAGCAATTAAGTCCAAGCCAATCCGCACCTAATTCAACACATGACAAAGCTTGTTCAAGACTTGTCAAACCGCATATTTTAATGATAGGAGAAAGAGTAGTGTTATTCATTTTCATTTGATTCTGGATTGGTTTTTTCTGCTGAAAGGCTATAATGTAAAGTTGTTCTAAGATACGATGACTCACAAAATAAGCAATGGATAATTTAAGTTAATAATATGTCTGCTAAAAATTCTGCTTTTTCATGGGATGGAGACAAGCTTATTCTGCAGATTTTCTGCAGCCGAATGCCTCTCAAAATGAATGGGCTGGACTTCACGATGGTCGCATACGTTTACGTGTGATTGCTCCCCCGGATGACAATCGGGCAAACATGGAATGCATGAAGTTTATTGCAAAATCCTTAAAAACCGCAAAAACAAACGTGTACGTATTTCGAGGGGAAACCACCCACATAAAAACTGTAACAGTTCTGCATCCTGACCATGTCTGCTGGAAAAAAGTTTTAACAGAATTGGCACTTGAAAAACAGAATAGCAGCTTCAAAACCAGTCCTGCAAAACAGACATATAAAACAAAACTGCTCATAAATCTAAATACGTGCTAAAAAACGCATCAAAATATTCTCAAAATAAACGCTCCAGCATTATTACTTTTTTGCTGACAGTCCTTTGTTTTTTCCTTGCAGTCACTGCTGCGTCTGCACAGTGCTGGACAAGTGACTTGAGTGAAGAAGAGCAATTGGCGATCGCGCGTGAGACATTTGCGGATGGTCTCTATTCCGCGTCCATTGAAACCGCAAAATGTTATCTGGATCAATATAAGGAAAGCACTTCACGTGAAGAGGTTTTTTTTCTGCGTGCAGAAGCTTTACGCAAAGGCGGTGACATTCAGTCATCGATCAAAGCTTATGATGAACTGAAAAGAAATTTTCCGCTTAGCAAATCATACCTTGATAACGCTCAACTGCAGCAGGGCATTACTCTGGTACTGACCAGAAAATATCCGCTTGCGATTAAAACCTTGAATTCGCTACTGCAGGATTATCCTACATCAAAACTCAGGGATGAAGCTCATTATTGGCTGGGTTATGTATCTTCATTCAGTGCGGAACTGTTACGTAAAAAAAACAAACAGCAGTCTCTGCAGGAATATAAAACTTCCATTCAGCATTTTAAGAATAGCGAGCCAACTGCTTTAACCCAAAGTCAACAACAGGAACGCTGGTATTTAACCGGACGTGCGTGGTGGTTTCTGGATGACATCTCAAAAGCAGCGGACGCATGGGAGGAATATTTGAAACACTCAAAGTCAATCAAACCGGAACAGGCTTTGAATCTAAAATATCAATTAGCAGCTAAGTTTCAGCAGATAAAAAAATACGAACAATCTGAAAGCTGGTTTGCACGGATAGTCACAGAACATTCTGAAGAAAAATTGGCTGCAGGATCGGCATTTTGGAGGGCGGAAATGGCATACGCGGCATCACTTCAACAAACTGAAACTGATGCTCTTGAGCCAAAATCAGTTAGCCTTCTGGTAAGTAATTATAAAGTATACTTAGCAAAAAAGGATAAAAAACACCTTCCACTGGCTTATTACCGGATTGGTGTTTTAGAGCAAAAACACCAGCCGCATGAAACAATTGTTGCTTTTCAACAATATTTAAGTACAAAGGACAAAACGTATGCAAGTGAAGTGCAGTACCGTTTGGCTTACCTCTATATTGAAAGCAAACAACTTAAAAAAGCAATTGTGACATTTAGCAAATATTTAAGTACGAAGGACAAAACTTATGCGGATGATGCACAGTACCGCTTAGCTTATCTCTATATTGAAACTAAAGAGCCTGAAAAGGCGATTGAAACATTTAACAAATATCTCAGTAGCGCTCAAGAAAAACATAGCGTTGAAATCCAAATCCGGCTGGGTTACCTCTATATTGAAACTAAACAACCGAAAAAAGCAATTAAGATCTTTGAAAAATATCTCACAGGCGGAGATACAGAACATGTTGCGGAGATCCAAATCAGGTTAGGTTATCTTTATATTGATACAAAACAACCGAAAAAAGCGATTAAGATCTTCGAAAAATATCTCTCAGGCAGAGATACAGAACATGTTGCGGAGATCCAAATCCGGCTAGGTTACCTCTTTCTTGAAAACAAACAACCGGAAAAAGCGATTAAGATCTTTAAAAAATATCTCGCCAGTGGGGCAACAGAACATTCCGCTTCGATTCAACTGCGGTTGGCTTATCTCTATGTTGAAACAAAACAAAATTTTCTCGCAATTTCACTGCTCGAACAAGTTCGGCTGCACTCAGATTATCAGCAAAATCCGGAACTTTTGCAAACATTGATGGTGCTCTACCGAGAAACTGTTTCAAAAGAAAAATTCGTTCAATTCCTCTTGAGTGTCAGGAGTGACCCTAAGTTGGAAGATCAGCTGCGTCACGGATTTCAAACTCAACTGCTGCTTACTTACTTTGAACAAAACAAATGTGAAGAACTGCTTGCAGAAATAACGGATAAACCTGGTTATCTGCAAAAATCAAAAAACACAAAACCCGAAGAATGGCAGCATTTACAGTACCTGAAAAGCAGTTGCCTACTTGAAATAAAAAAGTGGGAAGAGGCACGCAAAGTTTCCCGTCAACTACTCGAGAGTGAAAAATATCGTCAACAATCAATCCAGATTTTGTTGGAATCGCACAAACAGTTGCAGGACTGGAAAGCAATCACCTGGGAATTTCAGGAAATATTTGACAGAAAATCTCCTGAGATGACCATCCCTTATTTTCAACTTTGGATTTTCGCTGCTCAACGTAGGATAGATTTTCAACGTCTTGAACGCATTAAAATTATTTCTGAACGCTGGAAAAAAGCCTTTCCTGAAGATACACAAAATTTGGAAGAGCTTAACCTCTACATCTCAAGTGCTCGTTTACAGGAACTGACAGCACAGGAAAACTGGACAGGAGTCTCTACTTTCATACGCAGTGAAAATAAAGCTGGAAACATATCTCTGGATGAAAAGTATTTTTCCCAACTGCTCTTTGCAGAACAACAACTCGGAAACTGGGGTGGTGTTTTGAGTGCATACGCACTCTTGCGTACACATGATCAGCAACGTGCGGACAATCTGGATGCGCTTATCAGCCAAGCCAAAGCAGCAGAGAAACTAGGCAACAAAGAGCTTTCAATTTCATTTTATCGAAAAGCCTTAAAAGTAAAACCGCAAACCGAAAAAGATAAAAAGAAACAGGATGAGATCAGCAAATTCCTCGCGCATGGTGCATTCCAGGAATGGATTGAAAAAGGAGAATGGTCAAAAGTTACTAAAGCCATTCATCAGCAAGTAAGAGCAAAAAAGAGAATCCTGGATGAGCAAAATTTTGAATTGCTGATTTATGCGGAAAACCAGAAAACCGGAAACAAAAAATATAATGGAATCCTCGATGCATACGCGCTGCTTGCGATTTATAACAATAAAAAAACACAAACTATTGAAGCACAGATAGTACAGGCAAAAGCAGCAGAGAACGCTGGCAAAAAGGAACTTTCACTCGATTTTTATCGTCAGGCATTAAAGATAAAGCCGCACAACGAAACAGACAAAAGCATTCAGGATGAAATCAGAAAATTCCTTAAACAAAGTTTTTTCCAGGGAATGATTGACCAGAAAGAATGGTCTAAAGTCACAAAGACAATACACAAGGAAGTGAGAGCAAAAGAGAGGGTACTGGACGAGAAGAATTTTAAACTACTGCTTTTTGCGGAAAACAAGAAATCCGGCAGTGCAAAGTATAATGGGATCCTTAATGCATATGCTCTAATGGCAAATTATGATAAACCAAAGACATTGACAGTTGAAGCACTGATTGACCAGGGTTATGCCGCAGAAAAATTAGGTGGTCATGTTCGCGCAAAAGGATACTATAGAAGTGCTCTCAAAAAAGTGCCTGACAAAAGTGTGAACCTTGTCCTGCAGTTGGTAGGAGAACTGACTCGGCTTTATGAACGATCCAAGGATTACAAAGCGTTGGTACGAACATACAAGCGGGCATATAGTGTGCTCAAGAAAAGTTCACGTCCTAAAAAGGAGTATCAAACTTATGCCTACCTGATCGGTTACCATCAATCGTCTCAGCTGAAGCAGACTGACAAAGCCCGGATATGGATGTTACGCGCGGATGGCGGAGGTACCTCAAACCAGGAATTACAGGCCGCTTTTTGGGTGGCTCAACTTGACCGTGAAGCAAATAAAACGGACAAAGCACTGAAACGTCTCAAAGAATTGGCTGGCCGTAAAATTCCGAAAAATTCGTCGATGTACGTTCAGATTCACTTTGAACTTGGCACATTATATCATTTCAAGGAAAAGTGGAAATACGCTTTACGCCATTATCGGCTGGTTGCAAAAGCTGGTGCTCCTGCAGAATTAAAACAATTTCAAAATGATGCTAAACAAAAGGCAAAAGAGATCGACAATTATCTTAAATCTATAGAAGCTTCTCAATAATGAAACAGTACTTGAATCAGGAATATTCTCTAAACATCATCGTGGCATTTTTCGGTTTTGCACGACGCACATTCAAACCATCAGTGAGGCGGATTTGTCTGTTTGGACTGTTAACAATGTTTGCGGTAGCACTGCCTTTCGCCGCATTTTCAGTAGAGCAATCAGCACTAAATAATTTTACATTGAAAGGTCAGGTGAGACTCTCCTCGGGAGCAGAAACATCTCCGGTAGGACTAGATGTAGTATTATTGAAATATGTACTCAGTCCTGAAGGAGAGGTAAGCCCTGTCGGACCTCAGGCTCGTGTCAAAACTAATATTGGCGGTAATTTTGAGTTCGTTAAAGTCAAGCGTGATTTACGCGCGGGCTATCAACTGGGAACTCGAGTTGAAGGTGTATTATACAGTTCAAAAATATTTTTCATGAAAGCCGGAGAAACACTTATTGAAAAAGATATTATTATTCCGGGCATTTCTAACGCAGTAGAGGAATTGGAAGCCTCCCAAGTCTCACTCGTGATTGAATCCGGATTAGGAGCGGTTACAGTAACAGAAGTTCTAGTCTTCAGCAATTCTACGCCGGACAGAATTGATACCAACACTCGACCACTTTTGCAAAAACTACCTGCAGGAATAGAAAATTTCCGCATGATGGACAGTAAGTCCGTCAACTCAATGGAACATAAACTGGAAGAAAATGTATTAAAAATAGCCTACATTTTTCCACCAGGAAGCACCCAAATTATTTATCAATATATCCTCCCTGCCTGGTTTGGAGGATTAGAAATAAACAGGGAATTTGAGCATTCTCTGGACATAGTTGGAGTTTTTACACCAATTGAACGTTTGCATATCAAGTCCGATGAACTTAGTTTTTCAGGTAAGCAAAGTTTAAATGACACAACATTTCTTACCTGGAAAAGCAAAGCATCCGATTCGAACCGACTGAATTTCAAGATCAGCAATGTTCCCACTACATCTCTGCAGTATGCCGGTGTTTCAGTAATAATCCTGGTCTTATTGTTTGGCACAGTGGTCTTGTTTTATCGGCAACGTTTAACAAAGATAAACAGAAATAAGATGGCTTTATAAAAAGTCACAATAACGTGTCATTTCACACGCAGCGAGAAAGCGGGATTCTTTTCTACAACAATATCACTAATATTTTTCCGTGCCCTCGAAATGACAAAATTTTACAACGGCTTCAATTAATAATACTGCTTACTGAGATAAGTCATGACTTTTGCCGCAGCTTCTGTTTTTTTTCCGACTGGCTGGAATAGTCTGCAGACGCGACAAGTAGTTTTGGTGGGGCTGATTTTAGTCCTGTCTTCTTTGCTTTTTTACAACTTTATGCTGGCTCCGGAGTTGAAGCTTAATAAACTGCTGGCTACTCAGATACTGCAGATAAATGCTGGATTGAAAAAAGTTAATATCGCAGGGATAACATTTAAACTAGAAAACAGCTTTCAGTCGCTGCAGGATAGGGAAAGCGCTTTAGCACAACTTCTGCCTGCGGAATGGCAACGTGCGGAACTTTTACGCTGGCTCACAAACACCATTCAGCAAAATGGACTGCAGCTCGAAGAACAGAGCTTTGAAGAAAATGCTGCGCAAACCTTGATACAGACGCTGAAAATTAATTTGAAATTGAGCGGTGAATACACAGATTTCCAGCAGTTTATGCAACAGTTGAAAGACGTACCCAGACTGCTGTTGCTGGAAAAACTGCTGCTCGAAAATCCTACACCTGCTCAACATGAACCAAAATTGAGAATTGAAATGGTCTTAGCTGTTCACAAAAGACTGCAAATTCCGCAAAAAGAGAATAAGTTATGAAAATTGGAAAGTGGAAATTGACGCTGATCCTCATTTTCTTAGCTGTTTTTCTAACAATGAATAACGCAGCAAGCAGTTTGGCTGATACCTCCTCAAAAGTCACTCAGAACAATAATCCCTTTCGCAGTTTGCTGCCTGAAAATGATAATTCAGTTGCTCACCCTCAGTCTCTTTCTAAATCTGTCTCAACAAAAAAACAAAATCCATCCCGAGAAAAAAAGAAAGTGCTAGCAAAGGCAGTACTTTCAAGCAAAGTAGCGCAACTTCCTGAGCTAAAGACTTCCACCAGAACAGATATTTCTTCACGAACTAAACAATTAACTGATACTCTGATTCTAAAAGATATTCTGGAAACGTCAGAAGGACGTTACGCATTTATTGATGAAAAAAAAATGTCATATGTCGTCCAAGAAGGAGAGTGGCTGGAAAAAGTCTTTGTCAAAACAATCTATAATAACAGCGTGGAACTACAGGAAATTGACGGAGACACAACCATTATCTTAACACTCCTACCCTGATCTTAAAGACTTTTATTGTTGAATCAATCATGAATCATGTGCTTAACTGAGCGGTTAATTTATAGAAATACAACAGCTCATCCATAATTAACAGTATGTATACTTACCACCCTATAGTTGAAATTTTAGTAGACCGCTTTGGAACTGCACCGGAGTCATTGGAACCGCTGCATGAACAGCTGCTGGCTTACCGTGAAAGTACGGACGGTCTGAAGGAAGCGCTGCTGAAACATAATGTAACCAGTGAGACCACGTTTCAACAGGCAATGGCCTCCTATTTTGAATTGGAGTATCGGGAAAATTTTGATGATGTTCCAGTGGTGCGCGAATATACGGAATTAATTCCAATACGATATGCCAAAAAAAATAAATTCTTCCCCCTCAAAAAAGAGAGCAACACGCTGGAGGTTGCGATAACGAATCCGGAATTGTCACAGCCACTAGACGATCTTGCAAGGCATTTTAAGTGTCATATTGAACCTGTTCTTTCTCATAAACAGGCTGTGCTGGATCTGATAAACCGTGCTTATGATGAAGCTTCTGCATCGACCGAAGAAGCAGTGGATCAGCTTGATTCAGATGAAATTTATGAAAATATCCTGGCAGTAGAAGAGCCGGAAGATTTACTTGACGCAACGGATGAAGAACCAATAAAACGATTAGTCAACAGTCTGCTTTGGCAGGCAGCAAAAGACGAAGCCAGTGATGTACACATAGACCCTACAACCCGTAAAACCATTGTGCGTTACCGTATTGACGGGGTACTCCAGCAGGTCACTGTTTTTCCGCACCAGGTACATGTGACTGTGGTTAATAGAATTAAAGTCATGTCCCGTCTGGACATTGCCCAGAAAGGTATCCCACAGGACGGACGTTCGATGGTACTGATTGCCGGCAGGAAAATTGACATCAGAGTCTCTACTGTACCAACAATTCAGGGTGAAAAAATTGTCATGCGTATGTTGTATCAAGACGAAAAACTGATGCAACTGAGTCAACTTGGTTTAGCAAAATACATCTCAAAACCGTACTCGAAAATGGTACAGAGCAGTGGCGGGATTATCCTTGTTACGGGACCTACCGGAAGCGGAAAAACAACTACTCTTTATGCTTCTCTTGGAGAAATCGATAATGAGGCCCGCAATATAATTACCATTGAAGATCCTGTTGAATATAAACTTTCCGGTTACAGCCAGATCGAAGTTAAGCCGAAACTCGGTTTGACATTCGCCAACGCACTGCGTTCAGTTTTGCGGCAGGATCCTGATGTTATTATGGTAGGAGAAATGCGTGACACAGAAACCGCGCAGATCGCGATTCAATCCGCATTGACCGGTCACTTGGTTTTCAGTACAGTTCATACCAACAACGCTCCAGCCACCATCACCCGTCTCATTGATATGGGAATTGAACCGTTCCTGATTTCCTCAACAATCATCGGTGTGCTTGCCCAACGGCTGGTGCGCCGTATCTGTCCGGATTGCCGAAAAAGCTACAAACCTCATCCGGAACAACTAAGGGAGTTAGGTATCAAAGAAGAAAGTTTCAGGAAAATTGGCAGGAGTTTCTATCGTGGAGAAGGCTGTGAAAAATGCAGAAATACCGGTTACCGTGGACGTCTTGGAATCCACGAACTTCTCGTAATGAGCGAAGGCGTCAAGAATACTATTCTCGAAAACAGTGACTCCAATGCCATAAAAAAACAGGCTTTGAAAGAAAAAATGATAACTTTACGCCGTGATGGAGTAAACAAAATTCTGCACGGATTAACTACTGCAGAGGAAATACTATCGATTACTACTGATTGAAAATGTGCGGATTCTGTAGCTGAATTGAACTTTTTGAAGTTAAACTTTGTTTGCATTTTAAAAAATAATTTAAAAACCCTTGAACTATTAAATAATAAAAGTAAAGTGAGCTTAACAAAAGCTGAAGTTGCTTTTGCGTAAGAGCATCCTTTGTTCTTTTAGACTGGTTAGCAATGTATTCCGGCAAACAATATCATTTAGAAGGATCCGAATCTCATAAAATTTTTCTTCAGAAAGCAATCAAGGAAATCAAATGAAATATGCTCAGTTAAGACGCTATACAATCAATAAAGGTCAAATGGATAGTTGGTTGGAATGCTTTAAAGAAGAGATTGAGATCTTAGAACATATTGGAATTAAAGTTGAAAGTTATTGGATCAATGAAGAAAAAACTCAATTTATCTGGATACGCTCCTTTGGATCATCAAAGGAATCTATAGCAGAATTAGAGACAAAATTCTATGGCACTACTTGGTGGAAGACAAATGTTGATAGAGTAAGAAGTCATATCGCACACAGAGAATTTGAAATTATATTTTCATAGTGAACAATAGTTGTATTTTAATATCAGTCTCTCGACATCGGCAAACCCTGATTATGTAATGAATGCGCCCCCATGTATCCAACAACCTTCTTTGCGGTTTCTAAGTTTTCGTCTGAGCGTACATACTCTTCAAGTAATACTTGTCTTTGATTAATCTAGTTAGTCATTTGGGTGTTTTAAATTTAATATAGGAACTCTAAAAGTTGGATTTTAATCAATTTCATTGAAAAACCATTTTTCAATCAATTAATGTCTGTTTTTGCGACAAAGCTTTCCTTAGCGTAGTGCTTGGACAGAGTCTAAAGAGCATGAAGTAACCCTAAAAAGATTAAAAAGGAAAAAAATGATTTTAAAAGCAAACGGAGAGCGACTTTGGAATACTCTGATGGAAATGGCAAAAATCGGTCCGGGAGAACGGGGAGGCAGCCGAAGACTTGCTCTCACTGATGAAGACATTGCTGGACGTAATCTCTTTCGGGAATGGGCGGCGGATGCGGGATGTACATTTAGGCTGGACACCATGGGCAACCTTTTCGCAAGGCGTGAAGGAAAGAATTCGGATGCACCTGCTGTTGTTTCAGGAAGTCATCTTGATACTCAGCCTTCAGGCGGAAGATTTGACGGAATACTCGGAGTTTTAGGTGCCCTTGAAGTTGTACGTTCCCTCAATGATCATGATGTTGAAACAGATTCACCAGTTGAAATCGCTGTCTGGACAAATGAAGAAGGCGCACGTTTCCCTCCGGCTATGATGGGTTCAGGAGTTTTTGCGGGAATCTTTGAACAGGCTGAGATATACAAACACGAGGATCCAGATGGAATCACTGTTGAGGACGAATTGCGGCGTACTAAACAGTTGGGAGAATTTCCATGTAAAATATTTCCGATTAAGGCATACTACGAACTGCATATCGAACAGGGGCCTGTGCTTGAAGCCGAAGACACGAGTATTGGAGTAGTCACAGGCGGACAAGGTGCTTACTGGACACATATCACTTTGCAGGGGCAAGGCTCGCATGCCGGAACAACCCCGATGAATTACCGTAGAGATCCCATCATGGGTGCTGCCAGAATTATCAGCGGGATGCGTGACATCGTGCTCAAACGGCCTGGGGCAGTTGGTACAGTCGGACGGCTTGAAACAACACCGGCCTCTATCAATTCTATTCCCGGAAAAGTCTTTTTCACCGTTGATAACAGACATCCGGATGAAGAAATACTTGCAAACATAAATCAAGATTTGATAAAACTGGTCAACTCGGTTTGTGCAGAAGAAGGACTGGAAAACGAGTTTAAAAATATCTGGAAAGCCCCGACCTTAAATTTTCATGAGGAATGTATTTCAAAAGTCAGAAATGCTGCGGAGTCTCTTGGTTACAGTCACCGAGACATCGTTTCCGGTGCAGGGCACGATGCCTGTCAAGTCAACCGTATTGCTCCTACAGGCATGATCTTTATTCCTTGCGAAAACGGACTCAGTCACGATGAAGCAGAAAATACAACTCCCGAACAAGTTGCAACTGGTGCGGATGTGTTGCTCAACGCGATTCTCGCAAGCGCGGGGGGAGCTTCCTAAGCAATGACACTTTTGCAGGATGATGTACGAATGCATCCTGCAGAATTTAATTACCAAATCATACAGATGTCAAACAGCAAACTTGAAACACTTCAAGTCTTCGGAACTCCGGAAGATATTGGCTTTACCATCGGAAAAATTATGGCAGCCTCCATCCATGAAACTGTACTTCCACTGGCAGAATTTCAACAAGCGCGTCGAAGCTGGAAAGACAGCAGCTACTTAAAAAAGCTGGATGAAGCAGCACGCAGCGTCTTTCCCAATTACGTTTTAGAACTTGAAGGAATGGCCAGAGGTGCGCAGCTTGATTATGAAAGTCTGTTGATTTGGAACTGCCGTGGTGATCTTCCGCTGCTGGCTGGCGAAAATCCGGAATCTAAGGAACATGCTCCGGAAGGCTGCACAACTCTTCTTTATCCCGCCGCGGATGGTGCGGCTGCGGTGATCGCACATAACGAAGACGGCCCGCCTGAATTAGACGGACATTGCAGATGGCTCACTGTCAATCAGGCAAACGGCATTGAATTTTCAACTTTTCATTATCCTGGAATGCTGCCCGGACACACCCTTTCTGTTAATTCAAGCGGTCTGGTACAAACGATCAATAATATCCGGGTAGATGACTTGCAATCCGGAATTCCCCGTCATTTCATCTGCCGAGCCATTTTGGATTGCAGTAGCTTGGAAGAAGCTCTTGTTCATCTTCAGCGCTCAGACAGGGCCAGCGGATTTCACCATTCTCTAGGACACACTTCCGGAAACAATCTGCTTTCCGTAGAAGCACCAGCCAGTGCTTGTGAAGTCAAAAAAATTAGCCAGCCTGCTTCACATGCCAACCATTTGCTGGACGAAAAGTTTTCTGGACTATCTCAAACCATTACGGAATCCTCGTCCTTTCGTCAAGACATGTCGGAAAAACTGCTTCGTGGATCCCCAGTTCCGGAAGCAAAGTCCATCCTCTATCATCAGCCCTCTCAAGGTCTTTCGATTTTCCGCCGCCCAAAAGACGGTGCAGATGATTACGCATTCACACTTGCAACAGGAATTTTCAGAATTTCCCCAAGCGGGGTTAAGTGGCAGATTCATCTGAACAAAAACGAATTACCCGCACTTTCAAATTAAACTTGCTTCCATTTGTGAAAACAATGTATTAATACACTTGTATTACTTAAAATGAATTGCCACCAATACGGACATGTTCCGGGATCCAGATTCATGAACAGTTTGAGCACAAACTTTGAAGCATCCCAACTATTTACGATTGCATCAGAAAAACTTCACAAAAAATAATATTCCATGAGTAAAAATATTTTCGATCATCTCACTCAAAATCTGGCAGCACTAAAAAGTGCGGGGCTTTACAAATATGAGCGGATAATAACTTCCATGCAATCCGGTAACATGTCTGTTTTGCCTGGTGATAAAGTATTGAATTTCTGTGCAAATAATTATCTGGGACTTGCTGATAACGCTGAGCTGATCAAGGCCGGAAAAAACGCGCTTGACAAAAAGGGTTATGGAATGGCCTCTGTGCGTTTCATCTGCGGTACCCAGGATATACATAAAGAGCTGGAATCGAAAATTTCAGCCTTCCTTGACATGGAGGACACGATTCTTTATTCTTCGTGTTTTGACGCGAATACTGGTTTGTTTGAAACACTTTTGGGAGCAGAAGACGCAATTATTTCTGATGCCATGAATCACGCATCCATCATCGATGGAGTACGCTTATGTAAAGCACGTCGTTTTCGTTACCAGAACAATGACATGTCGGATTTGGAAAAGTGTTTAAAAGAAGCCTCGGACGCGCGTTTTCGCCTGATTGCGACCGATGGTGTTTTTTCCATGGACGGTATTATCGCAAACCTGCAGGGTATTTGTGGACTTGCGGAAAAATATGACGCACTGGTGATGGTTGATGATAGCCATGCCGTTGGATTCATGGGTGAAAACGGACGCGGTACGCCGGAATATTGCGGTGTTTCAGACAAAGTTGATATCTTGACAGGAACTCTCGGGAAGGCGCTTGGCGGTGCTTCAGGAGGCTACACCAGCGCGAAAAAAGAAGTTGTGGAATGGCTGCGGCAACGTTCCCGGCCTTATCTTTTTTCCAACACTTTAGCGCCCGTAATCACGGCGACTACCCAAACAGTTTTGGAGATGATTGACAGCAGTCCTGAACTACGGAAAAGGCTTTTTGAGAATGCAGAATTTTTCAGAAAGGAAATGACGGAACTTGGTTTCACCCTCGCAGGAGCAGGGCATCCGATTATTCCGGTTATGCTTGGGGATGCGGAACTTGCGCAAAATTTTGCCGCACAAATGCTTAAGGAAGGCATTTATGTGATCGGATTTTCTTTTCCTGTTGTACCTGAAGGTCAAGCACGCATACGCACACAAATGTCTGCCTCGCACAGCATGGAAAATGTGGAATCTGCAATTCAGGCCTTTAAAAAAATTGGACTGCAACTGGGGATCATCAAATGAAAAATGTTACGCAAACAACAATGAAAGCACTGGTCAAGGCAAAACACGGAATTGGACTGCAGATGGAGCAGGTTCCGGTTCCGGAATATGGGGCAAACGATGTGCTGGTGCGAATAAAAAAAACCGCGATTTGTGGTACTGATGTTCATATCTGGAACTGGGACGAGTTCATTTCAAAACTTGTTCCTGTACCAATGGTCGTCGGACACGAGTTCTGCGGAGAAATAGTTGAGGTTGGGGATGCTGTAACAAAATACAGTGTAGGACAACGAATCTCCGGAGAAGGTCATGTAATTTGCGGAAGCTGTCGTAACTGCAGGGCAGGGAGAGGTCATTTGTGCCGTAACACACTTGGAATTGGGGTACAGTTGCCGGGTGCTTTTGCAGAATATCTACGCCTGCCTGAAGACAATGTTGTCCCTATTCCTGAAGATATTCCGGATGAAATAGCCGCGATTTTCGACCCTTTCGGTAATGCTGTTCATACCGCTCTGACGTTCAACTGTGTTGGAGAAGATGTGCTCGTAACCGGTGCTGGACCAATCGGTATCATGGGCGCTTTGGTTGCCCAAAAAGCAGGTGCGCGTAAAGTCGTCATCACTGACATAAATCCGCGGCGGATCGAACTTGCAAAAAAGATGGGTGTTAATTATGTGGTTAACGCAGAAAAGGAAGATTTGCAGGACGTTATGCTGAAAATTGGTATGCAGGAAGGTTTTGATATCGGACTTGAAATGTCCGGCGCGGCTCCTGCTTTTCGGGACATGATTGATAAGATGAATAATGGCGGAAAAGTAGCGATCCTCGGCCTCTCATCAACAGGATTTGACATTGACTGGAATAAGGTCATTTTCAAAATGTTGTGCTTACAAGGAATTTACGGACGTGAAATGTTTGAAACATGGTACAAAATGATTGCACTTGTCCAGTCCGGACTCGACCTTACTCCAATTATCAGTCACCGTCTTCCAGTCGATGATTTTGAAGCAGGTTTTTCCGCAATGCTTTCTGGAAATTCCGGCAAGGTAATCCTCGACTGGCAATAATCCTAAATAAATCAAAATATTGACAATGAGTGCTAAGATCATTTCAACTTTGCCAAAAAACGATGACAGTTGCGGTTGGATTAAGCAACTTCCGCTGCGTCGCGCTCAGCCTGCACTTTCCGGAAAACAGCACGCCGACTGGGTTGTACTTGGTGCAGGTTTCACGGGACTTGCTGCTGCGAGACAATTAGCTCTTTTACATCCTGAGGCCAGAATTGTTGTCCTCGAAGCAGAACAAGCCGGAGAAGGTTCCAGCGCCAGAAATTCCGGATTCCTGGTAGATTCAACTCTCAATGAAGGTCATTATTCGGCAGCTGGGCTTGAGGTATATCGGAGAAAATACAAAATAAAACGTGCTGGAGTTTTAGCAGTTCAGCGGCTAGTTAATGATCTGGAAATCAACTGCGATTTTGAGAGCAAAGGAAAAATTCATTGCACAGCAGTCAAGTCGCATGAGAAAAAGATTTTAAATTTCAGCAAGTTGTTGACTGAGATGGAACTGAGGCATAAAATTCTTGAAGGCGAAGAATTGCGGGAACGTCTTGGAAGTTCTTATTACCGCATGGGTTTGTGGACTGCAGGCGGAGCGATGCTGCAGCCTGCAAAACTGGCTCGCGGGATGGTGGATAATTTGCCGGAACAAGTTGAATTATTTGAAAACTCACCTGTTGTTAATTGGCATAAACTGAGCAATTCTGAGGGCTATCAGTTGTCAACTCCGGAAGGGCAAGTGAGCTGTCAAAAACTGATTGTGGCTGTGAATGGATTTATGACAAACTGTGGTGTGAAACCGAACCGCTCATTTTCGCTGACTCTGACTGCGAGTATGACGAGACCTTTGACTGTTGAAGAAGATGAAGCCATCGGATGTCCGGACTCCTGGGGAGTTTTATCAGCGCAATCCATGGGAGCGACCGTGCGTTTAACTAAAGACAGACGGATTTTAATGCGCAACACAGCCGAAGTCTGGCCTGAACAAAATATGACCCACAAGGATTTAGAGTCGCGAAAAGCAAAACATTTAAACGGAATTAAAGAGCGTTTCCCACAGCTTGGAGACGATATAATTGAAAGCACCTGGTCCGGAACAATCTGCCTCAGCGGCAATAACGCCAATGTGTTTTCAGAGCTGGAAAACGGGATGTTCGCAGCTGGATGTTATAATGCCAGCGGGATTGGCCTGGGTGTCCTGTTCGGAACAGAAATTGCCAATCTTGCCAGCACTAACATGACTGATGAGATCAGGATGATTCAAACTAACTCAGCTCCAATGTTGCTTCCACCACAACCGTTTCTTCGCTGGGGAGTTGGTGTGCGTCTCATGCGTGACCGCTTCTTTGCACGGCATGAACAATAGTAACTCCATTGCTGGGAGACTTAAAACCTTAGTATAGATCAATTTCCCGGGTTAAGGCTTACTTAAAACCTTTTTCTTTTATCATTCCGGACTTGATCCGGTATCCAGATTTCAACAAAGTTTAAGAAGACGAATTTGAGAAGATCCCTGGATTTCCGTTAAAGCCGGAATTCATTATTTCAGATACTTACAAGTTTTTGGATCACCCGCTTCCGCGAGTATTACAATTAATTACGAATGCATCATTTAATATTAAAATCATTTATGTTGATTTAGACGTGAAATTTTTATCACGAAGTGCTATATTTTAATGTTTTATTTAATAGTTCACATTTTGAGGAGTAATTTTTATGTATCCATTTGTTTCAATCGCATATGCCCAATCCACTGGAGAGGCAGCATCACAGAGTCCTTTTTTCCAATTTATCCCACTTGTTTTAATACTTGGAGTTTTCTGGTTCCTGATCATACGTCCGCAACAAAAAAAGCAGAAAGAACACGTGCGCATGGTTGACAGCCTGAAAAAAGGTGACAAGGTTGTCACCAACGGCGGAATTTTTGGTACTATCATAAAGGTCGGTGACGACCGGATCACCCTCGAGATTGCCAGTAAAGTGCAAATCCAAATTGAGCGCCAGCAGATAGCCCGGTCGGATAAAAAAGTTGCTGACAGCAAAGAGGAGGATGATGATGATAATGATGATGAAAAAAAGGCAGAAAAAAAGAAAGTAACTAAGAAAATAACTAAGAAAGTAAGCAAAAAAGACAAAGAGGAAGAATAATCATTCTTCTAAGCCTGAGCTAAATTAGCATACATAAATTTAGCATAATCTTTGTGCATAATCCAAGCAGCGCTTTTGTTTGTTTTGTAAAAGAGAATCTCATAAACAGCAAATCTACAACCGAAATACATGGACATAAAATTCAAAGGAGGCATCATCCTGATCGTCTTGATTGCCGCCCTTTATTACGCATTCCCAACTTACCAAGCATATCAACCAGGAGTTGATCCACAGACAGTGGATAACAAGGTAAATCTTGGTCTTGATTTACAGGGAGGGATGTACCTCGATATTGAAATCAAAGTAGAGGAAGCGGTCAAGGAAATTATTCGACGTACAGCAGTTGAATTAGAAGATTTGCTGATTGACGAACAAGTTGATTTTGTAGAGGTTCGTCAAACGGCAGGTTCGCTGATTGTTGAAATGGAAGCAGGTAAAAAAGTAAACCTTGAGCTTGCGCCATACGACCGGTTTCTAGTCCAGTTTGATCAGCAACCGGAGGGTGAACTGACATACTTGCAGCTCAAAGCAGATGAGGCAGATCGTATTCGTGAAAGCGCGGTTAGTCAGGCTCTCGAAGTTTTGCGTAACCGTATTGATAGTTTGGGCATCAGCGAACCGTCTCTGCAGAAGCAGGGTTCAAACAACATTGTAATCCAGCTTCCGGGTCTAAAAGACAGGGACCGTGCCATTGAATTGATTGGCCCGCAGGCAGTTTTGCAGTTTCAAATTGTCAACAGTAATGCCACCCCAAATACTTATAACCGACTGACGGAAGTTGTAAAATATCAAGAAGTTTGGGATAAGACGACCAACAAACTAATTTCCAAAACGCCTTTTGTATTGGATAAAAAGATTTTAATGACTGGTGAGTTTATCCGTGACGCCAGAGTACGCATCGATTCCAGAGACAACAGCCCATACGTGGCGCTTTCTTTCGATTCAATTGGTGCAGATCTTTTTGCAAAAATCACACGACGCAACGTGGGACGCAACATGGCGATTGTGCTGGATGACAAGGTGCAGTCAGCACCTGTGATACGCGAAGCCATCGCCGGCGGAGAAGCCTCTATTTCCGGACAGTTTACAGTCGAAGAAGCAGATACCTTAAAAATTGTGCTGCGCTCAGGATCTTTACCTGCACCAATAGAAATTCGTGAAGAGCGGACAGTTGGCGCAAGTCTCGGAGAAGATTCCGTGACACAGGGACTGAATTCACTGATGATCGGCAGTGCCCTTGTTTTAATTTTCATGATTATTTATTATCGTCTGGCAGGTGTTTTTGCGGCAGTTGCATTAACTTTCAATGTAATATTAATCATTTCAATACTAGGTGCGTTCGGCGCGACTCTGACTCTGCCGGGCATGGCGGGAATTGTCTTGACGATCGGCATGGCGGTTGACGCGAATGTCTTAATTTTCCAGCGTATACGAGAAGAGATGAAACGGACAGAAAATCCGCGAGCAGCCATTCAAGAAGGTTTCGGTAAAGCATTCCGCACTATTCTTGACGCTAACATTACCACACTTTTTGCTGCACTCGCGCTGCTGCAATTTGGCACAGGACCGATCAAAGGCTTTGCTGTTACACTTTCGATTGGAATCATTGCCAGTATGTTTACCGCAATCGTAGTGACACGTTTCTTTTTTGATATAGTTTATTTGCGTAAAACAAAATTACACAAACTCAGTATTTGATTTAACTAACTCTGCAGATTTTTCACTAAACAGACTATGCAATTTTTAAATTTTAAAGAAGGGCAATTTATTGACTTCCTCAGTTTTAAACGCGTTGCCGCAGTTTTCTCTGCAATCCTGATCTTGGGAGGAGTCGCTTCGATAGTAGCGCACCAGGGGTTGAAATACGGGATTGATTTCAGGGGCGGAACGAATGTGCAAATTCAATTTTCGACTCCGCCGAACCTCGATCAATTACGTCAGTTCTTTTCCGATAATGGTATGAAAAATGTTGTTCTGCAAACTTTTGGAGCTATAGAGGATCAGGAAATTTTACTCGGACTTCCGACTGATAGTCCGCTTGGTACAGGAGAAAACCTTACTTCAGAGTTGCGAAAAATTCTACTACCACAACATCCAAAACTTGAAATACGGCGTATTGAAACAATCGGTCCTAAAGTCGGTGATGAACTTAAAATCAGTGCAGTACAGGCCATTCTTATTGCACTCGGGCTGGTTCTGCTTTACATTACCATTCGTTTTCAGTGGAGACAGGGAGTCAGCGCGATTGTCGCGTTAGTACATGACGTGCTTGTCGTGGTCGGAATGTTTTCCATTTTAGATAAAGAATTTTCCTTAACGGTTGTCGCGGCTTTGCTGACGGTGGTAGGCTACTCATTGAATGACACAATTGTCGTTTTTGACCGCATCAGGGAGAATCAGGGAAAATACCGCAAAAAGTCTTTTGATGAGACGATCAATTTGAGTATTACGGAAACGCTGAGTAGAACCTTAATTACATCCGGAACAACGCTGCTTGTGGTACTCACATTGTTTTTACTAGGTGGTGAAATTATTCACGATTTCGCGTTTGCTTTACTCGTTGGTGTGTTGATTGGAACATACTCATCCATTTATGTCGCCAGCCCTGTGGCGGTGTTTTTGACAAAATTGGCTCCACCTGCTGGAACCGCTCCCGTAACTAGCTGAGCAAAAGGAATGGCTGCTTCCAGATTTACACCGTTTGGGGCAATAGCCGTCGTGGGCCTCGGATTGATCGGAGGTTCATTCGCCAGGGATGTTCGGCGTTTGGGATTGGCACGTCAGCTAATTGGCTACGACAATAACTCGGTTTACCGTGAAGAAATCAGCTCGCTGAATTTAGTTGATTATCTCGCTAGTGCTCCAGATGAAAAACTGGCGGAAGTGGAATTAGTATTGCTCGCAGTTCCCGTAAAAGCCTTTGCTGAAGTACTAGCGCAGATACGTCCCCATCTTTCCGCATCAGCAATTGTCACAGACGCGGGCAGCGTAAAATCTCCTTTATTAAAAATCATGTCTGCTCCGGAGTATTCGGAAATGCGCTTTGTCGGCGGACATCCGATTGCAGGATCAGAGTATTTCGGTCCTCGCGCCGCACAGGAAAAGCTGTTTTCCGGAAAACGTTTTGTCCTTACCCCGAGTGAAAATACGGAACTGGATGTCCTCGAAAGAGTGCGTGGACTTTGGGAATCATTGGGTGCGGCTGTGTCAGAGATGGACCCAGAGACTCATGATAAGATGTTTGCCTCGGTGAGCCACTTGCCGCATTTGCTGGCATACGCGAGTATTCAGGCAATTGCCAATTCAGAGACTCCGGACGCACTTGGTCATTCCGGAGCGGGGCTGAAGGATTTTTCCAGAATTGCTTCCTCAAGTCCTGAAATGTGGGCAGATATTTTTCTGGAAAACAGTCAAAATTTGTTACTCAGAATAAATACTTTTAAAAATGTGCTGTCCGCACTTGAGAAGGCTGTCAGGGATAATGATAAGCAAAAGTTGATAGAACTGCTTGCGCAGGCAAAAGATGAACGGGACCGCTGGATGAGTTAGTTCAGCTTCAGTGTTTGATCTTTGGCCAGTATGTTTCAAAATTAAAAACTGGTGAATGGCTGCCCTGGTGACAAGTAGCACAAATCATTTTTGGATCATTATTCGCCGGTTTGATTTTATTGTTTAGCAGATGCGCCCTAGCCGGACCATGGCAATTCTCACACTGCACATTTTTCAAATGCGGAGTTGTCTGTAGACTTAGGAAACCTGTACCTCCTTCGAATTTTCGGTCTGCAGCAGAAGCATTCTGTGGAGCCTTCCACGGTTTAAGTCCTACAACATGACACGCTAAACATTCTGGATCAAAATGTTTCCCTTTTTTCTCAAGTGTGGCAAAAGCATGAGCGTGCCTGCTTTTTTTCCAAATTGAGACAATTTCGACATGACATCCGGCACACACTTCATTGCCGAGAAAAGGAGACTCCAGGAGTTGTTTTTCCATCCTGTCCAAATTACTAAAAAACAATTCTTTGACAGCATCATCATAATTGAGGAAAGTTTCCGCTAATTCAGGTGCATCCTCAAAGCTACTCCTCAACCAGGTAAGTACCAAACCTGCAGGTACAGTTTCATTATTCGTTGGAATTAACTTTCCGGATGCAGATAATTTTCCACTCAAGAGTCCCTGGCCTTTTGTCGGAATCATGGGGAAGACTCCGGAACTGGTACGCATTTTCATCACCTGTTTCAACTCGTCATCATTGGTGCTGCCTGCGACAATCAGGTCAAATAATGCAGATTCCTCAAATTGTTGCAGTTCCAGCACATTTCCGCGAAATAACAGAATCCGAAACGCGGCTTTTTTTCCTGCAAATTCTACTTTCCAGCGTGCTATCAATTCCGGATTTACTGGCAATATTTGCGGTTGCTCATTCTGATTAAAGTAAACCAGCTCCGGAGATAAATATCCGCTAATGCTGATTGTCTGACCACCGGTTTGTGAAATCGTTTTTGAAGTTAAAAAAGGAAGCTTAAGGCTTTGATTGCTGAGCAGATAAGGAATTTCCGGATCAAGCATATGCAGTCCATTCTGCCATTCGTTAGGGCCAACCATCACAGCCTGCGGCCGCAACATTTTGAGTGCGCTCTGAATCAGTTGAATTTTAAGATCACCCTGTCCGGAAGGTTCCGGAAAATTATTGCCGAGGTCTAAATAGAAAAGATCGGTATACTGAGACTGCTGCTTAAAAAAAGTGAGTCTGCGAGGAAGCCCGCCCATGTCACCTTCTTCTGCACAACCGCAAGGTTGGATTTCTCCGCGTAGATCACCTGAAAAAATTAAGAGGGGATTTTCTGCAAGACTGAGGTTTGGAAAAAATAAACTACACAGGAACAGACATGCAACTAGACGGTACATATTAATTTTCGGCAATGCAGAGTAATTCACGGAAAGTAACTATTCCGTCTCCTTTTACACTGCTACTTTCCGCACCAATACTGTTAATATTCTTGATTGCTGTGTAGAGTGTACTTTCCGCTTTTTCGTATGAATCAGTGTATGTTGTGGCAGGACTGTCGGTAGCGTAAACCAGTCTGGCGTCAGTCATTGTCAAACCGTTGACTGTTACCGGCGGGATCATACTGCTGTCAACTGAACTGGTTAAATCA
>Ga0209403_10001615_pt1 | contig 28892 bp, 18 predicted proteins | sample ArcticOcean_MG_C_8_FD_187440 | JGI IMG/M metagenome (GOLD analysis project Ga0209403, IMG submission 187440) | Marine microbial communities from western Arctic Ocean - ArcticOcean_MG_CB11_86 (SPAdes) (version 2) | ecosystem: Environmental > Aquatic > Marine > Oceanic | place: Arctic Ocean...
ACCAGAGGCATCGTTGGCCTCATGCTCGAGAGCCACCTGTTTGAGGGAAGCCAGAGCTTAGGGGACGATCCTAGCGACCTCAAGTACGGGGTGTCTATCACCGATGCGTGCTGCGGCTGGGATGAGACCGTAATGCTCGTCACAGAGGCTTACGAGCGCCTGGGGAGCTAGCACCGACCGGCTAACACGGCCAGGTGTGTCCAACAACAGCGCTGTCGCATGCCCTCCACACTCCGACATGAGCGAGGTCGCGCCTTATGACGGTCTTGCCCTCTGAAGGTCCAAGCAAACGTAGGATCCTACTCTTTGCGTCGGCCACCCACGTTTGGAGCGATCTGTTCTACGCGCTCATGATCGCGCTGCTGCCGCTGATGCAGACGGACCCGGACCTGCTGCTGTCCTATACAGAGGTCGGGCTGATCAGGACCGTATACAGCGGGGCTTCCACAGTGTTGCAGATACCCGCCGGCTACCTTGCCGAGTCTGTCGGCGAGTTCTGGCTACTCCTGGGCGGCAATATGTGGGTAGCAGCGGGACTCGTCGGGATGGCGCTGGCGCCCGGCTTCATGCTCATACTGGCCGTCGCCCTTGTTTCGGGACTCGGAGGTGGCACGCAACACCCGCTTGCCACCAGCATGGTTTCCAGGTCCTACGACGACGACGGTCGTAGTACTGCCGTGGGCACGGTCAATTTCGCCGGCGACCTGGGCAAAATGGCCGCGCCCGCCGTCGCTCTCCTGGTGGCGATCAGGTACGGCTGGCGCGCCACGATGCAAATCGTGGGACTGGGCGGCCTGATCTTCATGACGCTTGCCATGTTCTTGAGGCGCACCGTGGACCGTGGTAGGCCGAATTCAAGTCTTGAGACGTTCCGCGAAGGCGGGCTCGAAAAGACAAACACCCGGGGTTTCCTGACACTCGGAGGCGTCGGATTCCTCGACTCGTCCACCCGTTCAGCAGCGCTCACCTTCCTGCCCTTCATCATGAAGGAAAAGGGCATGAGCGATCAGCAGACCCTCATCATGCTGCTATTCCTGCTGGCGGGAGGCGCCATAGGCAAGTACGTCACCGGTTGGCTCGGCGATCGCTACGGCGCGATCCGACTGATCTGGGGCACCAAGGGGCTGACAGCAGCGTTGCTATTGGTTGCCTCTGCAACTCCAACCCTGGCTATGGCTCCGCTCATGTTCGTCCTGGGCATCGGACTCAACGGCACCTCGTCGGTGCTCTACTCAACCGTATCCAGTTTCGTCCCATCGCGCACCCGGCCACGCGCCTACGGCTACTACTACACGATCACTGAGACCGGCGGAACAATCGCGCCCATAATCTACGGTCGTGTCGCAGACCTGCTGAACATCAGACTCGCCGTCACAATTATGAGCGGCGTCACGGCATTGATCCTGCCCGCCAGCCTGGCCCTCCGAAAACCCCTGGAGGAGGCGACGAAGGAAGGGGGCTAGGGGCATTGGCCGGCGAGGTTGCCCCGGAGACAAACTAGCCACGCCCCACTCAGCGCGCGCAGCGCAGCGCTACACATGGGACGCCGCAGGCTGTAAAATAGCCTCACGCCTTCGGAAATGGCCCCACCAATGCGTCACCCATGAAAATCACAGACCAGCTCCAATTGCATACTCCCGCAGGGGACTCCGTGCTCACAATCGGCGTCTTCGACGGCGTCCATCGCGGACACCGCCACCTGCTGTCTCGCCTGACATCAGAGGCGGAGCGCCACGGGCTCACCTCCGTCGTCATCACATTCGCAGATCACCCTCGGGGGGTGCTGCATCCCGACGCCGCGCCTATGCTTCTGACCACCGTCGACGAACGCGTCGCGCTCCTCGGGGAGACGGGCGTCGACCTGGTGATCCCAGTCTCCTTCGACAAGGCGTTGTCCACACTAACCGCACGCGAGTTCGCGGTTCTCTTGAAGGAACATGTTCACATGACCGGGCTCATAGTAGGTCCCGACTTCGCCATGGGCCACAGGCGTGAGGGCGACGGGACGACGCTTGCCGCCCTGGGTCAGGAGATGGGATTTTTCGTAGAAATGATTGAACCACTCCGATCCGGAGAGGGGCCGGCCGTCAAAAGCACGTCCATCCGAGAGGCCATTGCGGAGGGCGACATGGCCCGCGCAGCGGTCATGCTCGGGCGCGAGTACTCGCTGACCGGCACCGTCGTCAAAGGTCATGGCCGCGGCAGTGGCCTGGGATTCGCTACCGCAAACCTGAGCGTGCCCAAAGACGCGATGATGCCACGGGACGGCATATACGCCGCCTGGGCAAGGGTCGAAGGCGAGCGCTACATGGCGGCCACCAGTATCGGATTCAATCCGACGTTTGAGGGTAGCGGCCACTCAATCGAGGCGCACCTGATGGACTTCGAGGGCGACCTGTACGGCGTCGAAGTGCGAATCGATTTCGTGCGTCGGCTGCGAGACGAGCTCAAGTTTGACACCGTAGAGGGACTTCAGCAGCAGATCGACACCGACGTGGCCGAGACCAGGGCCGCGCTCGAAGCCAGCCGTACGGGCACCTCATAGAGACATACGAGGGGGCATGGCCCCATCGCCGTGGCGATCACAGGGTATCCCCGCATCCTGCAAGCAGGATGCTCCAAGGTGTGCAGAGGGGCATAGCCCCTTTGCTGGGTGGATGAGGCTGTCCCTCACAATTCTTTCACCCCTTTTCTTTCGAAAAAGGGGTGGCGACATAGCAGCTACAGGTCTTGCTTTAGCCACTTGGCAAGTTGATGGACCAGGAGAGACGTATACATATGGATGCTGAGCAAAAAGAACGCCTCTTGAGTCGGGGAGTTGCCGAGATCATAGACGAGTCGGAATTCGTCAAACTCCTGGACGCGGACAGGCCGTTGCGGCTAAAGATGGGATTCGACCCCAGTGCGCCCGACCTGCACCTAGGGCACGCGGTTGGACTCCGCAAGCTGAGGCAACTACAGGATCTCGGCCATCAGGTGGTCGTCATCGTCGGCGACTGGACCGCTCAGATAGGCGACCCCAGCGGCCGGTCCGCAATGCGGCCCATGCTCACGGCGGCGCAGGTTCTTAAGAATGCCGAATCCTATTTGGAGCAGTTTTCCAAGATCGTCGACCGAGACAAGACCGAGATTCGAATGCAAAGCGAGTGGTTCGGGCCATTCAACCTGTCCAATGTCTTCGAGCTTACAAGCAAATTTACGGTGGCCCAGTTCCTGGCCCGTGAGGATTTTGCCAAGCGCTTCAAGGCCAATCAGCCGATTGCCATCACCGAGTTGCTGTATCCCCTGCTTCAGGGCTACGACTCGGTGGCAGTCGAGTCCGACGTTGAGTTCGGCGGAACAGACCAGAAATTCAACCTGCTTGTCGGCCGTGACCTGCAACGAATGATGGACCAGCGACCGCAGCAATGCCTGCTCGTGCCCATCCTGGTGGGGACCGACGGCGTTCGCCGCATGGGCAAGAGCCTGGGCAACTATATCGGGCTGAATGAACCGCCAAACGACATGTACGGCAAGATAATGTCGCTCCCCGACGAGAGCGCGGATCCCGACCCACAGGACGGCGAGGTCGGAGAGCCCCAGACCCGCAATACCATCCTCGACTATTTCGACTACCTTACCGACGTGCCGACCGCGGAACTGACCGAGCTGCGTGACGGCCTTGCAGACGGCACCGTAAAACCGATGGAGCTGAAAAAGCGGCTCGCGGACGAGCTAGTCGCGCAGTTCCACGATGCCGATGCCGCCCATAACGCACGGGACCACTTCGAGCGAACCGTGCAGCGCAAGGAGCTGCCCGACGATATACCGATCTACGAGATCTCAGAAACCATGGAAGGCAAGCGCATCAGCGATCTCATCGTGGACGCCGGTATGGCGGAGAGCTCGAGCGCCGCGAAGAGGCTAATCACTCAAGGCGCCGTCAAGAAGGACGGCGTTGCTGTGGCCACCAACGAGGCAGTTACGACGATTACGGATTCGTCCATCGTGCAGGTGGGTCGGCGACGCATGATTCGAGCTACCAGGGTTCCAAAGGCGCTCTAGCTCCCATGGCGCAGCAAGGCGAGCAGTTTGACTATCACGATGGCGAGGGCCAGGACTGGATTGCGTCGTGGCATCGCCCCGACCTTCCTCCTCCGAATGGAGAGCGACACGGCTCCTCTGGTATCTGCTTCACCTCTGATGGGGACATCGTACTAGTGGGATGGGACGACATTCCTTGGGAATTTCTAGGCGGACGGACGGAGGGCGCAGAAGACTGGCGGGCGACCTTGGACAGGGAGGTTCTTGAGGAGGCCTGCTCCTCGGTGGAGGAGGCGACGCTGCTCGGATTCACCAGGATCGAATGTGTCCAAGGTCCGCAGAAGGGGCTGGTCCGCGTCAGGTCTCTTTGGAAGGCAACTGTCTCAGTACACCCGTGGGAGCCTCAGCACGAGATTACGCGTCGACTGGTTGTTCCATCGGACCAAGCGTTGGAGCGAGTGGATTTTGGTCGTGGCCTTGGACCCATCTATCAAAGATGGTTCGACGATGCCACTCGGGATGATGTCACCAGGTCCTGACAGACCGCGCACACACGCGGTGCTCTTCCCTGCGTTGAGGGGTGGAATACAAACCATGGACGAATACGCCACTGACAATTCGGTCCGGATCGAAACGCCTGAGTATATTCAACAGCCGAATTCTTGGTGTCACAACAGCCCTCGGCACGGTACAATAGAATCGTAGAAATGACCTTGCCGGAGGCTAGAGATGAACCTTCGAATACCTGGGCCGATCCCCGTGCCCGAAGACATCCTCGCGACGATGGCGACCCCGATGATGAACCACCGCGGACCACAGTTCAAAGAGCTGCTGTACCGAGTCACTGACGGCGTCAAGCAGGTTTTCGACACCAAGAACGACCTGTACATCCTGACCTCCTCCGGCACTAGCGCGATGGAGGCCGCCATCGTCAACACCCTCTCGCCCGGGGACAAGGTGCTCAACGTCAGCATCGGCTCCTTCGGCGACCGGTTCGGCCAGATCGCAAAGATCTACGGAGCAGAGGTCACCGAACTGAGCTTCCCCTGGGGCAAGGCTGTCGACATAGACGCGCTCCGTGACGCCCTGAAGGCAGACCAAGGCATCGGGACCGTGATGGTCACCCACAACGAGACCTCGACCGGTGTCACCAACGATTTGGAGGCCATCGCCTCGGTTGTAAAGGGCGAGTTCGACAAGTTGTTGCTGGTGGATGGCATCAGCAGCGTATGCTCGATCCCGTTGCGTACAGATGCCTGGGGATGCGACGTCGTCGCCACGGCCTCTCAGAAGGGCTGGATGCTGCCGCCGGGCCTGGCGTTCATTAGCTTCAGCGAAAGGGCATGGGAGGCGCACGCGTCGGCCAAGATGCCCAAGTTCTACCTGGACCTCGCCCAGTACCGTAGCTACTTCGAGAAGGGCCAGCCGCCCTACACACCTGCGATTTCGATCTACTACGCTCTGGATATGGCGATAGCCCAGCTTCAAGAAGAGGGGATCGACGATCTTTTCGCTCGGCATGCTCGGATCGCCGACATGACCCGCAAGGGCATCAAGGATTTGGGGCTGTCCCTATTCCCAGATGAGCGCTACGCATCAGACACAGTGACTGCGGTGTCCATCCCAGAGGGTGTTGTCTCCTCAGATCTCTTGCGGATTGTGAGAGAAGATCACAAGGTGGTACTAGGCGGTGGTCAAGGGCCGGTCGACGGCAAGATCTTCCGCATCGGGCACATGGGCAAGACCACGGCCGACGACATCCGTGGTGTGTTGGATGCTCTGGCCGCCTCACTGCCAAAGGTGGGGTTCACCCCGGCGGCAGCCGCGCGCTAGTCCTGCGGTTCTCGGTACCGTTCCCTTTGCCGCACGATGAGTGCGCGTCTGCTAGCTTTCTATCAGGTGCAGGGCGAAAGGGATTCTTCGTGCTCCGGCGCGCAGCGTGGTTGTTGGCTTATGGTCACGGCGTGGGGCATTCCCCTCTGTACACCCATTTCAACCCAGTACCAGCGCGTCAACTGCCCGCATATGTGGTTGGGGCATTACCCTTCGACGGGCTCAGCGTGAACGGGGCGAAGGTAGTTCGCTTCGGTGAGCTACGGGCTTGGGACATGTCGCATGCGTCTAACGGGTTCAAGCATGTCCATCTCTCCGTGATGGACATGCTCTGCGTCTCCAAGCTGTGGCTGCCGGGAGACTAGACGGCGGGAGAGGGCTCCGGGTCGACGGTGGGGGTCGGGCCGTCGTCGGGCGTCGACGGCGGACTGAACAGCGCCTTGATCACGTCCCCATCGGCGGTCTCGTGTTCGAGCAGATACTTAGCGAGATTCTCAAACTCTGTCTTGTTGTTGGAGAGAGTTTCGCTAGCCCTCTTGTAGGCTTCGCCCACTAGAGAGTACACCTCATCGTCGATGGTCTCGGCGACTTTGTCGCTATAGTTTCTCTGCTCTGAGATTTCGCGGCCCAGGAATACCATTTCTTCCTGTTTGCCAAAAGTTCTCGGGCCTAGTTTTTCGCTCATGCCGTAGCGAGTGACCATGGTGCGAGCCATATTGGTCGCATTTTCCAGGTCATTGCTCGCGCCGGTCGTGATTTCGCCCTCGCCGAACTGGCTCAACTCGGCAACCCTGCCGCCCATGGCCATGGCCATCATGTCTTTGAACTGGTTCAAGGTCCAGTACCGCCGGTCCTCTTCAGGGAGCGACCGGGTATGACCACCTGTCGCGCCGCGGGAGAGGATGGTCACCTTGGCGATGGGATCGGCATGAGCCAACAGATGCCCCACGATCGCATGCCCGGCCTCGTGGTAGGCAGTGATCTCCTGCCCATGTTCGGTTGTGGTACGAGAGCGCCTGATTGGCCCCAGCATCACGCGGTCCACCGACTCGGCGAACTCGGAGGCGCCTATTTCGGTCTTGCTCCTGCGGGCTGCGAGAATAGCAGCCTCGTTGACCAGGTTATTGAGATCCGCACCGCTGAAGCCGGTGGTCAACTTTGAAATACTCTGCAGGTTCACGTCCTCGGCGAGGGGTTTGCCCTTGGAATGAACCTCGAGGATTGCCGCGCGTCCCTTGACGTCGGGCAGGTCGAGGGTCACGCGTCGGTCGAACCGGCCCGGACGCAGCAACGCAGGATCAAGGATGTCGGGACGGTTGGTTGATGCCAGGACGATGACGTTATTGCTGGTATCGAATCCGTCCATTTCCACGAGAATCTGGTTAAGTGTCTGTTCGCGCTCGTCATGACCACCGCCAAGTCCAGCGCCGCGATGCCTACCAACGGCGTCGATCTCATCGATGAAGACGATACACGGGGCGTTGCTCTTGGCCTGGTCAAATAGGTCTCTGACACGTGACGCGCCAACTCCGACGAACATCTCAACAAACTCGCTACCGCTGATCGAGAAGAACGGCACGCCTGCCTCGCCAGAGACGGCGCGGGCCAAAAGCGTCTTGCCCGTCCCCGGAGAGCCTACTAGGAGTACGCCGCGCGGAATCCGCGCACCAAGAGTCAAGAAGCGATCTGGGTACTTGAGGAATTCGACGACCTCCTCAAGCTCCTCTTTCGCCTCGTCTGCTCCCGCCACATCTGCAAAACTAACGGACGGCTGATTGCCGACGAGCATCCGGGCGCGACTGCGACCGAAGCTAAATGTCTGGTTACTACTACCCTGGGCCTGCCTCATCATGAACAGGAGGACCGCGCCAAAGAAGACTAGAGGCAGGAAGTTGAGCAGTATCCCAAAGAGGCTGCCGAGGCCACTGGACCCCTTCACGAGGATATTCATGTTGCTGGCCACCGGGTCGACCCCGGAGTTCTGCAGCATTTCGACCACGCTCGAGCCCGGCTCCTTGCGAGAGGTGAGGGCTTCCTGCCTGGTAGAGATGACCGTGAGAGCGTCGCCGTGAACCTCTATCGTCTCGATCTGGCCACGCTTGGCCATTGAGATGACCTCATCAATCGGCACCTCGCGGGAGCCGCTGACGTCTGAAAATAGCGTGAAAAGAATCGCGATCACAGCCACTACTATCAGCAGATAGATAAAGCCGTTGCGCATCCACCGTGAATTCATTGGTTCTCCACACGAATCATGACAGCTTGGTGACGCCGCTCGGGCGGCGAAAATTCTGGTACATCATAACATGGCCCAATGGTACGCTGCCATCTGGCATTCGTACGCTCTACACTACGCGGCGCCAGAGGTCTGCGTGCCGATCCCGTCTGCGGTGCTCGAGCGAGCAGACGCCCTCATTGTGTGTAACGCGCTAACCGCCCCATGGGTTACATGACACGCCACTCTCGACAATTTTGATGCCGCCCGGGCCAGCGCAGATGCGTTCCATTCCCCCCCTGACCGGATGGCTTCTGGTGATATACTCAATTTTAGCCCAATTCGCCCCAATAGACCGGAGCACCAATGATTTCTATTTCCCACGAAAAAATCACGCTATCCAACGGCCTGGACGTGATCATCCATGAAGATCACTCACTTCCCCTCGTAGCCGTGAACATCTGGTACCACGTCGGATCGAAGAACGAGGAGCCGGGACGTACCGGGTTCGCCCACCTATTCGAACATGTCATGTTCGAGGGCTCCAAACACCACAACGAGCTCTTCTTCAACCCCCTGCAGAAGGCCGGGGGCTCGGTCAACGGCTCAACCTCCTCCGATCGGACCAACTACTGGGAGAACCTGCCCTCCGAACACCTGGAATTGGCCCTATGGCTGGAATCGGACCGGATGGGCTTTTTGTTGGAGGCGCTGGACCAGGAGCGACTGGACCTGCAGCGCGATGTGGTCAAGAACGAGAGGCGTCAGAGCTACGAGAACCGTCCATACGGGATGGCGCACCTGCTGATGCAGCCAATGATCTACCCTGCGCCCCATCCTTATTCCTGGCCGGTGATCGGCTCCCAGGAAGATCTGAACGCGGCGTCGCTCGACGACATAAAGGACTTCTTCCGCAGCTACTACAGCCCGTCCAACGCCAGCCTCGCGATTGCGGGGGACGTCGACCCCGACAAAGTAAAGGAGCTGGCGGAGCGCTATTTTGGGAGCATCGCCCCCGGGGTCGTCCCGAACCGCGTCCAGCAGATTGGATCCGTGATCAGCGGTGAGGTTTCACTGGACCTCACCGACAAAGTGGAGCTGCCGAGGCTGTACCTGGCGTACCCCGGTCCTGCGGCCTTCCATGAGGACGAGGCGGCCCTCGACATGCTATCGACAGTGCTCACGGACGGCAAGAGTTCGCGACTTTACAAGTCACTGGTATATGAGAAGCAGATCGCCCGGGATGTGTCGGTTGGCAACTACGCGCAGGAAATAGCGGGGGAGATCAGCATCCAGGCGACCGCTAGCCCCGGGCACTCCCTTGACGAGATCCAGTCAGTCATAGAGGAAGAGTTGGATCGTGCGCGCACTGAAGAGCCTACCGACCATGAGATACAGCGTGCAATCAACCGCATCGAAAGCCACAACGTGAGGCAGATCGAGCAGCTCGGCGGCTTCGGGGGAAGAGCTGACCAGCTCAACTACTTCAACACCTTTACAGGGAACCCGGGCGCGATCAATACCGACATCGAGCGGTATCGTGCAGTCACAGCAAAAGACGTAGCGGCCGCAGCCAGTAAATGGCTGGGGTCGGCCAGAGTTCGCATGACTGTGGCGCCCGAGAAGTCCAAAAGTGCCTCGGCCAGTTCATTGGACCGCTCGATAATGCCCGAGGGCGAGAGCCCCGGCAATTTCACACCGCCGACCCCTCGCCGAGAGCGGCTGGCCAACGGTCTTGATCTGCTCTATGTTGAGAAGCGCGAGTTGCCGATGGTTGCCATGGGCCTTGTGCTGAACACAGGGGCTGACAGGGACCCCGACACAATCCCTGGCCTCGTGCAGATGACTACGTCGATGCTGGCCGAAGGGACCACGACCCGGTCTAGCAGCCAGATTTCCGAGGAGATGGAATTCCTGGGATCAGGGCTCCATACGGACACAGGCCGTGAGCACATGGTCGTATCCGCAGAGGCGTTGACTGCCCACTGGCCTGCAGCCCTGGAGGTTGTGGCCGACGTCGCCCAGAACGCTACATTCCCTGCCGACGAGTTGGAACGCGTGCGGAAGGAGCGGCTGGCGGACCTGAAACGCGTGTCTTCAGACCCGGTTTCGATCGCTGGGCGAGCGACCAGAGCGCTGATATACGGGCACGACAGCGGGTACGGGCACCCGATGAGCGGCACGGCGGAGTCGGTCGCTGCGATCACGCGCGACGGCATCATTGCACACTACGGACTCCACTTCACGCCACAGAATGCGACCCTGGTGGTTGTGGGCGACATCAACGGCGAAGAGGTAGTGGCGAAGGCAAACGAGTTCTTCGCGAACTGGGGGGCGGCCTCGGAGGACACCACTCTAGTTCCTGAGACGACCGCGCCTCGAAACGACACCACAACCCTGTACCTGGTTGACCGTCCGGGCGCTCCTCAGTCGGTTATTCGAGCAGCCCATCTTACAGTTGCGCGTAGTGATCCGGACTTCTATGCGATGTACGTAGTCAACTACGTTTTCGGGGCACAGATGACCTCGCGACTGATGATGAACCTGCGGCAAGAAAAGGGCTACAGCTACGGGTACTACGCCCAGATCGACTGGCTCAAGGGTTCGTCGTCGCTGATAGCCGGAGGCTCTGTCCAAACGGATGTGACCAAGGACGCCATAGCCGAAACCCTCAAGGAGTTCACCGACATCCGCCGAGGCCGGCCCATCACCGAAGAGGAATTCGAGAACGCCAAGGATGGAATCCTGCAGGGCTTCCCGTCGCAGTTCGAGACCCAAAGCCATATCCTCCAACAGCTAGGGCGTGTGGCGATCTTCGGACTGCCCGACGACTACTACAAAAACTTCCTCGGCAACATCGACGCGCTAACGCTAGACGATGTGCGCGCGATCGCATCTAATCGAATAGAGGCCGACCGGTTGGCGATCCTGGTCGTAGGAGACCGGGAGGCCATATTTACGGGCCTGAGCGAGTTGGGCCTGCCCATCGTGGCTGTGAATAACGAGGGCCGCCCCGTCTGAGCCGGAAGTCGAGGTCGAAGGTATGGGACAGCTAGGATTGGCGATGGGCGTTCCTGCCCGTTCGGCGGCGCTGCTACGTGCCCTCGACAAGGGGATCGTCCCACCGGACCAGCCGGTTGGGCGCGGCCTCCTCTTGGCCACATTAGCCGTCGAAACGGTCATGTTTCTTTGGCTGTCCTTCGGACTGACCGTACAGTGGGCCATCGCCCTACCCCCCGTACTCCTGGTCGCGGCGACGTTGTCTGTTGAACTAGCCCGGAACCGGCGCGGAGCCCACGGCGATCGACCTCGGCTACTTGTTGCGGCCTTGACGGTCATCCTTGTGCTTGACGCCCTCCTCGTAGCGTTTCTCGCGCTACTCCTGTTGCTGGTGCTGGTGCAGGGCTCGTTGGCTGGCAACGGCATCCTACCCCTGCTGATAATGCCCTTCATCCTGGGAGTCGCAATCTACATGCGAACCGCACTACCCCTTCTATTGGTGCTGATGTTGGTCCTCCTCCTCGACCTCGGCGTGCTGATGGACACCGGGCCGATCGTATTCCTGGCCGCGCCCCTGGTCGCGGCGGTTGGCGTAGTGGTGGTCCTGTTCCAAACGGTCAGTTTCGGCCCAAGCTCAGTCGTAATGGATCGGGTAATGGCTGGTGCTGGACGGGTGTCACACACATGACCGAAGGCGCCCCAGAGCAATCATCACCAGGTAGAGACCCTCTACCTGACCATCCTCCGGCTACGCCCGGATTCGCCGGTCTCAGGGCGTCCCTTGACCGACGAACGCTAGTCATGACAGGGGCCGCACTTGCACTACTAGCCGCCTTGGGCGTACTAGGCGGCCTCTATGAAAAATTCCCAGGGGACCTGGCTGTGTCCACCTGGGTACAGTCGCTTGGCTCCGATTGGCTTGATATGGTCATGGAGGCCATCGCGGCGGCCGGCACCTCGATAGGGGCCCTTGCCGCAGTCGGCATCGCGCTCCTCGCAACCTTCGCACTGCGCGGACCTCGCGCTGCAGGGTACTTACTAGCAGTAGCCGTCGTGGGGGTGGTCGTCCGAACCGTGCTCAAGACGGCAATCGCCCGGCCACGACCGACAGAAGAGCTGGTCCGGGTCATGGACATCCGCGACAGCTACTCATTCCCAAGTGGCCACGTGATGTTCTATACCGTACTTCTGGGCTCCCTGTACTTTCTGCTGTCTTCGTCGGGCCTCTCCGGCAGGACGATTCGATTGCTACAAGCCATGATCGCTATAGCCCTGGCATTGACGGGGATCTCCCGCATATACCTGGGTGTGCACTGGCTGAGCGACGTGCTAGCGGGCTACGTCTTCGGGGCGGCCCTCGTAGCAGTGGCGGCCTGGGCGTGGCGCAGGTGGACGGTCGCATAGCCCCCGCCGCTTCCTAGCAAGGGCGTATCGGTGCTACAATTCGCCACGGTTCAGGTACGACCCCGAGAGGACGCCCTGGACCGGAGAGGGACGCGTCGGGAGCGCCCGGTCCCGCGCCGACGCAGCACCGATATCTCGCACACATCACACGTGGAACGCCCTCTAAAAATCGTCCTTGTCTCCGCATACGACTACGCCTTCCGCGGAGGCGCAAACGAGCACATCCGCAACCTCGCCGCGCAGTTCGAGGGATGGGGCCACTCGGTCAAGGTGATCGCGCCGTGCTCCAAGCCCGATGGCATCACCGAGCCCAACTTTATCCCGATGGGCAAGCCGGTACCGGTGCCTGCCGCAGGGTCGATCGCGCGTGTTTCACTTTCAGTGTGGCTACGCCCCCGCATCAAGAAATTGCTGCGGGACGAGGCCTTCGACATCGTTCACCTGCACGAACCATTTTCGGGATTCGTGCCACTCTACATGGCCGGACACTCGCAGTCAGTCAACATTGCCACGTTCCACAGCTATCGTGGCACTCGGCTCTACGGCATCGGCGGCAACAAGATAGCGATGCCATACTTCAGGCGTTTGCATGGCCTGATAGCGGTGTCGAAGCCTGCTCACGACTTCATCAGCTCCCACTTCCCCGGGGACTATAAGATCATCCCCAACGGCATCGATGTTGACTCATTTGCCGAGGACGTTGAGCCGTTCGCGAGCCTGCAGGACGGGATGATCAACCTGCTGTTCGTGGGCCGGCTCGAGAAGCGCAAGGGTCTGAAGTACATGCTTGGGGCGTACAGCCGTCTGAAGTGGGACTGGCCGAACCTGCGTCTGGTGGTGGTCGGACCAGGGAAGCCTGATCAGGACTCCCATAGCATCATGAGCGAGCGCAACCTGCAGGACGTAATGTTCGTGGGCGGCGTATCGGAAGAGGACAAGGCACGGTACTACCGGTCGGCTGATATATACTGCTCACCTGCTACCGGCAGGGAGAGCTTCGGCATCGTTCTGCTGGAGGCGATGGCTGCCGGCAAGCCTATCGTAGCCACGTCGATAGAGGGGTATTCCACTGTGGTCACTGAGGGACAAGAGGGCCTGCTAGTACCGCCCAAGGACGACGAGGCCCTGGCTGACGCAATCTCGAAACTTCTCAAGAACCCGGAACTGCGGGAGAAGATGGCCGCCAACGGGCGGAAAACGGTCGACGAGTATCGCTGGGAGCGGGTCGCCGGGCGGGTGATGGACTTCTATCGTCTCCACCTGGACGCCGCAGCGACTCGATCGCAGGTCGAATCGAGCGTCGAGCGATGAACAGGTCTAGCATCAGGCAGGCGCTTTCGTCATATGTCGAGGCTCCCGGAGCGAGGGTTTTGATAAGGCTGGGTCTCTCCCCCAATGCCATCACGCTTGTTGGATTGGCGGGCGCGGCAGGCGCGGCAGTCCTAGTGAGCCAGAGCCTACTACTGTGGGGCGGGATAGCGATGATCCTGGCGTCTGGGCTCGACATGTTCGACGGCGCTGTGGCGCGGTCAACAGGTCGTGTAACGAAGTTCGGCGGGCTGCTGGACTCCATAGTGGATCGCATCTCGGAGGCCGTCGTCCTGATAGGGCTTCTGGCACACTTTCTACGCGAGTCTGACGACACGGGCGCATTGTTGGCAGCGGCCGCAATGGCTACATCGTTCATGGTTAGCTACGTCAGGGCTCGCTCGAGCGGGCTAAATGTCGATTGTGAGGTAGGGGTTCTGACGCGGGTTGAGCGAGTGGTGCTGCTTTCGGCATGCCTGGTCGTGGGTGAGTGGTGGGCAATGGCAATCCCCCTGGCGCTGGGAATAATCGCTGTGCTGGCCGCCGTCACCGCCGTTCAGCGTATCGTACACGTCCGCAATGAGCTTCACTGACTAGGCTGAGCTGCCGCCCGCAGTGCATCGCACGTTAGGTTGAGAGAGCTTCTATCCCCTGGTAAGAGTTCCTGGGTCGCGGTTCATAGGAGGATGGCATCATGGGCGACCTTCCAACCACGAGATGCATGCTCCCCAGCATGGTCACGATTGGCTAGATAAGGCACCTGCGTTTCTGAACCCCGAGGGGTGGAATTGGCCCCGGGATGCACCGTGGGGTTGACGCGGAAGGTTTGATTTGCTATGTTACTGACGTGAGGGCGCGCCCTCAACCACTTCATGAGTTTTTCTACCCTGCACTTATAGCGGGACACCTTTGTCCCGTGATTTGTCTTGTCTCATAGCTGAATTTGGTCCTCCGGGCGCCCCTACTACTTCCTTATTCGGAGTGTGACAACGTATGGCATCTCCCGCGTTGAAGGTTACAAATGGCGTGACTTCCGGCATACGCTCGTATTCGAAAATCCGAGGTTCGCTTGAAGTTCCTAACCTGATTCAGGCCCAGCTAGACTCATTCAACTGGTTCAAGACAGAGGGCCTGCGCGAGCTGCTCCAGGAGGTCTCGCCAATTGAAGACTTCCCAGGTGGCCGGTTCGAACTCAGCTTCTTGGATCACAGGTTCAAGGAGCCAAAGGCAACCGAAGAGGAGTGCCGCGAAAGCGAGAGCACTTACTCGGCAGCACTCCATGTGACCGTTGAGCTGCACACCAAGGCAGCCGGCCCGGCCCAGGGGGAGCGGAAGCTCCAGGACCTTTTCATCGGGGACATCCCGATCATGACTTCGACCGGCACGTTCATCATCAACGGCGCAGAACGCGTTGTTGTGAGCCAGTTGGTGAGGTCGCCTGGCGTGTACTTCGAGACCAGGAGCGACCCCGCTTCAGGCCGAACTCTGACCTCCGCCAAGCTGATCCCCTACCGCGGCGCATGGATGGAGTTCGATACCAGTAGTAAGGACGTGATCTCGGTCAAGGTGGACCGGAAGCGCAAGAGCCCTGTGACCATGTTGCTCAGGGCCATGGGCTACGCCACCGACCAAGAGATCATGGAACTGTTTGAGGACGTGGACACCGACCCCGAGCATCCCTATATGGCGACCACCATCTCGAAGGACACCGATGTGGCTAGCCACGATGAGGCGCTGCTGGAATTCTACCGGCGCCTCCGGCCAGGAGAGCCTCCCAGCGTCGACAATGCCAAGAATCTGCTGGAGAACCTGTTCTTCAACCCGCGCAGGTACGATCTGAACCGCGTTGGTCGATACAAGTTGAACAAGCGACTGGGGCTGGATCCCGATATAAAGACACGCACCCTCTCTAAAGAGGATATCGTCAATCTGCTGCGCATGATGATCCAAATCGACAACGGCGTGTTCAAGGGCGATGACATCGACCACCTGGGCAACCGCCGTGTTCGGTCCGTCGGCGAACTGATACAGAACCAAGTTCGAGTTGGAATGCTCCGGATGGAGCGGGTCATCAAGGAGCGGATGACGACCCAGATGGACCCCGCCACGACGACGCCTGCAGCGCTGATCAACATCAGGCCTGTGGTCGCCGCTGTGCGTGAGTTCTTCGGCGGATCGCAGCTCTCGCAGTTCATGCAGCAGACCAACCCCCTGGACGAGTTGACGCACAAGCGGCGTCTATCGGCCCTGGGCCCTGGTGGGCTTTCAAGGGAACGCGCCGGGTTCGATGTTCGCGACGTTCACCACTCTCACTATGGACGCATCTGCCCCATAGAGACACCCGAGGGACCGAATATCGGTCTTCTCGGATCATTGGCGACTTACGCACGCACCAACGAGTTCGGCTTCCTTGAGACGCCGTACCGAATGGTGTTGACGGAGATAATGAGCGACGACCCGGATCTGCTTGGCAGGACCATTACCGAGACGGTGGTCGGTGAGGACGGCAAGACCGTTCTGAACGCAGGTGGCGCCGTCTCCAAGGGAATTCGGACCCGCATCACAAAGCTGCCGCAGCAGGTGGTCCGCGTCCTCCCCTACGTGTCAGAAAATCCCGACTCGATCAAGTACCTGTCCGCCGACGATGAGGAGAACGTCCACATCGCCCAGGCAACATCGCCACTGGACGCGCAGGGACAGTTCATGAACGAACGAGTCGAGACGCGCATAGGTGAGGGCGTGTCCATGGAACCGCCCGAGAACCTCAGCTTCATGGATGTCTCGCCGATGCAGCTTGTCAGCGTGTCAACCTCCCTCATCCCGTTCTTGGAGCACGACGACGCTAACCGCGCCCTCATGGGCTCGAACATGCAGAGGCAGGCGGTGCCGCTGATCAAGCCTCAGGCGCCCCTGGTGGGCACGGGCATGGAAGGCAGGGTCGCACGTGACTCCGGCCAGGTCGTGCTGTCCAAGTCCGACGGCATCGTAACGGAGTCATCGGGCAACAAGGTCGTTGTTACAGACGCCTACGGTGAGCAGTTCGAGCACAGACTAAGAAAGTTCGTTCGGAGCAACCAGGGCACCTGCATCAACCAGCGCCCGACCGCCACAAATGGAGACGTGGTATCTGCAGGAGACATCCTGGCAGATAGCTCGTCCACGGACCAGGGCGACCTGGCACTTGGACAAAACACACTGGTCGCCTTCATGAGTTGGGAAGGCTACAACTTCGAGGACGCAATCATCCTCAGCGAGAAGATGGTCAAGGAAGACCGGTTCACATCGATCCATATCGAGAAGCACGAGGTCGAGGCTCGGGACACCAAGCTTGGACCTGAAGAGGTGACCCGGGACATCCCTAACGTTGGCGAAGAGAGCCTGCGCGACCTCGACGAGGAGGGGGTAATCCGCATTGGTGCGGAGATCGGGCCAGGCGACATCTTGGTCGGCAAGATCACTCCCAAAGGTGAGACCGAGTTGAGCGCAGAAGAGAAGCTACTGAGGGCCATCTTCGGGGAGAAGGCCAGGGACGTGAAGGACACCTCCCTGCGCGTTCCTCACGGCGAGCGTGGCAAGATCATCGACGTCAAGGTGCTGAGCAAGGCCAACGGCGACGATCTGTCACCGGGAGTCAACAAGCTGGTGCGGCTGTGGATCGCCCAGACCCGAAAGGTCGCCGAGGGAGACAAGATGGCTGGACGCCACGGGAACAAGGGCGTCATCTCCGTCATCCTGCCAGAAGAGGATCTACCGTACCTGCCGGACGGAACCCCGGTGGATATTGTCTTGAACCCGATCGGCGTGCCGTCCAGGATGAATCTGGGACAGGTGCTGGAAACCCACCTGGGCAAGGCAGCCCATTCGATGGGCTTTCGAGCAGTCACCCCGGTCTTCGACGGAGCGCCTGACGAGGCCATCGAGGATGTACTCGGCCAGGCCTGGCTCATTGAGCAGTCCGGGGCAGTCGACCCCAGGCCTCTGGACGGCGACAGCACCAACCGCATAGATCTGGGAGTGGCCCGTCGATGGCTGGAGGCCCGCGGCTATGACTTTGAAAAAATAGTAACCAAGCCAGTGGCAGGCGAGGCCCGGAAGGCCTGCCTGGAGATCTGGTTCACCGAAGAGATGGGTGAAGACATTACGGGCAAGTCCGTCGATGACTTGAAAAACGACGCATTGAAGCTGAACCGCGAGAAGTTCGTGGCAGCCCCAATCCTGGGCAAGTCGGTGCTCTACGACGGTCAGACAGGTGAACGGTTCGACCAGCCTGTCACAGTCGGCTACATCTACATGCTCAAGCTGAGTCACCTGGTTGAGGACAAGATGCATGCTCGATCAACGGGTCCGTACTCGTTGATCACACAGCAGCCGCTAGGAGGAAAGGCCCAGTTCGGCGGGCAGCGCTTCGGAGAGATGGAGGTATGGGCGCTAGAGGCCTACAGCGCCGCTTACAACCTGCAAGAGATGCTGACAGTCAAGTCGGACGATGTGATAGGACGTGTCAAAACCTACGAGGCTATCGTGAAAGGCGAGGATGTGGTGCAGCCCGGTATTCCGGAATCGTTCCACGTCCTGCTCAAGGAGCTTCAGAGTCTTGGTCTCTCCGTCGAGCTTTTGCACGAAGAGCCGGAGGCGCTGGCATTGGCCGGGGTCACCGACACAGGCCTCGCGGGAGGCGAGCCTTCTCTTGAGCTTGTGGAAGACATCCCAAGCCTGGAAGCTGCCGGTACGGACACCGAGTCCGAGCCTGTAGCCGTGCCCGTGGCTTCCGACACAGCCAGTGCCGACGAAGACGCACAGGCTGAAGACCCCACCAAAAACATGTCCTCCGGAGACGAAGCTGGTGACGACGACTAGTTCGTCGATCTCGAAAACCTAGCAACAACAGCTTCGTAGCGACGGGAACACAGGAGTAACACATGGCCCAGAGTGGCAATGACTTCAACGCGGTGCGCATCTCTCTGGCATCGCCAGAGCAGATCAAAACATGGTCTTACGGCGAGGTCACCAAGCCTGAGACGATCAACTACCGCACCCTTCGGCCAGAGAAGGACGGACTTTTTTGTGAACGCATTTTCGGCCCGACAAAGGACTGGGAGTGCTACTGCGGCAAGTATAAGAAAATACGCTACAAGGGCGTCATCTGCGACCGGTGTGGCGTTGAGGTAGCCCGCGCTAAGGTCCGACGCGAACGCATGGGCCACATCACGCTGGCCGCGCCTGTGGCCCATATTTGGATGTCGAAGGGTACCCCGAGCCGACTGGGACTGCTCCTAGACCTGTCTCCGCGCAACCTTGAAAGAGTCATCTACTTCGCCCAGTACATGGTCACCGAAGTCGACGAGGTACTCAGGCGAGCTGCCATTGAGCGCCTCGAGGCTGAGCTGAGCGACGGGCTCGAACTCCTGGACGCCAGGGCGAACGGCACCGCCGACGAGTCTGAAGAAAAGGCTCCCGAGAGCGAACTGGCCATTGCCACAGAAGATGGCGCAGAAGTCGCCGAGGTCGAGGCTGTCGTCGAGGTTCCAGAGCCAGAGGCCGAGGAGACTCCATCAGCCGAAGCAGAAGTTGATGGTGCAGAGGCCGCACCGACCACAGAGGCCCAGATCGCCGCAGATCTCGAGCAGGCCAAGACCGATCTGGAAACCGATGTCGAGGCGCAGATCGAGGACCTTGAGAGCTTCCGGATAGGGCTGCTACTCACAGAGAACCGCTACAGGGAGCTCAAGGAGTCCTTCGGAGATGTCTTCATGGGTGGCATGGGCGCCGAATCGGCACTGAAAGGCTTGAAGGGTCTGGACCTTGATGCGCTCCGCGATGACCTGCAGGAGCAGATCAGGACCACTTCAGGGCAGCGACGCAAAAAGGCGATCAAGACGCTGCGAGTCGTCGAGGCTCTCCGCAAGAGCGGCAACAAGCCAGAGTGGATGATCCTAACATCGCTGCCCGTACTTCCTCCGGAGCTGCGCCCCATGGTTCAGCTGGACGGCGGCAGGTTCGCCACCAGCGATCTGAACGACCTGTATCGCCGAGTCATAAACCGCAACAACCGGCTCAAGAGGCTGATCGAACTGCAGGCTCCAGAGATCATCATTCGCAACGAGAAGCGAATGTTGCAGGAGGCCGTGGACGCCCTGATCGACAACGGTCGTCGAGGCAGGCCCGTGGCTGGCAGTCACAACCACAAGCTCAAGTCGCTTTCGGACCTACTCCGAGGCAAACAGGGCAGGTTCAGGCAGAACTTGCTCGGCAAGAGAGTGGACTACAGCGGTCGATCCGTCATCACGGTTGGCCCGAAACTCAAGCTATACCAATGTGGTCTGCCCAGGAAAATGGCCCTGGAGCTATTCAAGCCGTTCGTGATGAACAGGCTCGTACTAAACGGGTTCGCCCACAATATCAAGAGCGCCAAGAGACTGGCCGAGAGGGCTCAGCCAGAGGTGTGGGACATCCTCGAGGAGGTGGTAAAGGAGAGGCCGGTCATGTTGAACCGCGCCCCTACTCTCCATCGCCTCGGCATCCAGGCATTCCAGCCAATTCTCGTAGAAGGGGGCTCCATCCAGGTGCATCCCCTCGTCTGCGCGGCGTTCAACGCCGACTTCGATGGGGACCAGATGGCGGTGCACGTACCTCTCTCACGGGGTGCAGTACAGGAAGCCAGGAAGGTGATGCTCAGCACCTACAACATGCTGTCTCCAAGCTCTGGCGAACCCACAGTGGCGCCAACGTTGGATATTGCCTTCGGCTGCTACTACATGACCATGGTTGAAGAAGAATCCAAGGGGACTGGTAATATCTTTGCTAACCTGGAGGACGCCAGGCTCGCCTACGACTTGGAAACCGTAGATCTCAGAGCCCTCATCAAGATCCGGACTGACTCCAATGGCAACGGCTCTGAATGGATGGAGACAACGGTCGGTAGAATCATATTCAACGACGTTGTTCCAGAAGAGCTAGGGTTCCGCAACTTCCCCCAGGACAAGGCCGCGCTCAAGACCATTACATCTGAGTGCCACCGGATGCTGGGCAACGAAAAGACGATGCACATGCTGGACGCGATCAAGTCTCTCGGGTTCCGCTACGCCTCAAAATCGGGCACCACGATCGCTATCAACGACATTGAGGTCTCGCCAGAAAAGTATCGGATCGTTTCCGAGGCGGATAATCGCGTCGACCAGCTGGAACAACAGTACATGGACGGCCTCATCACCCATGAGGAGCGCTACGAAAACACGGTCAAGATCTGGACAGACGCCAACAACGAGCTAACCCAGGTCATCGAATCCAGTATGCGTAACTTCGGCGGCATCTACCTGATGGCAGTTTCGGGTGCCAAGGGTAACATCGCGCAGATCAAGCAGATGGCAGGCATGAGAGGCCTGATGTCGGACCCGAAGGGGCGCATAATTGACCGGCCAATCAAATCGAACTTCCGTGAAGGGCTCAGCGTGCTGGAGTACTTCATTTCGACTCACGGTGCCAGGAAGGGCCTGGCTGACACAGCACTGCGTACGGCGGACTCAGGCTATCTGACACGGCGACTGATCGACGTGGCCCAGGAGGTCACGGCAACTCTTGAAGACTGTGAGACTGCGGGCGGCGTCTGGATCGAGAATGTGGAAGACGCACCCCTCGTAAGCACCTTCGAAGAGAGGGTCATGAGCAGGTACGCATCGGCTCCAGTAGCAGACCCGGATACGGGCGAGATCGTAGTGGACCGCAATGACCTGATCGACGAAGAGTTGACGGCCAAGATTCGCAAGTCTGGCGCCGATGGAATCCTGGTTCGCACGCCGCTGACCTGTGAAGCAGACCGTGGTATCTGCAACTTTTGCTACGGCCTATCCCTGGCGACCTGGCAGCCTGTGATGATGGGAGAGGCAGTCGGAATTATTGCCGCCCAGAGCATCGGTGAGCCGGGAACGCAGCTAACAATGCGCACATTCCACACCGGTGGAATCGCAGGTATCGACATCACGAGCGGACTTCCCAGAGTAGAGGAGCTGTTCGAGGCGCGTGTGCCGAAGGGCGAGGCGATGCTCTCGGAGATCGGCGGAATCGTCGAGGTCACCGAGGTGGTCGATGGACGAAGCATCGCGGTCAACAGCGCCGAAGAGTATCGAGACGAATACCCGCTGGAAGACGGCCACAAGATTTTGATTGAAGATGGCGATATCGTTGGCATCGGCGACCGATTGGCAGAGCCCGAGGATATCGAAGACGAAGATGCCGTAGCGCTGCTTCAGACACCTGACATTCTAGCCCGCGTGGCTGGCATGGTTCACGTCGACGAGGGTGCGGTGAGCATTACCTGGTTAGAGGAAGAGCACCGGGAGTACATCATCCCGGCTGCGGCGCACGTAGCAGTAGCCGATGGGGACACCGTAGCAGCCGGTGATGCGCTGACTTCAGGGCCAAAGAGCCCTCAGCAGATCCTTCGCATCCAGGGCCGTGACGCGGTCCAGCGATATCTGATCGAAGAGGTTCAGAGGGTCTATAGGTCCCAGGGAGTCGCGATTCACAACAAGCACATCGAGGTCATCATCCGCCAGATGATGCGCAAGGTCAGCATTGACATGCCAGGCGACACGGAGTTGCTGCCAGGCGAGCTGATCAACCGGTCGCAGTACGAGGTTATCAACGCCCGCATACTGGCCGAGGGCGGAGAGCCCGCCACCGCCAGTCCGGTACTCCTGGGTATCACCAGGGCGTCCCTCAACATGGAGAGCTTCCTGGCGGCGGCATCGTTCCAGGAAACCACGAGGGTTCTGACCGAGTCCTCGGTGAACGGCGACATCGACTACCTGCGCGGGCTCAAAGAGAACGTCATTATCGGCAGACTCATCCCGGCCAGGTTCGACATGTCCGAGGAGGGCCGTAAGAGGCTCGGCCTCGAAGACCTTGAGAAGCGGGAGCCGGTCGGCCTGATGGCAGGTGCCCCGGCCCTCGAAGAGGGACCACCCCCTGGCTTGCTGGGCCTGGAGGATGTGAAGACCGAGGAGTTGCCGAAGCTCTAGTTCAGGCCAGCTAGGCCCCCCAGGGCGAATCGAGTTTTAATGGTCCTCCCCTGTGGGGAGACCAAGCAAAACGGGCCCCGTCTTATGACGGGGCCCGTTTTGTGTTTGCTCGGTAACGTCGTCGTCGTGTAAGAGCGGGTCTATTTTCCCTCAGCCAGGCTAATACGCACGTTCAAATCACCCACTTCGCAATTAAAAACCACGAGGAGTTGAGGCCTGCCCAGGGTCGAAATCTCGGTCCCGCTGGACTGGATGAGCACCGGCGGCGCGATGTTGCAAAAGAAACCGCTGCTCGACAGTTCCGTCGCCGCGTTACCCGTGATCATGTTGGCCAATTCGCCAAGCGCGGACAGCGACAGCTCCGAGTCTAACTCGAAATCAGTGCCGGCCATAATATCGATTATGCCTCTGGCGGAGGTCAGGGGAAACCCGTAAAGGACGTTGCCCACCAATTCGCCACTTACGCCAATGACGGCGGTTATGTCCTCTGTGGTGAACTTGTGTGAAACTGCGGAAATCGACGAGAGTTCGAGGGGCAGGTCCAACTCCCTCTCCCAAACAAGCTTTGCCGGGGCCAAGAACGGATTAACGTACTCTTGGTTCATGCACCCTCTCTACTTTACGGATCCCCAGTGGCAAGCACGTTCGCCAACGGGGATCCAGAATTATAGCCAATTAGGATATTGACGCATGAAGCGCCAATGAAACCAATCGGCCAAAAGATGAGTGCTAGCCGCCAGTCGCCTGGCTAAGCAGGTTGAGGGCTGAGCCCGCCTTGAACCACTCGATTTGCGCTGCGCTGAAGGAATGATCGAGCGAAATGGAATCGCTGGACCCATCTGAATGGTTCACCGTGCAGTCCACAGGCCGCCCTGGGGCGAGTGCTGACAGGCCGGTCAGGTTGATACGGTCATCTTCGCGAATGAGGTCGTAGTCTGCCGGATCCTGGAACGTCAAAGGGAGCAGGCCTTGCTTCTTGAGGTTTGACTCGTGGATGCGTGCAAAGCTGCGTGCGATGATTGCCGCCGCGCCGAGCAGTCTTGGAGACAGGGCTGCATGCTCGCGGCTGCTACCCTCACCGTAGTTGTTGTCGCCGACCACAACCCATCGTGCCCCACTGGAGCGATAGTCCGTCGCAATCCTTGAGAAGGCATGCCCCGTCTCACCTGTCAGGACGTTCTTGCCCTTGCCCGCTTCGCCCGTATAGGCGTTAATCGCGCCCATGAACATGTTCTCACTGAACTTGCTCAAATGGCCGCGTAGGCGCAGCCACGGGCCTGCTGGAGATATGTGGTCGGTTGTGCATTTGCCCTGGGCCTTGAGCAGAACCGGCGCGTCCAGGTAATCCTCGCCGTCCCAGGCTTCCCAGGGCTCCAACGCCTCAAGCCGCTCGCTGTTGGGATCAATGGCGATCTCGATGCGAGAGCCGTCCTCAGGCGGGGCGACATAGGCCGAGCCGCCTGCCTCAAAGCCATTGGCTGGTACCTCGGGGGCCTGGACGGGCGCTTCGAGCACAAAACTAGAGCCATCCTGGGCAGTAATGCTATCTGAAAGCGGGTTAAAAGATAGGCGGCCAGCCAGAGACAAGGCAACCACGATCTCAGGGCTTGCGATGAAGTTCATCGTCTCGGAGCGACCATCGTTGCGTCTTGGGAAGTTTCTGTTGTACGAGGTAACTATGGTATTGGGAACGCCATCAAGGGCCTTTTCCCGTTTCCACTGGCCGATGCAGGGTCCGCAGGCATTGGCCAAAACCACCCCATTGATGGCCTTCAGCGAATCGAGCTGCCCATCCCGCTCAATGGTGGCTCTGATCTGCTCAGACCCGGGTGTCACCATCAGGGTTCCGGCAGCAGCGACACCGTGTGCGCGGCCCTGCTCTGCAACATCAGCTGCGCGGCTCATGTCCTCGTAGGACGAGTTTGTGCAGCTACCGATGAGGGATGTGTCTATCTTGTCCTCAAAACCGTTGGAGCCCTCGGCGACCTCAGCGGCCAGCGCCGAAATAGGACGCGCCCGGTCTGGCGAATGGGGCCCTACAACATGTGGCTCCAGCTTCGACAGATCGATCTCGACGACGGTATCGAAATACTTCTCCGGGTTCGCCTCGACATCTTCGTCGGGTATGAGTAGTGCCTGGTTGTCGTTGGCCAAATCTGCGATCTCGCCGCGCCGTGTGGCTCGCAAATACGTTTCCATACGCTCGTCGTACGGGAACATCGAGGTGGTCGCGCCCAACTCTGCGCCCATGTTAGTAATGGTCGCCTTGCCTGTGCAGCTGATGGAGCGCGCCCCGGGACCGAAGTACTCGATGATGGAGTTGGTACCGCCCGCCACAGTGAGCTCCCCAGCCAGGTAGAGGATCACGTCCTTCGGCGCGGTCCACCCGTTAAGTTCGCCTGTCAGACGTACCCCTATGTGCTTGGGAAAAAGCAACTCCCAGTTGAGTCCAGCCATTACCTCGACGGCATCGGCTCCACCGACGCCTACAGCGCAGGCGCCAAGGCCGCCGGCGTTCGGTGTGTGAGAATCAGTGCCAATGATCAGGGCACCGGGAAATGCGTAGTTTTCGATAATTACCTGGTGAATGATACCGGCGCCAGGGCCCCAGAACCCGACCCCAAACTTCGCGGAGGACGAGCGCAGATAGGAATAGACCTCGTCGTTCTCGGCGACCGACTCCAACAGGTCAGGTGTGCCGTCGACCCGTGCCTGAATCAGGTGGTCGCAATGGACAGTGGTGGGGACTGCAGTGCTGGCGCGACGCGTCTGGGAGAAGTTGAGCATCACGGTCTGGCCAAGAACATCCTGGAGGGCGACCCTGTCGGGCCTCAGTGCGAGCTGGCTCTGCCCCGGAACGAACTCCTGGGACTCGGGGTCCGCGAGGTGTCCGAGGAGGACCTTGTCAGCCAGTGTCAGGGACCTGCCCAGCCTGCGCCGGACGACCCCCTGGTTCTTCGCAAGTGTGGCGTAAACGCCGGCCACCATCTCGGGAGTTGACTCAACCGCTACCATTGCCGTGTCCTCCGGGCATCATAGCCCCATACGCAAAGCGCGGCCCGTTCAAGCTATTGCTTGCGGGTCACGCTAATCTAAAATAGGCTTCCTGGGGAGGAGCCGCGACAACTACTGGGACACCCCGAAGTACGAGTAGTTCAGCTTGATATAGCCGTCCCACTCTGCAGGGGTGTCGTCCTCCGCAAATATGGCCACTACCGGGCAAACCGGCTCGCAGGCCGCACAGTCGATGCACTCGTCCGGGTGGATGAAGTACATGTTGTCGGAATCTTCAGTGTAGATGCAGTCTACGGGACACACATCCACGCAAGCCGCGTCCTTCACGTCGACGCACGGCTCGGCGATAATATAGGTCATTTCGCTCCTAACCTCCTGACGCTTTTCGGCACCGTTAGTATAGCTTGGACGCGCCGGTCGATTCAAGATATCAAGACAGTCGATTTTCCCTCTGTAGGGATGACCCTTGACTTTCGACACATCAGCTAGTTAACTGGCGCGGCTGAACTATGACGCCGACTGAGGAGTGCAGATGGGCAAGCTAGATGGGAAGGTCGCGATAGTAACCGGAGGCGGGACTGGTATCGGAAAAGGGATCGCACGGGCTTTCGCCGCAGAAGGGGCACGAGTCGTCATCGCATCTCGCTCCGAGCAAACTCTGAACGAGACGGCGGGGGAGCTAGGAGACCAGGTCATCGCTGTGCCGACAGATCTCAAGGTGGAGGCCCAAATCACCAACCTGTTCGAGCGAACCATCGCGGAGATGGGGCAGCTGGACATCCTGGTCAATAACTCAGGGGTATTTGAGGGAGGACCGATCGAGGAACTGTCCCTGGAGACCTGGCAGCACGTCATGGACGTGAACCTGACAGGCGTATTCCTCTGTACCCGCGAAGCGATGAAGATCATGAAGCCAGCAGGAGGCGGTAGGATCATCAACATCGGCAGCATCTCGGCACAGATGCCGCGCATGAACTCCGCCCCTTACACGACAACCAAGCACGCTCTCGTAGGCCTAACCAAGTCGACCGCGCTAGAGGGTCGCGATTTCGGTGTGGTCGCCAGCATCCTGCATCCGGGCAACGTGCTAACCGAACTGAGGGACAACAGCGCCCTGGCACAGAACCAGGAGCCGATGATGAGCACGGATGACATCGCAATGGCAGCGCTCACGATGGCCGCCCTCCCTCTAAACGTGAACATGCTGGAAGCGATCGTGTTGCCCGTCGAGCAGAAGTACATTGGCCGGGGATAGTGGGGCGCAATGAAAAAGGTCCTGGTCACAGGAATGAGCGGATTGATCGGCGGCTTGCTGCGCCGGCATCTGGAGGACGACGGCGGATACGAACTCACTGCCCTCAACAGGAGCCCCCTGGAGGGAGTGCGATGTGTTCAGGCCGACATCGCTGATCTTGATGCGATCAAGCCAGCTTTCGTAGGGCAAGACACGGTTGTCCACCTGGCAGCACACCTGAAGGACGAGCCCTTCGAGACCCTGCAATCGGTCAATCTCACGGGCGCGTACAACGTCTACGAGGCGGCACGGTCTGCCGGCGTGAAGCGCGTGGTCTTCGCCAGTTCAGGCTCCACGATCAAGGGCTGGGAGGACGTCCTTCCCTATCGTGCAATGGCCGAGGGGCGGTACGAGGATGTCCCGGAGAGATGGCCGATGATCACCCACGAAATGGTGCGGCCCCGTGGTGCATACGGCGCGTCGAAGGTGTGGGGCGAGGCGGCCGGAAGGCACTTTTCAGACACCTACGGGATGTCGGTGCTCTGCGTGCGCATCGGATCGGTGCTCGACCACAACGACCCATCGCGGATGGGACCAAGCATGGCGTGGCTGAGCCACCGCGATGTCGTAGATATTTTAGTGCGCTGCATCGATGCGCCACAGGACCTGCGCTACGACATCTTCCTCGCCACGTCCAGGAACCGGTACGGCTACCGCGACCTGGAGCATGCGCGAGATGTGCTCGGATACGTCCCGCAGGACAACGACGACTCGGCGTTCGAGGCCTGATCACCAGGTAGAATTCCCGAGTCAGTCAGCACTAAGGGCGGTACGACAGTTACTGACCCGGAATACTCGCAATCATCTTGCCCGCTTCACCCCTCGTTGTACGCCCCGAGGAATTGTGGCGCGCACGCCACCGACCGGGTCCAGTTAATTGCCCGACGGATTGGTGTGCCACTATAATCGACGCGGCCCATGACCCAATAGGGAAGGACATTTTGGATGACGGGTAGTCAGGCGATAGCAATAGACGGACCAGTCGCGTCGGGCAAGACCGCCGTTGGCGGGCTGGTGGCGAAGCTGTTGGGATGCGGATTTCTCGACACAGGACTCATGTACAGAGCAGTGACACAGGTTGCACTGGAACGCAAAATAGATCTTAAGGACGCTCCCGGGCTAACCGCACTGGCCGAAAGCCTCTCGATGGAAGTGTCGACGGCAAGGGGCGCCGACGGCCTGGTGGTCGAAGGGAAAGAGGTCGCCGAGAGCCTGAGGGACGGACCGGTCGAACGCGGCGTGTCCCTGGTGGCGAGCGTGCCCGGGGTCAGGAGGGCGCTTGTACAGCGGCAACGTGACATCGCCGCCGCTGGCCCAATCGTCATGATGGGGCGCGACATCGGTACTGTCGTGTTGACCGATGCAGCAGCCAAGGTCTACCTCACGGCCTCTGTAAACGAGCGAGCGCGACGACGCCATCTCGAGTTTTCCGAACGTGGGAATGGGATCGGATACGATCAGGTCCTGCAGGAGCTCCAGAGACGTGACGCGACAGACTCGGAACGCGACGACTCCCCCCTCCGACCCGCCGACGATGCAGTGGTTATTGAGACCGGCGGACGACCCATCGAGGACCTGGCCAACGAAATCGTCGCTCTGGTTCGCGCGCGCTGATGGACAATATCTACAATGCATCGAACTTAGTACAAAAGACGACGCTGGGTATATTCGCGGACTACGCTGTCACCGGCAAGGACCGCGTCCCCATGGATGAACCTCTGATAATCGTGGCAAACCATCAGAGTAATCTTGACCCGGCATTTCTGTCGCCAAGCATCCCACG
>Ga0209403_10001622_pt1 | contig 28811 bp, 24 predicted proteins | sample ArcticOcean_MG_C_8_FD_187440 | JGI IMG/M metagenome (GOLD analysis project Ga0209403, IMG submission 187440) | Marine microbial communities from western Arctic Ocean - ArcticOcean_MG_CB11_86 (SPAdes) (version 2) | ecosystem: Environmental > Aquatic > Marine > Oceanic | place: Arctic Ocean...
TACGCCAATGCCAGTGATGCCTTTGAAGAGGCGCGTGAGAGTGGTCTGTCAGAGGAAGAGGCGTTCGAAAAGGCGGCCTCGGCAGTTGGTGCAACTGAAGAAGAACGTGAGGTTGCCGAGGCGGCCTTCCAGAAGGCCATCGAAGAAGGAGCGGATCCACGAGAGGCCGTGCGGAGAGCTGATGATGCTGTTCGCGAGGAATTCGACAGAAAGCAAAACCCTGATAGGGCCGAGATAGAGTCCACGTCCTATCAAATCGAGAAGGCAATCGGGCAAGGAGCGACAGCCAAAGAAGCGATCAAGCAACAGCTTTCTGACCCAAACACCTCCCGTCAAGACGTAGAAATCGCCCGGGACGCGGCCTTCCAGTCCCTCGATAACGTCTTTCGGAATAATGATACCGAGGGCCTGGCATTTATCATCGACAGCACAAAGGGAAGGGATACAGTCGGCGAGGGTGCGTTCAAGGAAGCGCTATTGGAGGGCAAATCCATTGGTGAAGCTTTTGGTGCGGCATTTGAGGCAAACGTGGCCGCGGCTGGTGGTGCAGGTCCCAACGGACGGGTCGATTTCCTCGCCGCGGATCTGTTCGTTCAGGGATTTGATCCTGGGTTGCGGGCCTCTGCCCTTATACAAAGTGTGACTGATGAAGCGAGAGTTGCAGTCGAGGCATCAGAGGGCACAATTTCGACTTTTAGCGAGACACTTACCGGGACAACCGGGGACGATATTCTTATAGGGTCCCCCGGCGCCGGTGTGAATACGCAGTTCTTTGCAACCCAGGGCACCACGTTGGGCGGCAATGATACGATCGACGGCGGTGGCGGAACGGATGAACTATTTTCCAATGGCCTTTCTGACATCCTGATAGTCGGTACCTTCGGTGCGGGGCATGGTCAGCATATTCTTCAGGGTTCAACAAGCGATGGTTCGATCACGTACAGAGCCGAGGTGACAAATATAGAACAATTTTTCTTTGCCGAAGCTAGTGGAAATGCGCAGCGACTTTTAATCGACTTTGATCAAGGCGGGGTGGCTTTCGTCATTGCTGGCACGTCGGGGGATGACACGATCAATGCATTTGGTAACGGGAATTCATCTGCCGACTTTACATTCGGTTCCTTAACGCTGGATGTCGACACGGCCGATGTTTTCGGCGCACTGGTATTCGGTGGCGACGGTGATGACACTATTACGACTTCGGGTAACGAGGGAGACCTGATTTTTGGGGGTGATGGGGATGATACGATAATCAGCAAGGCGGGTGCCAATGTCATCCAAAGTGGTGGTGGAGACGATACTATCATCGTTGCGACGCCAGCTGATTTTCGGGGCGACGACAGTGATTCCGGCGATGACATATCTGGTGGAACGAACGGTGCAACAGGGGATACTCTCCAGATTGGAACAGCGTCTACTTCGACTGATGAAAATTTCGTCGCTCAACAGGAAGGAGACGGTTTTTCCGTAACCATAGTAGGAATTGAAAATCTCAATTTTTTTAAATCCAATACGACGTTTCAGATGTTTGCGGACTCCTTTTTAAACATCACGAATATTACAGCTGAGTCCGGTGTCTCAGGGATTATTCTGAAGGGGGCTGGGTCTACGTTGAACTTATCCACGGTTAACGTCGCGTCAGCGGTTTCGACGCTCACCGCTATTTCTTCTTTGGGCGATGGCGTCAGAGTTTTTGATGCCAGCGACTCTGTTGGAAGGACACTTATCGGTAGCGCGGATGGGGATACGCTCTCTGGCTTCGGCGGTGACGATATATTCCAGATGGGTGGCGGCAGAGACGCACTCTCAGGTGGCGACGGCGACGATATTTTTCAGATTGCGGCCGCATCAGACATTACCAGCGGTATTATCCTGTCAGGCGGTGCCGGGACGGATACCCTTTCCCTGACGTCTACGAGTATTTCCTCTTTGGTGTTTCCATTTAGTGATGTTTCCTTCTCTACTCTCGAAAGCTTTGATATCTCCGGTGGAGCCTCGTCCGGCGTTTCTATTACGATGACGGGTGATGACCTTAACGACATTCCTAAATTTGTTGGGGATGGCACCAAGGATGTCATAAACGTATTTGCCGATAATTTTAATGCGGCGGACTTAACGTTTGATGGCATCGAACAAATAAACCTGACCGAGACAATCAGTTCTGACTCGGTAAATCCCGGCACATTCCAGCGACTAGAGTTTGACAGCGACACTTCCATCACGGGGCTAGACACTATCTCCGGGACTGTCGACACCAGTGGCAACTCGGAAGACGAAATATTGCTTTCCGGCTCCCGGGATTTTTCCGGTATTACCTTCACGAATATCAATAAGCTCAATTTAGATGACGATATCGGCTCTCGTCAGTCCATCGAGGCGAATGCCAGCACATCCCTTGGGTTAACGATAATTGGTGGTTTTAATGGTGGTTCAGGGTCAACTACGGATCAGTTTGATTACAAGAATGATCTCATTTCCGGCGACGGTACGACGGTTCGAGCGTCCAGCGATTTTACGCTCACCGAGATCAACAGTAATGCCCGTGCAACGAACGTGATCTCGAGCAACACTACCGGCGTCATCGATTTTGAATCAACCGTCAACACGACAAATCTCGGTATCGACATTACCAGCTCAACGCTCAGCGAGATCACATCTGCGGCAGAAGCACTGCTTGAAAGTACTGACGCATCGACCAATCTCACCGGATCCTCAGCGCAGGTTGCCGCGGGCGCACGTAACACTGACTCGTTACTGATTTTTTATGACAATAACGAGGATGCCGTGATCGTGCGATACCAGGAAGGGTCGACATCTGAGGCAGATTTCAGCGGAGAACTCAGTGTCGTCGCGATTTTCGACGATCCTAGTGACGTTTCGACATTCGACGACGTAAATATTGTCTAAGTATGTCTAGCGGCTCTTGCTAGGCTGAACTCAATCGCGATAGTCGGATGAAAAGATTTATTACAAGGCTCGCAGAAAGCCCCGGAATTGCGAGCGTTTTGATATCGCCGACGCTTTATTAGTGGCTGTTACTAATGCTGATGACTTTAATTCACAGGTCGTAAGGCGGGCCAGTGCAGAGGGCATTCAACTGTTTGCACGGAAGCGTTTATTTAAATCTATGGCCAGCATATATGAGCTTCTAGAACGTTCTCCATGATCCGGCCGTCAGGTTTTTCATAGAGAACAACACCTCAAAGTTAGAAGCTATGGTTTCGCCTGAATGAAATCTGACAGAGAATGTCTGACAGCGGGAGTCTTCCAGCCAAACCCAGCCCAAGCCCCGACCTCAGCAGCCACGCCCGTCGAGCCGTGCCGCCCGACCCGCCGTCGACCCAATCCTGCCATCGAAACGGGGGCCGGGGTCCCTGGGCCGTGGTGCGTGATCCGCGAAGCACTGTGCCTGGTATCGTATGCGGGAAACTCCGGCCTAGACCGCCCTCTGGCTGACCACGGGGGCACTTTGTGGAAACTTTTATTCTTCCGGCATTAGGGCCTAATCGGGGTAGGAGCAAAGGGACCCAGACTTCCTGATTATGTCGTTTTAACCTTGCACCTTTGTAACACACATGTAACCCAAGAAAGAACAAGGGCTCAGCCGTTTCCAGCTAAGCCCTTGAAAAGATTGGTGGGCGATGACGGGCTCGAACCGTCGACCCGCTGATTAAGAGTCAGCTGCTCTACCAACTGAGCTAATCGCCCTCAAGCGGCAAAGCAGATAGCAGAGCGACCCGTGCTTGTCGATAGCCAGAGGGTAGACTGACCGGCAGATCTGGCCGGCGTCAGGTTTCGCCACTGTCGTGGCGAAAAATGGCGACGTCGCGGTGAATATAGGTGCAGATCAGGAAACCCATGCCGATCATCAAGGTCAGCATCGCGGTCCCGCCATAGGAAATCAGCGGTAGCGGCACGCCGACGACGGGGATCAGCCCCATTACCATGGCGATATTGATGAACACGTAGAGAAACAGCATGCTAGTGACGCCCATCGCCAGCAGGCGCCCGAAATGGGTGCGCGATCGCAGGCTGATCGCGAAACCGTAGATCATAATCAACAGATACAGCCCCAAAAGCACCAACCCGCCAACCATGCCGAACTCTTCGGCCAGCATGGTGAAGATGAAATCCGTCTGCTTTTCGGGAAGAAAATTCAGATGGCTCTGCGAGCCCTGCATAAATCCCTTGCCGAACAATCCACCCGAACCCAGCGCGATTTTGGACTGGAGGATGTGATATCCGGCCCCCAGCGGGTCGCTCTCCGGGTCGAGGAAGGTGAGAATGCGTTTCTGCTGATACGAACGCAGCGTAGTCCAGACCACCGGCACAATGGCAGCGGCGGCGGCAAACACGACGCCGAATTTCCAGAGCCGGACTCCGGCAATGAAGAAGATCGCGCCGCCGGTCATGATCAGGAACAGCGCGGTGCCGAGGTCGGGTTGTTTGAGCACAAGCGCCGATGGCGCACCGATCATCAGCAACGGGACGAACAGATACGGTATGCGCTTAACGTCGTCTGCCGAGACTCCGTGGAAATATCGCGCCAGCGCCAGCACAATGCCGACTTTCATCAGTTCCGACGGCTGTAGTTTGATCACGCCGAGATTAATCCAGCGCTGGGCGCCCATGCCAATCGAGCCGGCAACTTCCACCGCGATGAGCATCATCATCAAAACGCCGTATATCAGATAGGCATTGCGCCACCAGAACCGGATGTCGATCAAGGCGACGCTGATCAGAATGACCAATCCAATGCCAAAGCGGAGGACCTGTCGCGTCGCCCACGGGTTCCACGAGCCGTTTGCCGCCGAATACAGCATCGCGACGCCGATCGATGCAGTCGCGGTAACGAGCAGAACGAGGCCCCAGTTTATCTGCAGGACCTTGCGGCCGATGCTGAGGCGCTGTGCGGGTGCGAATCCTCTCATAACACCCCCTCAGATCTCTTCGCTTTTGGCGAGCGCTTTTGGGTTCGCCGGTGCCTCTTCGCGATTGGCCGGGTCCCTTTTCTGCGTCGCGATCAAAAGATCCCGGGCTATAGGCGCCGCCACTGCCGACCCGCCGCCGCCGTGCTCTACCACCACCGCGGCCGCATAGCGTGGATTGTGGCTCGGCGCGAAACCGACAAACAGAGCGTGATCGCGTTCGCGCCACAGGCGTTCATGATTTTTCAGAACACGGCTATCGCGCTCGGCCTTGCTAATTCTGCTTACCTGCGCCGTTCCGGTTTTGCCGGACATTTCCATGCCTTCGTCGACGATTCGCGCACGGTAAGCGGATCCGCCCTGCATGTTGGTGACGCGGTTCATCCCTTCGCGAACGATGTCGAGCGACCGTTGAGAAATTCCCAGTGGTTTGAAGACGGGGTCATCGTTTTTCCCGTCAACGCCAGCCGGTCGGATCAAACGGGGGGCAACCGCCTTTGCGCCATTTGCGATGCGTGCCACCATGACAGCAAGCTGCAGCGGCGTTGTCAGGATGAACCCCTGCCCTATCCCGGAGATCAGTGTTTCGCCCTGCTGCCATGGCGTGCCAATCAACGCTTTCTTCCAAGCGCGGGTCGGGATCAGTCCGCCTTTTTCCGACGGCAGTTCGATCCCGGTCTTGCTGCCGAGACCGAGACGATTTGCCATTTCCGCAATCCGGTCGACGCCGACGCGCTTCGCAATATCGTAAAAATACACATCGCAGGAATGCTGATGCGCGCCGATCATATCCTGCCAACCATGCCCATTCTTTTTCCAGCAATGGAAGCGCGCGTTTCCAAGTTGCGTAAATCCGCGGCAAAAAACACGGTGCTCCAGCCCGACGACCCGCGCTTCGAGAGCTGCCAACGCGACGACCATCTTGAACGTCGAGCCCGGCGCGTACTGGCCCGATATTGTCTTGTTGATCAGTGGCTTATACGGATCATTGATCAGTTTCCGCCATGTCTTCGACGACAAGCCGGTAACAAATTCGTTGGGGTCGAATCCCGGCACCGACGATAACGCAAGAACATCTCCGTTATGAATATCGAGGACCACGGCAGCGGCGCTTTTTTGTTCCCGCAACCGGTCAGCAGTGATTTTCTGAAGATCGCGGTCGATCGTCAGGCGAAGATCTTCGCCAGGCTGGCCTTCCTGACGGGACAGTTCGCGGATCACACGACCGCCAGCATTGACCTCAACCTGGCTTTTGCCCGCCTTGCCGCGAAGGTTCAGATCGAAAGTACGCTCAACACCGTTTTTGCCGATCTTGAATCCGGGCAATTCGAGCAACGGATCCCCGGTTATTTCCTTTTCGGAAACCGCAGATACATACCCCAGGACATGGGCAAAATCGGCGGCGAACGGATATTGTCGGCTTTGGCCGACTTCGATTGACAGACCCGGCAGATCGGGTGCGTTCACCTCAATCTTCGAAACATCCCGCCATTCAAGGTTCTCCCGGACGGTAACCGGCACAAACCCCCGGCGGCGGCGAACTTCGCGGAGGATGCGCTGGCGTTCGTGATCTCCCAGCGGGATGATTTTAGCGAGCGTATCCAGCATTGTGTTTATATCGCGAACCTGTTCGGCAACCAGGGTAACGCGGTAATTTTCCTGATTAATAGCAAGCGGCAGTCCATACCGGTCGATAATCCGGCCGCGCGGTGGCGGCAACAGCCGGAGATTGATCCGGTTTTCGTCCGCGAGCGTTTTGTATTTAACGGATTCTATAACCTGGAGCTGATACATCCGCCCGGCCAGCACGCTCAGCAGGATAATTTTTCCGCCACCAAGAACCGCTACGCGGCGCGAAAACGATTTGAACCGGTTGGTATCCTTATACATCTATCGGCCGGACAACCGCATGTTGCGCCCGCGCCAGGAACCACGCCATGAACGGGAAGGCGCCAACGGTCAGGGCGGCCTGAAACAAGACGGCAATCGGGCTGACAAGCGTCGTGTTCAGCGCGCACACGATCACCCAGGAGATCGTAGCGGCAGCGATCGCGACGAGCGAAAAGCACCACCAGATCACGGCGAACGACTTGCCCTGGAAAAATGTCCGCTGATAAACGATCGCCCAATTCGCGAGCAGCAGGATCAATGCGTGCAACCCGATCGGGGCACCGACCAGGATGTCCTGCCAAAGCCCGAGCACGAAAGCGGCGATCGCGGGGAAAAGATCAGGGCGATAGATCGCCCAATAGAAGACGGTCATCAGTCCGACATCGACCGCTACCTGACCATACCCCGGAATATAGACGGGTAATGCGGACAGCATCACGAGAACAACACTTGAAACAAACGGTGCCAGCAGCCTTGCGGAACGATCAAGGCGCTGGAAAGCGGCGGCAATCATCGTTTACGTGATGGTCTGGCCATCGACGGAATAATCTGACCTGCAACCTCGCCCGGATATTCCGTAATAATTCGGACATATTCCAGCCTGTGGAAATCGGCGAAGGGCTCAACGCGAATTACACCATCCGCGACGCTTGCGATACGGCCTACCGGGAGGCCTGCGGGAAAAACGCCACCATGTCCCGATGTCACGATCCGGTCGCCAACGTCAAGCCGCGCATTGGGTGACAAAAAAGCCAATTTGGGGGATGGGCTGTTATCACCCGCCAGGATCGCACGAATGCGACTTTTCTCCGCAACCACTGGAATTCTTGAGTTCAGATCGGAGATCAACAAGACTCGCCCGGAGCGACGGCCAGCTTCGGCGACCCGCCCGATCAGGCCCTCTCCGTTAACCACCGCATCGCCTTTCTCGATCCGGTCCGCTTTGCCCGCATTTATCAGGACCGACCGAACGAAAACACCGCCCGAATCGCCGATTACGCGCGCAGCGGTAAACGATGCGCCACGCTCAGGCACGAAGTTAAGCATCTTGCGGAAAGTTGAGTTCTCAGCCGCCAGGGCCAACGCCGCACTCTGCCATTCAAGAAGGCGGGCATTCTGCTCACGAAGCTGGGCGTTTGCCTCATAGACGCCGAAGAAGCGGCTGGCGCGGTCGGCGCCTTCCGAAACGGTCCCTATAGGCTGCGACAAGGCATCCATCACCGGTGCGACGATATCGACGACACTCGAACGCGCGCGCTCAACCACAAAGGTATCTGCCTTGCCCAGCAGCATGATGGCAAATGCGGCAAGGATGAGGAAAAGGAGCGCAAAGCGGTTCAACAGCGCCCTGACGGGCACTGTGACCTTTGCAACCGATGCAGCACGTTGTTTCACGCCATTTCCTCTAAATGCTACCTACCAAGATCGGGCCAAGATCGGACAGAGACCGTTAAGGAATAGTATATTTTTTTAGTGACGCTTCAATACATTGTGGTGAGCACGTTGCGGAGCGTCTTCATTTCCTCAAGACACCTTCCGGTTCCAAGGGCCACGCACGAAAGCGGCTCTTCCGCTAATGTCACCGGAAGCCCGGTGGCATGCCGAAGAACCAGGTCGATATTTCCGAGCAACGCCCCACCGCCGGTTAGAACGATGCCCTTGTCAACGATATCCGCAGCCAGTTCCGGCGCGGTGTGTTCAAGGGCCACCTTGACCGCTTCGATAATGGCGCTGACCGGCTCTGCAAGACTTTCCGCTATCTGGCGTTCGCTGATCACCAGTTCCTTTGGCACCCCGTTCATCAGATCGCGGCCTTTGATTTCCATCACCCCGCCGTCACCATCCGGCGGCACACAGGCGGATCCGATCTCCTTCTTGATCCTCTCGGCGCTGCCTTCGCCGACCAGCAGGTTATGGTTGCGGCGGATATAAGCGATGATCGCTTCGTCCATCTTATCGCCGCCGACACGTACCGAACGGGAATAGACGATACCGCCCAGCGACAGGACAGCAACCTCGGTGGTCCCGCCACCGATATCGACAACCATCGAACCGGTTGGCTCGGTCACTGGCAAGCCGGCGCCTATTGCTGCCGCCATCGGCTCCTCGATCAAAAATACTCGGCGCGCGCCCGCGCTTTCCGCCGATTCCTGAATCGCACGCCGTTCGACGGCCGTCGACCCGGACGGCACGCACACGATCACCTGCGGACTGGCAAAACTGCGGCGGTTATGCACCTTGCGAATGAAATGCTTGATCATCTCTTCGGCAATTTCGAAGTCGGCGATCACGCCGTCGCGCAACGGCCGGATCGCCTCGATATTTCCGGGCGTGCGGCCGACCATCATCTTTGCTTCATCGCCTACAGCCAGAACCTGCTTGCGGCCCTTTACGCTCGCAATCGCGACCACGGACGGCTCGTTCAAGACGATGCCACGGCCTTTGACATAAACGAGAGTGTTGGCCGTGCCCAGATCGATAGCCATGTCCGCGGACAAAATACCAAGTAATTTAGAGAACATGAAACCTCACATCTTTCATCGTTCGAGCGATCGATATGGCGCCGACGCCGAAATTCCTACCTCGGGCCGGCGCCATATCCTGTTTCAGGCGCTCAACGCGCTGGGGGCAGTCTTTTCCCGCTTAACCAGCAGTTTGTTGAGCGCATTAATGTATGCACGCGCAGACGCGACCAGCGTATCGGTATCGGCGCCCTGACCATTCACGGTCTTGCCGCCTTCTCCGAGCCTCACCGTGACCTCGGCCTGTGCATCTGTTCCTTCGGTCACAGCATGGACCTGATAAAGCTGCAGGCGCGCATCGTAACCGGTCAGTTCCTTGATGGCGTTGAAGGTAGCGTCGACGGGTCCGTCACCGATGGACTTCGTCTTGCGCAGCTCGCCATCAACCTCAAGCGCCAGTTCCGCGGTTTGCGGCCCTTCGGATCCGCACACGACCTGCAATGAAATGAATTGCATCCGGTCGTTTCCGCGAACGATCTCGTCATCGACGAGGGCAACGATGTCTTCGTCGAATATCTCGCGCTTCTTGTCCGCAAGCGCCTTGAACCGGCGAAATGCATCCTGAAAAGCGTTATCGCCCAACTCGTAACCGAGTTCGCGGAGCTTCTCCTTGAAGGCCGCCCGTCCTGACAATTTTCCCATGACCAACTTGGATTCTTTCAGACCGACTGATTCAGGCGTCATGATTTCGTAGGTATTCGCATTCTTGAGCATTCCGTCCTGATGAATACCGGATTCATGGGCGAACGCGTTCGCCCCCACAATTGCCTTATTGGGCTGCACCGTGAAGCCGGTAACAGTCGACACAAGACGCGACGCCTTGGTGATCATTTCGGTTTTGATATTCGTCTTATACGGCATCCGGTCCTGGCGCGTTCGCAATGCCATAACGACTTCTTCAAGTGCTGCGTTCCCGGCCCTTTCGCCGAGCCCGTTGATCGTACACTCGATCTGCCGCGCTCCCGCATCCACACCGGCCAGTGAATTGGCGACCGCCAAACCAAGATCGTTGTGACAGTGGGTGGAAAAAACCGCTTTGTCGCTGTTGGGGACGCGTTCGATCAGCATCCGGATCAGACCACCGAATTCATCCGGCACCGAATACCCCACCGTATCCGGCAGATTGATACACGTCGCGCCGGCGTTGATCGCCGCCTCGACGCACCGGCAGAGAAAATCGTGATCCGAGCGCGTGCCGTCCTCGGGCGACCAATCTACATCGTCGGTGAAATTACGCGCATAGGACACGCTGTCGACGACGTGCCGATACACTTCGTCCGGCTCCATCTGAAGCTTGTACTTCATGTGCAGCGGGCTGGTCGCGATAAACGTGTGAATACGTGGACGCGCCGCAGGTTTCAGCGCTTCCGCTGCGCGCTCGATATCGCCGCGCCCTGACCGGGCGAGACCGCAGACAATGGAATTTTTGACCAACTTGGCTATTTCGTTGACCGCTTCGAAGTCGCCGTTGGAGGCAATGGGGAAACCGGCTTCGATTACGTCCACGCCCATTTCCTCAAGGGTTTCGGCGATCCGTATTTTTTCGTCGAGGTTCATGGAGGCGCCAGGCGATTGTTCGCCATCACGCAAGGTCGTGTCGAAAATTATCACTTTGTTTGAATCGGTATTGATGCTCATTGGTGAACTCCTTGTGTCTCATCGTTCTTTGACTTAGGCGTTAGACGAATGTCCCCTGAACTGTCATGCGACCTGCGCAATCGTATTCAGGGGCACCTAAGTCGGAGAGCCCCATCACCAACGGAATTTAGAAGCGCGAGCGTAAATTGAGCACGCGCAGAAGCCCCGCCGCAGAAAATACCTGCGGTGTGGATCGACCGTGCATCGCTGCCTCTCGCCATTGCCATAGCTATCGCTCAAAAACAAGCGGTCCCCTAACCCAGTTTTCAGCACCAGCGACACCGGACAGCGCCGCCACTGCATGACAAGTGTTAACAATCTGGGTTAACGAATTATTACTACGCCGTTTTTATTCGCCAGCGCAACGGTTTTATCAACGAAGTGCGAAGGTTTTTGCGGTTTTCCGGTGATTTCGGAGTGGGCGAAACGAAGCGTCAGTTTTTCGACTTGTCGACCAGTGCCCGCTCCTTGATCCACGGCATCATATCGCGCAGCTTCGCGCCGACCTCTTCGATGGGATGCTCCTCACCATGGCGGCGCATCGCCTTGAAGCTGGGAGCCCCCGCCTTATTTTCGAGAACCCAATCGCGGGCGAACTGGCCGGACTGAATTTCCTTGAGGATTTCACGCATCCGATCCTTGACGGATTCATCGATCAGACGCGGGCCACGGGTCAAATCGCCATATTCCGCCGTGTTCGAGATCGAGTAGCGCATGTTGGCGATGCCGCCTTCGTAAATCAAATCGACAATCAGTTTCACCTCATGGAGGCATTCGAAATATGCCATTTCGGGCGCGTAGCCCGCTTCGACGAGGGTTTCGAAGCCAGCAGTAATCAATGATGTAAGACCACCGCACAGAACGGTTTGCTCGCCGAACAGGTCGGTTTCGCATTCTTCGCGGAACGTCGTCTCGATAACACCTGACCTACCGCCACCGATCGCGGACGCATAGGACAGGCCGATCTCAAGTGCATTGCCTGAAGGATTTTGCTCTACGGCGATAAGACAGGGAACGCCGCCGCCGCCGACGAATTCGGATCGCACCGTATGGCCCGGGCCTTTCGGTGCAACCATGAAAATATCGAGATCATCTCGCGGCTCGATCAGTTTGAAATGAACCGATAATCCATGAGCAAAGGCCAACGCCGACCCTTTCTTGAGATTATCGCGAAGGTCATCCGCATAAAGATCGGATTGCAGTTCGTCGGGTGTCAGCACCATGGTCACATCTGCCCACGCGGCTGCTTCCGACGGTTTCATCACTTTGAGACCGGCGTTTTCCGCCTTGGCAATGCTCGACGATCCTGCGCGCAATGCGACAACGACTTCTTTGACACCGGAATCGTTCAGGTTGTTCGCGTGGGCATGACCCTGGCTGCCATAGCCGATAATCGCAACTTTCTTGCCCTTGATCAGGTTAACGTCCGCATCCCGGTCGTAATAAACTCGCATTGCCTTACCTTTCCCGTATAAGCCGTCTGTTCTGAAATGTTGTGGCGCGCTTTCTAAAGCGCGGATTTGCCGCGTGCAATAGCAACGACGCCCGTTCTCGAAACGTCGACAAGACCCAGCGGCACCATGAGGTCGATAAAAGCATTCAGCTTTTCGGTCGAACCGGAGATCTCAAAGACGAAAGATTCATTGGTACTGTCGATGGCGCGTGCGCGGAATATGTCCGCAATCCGCAGCGCCTCGACTCGCTTGTTTCCCTTGCCGGCGACTTTGACCAGCGCCAGCTCGCGCTCCACGCTGGCGCCCTCGGTGGTCAGATCGATGACCCTGTGTATTGGCACCAGGCGCGAAAGCTGCGCCTTGATCTGCTCGATGACCATTGGCGTGCCAGACGTCACGATCGTAATTCGGCTGATCGCATCGGCAGCATCGGTCTCGGCAACCGTCAGGCTTTCGATATTGTAGCCGCGGCCCGAAAACAGCCCGATCACGCGCGCCAGGACACCGGCCTCGTTATCCACAAGCACCGCAATCGTATGCCGCTCAACCGCCGTTTCTACGACCAACTTTCCGCTCCGTTCTCAAAGATTACGCGAATTTTCCGCCAGGTAACGGTCACACCAGGACCATGCCTTCTTCCGATACCGGCCGTTTGGCTTCATCGGCGGGGCCCAGCAGCATTTCATTATGAGCCGCCCCCGACGGAATCATCGGAAAACAGTTTTCGGTCTGGTCGACCCTGATATCGGCAAGAACGGGACGATCGATGGTAATCATTTCCTGAATGACGTCGTCCAGCTCGTCAGCATTTTCCGCGCGCAGGCCAACCCACTGGCAGGCCTCGGCAAGTTTCACCAGATCGGGCAGCGCGTCGGTATAGCTCTCCGAATACCGGCCGCCATGGAGCAACTCCTGCCACTGACGGATCATGCCCATATACTGGTTGTTGGTGACAAACACCTTTACCGGGGCACGGTACTGCACGGCCGTCGACATTTCCTGCATGTTCATCATGAAAGACGCCTCGCCCGAAATATCGATCACGAGTGATTCAGGATGCGCAATCTGCACGCCGATCGCCGCGGGCAGGCCGTAGCCCATCGTGCCGAGGCCTCCAGAGGTCATCCAGCGATGAGGCTCTTCAAACTTGTAGTACTGCGCCGCCCACATTTGGTGCTGGCCCACCTCGGTGGTGATGTAGCAGTCGTGGTCCTTGGTCATTTCGTACAGGCGCTGAATCGCATGTTGCGGTTTGATGATCGGCCCCGACTGATTGTATTTCAGGCAATCCCGGGTGCGCCATTCCTCGATTTGCGTCCACCATGCCTTGAGCGCTTTCTGATTGGCTTTGTGGCCTTTCGCTTTCCAAACGCGCAACATCTGATCAAGGATCGTTCCGACATCGCCAACGATCGGCAGATCGACTGCGACGGTCTTGTTGATCGATGACGGGTCTATATCGATATGGATTTTTTTCGAGTTCGGCGAAAAATCGGCCAACCGACCGGTCACACGGTCATCGAACCGGGAGCCAATGGCGACGATCAGGTCGGCATCGTGCATTGCAAGATTTGCCTCATACGTGCCATGCATGCCGAGCATCCCGAGGGACTGTTTGTCCGAGCCGGGATAGGCACCGAGCCCCATCAACGTCAACGTCACCGGCGCGCCCGTCAGCTTGATCAATCGGCCAAGCAGTTTGGACGCATTGCCGCCCGAATTGACGACGCCGCCGCCGCAATAGAAAATCGGTTTCTTGGCAGCCGCGATCATCGCGACTGCTTTTTTTATCTCGTTTGTTTCCGCCTTCAGGCGTGGCCGGTAGGTCTTGTGCTCGACCTTGCCGTGATCCACGTACATTTCCTCTGCCATCAGAATATCTTTGGGCAGATCGATCACAACAGGGCCAGGCCGACCGCTGCGGGCTACATAGAATGCTTCATGCATGACCCGTGACAGATCGCGGATATCCTTCACGAGATAATTGTGTTTGGTGCAGGGCCGGGTGATACCGGTGGTATCGGCTTCCTGGAAGGCGTCGTTACCGATCAGATGCGTCGGTACTTGACCGGTCAGACAGACCACCGGAATGCTGTCCATCAGCGCATCGGTAAGACCGGTCACCGCGTTGGTGGCGCCGGGACCCGACGTGACCAGCACAACGCCGACTTTGCCCGTCGACCGGGCATAACCTTCCGCCATATGGACCGCGCCACCTTCCTGGCGCACGAGAATATGCTTGAGTTGGTTCTGCTGGAAGATCGCGTCATAAATTGGCAACACTGCGCCGCCCGGATAGCCGAACACGGTATCCACACCCTCATTTATGAGAGCTTTGATAATAATTTCAGAGCCGGTCATTTTTTGATCAGCCATCTCAGGTCTCCGTTTGCATCCCACGCAGATTCAGTCCACGCCGTCCGAATTCAGGGCTGTATGGAACGCAAAACCGGCCTGATGGCCGGCTTCCATGGAAGTCCCCGAACGTATTTCGCAGTGCACAATTCGTGCAAGGCGCGAAAACTATAGGCCGGATCTCATTCGGTCAATAAAAATGTACTAATTTGTGAAAAGATTTTCTCTAATTTAATTTCCGAATATTTCGTCTGGAGGACATAATCTGGAATAATCTGATGTCTGAACCAGGTCATTTGCCGCTTTGCGTATCGTCGCGTATCCCGACGGCCTGTCTCTTTGAGACCGTCGATGTCGATTTCACCGGCCAAATATGACCGGATCGGCTGAACGCCAACAGCCTTGCGCAGAGGAAAATCGTCCGGTGGATTGAGTGAAAACAGACGTTCGACCTCGTCTATCGCACCACCAGCGATCATTCGGTCGAAACGGACATTTGCAACGTCATACAAATACTCGCGCGGCGGCAATGTCACGAGCGTCAGGAACCTGACCCCGGATGACGCTTCCTCGCTTTCTTCCGATTGCCATCTTTTCAGGCCCCGGCCGGTATGAAGAAGAACCTCAAGCGCCCGGACAACGCGCTGGCTGTCCGCGGGATTAATAGCGCGCGCGGATTCCGGGTCGGACGCCGTCAACTCCGCATGCAGCGACGCCGCTCCCTGTTCGTTTAATCGAGCATTCAGCGCGGCCCTGACGGCGTCAGGTACGGCCGGCATTCTGTGTAGACCGGTCATCAACGCGCGGAGATAAAGCCCCGTTCCCCCGACAACGACCGGCAACAGTCCCTCGTCTCCGATTTCAGCAATCTTCCGCATGGCATGGTCGCGCCATTGCCCCGCCGAGCAACGTTCATTCGTCCCGAGAATTCCGTAGAGATGATGTGGCGCTTGGTTTACCGAGTCCGCGTCGGGACGCGCGGTCAATATTTGCAGATCGCGGTAAATCTGCATTGAATCGGCGTTGACGACCGCGCCGTTGAAGCGCTTCGCGATTTGCAGGGCAATCGATGATTTGCCGCTCGCCGTCGGGCCGCCGATGACGATGACTGGTTTGCGGTTCAACCGTTTTTGATATTGAGCGCGACGAAGCGCTGTGTTCCGCCATTTTCGATCAACACCAGAATCGTGTTCAGCTTGGCCTTTTTCGCCTGATTTATCTTCTGCTGCACCTGTGCCGGCGACGTTACGACCTCTTGATCGGGTCCGATTTTACGGATTATCGCGCCGACCGGAATGCGCTTTTCTGCCGCCGGACCCGACGGCACAACTTCGGTTATGACAACGCCCTTTGCGTCATCGTCCAGTTTGAATTTCTCCCGCAAACCGGCAGTAAGAACGGAAAGAGTCATGCCGATTTCGCCAATTGCGACGACCGACGTCTCTTCCTGTTTCCGTTCCGGAACCCGCGATGCGAGTTTCTTGTCATCCTCGGGGAATTCGCCCAGCGTCACCGGCAACCGGACCGGTTTGCCCTTGCGCCACACGTCAACACTGACGGCCTTGCCGACCGAGGTCTCAGCGACGATCCGCGGCAAACGGCGCATCTCGCCGACCACCTTGTTGTCAAACTTGAGGATCACATCGCCAACTTTGATTTTATATTTCTCGGCGGGACCGCCCTTGGTGATCGACGCAACCAGCGCGCCGGTCGCGTTCTTCATTCCAAGGCTCTGGGCTATCTCCTCGGAAACCGACTGAATACGGACGCCAAGCCAACCGCGGCGGGCCTTTCCAAATTTCTGGAGTTGTTCGATGATCGGACGTGCCAAGTTGGATGGGATCGCAAAACCGATCCCCACGCTGCCGCCGGACGGCGAATAAATTGCTGTATTGATACCAATCACCTCCCCGGCAAGATTGAACATCGGCCCGCCCGAATTACCGCGGTTGATAGACGCATCGGTCTGAATGAAATCGTCGTAAGGACCCGAATTGATATCGCGCTGGCGTGCCGACACAATCCCCGCGGTCACAGTACCCCCAAGACCGAACGGATTGCCGATCGCAACCACCCAATCACCAACCCGGGATTTTCCGGAATCGCCGAACGACACCGCGGTTAGGGGTTTTTTCGGCTCAACCTTCAACAGCGCCAAATCGGTCTTGGCATCCCGGCCGATCAGTTTCGCTTCCAATTTAGTATCATCGTGAAGGGTTACCGTGATTTCATCGGCTCCGGCAATAACGTGATTATTGGTAACGACGAAGCCGCTGGACGCAATGATAAACCCAGAGCCAAGCGACGTCGCTCGGCGCTGCGGCGTCTCGCGTTGCTGGCGGTCAAAGAATTCTTTAAAAAAATCCTGGAATGGGGAGCCCTCGGGGAACCGGGGGATCTGAGGCCCATCCTTTTCGTTGGTCTTTTTCTGAATCTGGGTGGTAGAGATGTTCACCACCGATGGAAGCAACTTGGCGGCGAGATCTGCGAAGCTCTCCGGAGCGCCCCTCGCCATCGCGGCGGAGACACCCAAGGAAAATCCCACAACCACGGCCAAAATAGCCGGGAAACCGCGCCGATAAATCGTCACTTCTGATCTCCTGTTACGCTGTCCACACCGCAAAATTATTCGCGCACTGTAGAAAATCCTGATCGGTGAGGATGCTAATATTACACAAAATTTCTCGCAGTTATCAGACACCGTTCTCACCGCTCCAAATTCCCACGGTGCTGCCAAGAAACTATTTCACGTCTTCAAAAACCAGATTATCCCGACACCCACCGTCGCCGCGAGCAAACCGATGCTGCGGAGCGACGACGGGGACACCCGTTCGATCTGGAGCGCCATGTTCCGCATACCGTTGGGAAACAAAGTGTAAAGCCCACCCTCGATCACAAGGATCAGTGCGATCGCGGTAATCAGCTCGTTGCTCACTGGTGTCCAATCGGTTTATTTGGCAACTACCTCTTTTACGATGCTCGATCGTCCTCGCTTATTTTACGATGCTCGATTGTCCTCGCTTACTGTCGCCAGGCAAATCGTTGAAAAACCGAAAGAACTCACTATTAGGCGACAGAACCATCGTGGTTCCCTCTCCCAGCGCCTTGCCATAGGCTTCCATCGACCGATAGAACGCGAAGAATTCGGGATCGCGACCAAACGCAGCGTTGAGAATGCGCGTTTGTTTACCTTCTCCTTCACCACGGAGGATCTGTGCCTTGCGTTGAGCTTCGGCGAGAAGGACGGTTCTTTCCCGTTCAGCCTCGGCCTGAATTCGCGCCTTAATCTCGGCGCCCTCGGCCCGAAGCTTGGAAGCCTGGGCGACACGCTGCGAACGCATTCGGTTGTAGACAGATTCACTCGTTGTCGGTGGCAGGTCAGTCCGTCCAATACGCACGTCGACCACCACTATCCCGAAATCCTTCGCCTGTCTTTTGAGCTCGACCGTTATCCGGGCCATTACGTTTTCGCGGTCGCTAGACAGCATGTCGCCCAACAGAACACGACCAACCTCCGCGCGAACCGCCGAATTCAGAATGCGGCCAAAAATATCGACGAAGTTGGCTTCGGTATTCGCACGCAGCTTGAAGCGCAGCGGCGATACGATCTGGTAGCGAACGAAAGCATCGACGTTGATACGCTTTTGGTCGGAAAGAATAATTTCCTGGGCCGGCGGGTCAAGGCTCAGCATGCGCTTGTCGTAATAGCTCACCGATTGCCACGGCAACTTAAAGTGAAGTCCCGGGTTGGGCTCCTCGTTACGAGGCTGACCGAATTCTAAGATAAGTGCCTGTTTTGTCTGATGCACGGTGAAGACACTGCTAAACAGGACCAAGCCGATTATGATGACGGCAACACCTGCGACAATATATCTGAGGTTAGTCATCTTCATTGCGCTCCCAAAGAACGTTTTTTTATTTCGGGCAATGGCAGATACGGCACTACGCCAGGGCCGCCCTGCCCCTTGTCGATGATCACCTTGTCCGATTTGCTAAGAACGTCCTGCATGCGCTCGAGAAACAGCCGTCGCACCGTGACTTCCTTGCCGGTCAGGTAAGCATTGTAAACTGATACAAAGCGCTTTGCCTCACCATCGGCCTCCTTGATCAACCGTTCGCGATAGGCCGCCGCCTGCTCCAGCTGACGCGATGCCTCACCCTTGGCTTTCGGCACGATGTCATTTCGATAGGCTTCCGCCTCGTTCTGCTGACGTTCCTTGTCCTGGCGCGCGCGTTGAACGTCATTGAAAGCGTCGATGACTAATTGCGGCGGATCGACCTTCTGCATTTTAACTTCGGCAACAAACACGCCCGCCTTGTAGTCGTCCATAATTCTCTGAAGAACGTCGCGCGTGCGGGTTTCAACCTCGGTACGTTTGGTTGCCAGCACCTCTTCAAGCGGCGTCTGACCGACGATTTCGCGGATCGAACTTTCGGCGGCCAGCTTGATGGTGGCTTCCGGGTCTCGAATATTGAACAGAAAATCCCGGGCGTTTTTAATGCGCCACTGAACGACGAAATCGATATCGATGATATTCTGGTCGCCGGTCAGCATAAGGCTTTCCAGCGGCACGTCACGAACACTTTCGTTTCGGCCCCCAGGACCGATAGAGCGGAATCCGACATTGATCTGATTTGTTTTCTCGACGTTTGGACGCTGGATCGATCCCAACGGCCACGGCGCCCAGAAATTCAGACCTGCCTGCGTTGTGTTAACGTACTTGCCGAACAGGAGCTCGATCCCGTTTTCGCCCGGTTGGACCCGGTACAAGCCGCTGAGCAGCCATACGACAACAATCAGAAGAACCATCAGGAAGAGCCCTTTGACGCCGCCGACACCGCCGGGCATAAGGCTTTTGAAACGGTCCTGACCCTTTCGAATCAGTTCTTCCAGGTCGGGCGGGACGCCGCCGCCGCCGCCGCCGGACGAGCTACCGCCCCTAGGACCCTGTCCGCCGCCGTTTCCGCCGCCGCCCCAAGGCCCGCCTCCACTCCCACCTTGCTGTTTCCATGCCATGACGCTAATTCCTAATCTGTGTAAGTTACCGAGGACCAAGCTCGCGAGCGGCAGGGCCGTTCGCGAGCCGGCACCTTTCAGCCCGACCGGGCGCCTTATATGATAGCTAGCCCGCGGGCGCAACGCGGTTAATTTCTGTCCTTAAGCGATATTGTGGCACCGCCGGAGAAGCATAGCACGATGCAAGTTACTGACATTGAGATTACAGCCACCCTTAAAACGGTGAATCTTCCTGAGTCCAACCATAACATAATTGACGCGGGCGTCGTATCCGGATTGATAATAAAAGACGGGCACGTTCAGTTCGCACTGGAAATCGACCCTGCGAACGCAGAGCGGATGGAGCCGGTCCGAAAGGAAGCCGAACAGGCGGCCGCGAAAGTCCCGGGTGTTTTGTCAGTCACGGCGGTGCTCACCGCGCATCGGCCGGCAGACTCAAAACCACAGCAAACTCAAAAGCCGCAGCAGCCGCAGCAGCCGCAGCAGCCTCAGCAGCCTCAGCAGCCTCAGCAGCCTAAGAAACTGCTGCCGCAGGTCCGCGCGATCGTAGCGGTGGCGTCGGGCAAAGGCGGTGTCGGCAAATCGACCACCGCGGCAAACCTGGCGGTCTCATTTCGGTCGATGGGGCTTCGCACCGCGATGCTGGATGCCGACATATACGGCCCGTCCCTTCCGACAATGATGGGAATATCCGGCCGTCCGTCTTCTCCCGATGGGAAAATAATCATTCCGATGGAAGCGCACGGCATCACCTGCATGTCGATCGGCTTTCTGGTGCCGCAAGATACACCGATGATCTGGCGAGGCCCGATGGTCATGGGCGCGCTGGAGCAAATGATGGGTGACGTTCAGTGGGGTCCGCAGGATATTCTCGTCGTCGACATGCCGCCGGGGACCGGCGACGCGCAATTGACGATGGCCCAACGGGTGCCGATCGCAGGCGCGGTGATCGTGTCGACGCCGCAGGATTTGTCGCTGATCGACGCCAAAAAGGGACTAAACATGTTCCGCAAGGTAGAAGTGCCGGTCCTCGGTATTGTGGAGAACATGAGCTACTTCACATGCCCCCATTGCGGCGAACGATCCGACATTTTCGCCCATGGCGGCGCAGCGCAGGCGGCAACCCAGATGGGCGTCGATTTTCTGGGGGAAATTCCCCTCGATATGGCAATTCGCGAGGGTGGCGACAACGGCACGCCTATCGCAGTGTCTGACCCTGACGGAGCCCACGCACAGGCCTATCGCGCCATCGCCGAAAACATTTGGGCTAAGGTGGGAGACGGGGTATCGCAGCCGGAGGCACCGAATATCGTCTTCGAATAATCAGCTACTGTTTTCGAATAAGAAAGAGACACCAATATGAGCTCAGCCGAAATTCCGTTCCGGAAAGACATGGCATTCGAATACGGCGTCGCGCAAGAAGTTGTGCCCGGCGTCCGCCGCATCATCGCCGAAAATCCTAGTGCGTTTACGCATGTCGGCACCAACACCTATATCGTTGGCACCGGAGAGGTTGCGGTGATAGATCCGGGACCGATGATCGAGCAGCATGTCGAAAACATTAAGACTGCCCTGGCAGGCGAAACCATTACCCATATCGTCGTCACGCATACGCATATGGACCATTCGCCGGCGTCAGACTGGCTAAAGGAACTGACCGGTGCGCCGATTGTCGGCGCCCTTCCGCGCCCATTGAGCGGCGGTGTGCCGGTAGAATCGTCGCAGGAAAATTTCTCTCCCGATATCAAAATTTCGGATGGCGGCAAAATCGCCGGTCCCGGATGGACACTCGAGGCGGTATACACGCCAGGACATATGTCCAACCATCACTGCTTTACGCTACGCGAAGGAAACGTCTTTTTCTCCGGCGACCACGTGATGGGCTGGAATACAACCATTGTCTCGCCTCCCGATGGAAACATGCGCGAATATCTCGACAGCCTGCGCATATGTATCGATCGGGATGAGGCCGTTTACTTGCCAGGACACGGACCGGAGATATTCAAGCCGAAACCCTTTGTCCGGGCCTATCTGACCCATCGGTTGATGCGGGAAGGCGAAATCGCCAAATGTCTCGAAAGCGGTGCCACAACGATCGCCGAGATGGTCCGACGGATGTACACCCATTTACCTGAAAAAATGTACGGCGCGGCGTCACGGTCTGTTCTGGCGCATATGGAACATATGGTGGAAACGAAACGCGTCGAATGCGACGGCCCGGTCGTGATCGATTCAGTGTTCGCACCTGCGGCAAGGAATTAGCACCGGCGACCAGGAATAAATCGTCCCGGACCCCAATTCGTTTACGGATGGATCTCGATTTTTGTGCCGTCGGCAACCATTTCCCAGATTTCGTCTATCTCGCGATTGGTGACGGCGATGCAGCCCTGGGTCCAGTCCAGGCGTGGATGACCGACGTCACTGGCGCTCCACTTTGTTGGCAGGCCGTGGATCATGATCTGCCCGCCGGGGTCGACGCCGCGCTGGCGGGCCAGCGCCCGGTCGCGTTGGTTGGGGTAGGAGATATGAAGGGCGCGATGAAATTTCGACCGGTCCGAATCAAGGCGGTAATCGACAGTATATGAACCTTCGGGCGTTTTTGCGTCGCCCTCGCGGGTTTTACGACCTTTGGCATACCGTCCGAGCGCAACCCGATAGACTTTAAGCACCCGGTCGCCCCGCATCAGCACTAGTTGCCGTTCACCTTTCAGCACAACCAGACGATCCGACTTCGGCGGCGTCAGCATGGCTATATCGTCGGACGCAGCATTGGCCGGTCCGCCCAACCATAAGATTGAAACAAATAATAGCGCCGTCAGCGTTCGCACTGCCAATTCCCGTCTCTGACCCGATAAACATCGAAAAAACATATTTAAACCAAAAGGTTAACAGAATGCAAATGACGTATCGATCGGTCTGCCGAATTTACACGGGATTGAGGCGGTCCAGCACGACGAATGAGTGATCGTAATCGTCTTTGCCGCTCGCCAAATGCTTCTCCCGGGATATTTCCTTCCAATCCACAGGGTCGAGGTCCGCAAACGATACATCTCCGTCAACCGTCGCGTGGACTTCGGTAAGATATATCCGGGCCGCTGACGGCAGGGCTTCGCCATAGAGTGCCGCACCGCCGATCACCATAACCTCGTTCCCGCCAAGCGATTCTGCATGGTTGACGGCGGCGGCAAGCGTGTCGAACACCGCCACCCCCGCCGGCGAAAAGCCGGGCGACCGGCTAACGACGATGTTGGCCCGGCCGGGCAGCGGCCGCCCGATCGACTGGAACGTCTTGCGGCCCATGATAATGGGCTTTCCCATGGTCACCGATTTGAAATAGCGAAGGTCGTTCGACAGCCGCCACGGCAAATCGCCGCCGCGTCCGATGACGCCGTTCTCGGCGACGGCGACAATAAGAGCGACGCTCAAATCCTCAGACCGCGACGGCGGCAGGGATATGCGGATGGAAGTGGTATCCGTCGAGGGTAAAATCCCCGTATTCAAACCCGAAGATATCGGTCACGTCGGGGTTTATTGTCATTGTCGGCAACGGATAAGCCTCGCGTTCAAGTTGCCGGTCGGTCTGTTCGATATGGTTGGCATACAGATGCGCGTCACCCAGCGTATGCACGAACTCGCCTGGCTGCAGGCCGGTCACATGGGCCATCATCAAAGTTAGCAGGGCGTAAGATGCGATATTGAACGGCACGCCAAGAAAGACATCCGCGCTGCGCTGATAGAGCTGGCAGGACAGCTTTCCCTCTGCGACATAGAACTGGAAAAGGCAGTGACAGGGTGGCAGCGCCATCGTCGTGATCTCCGGGACGTTCCAGGCACTGACAATCAGCCTGCGCGAATCCGGATTGGTCCGAATCTGACTCACCACCTGGGAAATCTGGTCCACCGCCGACCCGTCTGCCGCCGCCCATGACCGCCACTGCGCGCCGTAAACGGGTCCGAGATCGCCGTTCTCGTCGGCCCAGTCGTCCCAGATCGAAACGCCATTTTCATTGAGATAGGTGATGTTCGTGTCGCCCTTTAGAAACCAGAGAAGTTCATGAATCACGGATTTGGTATGGATTTTCTTCGTGGTGACCAGCGGAAAACCGTCCGTGAGGTCGAACCGCATCTGCTGGCCGAACACGCTGTAGGTGCCGGTGCCGGTGCGATCGTCCTTCCAGACGCCTGTTTCGCGGACCCGCCGCATGAGGTCGAGATATTGCTGCATTGCTCTTTTCGGTGCCGGGAATTCAATCTTACGAATTCTATAGAGGTTCACTTTAATTTAAGGCCGAATCACCCTATATTAACAGTGCTGGCTTGCCAGCTATGGTGATAAACGGCTTGTGGAATAAACGCAGTGGACCCGGGGGCAGTACCCGGCGCCTCCACCAAATTTCCGGTTCGCCGGCCCTCAATTTGGGTCCGGCACACGGTATGGGGGCGAAATAGGATCGACACGCGTGTAAAGACCTGTCTTTTGCCCGGTATGGTACCGCCGTTAGCGGGCCGTTTTTACAAGTGCCAATGATAACGATTTGGCCCTCGCTGCTTAATTAAGCAAGCGCGGTTCGGGGGGGCGCCGGGCAACAGAAGCCCCCTCACTAATCTCTTCTTATTCTCAGCTACGGTTCGGCTTGCGGTTCCTGCCCGCATGACCTAATAGTCCCCGCCATGTCCGAGGATATGATGGATTATCAGGCACTCGTCGAACGCGCGATGAAAGGCGTCGTGCGCGAAGCCTTGTTGAAGGTCGCCAAAGACGGCCTGCCGGGCGAACATCATCTTTACGTTACATTCAGAACCCACGACGACGGTGTCGAAATCACGGATCGGCTAATCTCCCAATACCCCGACGAAATGACGATCGTTCTTCAGCACCAGTTCTGGGGACTCGAAATTTCGGAAGACGCGTTTGAAATCACCCTCAGCTTTTCGGGCAAGAACGAGCGGCTCTTTATTCCGTTTGATGCGATCGTCGGTTTCGCCGACCCGTCGGTCAATTTCGGGCTGCAGTTCAAAGCCGTCGATTCTGAAATCGGGGAAATAGAGCCCGGCGCGATGCAAGACATCGACGCGCTGGACGAACCCGGCGCGCCGGGCGATGACGAACCTGACGATGGGGAACAGAAAACCGGCGAAGTAGTCGCGCTCGATTCCTTCCGCAAAAAGAAAACCTGACCCCATCCGGGAGCCTCCCAATGGCTGACCAGAACTTTCACGAGATGTTTCCGCTCGGCGACGATATGACCGAGTACCGCAAACTGACGTCGGATTACGTATCCACCGCCGATTTCGAGGGCGACGAAGTTCTGGTGGTCGACCCGGCAGGCATCAAACAGCTTTCGGCCCAGGCTTTCGTCGATATCGCTCATTATCTGCGGCCGGGACATCTGCAGCAGCTGCGAAATATTCTCGATGATCCCGAAGCATCGGACAACGACCGGTTTGTCGCGCTCGATTTGATGAAAAACGCGAACATAGCCGCCGGCGGTATCCTGCCGATGTGCCAGGACACCGGCACGGCGATCATCATGGCCAAGAAGGGCCAGAACGTCTGGGTTAAGGGGAACGACGAGGCGGCAATTTCCGACGGCGTTCTCAAGACTTATCAGGAGAGCAATTTGCGGTACTCCAATGTCGCCCCGCTCTCGATGTTCCAGGAGGTAAATACCGGCAACAATCTACCCGCCCAGGTCGACATTTATGCAACCGAGGGCAATGCCTATAAATTTCTGTTCGTCGCCAAAGGCGGAGGATCGGCCAACAAGACGTTTCTGTATCAGCAAACGCCGGCTGTTCTGAACGAAGACAAGATGATCGCGTTTCTCGACGAAAAGATCCGCACGCTTGGCACATCTGCCTGTCCGCCTTATCACCTCGCAATCGTCATCGGCGGCACGTCGGCGGAGCTCAATTTAAAAACGGTAAAGCTTGCCAGCACGCGTTATCTCGACGGATTGCCGACCTACGGCAATGAGCATGGCCAGGCATTCCGCGACCTAGAAATGGAAGAGAAAGTTCTCGAACTCACCCGCAATATGGGGATCGGCGCGCAGTTCGGCGGCAAGTATTTTTGCCATGACGTGCGGGTTATCCGCCTGCCGCGCCACGGCGCCAGCGTGCCGATCGGGCTCGGCGTATCCTGTTCGGCGGATCGCCAGGCTTTGGGCAAGATCACGAAGGACGGCATCTTCCTCGAGCAGCTCGAAATGAACCCGGCCAAATATATGCCGGAGATCGAACCAACCGACCTTGCCGAAGAGGTTATCCAGATCGACCTGAATCAGCCGATGGACGAAATCCGGAAACTGCTGAGCGGCTGCAAGGTGAAAACACGGCTGTCGCTGTCCGGACCGATGATCGTCGCGCGCGATTCCGCGCATGCGAAAATCAAGGAACGTCTCGATTCCGGGGAGCCCATGCCGGACAATTTCCGCAACCACGCAATCTATTACGCCGGGCCGGCCAAGACCCCGGAAGGATACGCTTCGGGATCGTTCGGCCCGACGACGGCGGGGCGGATGGATTCCTATGTCGAGGAATTCCAGGCGCAGGGCGGCAGTTACGTCATGCTCGCCAAGGGCAATCGCTCGAAGCAGGTCACCGATGCCTGCAAGGCGCATGGAGGGTTTTATCTCGGTTCGATCGGCGGTCCTGCGGCGCGTCTCGCTCAGGATTGCATAAAAAAAGTCGAATGCGTCGAATATCCCGAACTGGGAATGGAAGCGATATGGCGGATCGAAGTTGAAGATTTCCCCGCGTTCATCGTCGTCGATGACAAGGGCAACGACTTCTTCGCCAATCTCTGATCTCTAGCCTCATGGCGGTCCTGCCGGATATCCTCGAACTAGGTCTGACAACGGTCTTCTGCGGTTCCGCCGCGAGTTCCGCGTCCGCTCGCGTCGGGGCCTATTACGCGGGGCCCGGTAACCGCTTCTGGCCGGCGCTTTTCGAAGCGGGTTTTACACCCGATCCAGTTACGCCTCTCGAATTTCGGAAAGTGCTGAATTTCGGAATCGGCCTGACGGATCTCGCCAAGCATGAATCCGGCATGGATATCGCCTTGTCGTCCAGCGCATACAATTCCGGTGAATTATTGCGAAAAATCGAAACCTGCAAACCGAGACACCTGGCGTTTACGGGTAAACGGCCCGCCGGAATATTTCTGCTCGAAGCGCTGGACCATCGCATTGACGATTATGGCCTGCAGGAAGCCCGTATCGGCACAACCCGAATATTCGTTCTCCCCTCGCCATCCGGCGCTGCCCGCCGTTGGTGGTCGATCGAGCCATGGCGTAAGCTGGCGGAATTGCACCGCGACACGAAACAGGGACAGGAGACCGGCAAATGAAGTTTTGCGTATTCGGCGCGGGCGCGATCGGTGGTCTTGTCGGCGGCCTTGTCGCCCGCACAAGTGCCGAAGTCTCGCTGGTCGCGCGCGGCGACCACCTTGCCGCGCTGCGGGCGAACGGATTGCGCATTGTCATGGCCGAGGAGGAATTCACGGTCTCTCCGCCGGCAACGGACAATCCCGCCGAACTCGGCGTGCAGGACATCGTGTTTTTATCTGCCAAGGCCCACGCCCTGACAGCCGCCGCCGCGGCAATGCAGCCGCTGATAGGCCCGGACACGGTCGTGGTGTCGGCACAGAACGGCATTCCGTTCTGGTATTTCCACGCCCACGGCGGCGCGCTGGAAGGTCACACGTTGCAGACCGTCGATCCGGGCGGGAGAATCGCCGACAGCATTGGCTGCAACCGTGTCGTCGGATGTGTCATCACATCCAGTAACGTCGTCACCGCCCCCGGGGTTATTCAAAATATCGGTGGTCGTGTTTTCGCGCTTGGCGAACCGGACGGCACGACTTCCGATCGGATCCGGTCACTCGCAGCACTGCTGACCGAATCCGGTCTTGACGCTCCCGTCCACAGCGACATACGGGGAGAAGTCTGGGTTAAAATGTGGGGCAATGTGTCATTCAGTCCGATTGCCGCCCTCACCCTGTCGCGCCTCGGTCCACTGGTGGAAAGGGAGGATCTGCAGCGGCTTGGTGTCTCGATCATGGAAGAAGTCCAAACCGTCGGCGAAGCGCTCGGCGTGACCTTCGGCGCTACGATCGGATCCCGGCTGGAAGGCACGCGGCGCGTTTCCGGCCACAAGACCTCGATCCTCCAGGACCTCGAAGCGGGACGGCCGATGGAGGTTGACGGCATTACCGGCGCGGTTGTCGAGCTCGGCCGGCTGCTCGGTGTCGAAACACCGATGATCGACCTTATCTACGGCCTGTTGCGCCAGCGCGCGCGCGAAGCCGGGCTTTATCCCGAGATCGGGCTCGACCCGCTGAATGCTCAGGCGACCTGAAACACGCCTTCAACTTCGATCGCGACGCCGAACGGCATTGAGGCCGCGCCAATCGCCGTGCGGGAATGCCGTCCCGGATCACCGAACAGATCGATAAACAACTCCGACGCGCCGTTGAGCACAGCCGAGACTTCTTTAAAGTCGGGATCGACGTTGATATAGCCTTTCAGCCGTACAACCTCCTTCACCCTGTCCAGATCGCCAAGCGCCTCCTTGATGCAGGCGAGAACCATCAACGCGCTGGTCCGTGCCGCCAATTGGCCTTCCTCCAATGAGAACTCCCGGCCGACCTTGCCGATGAAGGAAATTTCGTTATCGATACGCGGCACCTGGCCGGAAACGAACAGCAGATCGCCCGCCATTTTCCAATTCAGGATTTTGGCGACTTTTGGGCTGGCGGCCACCGGCAGCGTTATTCCCATCTCCGCGAGCTTGCTCTCTATCTTTCCGACCATATATCCCTCCTGCGCAACCTGTTTTGGTTCTTAGCATCAGCATCATATAGGATGGCGGGATGGCGAGCGACAAATCCATCTGCGACGATATTACCGCCCGGCTGACACCGATGGGACCGGTCACGGGGAGGCGTATGTTCGGCGGCTTCGGAATCATTATGGAGGGACTGATGTTTGGTCTTGTCGCCGAC
>Ga0209403_10001623_pt1 | contig 28808 bp, 30 predicted proteins | sample ArcticOcean_MG_C_8_FD_187440 | JGI IMG/M metagenome (GOLD analysis project Ga0209403, IMG submission 187440) | Marine microbial communities from western Arctic Ocean - ArcticOcean_MG_CB11_86 (SPAdes) (version 2) | ecosystem: Environmental > Aquatic > Marine > Oceanic | place: Arctic Ocean...
ATCTCGCGGGCGCCGACCCTCCGGCGCACCAATCCGCTGAAGAGTCGCCAGCAGCGTGACCTGTGGGGACAGTTGGCGGACGAGGCCACGGCCCGACCCGAACACGTGGGCTTCGTGCTCCTCGGCGACGAGGGCCTAGGCGAACTCGCCGAACGCCTGGGCGCGCGGCCGACGACGCTGGCCGATCGCCTCGCCGGGTGGGGCCGGACACGTCCCCGGATGCTGCAGGCGTTCCACGGGCGAAAGGTCGGGGGCGCGGCGCCGCTGCTCGCCGTCCAGGTCCCGGCGGCCACCGACCTGGTGCTCTGGGCTGCCGTGACACGCTCCACCCTGGATGTCGTCGACGGACGCGTCCCCCACCCACTCCTGGTGGCCGACGCCGTCGAACGCCTTGCGATGCTGGGGACCACCGGTCCCGTGTACGAAACCTGGCCGCTCCTGGACGACGCGGTCGAGGACCTGGGAGCCGCCATTGCCCGCAAGGGCGGTGAGCCGCCTCGCCGTCGCCTGGAAACAGGTCGGAAACGCTGATTCCGCGGGGTCCGGAGATGTGGACCGCCGTAGCCCACAGGAGCAGTGAACCTGGTTCTTCGGTCACACCTCCGCCCCTCTGACCCTCCCAGGCCCTAGCGTTTTGAGGTGGCAACTTCTCAGAACTCCGGGGGCACGCGCCCCGGCCTCCGCAACGTCGCCGTGATCGCACATGTCGACCACGGCAAGACGACCCTCGTCGACGCCCTCCTCCGCCAGTCCGGCGTGTTCCGGGCCAACGAGGACGTGGCCGAACGCGTCATGGACTCCATGGACCTGGAGCGTGAGAAGGGGATCACCATCCTCGCCAAGAATGCGGCGATCCGTCGGGGCGACGTGAAGATCAACATTGTCGACACGCCAGGTCACGCCGACTTCGGCGGCGAGGTGGAGCGCGCCCTGACCATGGTCGACGGGGTGATCCTGCTCGTCGACTCCGCCGAGGGACCACGCCCACAGACCCGGTTCGTGCTACGCAAGGCGCTCGAGGCCCGGCTCGCCATCGTGCTCGTCGTGAACAAGGTCGACCGGCCCGATGCCCGCCTCGCCGAGGTCCTCGACGAGACCTACGAACTGTTCCTGGACCTGGATGCAACCGAGGACCAGATCGACTTCCCGATCGTCTACACCGATGCCCGCGCCGGCACGGCAACGCTGGACCCGGCCGTGCCCGGCATCAACATGGATCCCTTCTTCGACGTGGTCATCGACCACGTGCCGCCGCCCTCCTACAACGAGGGCGCCCCGCTGCGGGTACACGTGACCAACCTGGACGCCTCGCCCTACCTGGGCCGGATCGCCGTATGCCGGATCGACAGCGGCACCCTGAAGCGCGGGGCATCGGTGGCCTGGTGCAGGACCGATGGTTCGATCCAGTCGGCCCGCATCGCCACCCTCACGCTCACCGAGTCCCTCGGCCAGGTCGACGTGGAGGAGGCCGGCCCCGGCGAGATCGCCTACGTGTCAGGAATCGACGGCGTCACCATCGGCGAGACGCTCGCCGACCCGGCCGATCCCCGGCCCCTACCGGTCATCACGGTCGACGAGCCGACGCTCTCAATGGCGATCGGGGTGAACACCTCACCGGTTGCCGGCAACGACGGCACCAAGCTGACGGCCCGCCAGATCAAGGCACGGCTCGATGTGGAGCTGGTCGGAAACGTCTCGATCCGCGTACTTCCCACGGAGCGCCCCGACACCTGGGAGGTCCAGGGCAGGGGCGAGCTGCAGTTGGCGATCCTCGTCGAGACCATGCGGCGCGAGGGATTCGAGATGACCGTCGGCAAGCCGGCCGTGCTGCTCCGGGAGATCAACGACACCCTCCACGAGCCGACCGAACGCCTCTCGATCGACATCCCCGAGGAGCACGTGGGGGCTGTCACCCAGATGCTGGGCGAGCGCAAGGCCCGTCTGGACGACATGACCAACCACGGAACCGGCTGGGCCCGCCTGGACTACGTGGTGGCTGCCCGGGCGCTCATCGGATTCCGGACCGAGTTCCTGACCGAGACCCGTGGCACCGGCATGCTCCACCACGTGTTCGAGGGCTGGGAGCCGTGGATGGGAGAACTGCGTATTCGCAAGGGCGGCAGCATCGTGGCCGACCGTCAGGGCGTCGCCACGCCGTACGCCATCACCGGGCTCCAGGAGCGGACAACGCTCTTCGTCGGTCCGACCGAGGCGGTCTACGGCGGGATGATCGTCGGCCAGAACCCCCGGGCCGAGGACATGGACGTGAACATCTGCCGTGAGAAGAAGCTCACAAACGTGAGGGCTTCATCGTCCGACGACACCATCCGCCTCACCCCACCGCGCCGGCTCTCCCTCGAGCAGGCCCTCGAGTACATCGCCGACGACGAATGCGTGGAGGTGACGCCAGCCGTCGTGCGCCTCCGCAAGGTGGAGCTGGACGCCGGGGTGCGGGCCCGCACCGTCAAGAAGCTCAAGAACGCCAGGGTCTGAGCTCCTGATGGCCGTGAACGTGCTGGGTACCCCGCTCCAGGAGTGCGGTACTGATCCCCTGACCGGCTTCTACCGGGACGGGTGCTGCAACACCGGCGCCGACGACATGGGCATCCACACGGTGTGCGCCCTAATGACCGAGGAGTTCCTGGAGTTCTCCGCCCGGGCCGGAAACGACCTGTCCACCCCCCGTCCCGGCTTCGCCGGGTTGAAGCCCGGGGACCGCTGGTGCCTCTGCGCCCCCAGGTGGCAGGAGGCCCACGAGGCGGGAATGGCGCCGCAGGTCCTGCTGGCCGCCACCCACATCCTGAGCCTGGAGTGGGTGGACGCCGCGGCCCTCAGGGCAGCCGGGGTGGACCGCCCCGACTGAATCCGGCCGTCGCCGGGTCCCTGACAGCGGAATCCGTCATCGGGCCAGCTCGTCAGCCAGCCTGGGTATCAGGAGATCGAAGGCTGCGCGCCAGTCGCCGACCATTCCGACGTCGCAGGCCGACCACAGCTCGCAGTCCGGGTCGGGGTTGATTCCCACGACCGTTCCCGCGGAGCGGATGCCCACCGTGTGGTTGAACTTCCCGGAGATTCCGATGGCCAGGTAGAGCCGTGGCGCGATGGAGTGGCCGGTTATCCCCACCTGCCGGGCACGGGGCATCCAGCCGGCGTCGGTGACCCGCCGGGTGGCGCACAACTCCGCGCCGATCAGGGCCGCATGGGCTTCGATCTCGGGCAGGTCGGCCGGGTCCACGCCCGCCCCGACACCGATCACGACGTCGGCATTGGCCAGTTGGTCGCGATCGTCGTCGCGGTGACGCTCGATTATCCGCGTCCGCGATCCGGGGGCCGCCTCCAGGTGCTCGACGGCGAAGGGCCCGTTCGGTCGGGGCCGGAGTCCGGGGAGGATCCCCGGGCGGACCGTCGCCATCTGGACGGCCGACGTACATGTGATCTCGGCCACCATCCGACCGCCGAACGCCGGCTTGAAGGCCACCAGCCGTCCATCCCGGGCCTCCAGCGCAATTGCGTCACCGGTCAGGCCGGCCCCCAGGTGGGTGGCGAGGCGTGCCGCCACCTCGCGCCCCCACGCCGTCCCCGGGGCCAGCACGGCCCACGGTGGATTCCGGCTCAGGCGGCCCTCGAGCATCCGGGCCACGTCCTCGGCGCCGGTGGTGCCGGCGTGCCTCAGGACCCTGTCGACGCCCTGCCCACTGAGCGCCTCCCAGTCATCCACAACGTCGATGGACATGACGCACCGCCCTCCGATGGTGGCCGCCAGATCGGCTCCCGCTCCGAGGAGTTCGGAGTTCACCCTGTGGCGCCCGGGTTCGCCCAGTACCACCACGTCGCCCCCCTCGCCGTCGCCGACCGGCCGGGCCACCTCATCGGCAGGGCCCTCCACCTGCATGTCGAAGGCGCCCCGGGCCCGGAGCACCTCGACAACCCTGTCCACCTGCTCGGGCCCCGCTCCGCCGAGGCGCTCGCCTGCCCGGTCCACATCCAGCACCCTTATCTGGCCGACCGTCGTCGGGCTGCCGCCCGCTCCCCACGGGCCGGGACCCAGGTCGGCAGCGTCCAGCAGCTCGATGAGGTCCGGGTCAACGGTAGCCCAGGCCTGCGGGTCCTTGACCTTGCACGGGTCGCAGAGCCGCTCGGCGCATGACACGACGGCCGGGAGGTCCACCTCGACCCGCACCCACTCGTCGTCGTGCTCGAGCAGGGCGTGGACCGTGTTGCCGTCCACCTCCAGCTGGCGTGCCCCGGTCAGCAGGGGTAGCTGCAGCAGTTCAGCCAACTGGGCGGGTACCTGGCCGGTGTCGGCGTCGACCGAGTTGCGGCCGCAGAGCACCAGGTCCCAGGGGCCGCCGCGTTCCAACGCCACGGCGAGGGCCCGTGCCGTGGCCAGGGTGTCGCTCCCGGCGAAGGCCGGATCGGACACGTGGATGCCGCCCGTGCAGCCACACAGGATCGCCTCGCGCAGCACGGTGTCGGCCGACGGGGGGCCGAGCGTGATGGCCGTACACGACCCGCCCGACGCCTCAGCCAGGTCGCAGCCTGCCCGGACGCCCCGACGGCAGTAGTCGTTCATGTGGAGTTCCAGGCCGTCGCGGACCAGGCGGCCGTCGGCACCCAGTCGCATCTCGACGAACTTCGGTATCTGCTTCACCAGTGCCGCGATCCGCAGCGGTCGGTCACCTGCCGTGTGGGCCATCGGGCCAACGTACCGGCGCGTGGGGTTGCGTCGGGACGACGGGTGGCCATACGGGACGGCCGGTAGCGTCGAGGTCGTGGCCAGCTTCGAGAGCGAGAACTTCCTTGTGGCAGCCGACGACCCTGCCGACCTGGTCGAGGCGCTCCTCGAGGTGGCAGGTCGGCCCGGCTCGTGGTTGAACATCGAGCCGGACGTCCAGGACTCGCTGCGCGCCGATGTGTCCGGGCTGTTCTCCTGGTTCTCCGCACGGGGGTCCGAGGTCCCGGTCGGCACGCTGGTGGCGGCGTCGCCCCGGAATCCGGCCTCCATCGGCATCGACCATGGTTCAGGTCGGGGAGCAGGCGACCGCCTCGCCGCTGCAGGCCTTGGAGCTCCGACCGGTTGGGTCCTGCGCCAGGACCATCCGAAGCGGGGCCTCGTGTGGGAGTCGCCGTCGGGACCCGGGAACTCCATGGATGCGGCGGCCGTGGCCAGCCTCTTCATGGAGGCGACCGAATTGTTCTGCCAGCTCCAGGCTCCCGGGCGTTGGAGGGTCGGGATCCACACGCCGAAGGGCTGAGGCCCTACGGCAGCGTCAGGCCTCCCGGACCGCCTCCATGATCAGGGCGATGACGGCGTCGGCGTCCACGCCGTAGGCGACCTGGCAGTTGGCCTCGGCCGAGGCCCCGGGTCCCCGTTCGTCCACCAGGGTCATGCCCCGCGTGTGGGTGCCGGCCAACTCCACCTGGACGGAGCGGGCCTCCAGCGTGAACAGCTCCGGGTGGGTCACGGCCAGCACGGCGCAGGGGTCGTGCACCGGACCGTCGGCTGCATCCTCCTCGGCCAGGTGGAACACCGTGTAGAACTCCAGCAGTCCGGCCATGGCATCGCCGACCGGCGAACCGATGGTTCGGCACTCTGCGGCGTGGATCGCTCCCATCCGGACCTGGTGGGTGAGGTTCAGGCCCAGCATCCTCACCTTTGCACCGCTCCGGAAGACCTGGTCGGCCGCCTCCGGGTCGGCGAAGACGTTGAACTCGGCTGCCGCCGAGACGTTTCCGACCCCCAGGGCGCTGCCGCCCATGAGGGTGATGGACGCCACCCGGTGGGCCAGGCCCGGATCGGCCCGTAGTGCCAGCGCCACGTTGGTGAGCGGACCGATCGGCACGAGGTGCAGGCCCTCCTCCGAGCGGGTGGTCTCGACCAGGTACGCGACCGCATCCTCGGAGTCCGGCCCGCGATCGGGTTCGGGGAGGACCACGTCCCCCAGCCCGGTCTCGCCGTGGACGTGCCTGGCGAACGCCTGCTCTCCGACGAGCGGTCCGTCGGCTCCGGCATGGACCTCCACGTCGAGGCCCAGCATCGACCTCAGCCGACAGGCGTTGGCGGTGGTGTGCTCCAGCGGGACGTTGCCGGCCACGGTGGTGATGCCGACGAGGTCGGCCCACCGGGCGGCGGCGATGATCGCCATCGCGTCATCCACCCCGGGATCGCAGTCGATGATCATTCGGGGTCTTGCAGGCGTGGGTTCCGACATGCTCAGAGTGTGCCCGCCCGCCCGGACATTGAAGCCTCGATGTCGGCGGTCGTCGGCATGGCGGGTTGGGCGCCCGGTCGGGTGGCGGTCACCGCCCCGGCGTGGACGGCCCTCTCCACGGCGGTCCCGAGTTCCACGCCCCTGGCCAGGGCCTCCGCCAGCGCTCCGCAGAACGAGTCACCGGCGCCGGTCGTATCCACCGGGTGGATGGTGGGGGCGGGGACCACCAGGTGGTCATCGGGGGTGACCAGCAGGGCTCCTGCGGCCCCCATGGTCACCACCACCGTTGCCACCGGCAACGAGCGGGCCAGTTCCACCACCTCGTCCACGTCGCCGGGCGGTTCGGTCCCAACCAGCTGGGCCAGTTCGATGGCGTTGGGAACCAGGACGTCGACCAGCTGGAGCAGGTCGTCTGGAAGGGGAGCGGCCGGCGCCGGGTTGAGGACCACCGTTCCAGAGGCCACCCGGGCCGCAGCGGTTACGGCCTCCATCGGCACCTCGAGTTGCAGGAGGAGCACCGTGGCATCCCGGATCACGGCCTCCGCGTCGGCGACGTCCTCCGGTCCTACGCGTCCGTTGGCTCCCGGGCTGACCACGATTGCGTTGTCGCCGGCCTCGTCCACGCCGATCAGGGCGATTCCGCTCGGCGCGCCGGCGTCATCGCGTAGGAACGTGGTGTCCACGCCCGCTGCCTCCAGCGACTCCCGGAGGGTCGCACCGGCGTCGTCGGAACCGAGGCGTCCCACGAAGGACACGTTGGCGCCGAGCCGGGCGGCGGCGACCGCCTGGTTGGCACCCTTTCCACCCGGTACCAGGGCGTGGTCTCCACCCATGACCGTCTCGCCGGTCACCGGATGGTGGGGGACGGGAACGACTATGTCGAGGTTGGCCGACCCGAGGACGGCGACTGTTCCAGGATGCTCCACAGGTGCAGCATGGCACCCGCCACCTGTCGGATCCGGCCCGGGCCGGGTGCGTCAGCCCACAGCCAGGTGTTCCGTGACCAGGGTGGACGAGGTGGTCCGGCGGTCCAGGAACCCGGCCACGTCTGCAGCCACTGCATCCCGGGAGCCGGGTGCCAGGTAGAAGTCGTCCCGCCAGGCCTCCTCGGATGGGAACCAGAGTTCCGAGACTGCGTCCGGAGCCGGGCCGTCGGGCCCTACCGCGGTCACGACGTTCTGGCGGTAGCGCTGCATGCCGTGGTGCCGGCGGGCGACCGAACCGTGGGCCAGGTACCGGTCGACGAAGGTGGTGTCGTCCAGCCCGTCGAGGCGTCGGACGAAGGAGACCATCTTCACCCCCTGTGCTGGACCATCGACGGCGGGCCCGCCCCACACGAGGCGCCGGTCGGCCGTCCAGGAGGCGAGCACGTCGAACGGTTCGAGCAGCGTGTCCGGGATCGTCGCACCGTCTGCCAGCCATGCCAGGGCGGTCCACCGCGGCGGCGCCGTGTCCATGGAACGGTGGCCCAGCAACGCCAGCCGATAGCGGTCGACGACGTCCACGGAGAGGACCCCCCGTAGGGCCAGCAACCCGGGTATCGGGTCGTCAGGCGAGGACCCGACACGTCGATCCAGGAGGACGCCGTGGACCCGTATCACCGGACCGGCTTCGCCATCGACGAGGTGGTCGGACGAGGCCGGGTCCGCACGGTGTCTCCGTGGGCCTCAGTCGGCCGGGCCGGCATCCAGTTCCTGGAGGCGCTTGACCGCACCGACCAGCACCTTGCGGGCCAGTGACGGGTTCTCGTCGAGCATCGACGAGAACTCACGCCGGTTCAGGGTCTCGATGAGCATGTCGGTCTCGGCTGTCACGGTCGCGGACCGGGGAGCGCCGGCGATGAGGCTCATCTCGCCGAAGAACTCGCCGGGGCCGAGGGTCGCCACCAGATGGCCGTCGCGGCGGACCGACGCCCGGCCCTCCACGATGATCATGAACTCGCGACCACTCTGGCCCTCGGTGGTCAGGGTCCTTCCGGCCTTCACCGGCACGCAGGTCATGAGACGGGCCAGCGAACGGTGCTGGGTCCTGGTCAACCCGGAGAAGATGCCGATCCCCTCGATTGTCGCCTGGCAGGTGTCGGTGCCGCCCCTGCTCTTCCTGGATGCCATGTCGGTTCCTTTTCGGGAGGTCCCGGTGGGTCCGGGCCGTCCCTCCAAGGATGGCGGACGATATGTCGATTTCTCCGGGTGGTGACCGGATTCACGTGTGTCGTCGGGCGCACTGTGCGGCGGCCTGACCGATGCCTTCCGACCGTAGTTCCCAGCAGCGGTTACTTGATTGCAACCGGTGCGACCGGGCTGCCCACGCCACCCACGAAGGGTTCGGGCGTGGCCGCCAGGAAGAACTCGTAGACGCCGTCTTCTGCACAGTCCTCCGAAAGGGCCTCCAGGTCCCAGTTCTGGCCCTGGGTGAGGCCCATGTCCACGAGGTGCAGCATGTGGACGGCGAGGGTGTCGGCCTCCGACGGGTAGACCTCGAACGCCAGGGTGTCGTTGGCGACGGCTGCCACGTCGTGGGCGTGCAGCCAGGGCACGGTCGAGAGCGACAGGCCGGCGTTGGAGCCGTCCTGGCCGGGGCCCAGGCAGTAGGCCATGCCTCCACCCGTGTGGTAAAGCGACATCCGTCCGGTCCGGACCAGCACGATGTCTCCTGCCCGTACCTCCACGCCACCCATCTCGGCCGCAGCGTCCAGGTCGTCGGCGGTGATGGCGTAGGGGCACTCCAGCAGGTCGACTCCCCGGGTCCGGGCCACGTCCAGCAGCACCCCGCGCGTACACACGCTCCGGAGGTGCTGGATTCCACAGCTGGTGGCGCCTTCGGCCGCGGTGATGCTGGAGGCGTCGTAGCCGTTGTAGACCATCCCCGAGTAGGAGACGTGGCAGAGGCCGTCCCAGTGGGTGCCGGCCTGGAGGCCCAACGAGACGTGGTCGTCGCTGGTGTGGAAGGAGTCGGGGCCGCCGTCCGGATCCATGCCCTCGTTGATGGCGTGCAGGGTCATCGTCGGGTTGTCCCGGCCCGGAACGAACCCGACCTGGATGCCGTCGTGTTCCAGCCCGACGGCCAACGGGATTGTCCGGCCGTGGCGAATGCAGTCACGGGCGGCCAGGACCACCTCGGGCGTGATGAGGTTCAGGGTGCCGAGCTGGTCGTCGGGGCCCCATCGACCCCAGTTGCGGACCTGTGAGGAGATCTCCCGGAAGCGGTCGGACAGTGGCATGGTGGAATTCCTGGCGGTAGGGGATCAGTAGCCGGCAGCCGGGTCGACGACGTCGATCAGCGCCTCGTCGGCCAGCCACCGGTCCAGGTTGTCGGCGAAGGCGGCATGGAGGCGATCCAGGGCACCGGCGTCGGACCACGAGACGTGGGCGCTCAGCCTGACACCCGGGTGCGAGTAGAGCCAGTGGCCGGCGGGCAGCGGCTCCGGTTCGCACACGTCCAGCGACGCCATGCCCAGGTGTCCACCGTCCAGCGCCCGTCGGAGGGCGTCCTGGTCGACCAGGCGGCCCCGGGCGATGTTCACGAGGTGGGCGCCGGGCTTCATGGCGGCGAACAGGTCGTCGTCGAACATGTGCTCGGTCGCCGGGGTGAGGGGTACGCCGAGGACCACGTGGTCGGCGTCGGCCACCGCTTCCCGGACATCGGTGGTCACCTCCACGCCCGACACCGGGCTGGGTGTCCCTGAACGGGTCACAGCGACCATCCGACAGCCGAACGGGGTGAGGCGCTCGGCCACCGCCCGGTTGATCGAACCGAGGCCCACCAGGCCGACCGTGGCACCCTCAAGGGATCCCAGGTCTGCCAGCACCCAGCGCCGGGGAGGTTCCGACAGCCAGTGGTCGGGGAGCTGCTTCACGGCGGTGAGCAGCATGGCGACCACCCACTCGGCGATCGGGACGGCGTTCACCCCGCGGGCACACGTCAGGGTGCGGTCACCGAGGTGCTCGAACGGGAAGTGGTCGACCCCCTGTCCCAGCACATGGACCCATCGGACCCCCCGTTGCAGCACCTCCCCGAGGTTCCCGGTACGGGCGGCCTGCGTGATGCAGACCTCGCCGACCACGTCGTCGGACACCGGCCCGTCGGTGCGGACCGGGATGAACTCGACGGTGGGGAACCGTTCGCGGATCGCCGGGGTGGGGAAGTGCTCGCCCCAGAGGTGGACCAGGACCCGGGGTGCGTCGCCTGGTGAATCCATCAGCGGGTCCGTTCGCGTATGAGGATCTCCTGGGCGACGGTGGCGACGTGAGCACCTGACGGGGCGAACACCTCGCCCACGCTGAGGCCCCTGGCGTTGGCCAGACCGTGCGACCGGTGGTCGTGGAGGAGCCACTCGTCGACTGGCAGCGGCCTGTGGAACCAGATGGCGTGGTCCAGGCTGGCCCCGATGAAGACATCGCCGTAGCCGATGTCTTCATCGTGGACCTCACCGATCCTGGGATGGGTGCTACCCACCGAGTCCGTGGGGATGTCGTCCGAGGTGAAGGCCAGGGCGCAGGCCTGCATCATCGGATCGTCGCCAAGGTCGTCCCGGACGCGCAGCCAGATGGCGGATCGCCCGGTCGAGCGGTGGGCGATCCGTCGTCCCAGCAGGTCCCAGTCCTCCACCACGCCCGACCCGGGTTCGCCGACGTCGGCCGGCAGGGTCGATTCCTGGACGTCGGCCTGCTCCTCGTGCACCTGGAACGAACATGACAGGTTCAGGATGGCGCCATCGGACTGGCGCGCCACGACGCGTCGGGTGACGAAGGAGCGACCGTTGCGGATCCTGTCCACCTCGTAGCGGATGGGCTCGTCGCTGGTGCCGCCCCGGATGAAGTAGGCGTGCAACGAGTGGACGAGGTGGTCGGAGTCGACGGTCGACTGGGCGGCCCGGAGGGCCTGGGCGACCACCTGGCCTCCGTAGACGCGGCCCCAGGGGTACTCGGGGCTGATGCCCACGAACACGTCGGGGCCGTGGGCCTCCAGTGCCAGCAGCGTGACGAAGTCCGGGACGTCCCAGGCCATCGTCAGCTTCCGTCCGCGATCCGCCCGCGGTCCAGGGCCATGGCTGCGTGCAGGGCGATCCCGTGGACCAGGCCGTCCTCGTCCAGGACCATGCGGTTGGAGTGCAGCGACGGTGCCGACCGAGGATCGGATTCGGTCGCCGGGCAGACGCCCAGGAACGCCATCACCCCGGGTACCTGCTGGAGCACGAAGGAGAAGTCCTCGCCGCCCATTGCCGGAGCCGGAAGCACACGGTGGCTCTTCTCGCCGAGCGTGGTGCGGCAGACCTCGGCGAACCTGGCGGCCTCGCCGTGGTCGTTCAGGGTGACCGGGTAGCCGTCGACCAGTTCGATCTCGGCTGTGCAGCCGTGGGCCTCCGCCACGCCCCGGATCGTCCGGGCCACGGCCTCGCGGATGCGGGCCCGGGTGCGTTCCGAGATGCAACGGATGGTTCCCTCGAAGAAGGCGGTCTCCGGAATGACGTTGGTCGTCGTGCCGGCCACGACATGGGCAATGGTGAGCACCGCCGGGTCGAATACGTCCACCTCCCGGGTGACCGTCGTCTGGAGGGCCGTGATGATCGCAGCGGTGGCCGGGATCGGGTCGGTGGCCTGATGGGGCGCCGAGGCGTGCCCGCCGCGGCCCCGGACGGTGACGGTGATGGAGGTGTCGCCGGCCAGTAGTGGGCCGGGTCGGCAGGATGCCGTGCCGACCCGCTGGTTGGGGGTGATGTGGAGGGCGAAGGCCCGGTCCACGCCATCCAGGACGCCCTCGTCGATCATCAGGCGGGCACCGGCGAAGCCCTCCTCGCCCGGCTGGAACATGAAGCGGACGCGACCGGGGAGCTCGTGGCGTCTGGCGGCCAGCACCTTGGCGGCGCCGACCAGCATGGCTGTGTGGGCGTCGTGCCCACAGGCGTGTGCCCGGCCGTCGATGGTGGAGCGGAAGTCGAGGCCGGTGTCCTCGGTCATGGGTAGGGCATCGGTGTCGGCCCTCAGCAGGACAGTGGGACCATCGGTCGCTCCGACCAGGTCGGCGACCACCGACGTGAGGCCGGTACCGGTGCGTACCTCCAGGGGCAGCCCGTCCAGGGCTTCCAGCACGAGTGCCTGCGTCCGGGGGTTGTCGAGGCCCAGCTCCGGTTCCGCGTGAACGTGGCGTCGCAGTGCGACGACGTCGTCCAGGACGGTGCCGGCCGATTCCAGGAGATCGTTCATGGTCCCATCATTGCCGAGGATCGCCGGGTTCATAGGACCGGGAAGCGACCGGGCAGACTGCACCGGTGGACCTCACCATCGACCAGATCGGCGCTGCGCTGGACGACCTGCTGGATCGTCGTGATCCCAACGGATCCTCCACCGTGCTGGGCGCCGGAAGCGATGACCTCGAGGCCGGGAGACGCTTCCTGGGGTCACTGGTCGACGGGGGGTGGATGGTGCCGACCTGGCCATCGCGCCACGGTGGCCGCGACGCCGACGCAGCCGAAGCGGCCCTGATCGAGACCGCCATGGGCGACTATGCCATAGCCGACCTGTACCCGTACGGGGTGGGCCTGAACCTCGTTGGCCCGGTGCTCCTGGACCGGGGCACCCCCGCCCAGCAGGGTCGGTGGCTGCGACCGATCGCCGACGGCTCGGAGATCTGGTGCCAGATGTTCTCCGAGCCGGATGCCGGATCGGACCTGGCCAACGCAGGCATGCGGGCCGAGCGCGACGGTGACGGGTGGATCCTGAACGGCTCCAAGGTGTGGACCTCGCGTGGCGCCTACGCCAGGTGGGGCATGTGCCTGGCCCGGACCGATGCCTCGCTGGCCAAGCACCGTGGCCTGACCATGTTCGCCGTGGAGATGTCGGCGCCGGGCGTCGAGGTACGCCCGCTGGTGCAGATCAACGGTGACCGCCACTTCACCGAGGTGTTCGTATCCGACGTCCGGGTTCCCGACGCCGACCGCATCGGTGACCTGGGGGCCGGTTGGGGGCTGACGGTCGAGACGCTGGCCCACGAGCGGGCCACCATCGGGGGTCGGGCGTTCGGAGGTGGCGACGCTGAGGAGGTCGGGCTGCCCTCCTGGTTGGAGGAGTGGCGCGACGCCGGCCGGCTGGATGGTCCGGTGGAACGCCAGGCGGCGATGCGGTCGTTCATCATGCACCGCGTGAACCAGATGGCCAAGGCGAGGGCCGCCGCCCTCTCCGATGGCTCGCCACCGGGTCCGGAGGGGTCCATGGCCAAGCTCCGCAGCGTGTCGGCGTTCAAGACCCGTGCCTACCTGGGCAAGAACCTCGGCGGTGCCGCCGGGATGCTCTCGGATTCACCGGGACACCTCGAGTTCCTGACCGCCCCGTCCATGTCGATCCGTGGCGGAACCGACGAGGTGCAGCGCAACATCGTCGGCGAGCGCGTTCTGGGGCTGCCCGGTGAACCCCGGGTGGACAAGGGCGTGGCCTATTCCGAGCTGAAGAAGAGCCGCTGATGCGTGCAGCGGTGATCACCGGTTACGGCGGGCCGGAGGTGTTGAGGGTGATGGACGTGCCGGAGCCGGTCCCCGGTCCGGGCGAGGTGCTGGTCGACGTGGTGGCCAGTGCCCTGAACCGTGCCGACCTGCTGCAGCGCATGGGCCTGTACCCGGGGCCACAGATGGAGCACGAGGTGCCCGGGCTGGAGTTCGCCGGGAGGGTGTCCGCCGTCGGCGAGGGCGTCTCGCGGTGGTCCGGGGGCGACGCTGTGATGGGCATCACGGGCGGCGCTGCCCACGCGGAACGCCTCGTGGTGCATGCCGACCAGGCGGTGCGCGTGCCGGTCGGAACCCCCCTCGAGGTGGCAGGTGCGCTACCGGAGGTGTTCATCACGGCATGGGATGCCCTCGTGCTCCAGGGAGGGCTGGAGGAGGGCGGTACGGCGCTGGTGCATGCCGGGGCGTCCGGTGTGGGCACGGCGGCCATACAGCTCTGCCGCATGCTCGGGGTCACCGTCGTGGTCACCGCCTCGGCCGGGAAGGTCGCCCGTTGCCTGGAGCTGGGCGCGGATCGTGCGGTCGACTACGCGTCGCAGGACTGGGTGTCCGTGGTGGCCGAGGCGACCGGCGGGCGCGGCGCCGACGTCGTGCTGGACGTGATCGGTGGTGACTACCTGGACCGCAATGCCGATGCCCTGGCGGTCGGCGGCACGATCATGCAGGTGGGCCTGATGGGTGGCGGGAATGCCACCTTCGGCCTGGGAAAGCTGCTGGCCAAGCGGGCAAGGCTGGTCGGCACGACGCTGCGGGCCCGCTCGCTGGAGGAGAAGGTCGCCCTCAGCAGGGCCTTCGAGGACCGGGTCGTGCCGGGCTTCGAGGACGGCAGCCTCGAGGTGGTGGTGGATCGCCGGTACCGGCTGGCCGACGTCGCCGAGGCGCACGCCTACATGGAGACGAACGCCAGCGTGGGCAAGATCGCCCTGGACGTGGCCGCCGGCTGAGGAGCGGGTCAGCGACCCGTTCCCGGCGTTCAGCGAGCGTCGATGGAGGGAACGTCCCGGTCGGCCGGACCGGTGTAGCGCTGGCGTGGCCTGGCGATCCGGGAGTCCTGCGAGAGCATCTCGTCCCAGTGGGCCAGCCAGCCCGGGGTGCGACCGATGGTGAACAACACGGTGAACATCTCCACCGGGAAGCCCATGGACTGGTATATGAGGCCCGAGTAGAAGTCGATGTTCGGGTAGAGCCTGCGGTCCACGAAGTAGGGGTCGGCCAGTGCCACCTCCTCCAGCTTCAGGGCGATGTCCAGTAGCGGGTTCATGCCCGTGACCTCGAAGACCCGGTGGGCCGTGTCCTTCACGATCCGGGCCCGCGGGTCGTAGTTCTTGTACACGCGGTGGCCGAAGCCCATGAGCTTGCGCTCACCGGTCTTCACCCCGGCGATGAAGTCGTCGACGTTGTCGAACTCGGCGATCTCCTCGAGCATGCGCAGGACGGCCTCGTTGGCACCGCCGTGGCGCGGCCCGTAGAGGGCGCCGGCGGCGGCTGCCACCGTGATGTACGGATCGGCATGGGCGCTGCCCACGACGCGGGCCGTCGTGGTCGAGCAGTTCTGCTCGTGGTCGGCGTGCAGCACGAAGAGCATGTCGAGGGCGTCGCGCAGCACCGGGTCCACCTCGTAGGGCGCGTCGCCCATCTTGAACATCATTGAGAGGAAGTTCGAGGTGTAGTCGAGTTCCGGGTCCGGGAAGACGTACGGCAGGCCGACGCTGCGCCGATGGGCGCTGGCCGCCATGGTCGGCATCTTGGCGATGAGGCGGGTGGTCTCGTCGCGACGCTGCTCCGGGTTCTCGATGTCCTTGCTGGCCGGCCAGAAGGTCGACATGGCGGCGATGGACGAGACGATGACGCCCATGGCGTGAGCGTCGTCCCGGAAGCCCTCCAGGATCCTCTTGTGGAAGTTCTCGTGGATGGGGGACGCCTCGGCGATCTCGGACTGCCACGCCTTCAGCTCGGAAACCGTCGGGAGCTTGTCGCGGACCAGGAGGTGCGCCACCTCCAGGAAGGTGGTCTGCTCGGCGAGCTGCTCGATCGGATAGCCGCGGTAGCGCAGCAGTCCGGCGTCGCCATCCAGGTAGGTGATGGCGCTGTCCGCACCCGAGGTGGCGCTGAAGGACGGGTCGTCGAACCAGATGCCCGGGAGCAGCGAGCTCCAGGACTTGGCCGACACCGTGCTGTCGACGAGCGGGATCTCGATGGTCTCGCCGGTCCGGTTGTCGGTGATCGTGATGCTGTCGGCCACTGTGCCGTCCCTCCTCTCTGATCGTGCCGGCCTGCCCCGGTGGATCGGCTCGGCGACTGCGCTGGGTCCGGGGGTCCTCGTCGACGTCCGAAACCCTGATGTGAATACGAAGGTATCGGGCGGGCGGATGGCTTGTCGCCGTCGTAAGGATCGAAAGAACCGCAAAAGATACGAATCACGGGCGCTCTGTGGGATGCTCAGGCCGAATTCGCAGCGAAAGATCCGCCCACCTGTGCCTTTGTCGGCACTCGGGTCAGAGCGGTGTGTTGTCGTGGCGCCGGCGGGGGATGCGCTCCCTCTTGCCGGACAGGACGTCCAGGGCGGCCGCCAACTCGGACCGGGTATGGGCCGGATCGATTACCCGGTCCACGGAGCCACGCTCGGCGGCTATGTAGGGGTTCAGGAGGCGTTCCTCGTAGGCGGCGACCAGATCGGCACGTTCCGACTCGTCGGCCTGCCGGTGCAGGATCTCCACGGCACCCTTGGCCCCCATGACGGCGATCTCCGCCGATGGCCAGGCCAGCATGATGTCGTTGCCCATGTAGCGGGAGTCCATGACGATGTAGGCGCCGCCGTACGACTTGCGAAGGGTCAGGCAGACCCGCGGGACGGTGGCCCGGGCGTAGGCAAACGCCATCTGGGCGCCGTAGCGGATCATGCCCCGCCACTCCAGGTCCTTGCCCGGATAGAAGCCCGAGGTGTCCACGAAGGTGACCAGCGGCAGGTTGAAGGCATCACAGAAGGAGACGAACCTGGCGCCCTTCTGCGATGCGGCGATGTCCAGCGTGCCGGCGACGGACTGGGGCTGGTTGGCGATCAGCCCGACGGGCCGGCCACCGATCGACGCGAACGCCGTGACCAGGTTGGGTGCCCACTGGGCGCGCGGCTCGAGCAGGTGGCCGTCGTCCACCACGCAGGCCAGCACGTCACGGACGTCGTAGCTACCGGTGGCGGTATCGGGGACCAGGTCTCCCGCCTCCGGCGTCGGACGATCCACCGGGTCGGCGCAGGGCCAACCAACCGGAACCTGGTCCGTGTGGTCGGGGAGGAACGAGAGCAGCTCGACGATCAGGTCGTCGGCCTCTGCCCGGTCAGCCACCGTGAAATGGGCCACCCCGGAGGTCCGCTCGTGCATCGTCGCACCACCGAGGCCCTCGTTGGAGAGCTCCTCGCCGGTGAATTGCCGGACCATGTGGGTGCCGCTCACGAAGGCGTAGGTGTCGGCGACCATGACCACCAGGTCGGCAAGGCCCAGGAGCAGTGCCGGCCCCGAGACCGTCGGGCCCGTGACGCAGAAGATGGTCGGCACCACGCCGGAGCAGGCCACGAACTCCCGTGCCGCCGTGCCCCAGCCGTGGACGGCAGCCACACCCTCGTCGATGGCGGCCCCACTGGACTCGACGAAGCAGACGAGGGGTAGGCGCTGGTCGCGGGCGGTACGGGCGGCTATCGCCAGGTTCTCGCCGTCGGCGGGACGCAGCGCACCACGGTCCTCGCCGGCGATCTCGACGACCACGGCCCTGCGGCCCCCGAGTTCACGCATCGCAAAGGCCACGGACCCGCCCGTACGGCTACGGAGTTCGAGGTCAGGCACTCCGTTCACCCGCCCAGCGTGACATGGATTCCGGGCTGGTGGGGGGCTATCTCGCGTATCACCTCCAGGACCACGTCCCGGGCGGCCCGGGTCGGCATGGATGGAGTGGTTCGTCGGTTGTGTACCAGTCCCACGGATCGACGGGCCAGCCCCTCGACGTGGACCAGGGACCAGTCACCCTCCGGGTAGCCCGACACGGCGCTGGCCGGGAGCAGGGCGGGGGCGTAGCCCTGGTAGGCCAGCGAGGCCAGGAGCCGGAGTCCGTCCACCTCGGCAGCGGCCGTCAGGCGCACACCCGATGCCGCCAACTCCTGGTCGAGGGCGTCGCGGAAAGTGGTGCCCCGTGGCGTGAGCATCACCGGATGCTCGGCCAGCTGCTCGATGCCGATGGTGCCCCGCCCCGCCAGCGGATGTCCCCTGGGGACGACGATGATCCGCTCCTCGTCGAAGAGGGGCTCGCAATCCATGCCAGCCTCCACGACGGGCGTGTTCACGATGGCCATGTCCAGGTCGCCGTTCATCACCCTCGGGGTCAGGGAGGTCGTGGTGGCTTCCACGAGGACGGGGTGCAGGGCCGGGTGGCGCTCCGCGAGCCGCTTCAGGAGCGGTGTTGCCATCCAGCGGCCGGTCGTTCCGATGCAGCCGATCCGGACCTCGCCGGCCATCTCGTGGCGCATCGAGACGATGTCGTCGCTGATGGCCTGGAGCTCGGTCCGGATTCGGCGGGCCCGTTCCAGGACGGCCTTTCCCTCGGACGTGGGCTGCATGGTGTGCCGGTCGACCAGCACGGCCCCGAGCTCCTTTTCGAGCTTGGCCACGTGCGTCGAGACGTTGGACTGCACGGTGTGGAGGGCCCGCGCCGCTGCCGAGAAGCTCCGATGCTCAACGACGGCGATGAGGTGGTTCAACTGGCGAAGGTCCATCGCCCGGAAGGATGCCACGGCCGGAGTGCATCCGTCTCACCGATGGACGGGCGATGGGCCGGTGATGGCGGTGGCTGGGTCCCCGTAGGTCGTAGGGTCGCCGACGACCCCTGCCGCCTACCGAACCGACCGATCCCCTCGATGCCGACCGTCCTTTCACTGCACCTGGGTGGCTCCTCGGTACACGCTGCGGTATCCGTCGGTGGCCGGATCGACGTCCTTGCGCTGGGCGACGGGCGGGCCGACCTTCCAGCCCCGTCACCGACCGACGGGCCGGGGCTGGTGAAGGTGCTGGTGACAGCGCAGGCCCGCTGCGTACGAATCGTGGATGCCGTTCCAGACGAGCTGATCGTCGTGCGGCCGGACGTCGGAGCCGACGACGCAACCCTTGGGGAGGCGGCCGCCCGGGCGAGGGTTCCGGTTCCGGTCGTACTCGACGAGCTCCGTGCCGTCGCAGCCCTCGCCGCCCACGGTCCGGCCGGCGTCGACCGCTCGTTGGCTCCGGCGCTGGGTGGGCTGTTCTGGCGCCGCAGTGGGGATGCCCCCACCGGACCCAAGCCGATCGTCACCCGCGAGGACCTGGGCGTCGGCGCCTCGCGCCCTGATCGCCTCCCACCCGCTCCGTCGGTCGTGGCGGTCGGGCCCCGGACGGTCTTCGAGGAGGATGCCCCGCGGTCGGGCCGTCGTGGTGGACCACCCACCCCGCTCCTGTTCGTCCTTGCCGTCCTGGTGACGGGTGCGTTCGCCGCCCTCATGGTCCTACGCGGGGATGACAAGCCCATCGCCCCGCCACCCACCGTCGTGACGACGACCGCTGCGCCCTCCTCCACGACATCGGCTCCTCCGGCGGACACGTCGACCACCCAGCCCCCGGCCGTGGATGCGTCGACGACATCGGTTCCGCCAGTGGACACGTCGACCACCCAGCCCCCGGCCGTGGATGCGTCGACGACATCTGTTCCTCCGGCGGACACGTCGACCACCCAGCCCCCGGCCGCGGACACGTCGACCACCCAGCCACCGGTCGTGGATGCGTCTACCAGCACCGTGCCGCACCTCGGCTCCGTAACCCTCTCCGGCGTCGGATTCACCCTGGATGCCACCACCGAGACCGAGCGGCTCTGGGCTTTCGGCGACGACGGCGAGGCCGCCCTGGCCGACCTGGTGACGGTCATGGGCCAGCCCATCGGAGACCCCGGATGGGGAGCCGACGACCGGTGTACGACACCAGAGGTCAGACGCCTCGGGTGGGGTGGGCTGGAGGTGGTCCTGAGCCGTGTGGATGTCGGTGGACCGATCCTCCTGGCACAGTGGTACCTGACCGGTCCGGACTCTGACGCCACGTCGCTGTGGACCCTCGAGCGAATCGGGATCGGCTCCACGGTCGCCGACCTACGGGCGGCGCACGGCGATCAGATCACCCTGGAACTACCGTCCGACCGGGACCCCGCCGGATGGTTCGACACGGAACCACTGCTGGGCGACGGCGTCCGCGGAGCCGTGGGCAACACGTCCGATTCCGGAAGGGTGCTCCTGATGTGGGCGGGCGGGGGTTGCCAGCGCCGCTTGGGGTGAGCGTTCGGTTCAGCCGCCTCCGGGTCCGGGATCCAGGCCGCTGACCGGTGCCGGGCCCCGGTCGCCATCGACCCAGAGGGTTGCCACGAGTCCGATCCCCAGTAACAGGGCGCCCGTCAGGAAGAGCGCCTTCCACCACGGCGGCATCGACTTGCCCGACGCAGCCGGGGCCGGCCCACCCGTCATCCCGGGACCGGGCCGTGGATGGCGTCCAGCGACGAGTCCAGCGCCGGGACGAACAGGTCGGGCCTGAGGACGCAGGCGGCGTGGTCGGCGTCGATCTCCACGATCGTGGCGTCAGGCAGGGCGTGGGCCAGCTGGCGTTGCCGTGCCGTCGGTACGACGTCGTCATCACCACAGACCACCACGGCGTGAGGCACGTCCACCTCGTGGATCCAGTCGCTGGAATCGAACCGACCCAGGTTCCATGCTGCCCTCAGCACGTGGTCCAGTGAGCCTGCCCTCGTCTCGTCCCATGCCCAGCGGTCGAAGTCGGCGTCGCCGGTCCCCATCGACTCGCCGGCCTGGCGTTCGCTGGCCCGTCGGGCAACTCGCCACCCGAGATCCTTCCTCCCGAGGGCCGCCGCCAGGCGTGCGGGCAACGACGACGCCCCCATGATGGCGTAGTCCTGACGTTCCGTCGCCGTCAGGCCGAACGCCATGGCGGTCGCACAGAGGACGAGGCCGTCCAGGAGGTCCGGGTGGCGGCGCCACATCGTCTGGGCCACGGCCCCGCCCATCGAGTAGCCGACGGCGGTCGCCCGTTCCACGCCAAGTGCCCGGACGACGGCGGCGGCGTCGTCGGCCAATGCCTCCATTCTCATGCGTCCGCGGGCTCGGATGGAGGCGGAACCGTGGCCCCGCTGGTCCCATGCGACGACCCGGGCACGTCGGGCGATCGGTTCGTAGGTGCGGCACCAGTTCAGGTCGGCGCTGACGGTCCAGCCGTGGATCAGCAGGATCGTGGGAGCATCGGGTTCGCCCTCGGGCGGACCCGAGTCCCTTATTCGCAGCGGGCCGACGCCCGGCAGGTGCACCTCACGCCAGGGCGGCGCGTCGATCATCACCGTTCTATCGCGACGACCTCGACGGCCAGGATGCCTCCGGGAGCCTCGAAGGAGACCGTGTCGCCGACCGCTGCACCCAGCAGGGCCCCGCCGAGGGGTGACCCGGGGGACACCACGCCCACGTCGTCACGCTTCTCCTCTATGGAGCCCACCAGCATGCGTTCCGGCTGGTCTTCACCCTCGAAGACGATGGCCACGACGGTCCCGGGCGCGACCACGTCGATGCTTCCAGTCGTCAGCTCGACGATCTCGGAGTTCTCGAGGATGCTCTCGAGGTGCAGGATCCTGCCCTCCATCTTGCCCTGCTCCTCCTTGGCGGCGTGGTAGTCGCCGTTCTCGGAGAGGTCGCCGAGTTCGCGGGCCGTCTCGATCTTGCGTGCGATGTCGATGCGCCCGCGGGTGGTGAGGTCCTGGAACTCGGCTGCCAGCCGATCGTAGGCATCCTGGGAGAGCTGCTGTACCTGAGGCATGCCGAGAGGGTAGCCAGAGTGCCCTGCGGACCGACCGTCCGGTGCCAACCCGCTTGATCGGGCCCGGGGGGTGCTTGGTACACTCCAGCCCGTGGCCTTCAGACCGCAGGTGATCATCATTGGATAGCGCACACCACCTCAGGTGTGCGCCCCGACCGTCCACCTCGGTGGACGGTTTTCTCGTTCCTTCCCCATCAGGAGACATCAGTCGTGACCCACCGCATAGGCATCATCGGCGGCGATGGCATCGGGCCCGATGTGATCGCCGAGGGCCTCAAGGTGATCGGAGCGGCCGGAGTCGAGTTGGAGACCGTCGACTACGACCTGGGTGGTGCCCGCTACGGGCGTGACGGCACGGTGCTTCCTGACGAGGTGATCGAGGAGTGGCGCTCCCTGGACGCCCTCTACCTGGGGGCCGTCGGAACCCCGGAGGTGCCTCCGGGGCTGATCGAGCGGGGCCTGCTGCTCAAGATGCGCTTCGCCCTCGACCTCTACGTGAACCTTCGACCCTTCGTGTACCCGGCTGGCGACATCGACTTCCGGGTCGTGCGCGAGAACACAGAGGGTGCCTACGCCGGTGAGGGGGGCTTCCTCCGCCGCGGCACGCCGCACGAGATCGCCACGCAGGGATCGGTCAACACCCGCCACGGGGTGGAGAGGGTCATCCGCTACTCGTTCGACCTGGCGATGGCTCGCCGCCGCCACCTGACGCTCGTCCACAAGACCAACGTGCTGACCTTCTCGGGCGACCTCTGGGACCGGACCTTCAACGAGGTCGCAGCGGAGTACCCCGAGGTGGAGACGGCCTACAACCACGTCGACGCGGCCTGCATCTACTTCGTGCAGTCGCCGGAGCGCTACGACGTCATCGTCACCGACAACCTCTTCGGTGACATCCTGACCGATCTGGGCGGAGCGGTATCCGGCGGCATCGGGCTGGCATCGTCAGCGAACCTGAACCCGGAGCGCACCGGCCCGTCGATGTTCGAACCGGTCCACGGTTCGGCACCAGACATAGCAGGCCAGGGGCTCGCCAACCCGAAGGCGGCGATCCTCTCCGGCGCCATGATGCTGGAGTTCCTCGGGGAGTCCGAGGCCGCTGCCAGCATCGAGAGGGCCTGCGCCGATCCGACCACCGACGTCGATGGGACGACGGCCATCGGCGACGCCGTGGCCGCCCTGGTGTCCTAGGCCGGCCGCCGACACGAGACCCGAGAATCCGAGACAGAACCGAAGGAAGCGACATGCCGATCGAGAAGTCCTCCAAGATCTGGATGAACGGCGAGCTCGTCGACTGGGACGACGCCACGATCCACGTGCTGACCCACACGCTGCACTACGGAAACGGCGTGTTCGAGGGCATACGTGCGTATGAGACCGACCGCGGCGCTGCCGTGTTCCGCCTGCGCGACCACATCCAGCGGCTCTTCCGATCCTCCAAGATCCTCTTCCTGGACGTCCCCTACACGGTCGACGAGCTGGTGACGGCGACGCGGGACACCGTGAGGGTGAACGGCCACCTGTCCTGCTACATCCGCCCGCTGGTGTACCTCGGCTATGGAGAGATGGGGCTCAACCCCCTGCCGTGCACGGTCGACGTCTCGATCGCCACCTGGCCATGGGGCACCTACCTCGGAGACGAGGGCCTGGCGAAGGGCGTGGACCTGATGGTCTCGTCGTGGCAGCGCCACGATCCGAACGCCATGCCGCCGGCGGCCAAGGGCTGCGGCCATTACCTCAACTCCCAGATGGCCAAGGTCCAGGCCGTGAAGGCCGGATACGACGAGGCGATCCTCCTGTCACCCCAGGGCTACGTCTCGGAGTGCACCGGGGAGAACATCTTCGTGGTCACCGACGGAACCATCGTGACGCCGCCGACCACCGCAGGCGCCCTGGCCGGCATAACGCAGGACTGCATCCGGCGCATCGCCGGGGACCTCGGGATTCCCTACGTCCAGGGAAACCTCCTGCGCAGCGACCTCTACACGGCCGACGAGGCGTTCCTCTCCGGGACGGCCGCCGAGGTGGTGCCGATCCGCTCGGTCGACGACCGCCTGATCGGCGATCCCGGCCCCATCACCCGACAGGTCCAGGAGGTCTTCTTCCAGGCGGTCCGTGGCGAGCGCCCCGAGTACTCGAACTGGAACGACCATGTCGACGCCTGACCCGGCGGTCGGGACGGCCGGGCTTCCGGCCGCGGTGGAGATCTACGACACGACGCTGCGCGACGGTGCCCAGTTGGAGGGCATCTCGCTGACGGTCGCCGACAAGCTGCGCATAGCCGAGCAGCTGGACCGCCTCGGTGTGCACTACATCGAGGGTGGTTGGCCAGGCTCCAACCCCAAGGACGAGGAGTTCTTCGCCCGTGCCCGGACCGAGCTGAAGCTGGAGCGATCCAGGCTGGTGGCGTTCGGGTCGACCCGCAGGGTGAACGGCGATGCCGCCGAGGACGCCACCCTGGCCAACCTGCTGGCGGCGGAGACCGAGGTCGTCTGCATAGTCGGCAAGGCCTCCGCCTACCACGTGACCGAGGCTCTCCGGACCAGCCTCGACGAGGGCGTGGCCATGGTGGCTGATTCGATCCGGTACCTGAAGTCCCGGGGCCGCACGGTGTTCTTCGACGCCGAGCACTTCTTCGATGGCTACCGCGATGATCCGGAGTTCTCCCTCCGGGTGCTGCTCGCCGCCGCCGAGGCCGGGGCCGACTGCCTGGTGCTCTGCGACACCAACGGTGGATCGCTTCCAGGCCAGGTGGAGGAGATGGTCGCGGCGGTGGTCGCAGCAGTGGACTGCGAGGTGGGTGTGCACCTGCACAACGACACCGGCTGTGGGGTGGCCAACGCCCTGGCCGGCGTGGCCGGTGGCGCCACCCAGGTGCAGGGAACCATCAACGGCTACGGGGAGCGGGTCGGCAACTGCGACCTGGTGCCGATCATCGCCAACCTCAGCCTCAAGATGGGGGTGGAGACGCTGCCCGAGGGGCGGCTCGCCGAGTTGACGTCGGTGGCCCACCACGTGGCCGAGCTGGTCAACTTCGCCGCCGATCCCCAGCAGCCGTACGTCGGGACCACGGCGTTCGCGCACAAGGCCGGTCTGCACACCAGCGCCATATCGCGCAGGAGCGACGCATACGAACACATAGACCCGGAGCTGGTTGGCAACGGCACCCGCTTCCTCGTGTCGGAGATGTCGGGTCGGTCCACCATCGAGCTGAAGGCGAACCAGCTCGGCATCCACCTGGACGGCGAGGTCCTCGGCGAGATCGTCGAGACCCTGAAGGAACTCGAGTACGCCGGCTACCACTTCGAGGCGGCGGATGCCTCCCTGGAGCTCCTCATGCGTGCCGCATCGGGCTGGGTGCACGACTACTTCATCCTGGAGTCCTTCTCGGTGAACGTCGGCCACAGGTCGGGGAGCGGGAGTCGGGCGTGGAACGACGTGGCCGTCCAGGTCGAGACCGAGGCAACCGTCAAGGTCCACGTGGGTGGTGAGCGGGTGGTGGCCATCGGCGAGGGCAATGGTCCGGTGAACGCCCTCGACTCCGCACTCCGCAAGGCCCTCGGAGACCGGTTCCCGGAGATGGAGAGGCTGCACCTGACCGACTTCAAGGTCCGGGTGCTGGAGGCCCGCCAGGGGACCGGAGCAGTCACCCGGGTGCTCATTGACACCACCAACGGCGAACGTACCTGGACGACGATCGGCGTCTCCGAGAACATCATCGAGGCCTCATGGCAGGCCCTCGTGGATTCGCTGGTCTTCGGGATCCTCCACACCGACGTCTCGGCCTGAGCGCCTCGCCAATGGCGACAGGGGGTTTCAGCGACCGCCGCATCCTCGTGACCGGCCCCGCCGGCCAGATCGCGTTTCCGATCGTCCGGGCGTTGGCCGTGGACAACGAGGTCTGGGGGATTGCCCGGTTCACCGGTGGGGGTTCCAGGGAGCGCGTCGAGGCCACGGGCTGTCGAACCGCAGTCGTGGACCTGGCCGAACCCGACTGGTCCGGCCTACCCGACCACTTCGACCACGTGGTCCACCTGGCGGCCTTCATAATCGGTGACGACTTCGACCGGGCGCTGACGGTCAACGCCGAGGGGACCGGCCTGCTCATGCAGAGGTTCTCCACCGCCCGGTCGGTGCTGGTGATGTCCACCAGCGCCGTCTACAGGGACGTGGACGACCCCGAGCACCGGTTTGCGGAGGGGGATCCGTTGGGCGGGCACGAGCAGTCCTTCGCACCCACCTACGGAATCGCCAAGAACGCGCAGGAGGCGGTGGCGCGCTGCATGGCCCGGATTCTCGGCCTGCCCACCACCATCGCGCGCATGAACATGTCCTACGGAGCGAACGGCGGCCTGCCCGCCTACCAGCTGGACATGATGAAGGCCGGCATGCCGATCCCGATCCACGACCGGCCGGCCTGGTTCAACCTGATCCACCAGGACGACATCGACGCCCAGGTCCCGACGATGCTCGACATCGCCGACGTACCGGCCACCATCGTGAACTGGTCGGGCGACGAGGCTGTTGAGACGTGCACCTACCTCGACCACCTTGCCGAGTTGAGCGGCCTGGAACTGGAGGTGGCGCCGACGCCGGATGGCGTTTCCAGTCGGGCCATCGACACCAGCCGGAAGATGGCGCTCGTCGGGCCCTGCCCGGTGGACTGGCGCACCGGCCTGCGGATGATGGCGGAGGACCGTCATCCGGACCTGTTCGCCTGAGTGGGTCGCCCCGGGTGGGCGACCGCGCTACCTATCCTCGGTTCCGTGACCAGTCCAGGGAGATCCCGCCTGCTCCTGGCCGAGGCGGTCGGCACCATGTTCCTGCTGGTCGGCGTGGTCGGCTCGGGGATAATGGCCGCCCGGCTGAGCCCCGGCGACACGGGCCTCCAACTGTTCCAGAACGCAGCGGCGACCGCTGCCGTCCTCGTGGCCATCATCTCGATCTTCGGGACCATCTCGGCTGACTTCAACCCGGCCATCACCCTCGGGGCCTGGGCGTTGGGCCACAGGGCTGGCCGCGACGTGCTTCCGATGGTCCTGGCGCAACTGGTCGGGGCGTGCTGCGGCACGGTCCTGGCGAACCTCATGTTCGACCTGCCGGCCATCGGGTTGTCGACCACCGAGAGGTCAGGCGGCAACCTGTGGCTGGCGGAGGTGGTGGCCACCGTCGGCCTCCTGCTGGTGGTCTTCAGCCTGATGCGTACCGCCAGGACCAGCCAGCTGCCGTACGCGGTCGGCGCCTACGTGGGCGGGGCCTACTACTTCACGTCGTCCACCGGGTTCGCCAACCCGGCGGTGACGGTCGCCCGCACCCTCTCGGACACCTTCACCGGGATCGATCCGACGAACGCTCCGATGTTCGTCCTCGTGCAGGTCCTCGGCGCGGGCATCGCCGTCCTGCTCCTGAGGGTGCTCTTTCCCACCACGAAGTGACCGGTCGGGGCCTCAGTTCCTGGCGACGTCCTTCCATGCCACGTCCTTGTCCACCCTGACGTCACCGGGCAGGCCCAGCACGCGTTCGCCGAGGATGTTGCGCATCACCTCCGTGGTGCCCCCCTCGATCGAGTTGGCCCGTACCCGCAGGAAGTACTCGGCCAGCGTGTCGTAGTCCAGGACGGGCCGGGTCTGGTCCAGGTCGTAGCCACCGTCGAACAGGGTTCCAGCCATACCTGTCAGGCCCAGGGCGAATGCGAAGGCGTCCTCGTTGAACTCCGCCTGGCCGGTGATCTGGTCACCTCGGGGTGGTGGGATCGGGCCCGACTGGGGATCGGGGCCAGGAGCGCCCAGAAACTAGGTGTGGCCCGGAGCGCTGTTCCCATCGGGATGTTCCGTGGTCGCCCGAGAGGTCTCGCCCTGCTGGGCGCCGCTAGCGTGCGCCGATGCCCGGAGCGACGCCACCACCGGACGCGACGTCATTCGAGCAGCGCCGGATGGCACCCTTCGACTGGTTGCTGATGGTGACGGCGGCGGGTATCTGGGGCGCCTCCTTCCTGTTCATGGACGTCGCCCTGGAGGTGGAGCATCCGGGTCTGGTGGCCTGGTTGCGGCCCGTCCTGGGGCTGGCGTTCGTGGCCATGGTTCCGTCGGCGCGTCGCCCGGTGGACAGGTCCGACCACCCCAGGCTCCTCCTCCTGGGCTTGCTCTGGATGGCGATACCCCTCAGCCTCTTTCCGCTGGCCCAGACCTGGATCGACTCCTCCATAGCCGGGATGATGAACAGTGGCATGCCGGTCATGACGCTCGTCGCCGGAGCGGCCTTCTTCGGTGTGACCACCCATCGGGTGCAGGTGGCCGGCGTGGTGGTCGGCATCGTCGGGCTCCTGATGATCGGCATACCGACGGCGTCCGTGGGTGAAACCAGCGCCGTGGGCGTCCTCCTGGTCATCCTCGCCGTGGCCTGCTACGGGGTGGCGGCCAACATCGCCGGGCCCCTCCAGCGGCGCTACGGCTCGCCCGCTGTCCTGCTGCGGGTGCTGGTGGTGGCGACGGTGGCCACCACCCCCTGGGGCCTGGTGGGCCTGGCGGGCTCCGACTTCGCCTGGTCGGCGGCGGCCTCGAACGTGGCTGTCGGGGTGGGCGGAACCGGCATCGCGTACGTGGCGGCTGCTTCGCTGATCGGTCGTGTCGGGCCGGTCCGGATGTCGGCGGTGACCTACGTCGTGCCGGTGGTGGCAGCAGTGCTCGGCATTGCCGTCCTGGGGGAGACCCTCGGAGTCGTTCAGGTGTCCGGTGCGCTGGTCCTCATCGCGGGTGCATGGCTGACCACCCGTTCGGGCAACTGATTCCAGACGGGATCCGCCGTCCGGTCGGTGGCCTGGTCGGGAAGCCTGTTGCCGGCGGTGGCGTGCGGAGCCACTTCCATACCCGCGGCGCCACCCTCAACTTCGGCGGCCCTGTCGGGCGTGGTGGCGCCGTCCGGCGACGTCGAGCCGACCCCGTCCACGACGACGGCCCCGTACACGGTCCGGTCCAGCACGACGGTCCCGTCCATGTCCACGGCGACCGGCCCTGCAGCGACCATGAGGGTGGATCCGATCCTGCGGAGCCCGACAACGCTGGAGCCCCTCCGGGTGATGGTGATCGGCGACAGCGTCACCTATGAGATCCAGCCGGGCCTGACAGCGGCGCTGCAGCACACCGGGCTGGTCGTGTCCGCCAACCGGACCCTGATTGGCTTCGGCCTCAGCCAGTGGCCGATCTTCCGCTGGTGGGAGGCCCAGTACGCCTT
>Ga0209403_10001624_pt1 | contig 28799 bp, 25 predicted proteins | sample ArcticOcean_MG_C_8_FD_187440 | JGI IMG/M metagenome (GOLD analysis project Ga0209403, IMG submission 187440) | Marine microbial communities from western Arctic Ocean - ArcticOcean_MG_CB11_86 (SPAdes) (version 2) | ecosystem: Environmental > Aquatic > Marine > Oceanic | place: Arctic Ocean...
GCATTGCATTAGATGCAGGACGGGCATTCCCTATTCGGTCAAGAAGCCGTTATGGGATGCGCACTGGTAAACCGGAAGGTCGGCCATGCGAGCTCCGTACATAACGGCACGGTAAGCCTGGGCTGCCACTGCTCACAGGCCAACGTGTCAGTCACGATAGCGATGTGTGGAAGTAGTCGTTACTGGAGCAGGAAGCTGGGAGTCGAGGTACCAGGTCGCGGATTTTGCTGGTATCAGATCAAGTGAACAGGTTTGATTCAGCTAAGATGTGCGCCGAAATGAACCATTCGGAGTCTAGCGCGCCCATGTCGAAGGAAAATCCCAAGATGAAATTCGGCCAGTTTGAACTCGTCCGGTGGCATCAAGACGTAACCCCGGCCGACAGTATTAGACGTTCCATGGAAAAAATTGAACTCGGGGATCAGATCGGTATGGATGAGATCTGGATCGCCGAGCACCACTTCTCACGGCATGGACTCATCTCCGGCATCTTCTCCCTATTGGGCAATGTGGCCGCACGGACGAAGAACGCGAGAATCGGTACTGCCATCGTAGTGCTGCCGTTTCGTAACCCAATACAAGTCGCAGAAGAAGCCGCAACCGTCGACATCGTCTCCGGTGGAAGACTGACTCTTGGTGTAGGCGCGGGATACCAGCGTATGGAGTTTGAGGCATACGGACTGGATATAGAAGAAGCACGTGCGAAATTCCGGGAGTACCTATCAGTCATACAAGAGGCCTGGAAGCCCGAACCACTGACTTTTAAGGGAGATTTCATCGATGTCTCAGACGTAAATGTACTTCCTAAACCGTTACAACAACCGGGTATCCCGATTCACATAGCGGTCAGCACAAGTCCTGAGAGCGTCGATTTCGCTGCCAGTCAGGACATGCCAATTATCGTTGGAGGGCCAACCGCCGCCATGGGGCAAGTGCCAGAAGTACTCCGACTGTGGCACGACCGAATGGAGCACTACGGCAATGCGCACGAACACATCGATCTAGGAGTGGCCGTAGATATCTATGTTGCGGAAACCATGGAGAAGGCACAGTCGGATATCGCTGGTCTGGAGGATGTGATCGAAGAAGAGTTTGCTCGGGTTGGTCACCCCCGAACCGCAGACGGCAAAACGCCTGCCGACTACAAACACTGGGCGACTCGGGATGGGGATCGATCTATCTTTAATCGATCTATGATAGAACCCGACCCTAGCAGCAGAGCAGGAAAAAAAGCGCGCGAAGCCGGAATGTTACCTCTCGTAGGGACTCCCGAGGTTGTTATCGAGCGAATCGAAACACTTCAATCGCTCGGCATCAACTCAATCCGAGGGGCTTTCGGAGTGGCTGGACTTGAGCAGGGCAAGATGCTTGACAGCATGCGAATGTTCGCCGAAGAAGTGATGCCGCATTTTGCGAAGAAAGATGTGTTGCAAAAAGTGTAGTTTGACCTCTGCAACATGCAAGAGATACTCAAACACCACGCTTACTGAAGCTGGTTAGAACACAACTTGAATAGACGACAAACTCCGAGCAATGGTGGTGATAGCCACGTAACACGCCTGACCATGACATCCACCTCCCTCACACTCCGTCGCCAGAAGTTCGTCTCCGAGTACGTCGAGACCGGCAACGCAACCGAGGCAGCGAGACTAGCCGGCTACTCGCCGCGCACTGCGTACTCGCAGGGAAGCCGGTTGAAGAATCCAAGTGCGCTTGACGGAGCATCTGGACGGTAATCCCGCCCGACCGACGCGCGTTGACCCAAACCGAGCGGAGCGACCTCCACCCCACTGGATCAGTAATTCTCACTACCCCGTCACTTCAAATACCCATACCCGCAACATCGATTCCGGGAGCCCCTTCGGTAGCGACGGGAACTCGTCAGTCTTCTCCACGAACTTCCATAGACCGGCCTTTGTAAGCTCTTCCTCGATCTCTATGAACCCACCGGTCTCACGCACGTCCGGTCGGACGGTATAGATAATGTGACCGCCAGGCTTTGTGACGCGAACGAACTCGTTTAGGGACGAGGCGGGAGCATGTCCGAATGTCAGAACGCCCACACAGGTGACGGCGTCAAAGAAATCGGTCTCGAATTCCAGAGTCTCGCCCAGCACCATCCTTCGGAGATCTCCGTAAACACCCTTCTGTCGGGCCTCGGCCATCATTTCGGTCGAGATATCGATACCGGTCAGGTCGTCATAACCAGCGTCCGCCATCAACTGGCCAACCAGGCCCGTGCCGACTCCTGCATCCAGAATACGAGCGTCTTGGGGCACATACTTCTGGACCACCGGGACCGTCATCTGTGGGTCATTACGACCGTAGTCCCGTTCGGTATCTAACTCGTAATTCGTCGCCCAGAAGTTATATCGCTCCGCCAGTTGCGCAGGGCTGGTAGACGAGTACACCCATCGGACAATGTCTTCTCCGGGAGCCGGGCCTTTAGATTCGTCGGTCATAGATCTCCTTCGATCGCAAATAACGTCGTTAGGTGATTCACATATAAGGCATGTAGGAAAACAGTCGACCGATGTTACTAACGGGTCTTAAATCGATCAGCATCGATCCCCCGCTCCCGTTACAGGGGCACTAGGCCGGATCGAAAGTTGCGCTCCGAATGCTGCAGTTGTCTGTGCTTGTCGAAAGAGTTTTTCAACAAGCACAGACTGAAGGCCTTGCTCAGACGACCGATAAGCAGGCTATTCGGACTCCGACGGTCAGGGCATGCCAACGCCGTATAAAGGACATATGACTTACTGCTTCGAATGTACAACTCTGGCTAGTGTTTGGCGGACCATCGTGGTGAGTCCGGCAACTTGGCCAAGTCCCGTCTTGTAATCTTCGTTTTCCCTCATTTCCGCTTGTTCCATTTCAAGCTCCTCAAGGGAACGGTACAAACCAACAATTCGTATCACGTCAGGATTGCCGAGAACTGCCATATTGATCATGGGTTTTCTGCCGGGACGATTACTGCGCATTCCACGTACCACACTAAGGACGTTAGACGCCTCTCCCCTTTTGGCCAAAAGAACCGTCCGGCTCATATATTTCGGCATACCACCTTGGTCATCGGGGCCAAGGTCAACAGGGTCAATAATCCTGTAAAGGGTCGTGGTTACTTTCGCTGCAAGAGCATTAGTCGAAGCGTACTGTGCAGCGCGTTCTGGAGCGTTCATAACTTCGTCTTGGACTTTTTCAAAATCCGAAAGCGAGTCGAATAGCAATGCACTCGTCACGGTGGGGTCAGCCATAACAGGGAAGGACGTATCGAAAGAAACGTTGCCCGGAGCATCAGCTCCATTGAGGGTTTCAACCGCGGAAGCAATAAGGGGACCCTCTTGACCCGGTTTAGTGATCCTAGCGATGTTCATAATGAAGTTAGGCATGTTGTCTCCTAGTGAATTCCGGACCGAGTTCCCGTGTCGTCGCGACTTTTATATCTAGACGAGGTTCAATCTCTTTGATCGCTCAGGCAGTGACCTTTAACTCGTACAGGCGGTAAACCAATTCGCCGGTTTCCATATTTGCCTGTCCTGCGCCCGCAGCTTGCACACTGTTAAGCCAACTGTACTTTTCGCTACCCGTCTGGAAAGTAGGTGCTACAGCGATAAGGCCAGTCTCAAGGCTGGCCCGGCCACCGTACTCAACATAAATAAATGCGCCGTCGTCCGTTTTCAGTGTGAATCTAACGTCCAGAGCAAGAAGCCTGCCGTTATCGCTCACGGTACCAGCGTCCGTCGAGCCGTTTGAACATAGAGAGGCCTTCACCCTGTCACTTTCCAAGGTGACCTCTTTGACGTCCACAATCAGGCGTGTCCCTTTGGCGCCCTCGCCCACCTCGGTAAAGTCGCCTAACTGAATGTTCATAACACCTAGGTCGATTAATTCTCCGGTTGCCATATATCTACCTGCCTCATATGTGTTTTCGATTCTGACGAATCGATGTCTCCGACATTGAACGTCAGCCGGGCGTTCCCACAGCCTCTACGCGCAGTCTAGCCCGGATCAGGATGATTACGATGGCCTATGAGGCCTAATGCCTTCTCCAACCGGATTAAGAAATCATTCAATCGTCGGGTGAACAAAAATTTCGTAACCGCGCAAATCCGGCCGACATTCACCGAACGTATCCCAGCGCAGCGATAAGTTCCGCAGGCGTAAATATTCACTGGCCTTTGAGACGAGCGTTTCCGGTGCGCCAGATCGACGTGTGTGTTTGCGACTGGGCCGACGAGCCCGGGCCATCATCCCCACCTTTCGGACATGGTCACACGCGATAAATTTGTGGGTCGTCGTCAAATAGGGGTATTATGGTCTTAGTGACATGTAGAAGCTCATCCCATGGTTAACCGGCCTTGCTCGGACCCGTGACGATTAGTCCGAGATGTCAAAACTAGACCATGGAGAACGATTCATAATGTTCCAAGATCGAAACATAGGGTGCGTAGAATGCGGAGAAGAGTTCGTATTCAGCGCGGATGACCAGCAGTATCACTCCGAGAGAGGTTACTCCGACCCCAAGCGCTGCCCGTCCTGCCGGGCCGCACGTCGCTCGCAGAGTGGCGGAGGCGGAGGCGGAGGCTTCGGTGGCGGAGGCGGTGGTGGCGGATTCCGCTCAGACCGACCGATGTTCACCACAACGTGCGCACAGTGCGGACAAGAGGCCCAGGTACCCTTTGAACCCAGGGGCGACCGACCGGTGTACTGCAACTCGTGCTTCTCCCAACAGCGGCAGTCCAGCAGCTACTAGGCGTTAACGCCCGATAACCTTTGGGAACCAAGCCGCCCCGGTGATATCAATCACCGGGGCGGCTTTTTGATTCACGGGAATCTGCAACTGACCGTCATGGTCCGAGAGTTTCCGACCTGAAACGGATGTATGTATATGATCGACATTAGCGTTGCGACATCTTCTATCGATAATCAGGATTCGGCGCGATATGCAGTCGGGTGGGCTATCGAACATGGATTCGACGGAGTTGAGTTCAATGCGCCCGACATTTGGCTGAGCGATCTGAACCTCGATGATCGATTGTTCTTATCGGCAGCCGCTGATGACCACGGGTTGCGATACACGCACCATTTTCCAACATCCGCGTTACCTGGCTCCCACGTTCAAGAAACCAGGGAGCGGGTTTTCACTGAATTCATCAGCGAGATAAGAATCGCAGGCGAACTTGGGATAGAAACGATTGTCGTCCATCCCGGCAAGCTCGATGTGCCGGGTCTAGCGCCGGAAGAAACCTCTGAGTCCGACCGCTCTGCTTCAAATTCGTACCTCGTAGATTTCATGAAAGAAGCAGGGCAAGAGGCTGAGTCCTCGGGAGTTGTGATCGGTCTCGAAAACATGCATTACAACCCTGGCTGGCTGATTCGTGCACACAGCGATTTAGTCGCGGTGGTCGATGCGATCGGTAGTACGGCAGTGGGGATTACTTTCGATGTTGGGCATGCGTGGGGATCGGGTGGAGTCGATGCGGGAATCGAGGCGTTTGGGGATCGGATCCGGCATGTGCAGGTGCACGATGCTCGTGGCCCTGAAGGGGCGGGCAATGTTCGAGACCAACACATGGAGGTCGGGACGGGTGTACTCGATTTCCATTCGGTCGGTGAGTTTGTAAGACCGAACGGTTTTGTGGTTGCGCTTGAGACGTCGGGTCGGTTGGTTGACCGCGAGGATGCGGTTGTGCGAAGCCGGGATGTATTGCGGGGGCTGTGGAAGTAGAGTTTCGTCAGAACTCAGATCACCACACGCCGCAGCGATACCGATCCGAAGTACATATCTGTGTCACTGACCAGATATTGGGGACCCCGTGTCCGGTCAGTCCGTTGAGGGCCCTCAGCAGTTAACCGAGGATGTCCGCCAACGCATCAAGGACTTTTTCGTTTTCACGTTCTGTTCGAATGGCAACGCGTATAAATTCTCCATTCAAACCGATCTTATCTCCGCAGCTTCGCACGTAAATGCCGTGCCTGATCAATAGCAACGCGGCTACCTCGTCAGATGAAACGTGTTCTGGAAGTTTCATTAGCTGGAAGTTAGCACTTGTCTTGAATGCTTGAATGAAATCGTATTGCGCGGTCTCAGAGGTGAAATTATCGATAAAGAGTTTGTAACTCGATAGTTCTCGAAGATATTCTTCCAAGAATATTGACCGGTCGAAAAGCGAGAAAAAATACTCCGCTATCCCACTCGTATTCCACAGGTAGCCATGATCGAGCAGTTGAGTCACTCGTTCGGCCGGCATAATTGCGTAGCCAGCACGGATTCCAGCTATACCAAAATCTTTAGACATGCTTTTAACAATAGTGACATTGTCGAATTGATTCGTAATGCCGGTGAGGCTCGGTAGTTCACCGTGTGGAGTCGCATTGTCAGCAAAGTGGATAAAGCTTTCGTCTACGATAATTGTGCCAAGATTATCCAGTTTCGAAAGAATCCACTCCAAGTCGTCGTCCGGAATCAGGTAACCATCAGGATTGTTCGGAGATATCAGCACCGCGGTGTCAGCGTGGCTACGTAGTACTGAATCTACATATTCGACTGGATCTACCGCAAAATTGTTTGCAGGGTCGAGATTGAATGTCGTGACCTGTTTATCTGGGCCAGCGAACTCGTAATAAGGCGAGAATGTGGGTGTGCTGATGTGAATGTGTGACGAGAAGTCGTGAATAACAGCCTGAATCGCTTCGGTCGCACCGTTCCCTATAAAAAGATGGTCGGCAGGCGTACCGATGGCGACTGAAAGTCGTTCTGCTATGGCCCTGTTCTGAGAAGGATATGCCTCTAGCATCCTCTTGAAAAGTTGCGGATCGGCTAGGACATCAGCATTAAAATAGGACCAAAACAAGTCAGTCGCCAACGGGTTCGAAAGATAGCAGGCATCGATATCAATCACTATCTCGGGAATCGCCTTTTGCATCGTGCCGAGACTCGGCGAATGCGAACCTGATCGAGCACTGAGTTCTTCCAATTGGCGAAGTAAGGCGCGTTCTTTAGGTGATATTTTGAGCGGGCTGAGATTCGTTAGCATCAATATCCTTATCTCTAGTGGCAGTCATTAATTCGAGTAATTACTAGTCCGGGCATTTACAACGAGTCCCGCCCGCAAGCCAAGGCGCGCATTTACAGTCCTAATGAACCGGTCGTCGAAACGCCACCAGTGATCATGTCTAACTAGATTTTCCTCGGTCCGGCCGGCGTAATTATTTCTGGTGGCAGAGGTGATCCACTCTTCTTGTGGTTCACACGCCGGCCCACTTCTCTCAGAGGAGCAATGATCCGGTGATAGCATAGTCCCTCTACCGGCCGGAAAGGTTGACGATGTCCTTGACGAGAGACCTCACATCGATCCGGAGGTCCCCACTGACGGCTTTGCGTGGCTCTCCGGCTGACCGATGGCTATGCACGCGCTATGCTCGGCAGCAACCAAACTACCCGGACATGGTTGACGTATTGGGGGTGAATAGTGGCTCTGAATACTCACTCCCCTACTTCTTCCAAGATCAGTCAAGTAGTTAATTCAACCACCGTTCGCTTAAGGCCGGAGTTCGCCCTCTAGAGGCGTCTCGCCTGGTCCAGCCCTCCAAGTTGTCGACTGGTACCATCCCGAAAGGCAAGCCATATGCACGATCGGGTTACTCATATTCGGTTGTTGCACGGCGGCATGTGTGCACCGTGCTAGCCCGTTCAGGAGGAAATTGTTGGGCCTAAATTCCACAGTGTTTGAACCGATGGATATGTCAACGGCCGAAACGCTTCTAAAGGAAGCAAAACAGATTTTGGACCAACTCGAACTTGTATTCTTCCTACGCCATGGCACATGCCTGGGTGCCGTTAGGGATCAAGCCTTCATTCCGTGGGATGACGATCTCGATATCGGATCAGTGATCGGGCTACATGGTCTTACTGAGTCAATAGTTGTAGAAGCGGCTGCTGCGTTTCGCAAACACGGGTATTCCGCCGAGATCATCGACAGTGAACTCCACATGAGCGTTGACCTGAAGAAATCAGGTGTTCAGATGGACTGGACGTGCTATCGAATCATCGATGACAGCATCTACCAGTGGCCAGTAGTTAAAATCCCCGCAAGTCTCCACGAAAATCTCAAAGAGATCGATTTTCTTGGAACAACCTTCATGGTCCCCAATCCTCCCGAAGAGTATTTCCGACTCAAGTACGGTCCAGATTGGATGACCCCGAAAGAGTCGGGTGACTTCGAGCAAGAAGTGTTGGATCTAATGGAGGATCGCAGCCAGTCGGGTGATTCAGAAAATGTGCTGCAGATGGCTGATCAACATGATGCCAATCTACATACAGGAAGTTTGAAGGTACTTGGCTTCGATGGCGAAGCTGCTACAGGTGTTGAAGTCACGCTCGCACCGACCACCGTTCTTACGGGACTGTACAAGGCGAACACCAACCGAGACGGCTATGTCTACTTCAGCTTGCCGGAAGAAGCTTCTTACGTTGTCGCGGTTCAACTAGGTGACAGCAAAGAAATTCTGTATCTGGAAGAACTTGCACCTGGTATCAAGTACCTTTACACGCCGGATCCGGCGCATCGGTCGGGCAGGGCTAACGCCTTGATCGCTCAATAGAAGCCACCATGGACATCAGAATTCAGGAGTGATCGAAATTACACGCGTCTATGTTGATATGGTGGCCGACCTGTTCCACTACGGTCATGTTAATTTCTTGCGACAGGCGAAATCACACGGTGACTTCTTGCTGGTCGGAGTTCACTCCGACGAAACCGTAGCGAACTACAAACGGAATCCGATTCTTTCGATGGACGAACGTGTCGCTTCCGTTGCTGGCTGCCGATACGTTGATGAAGTTGTACCGAATGCTCCACTCGAAATTACTCGCGATTGGATCGAGAAGCACAACATTGATCTGATAATTCACGGCGACGATGTCGTACCTGAAGTCAGGGATGTTTGGTACGGCGTTCCAATTGAAATGGGCATTTATAAGTCAGTGGGCTACACAGACGGTATTTCGACGACTGAGCTCATTTCACGAATAAAAGCGGCGGATGTCGGATAAAGGTCGATGATCGATCAGCCCCTTCGGGGGATTCGAATACGCCTGCCCGAGTTGAGTGGCGCCTAGAGTGGTGAAGAACATATGGTCCCTGCTCTTCGACCGTGTTCCTTGCACGCTTGCGTGGCACCTGTATCATCGAGGCTTCTCTCCGAGACGCGGATACTGCTTGTTGTCAATTCGCCGGTACCACAACTGGACGATTGAAGCGGTGAACTCCTCCACTCTGTGGTCGGGCGCCCAACATGAGTTCGGTCAGTAGAGACGCTCATAGATGCTAGGAAATTTCCGGCCTCTAGTGTCACTTAACGATTCGAGTTCTATACGGGCCGTAACTCCGGGAATTCGCTCGGCGATCACGTGAATCCTGTCGGTCGAATTTGCGGTATCGTAGCGTTCACCCTTGGGTCGATCTAACCTGAACAGTCCGCATTGCGACCTCCACATTCACATCAAGGACAAAACCATGAGCGAATATATTCCAAGCCCTTCGGCATGGGTTGCTGACCAGGTTGAATTGTATGAGGGCAGCAACGGCACCAAGGGACTGACCCTGAAGGACACGGGGCTACCGGTTATCATCGTGACCAACAGGGGGCATAAAACCGGAGCCGTCCGGAAGACACCCTTGATGAGGGTGGCGGACGGAAATAACTACGTGCTCGTGGCTTCGAAGGGTGGAGCGCCTGAACACCCGCTCTGGTATCACAACCTTAAGGCGGACCCCAACGTCGAGATTCGCGACGCAGCAAACGTGACTCCTATGCGGGCACGAGAGCTAGAGGATTCAGCCGAGAGAGACCGGCTCTGGGATCTCGCGGTGGCGGCTTTTCCCCCGTACCGAGATTACAAGGAGAAAACCGATCGCATGATCCCGGTCTTCATCGCAGAGCCGGTTCGGTAAACCGAAAAGCAACGACTCGATTATTGAGGGGTCTGCCGGGGCGGCCCCTAATCGTTTGCACGGCGGTTGATCGCATAGCCTGACCCCCTTGTTACGGGCTTGATGTAGGCTTTTAAGCCGAATTTACACGCCCGAAAGTTGAGATCAATACATGCGCATCGGACTGATGATTGAAGGTCAGGCAGGACTGACTTGGGAACGCTGGATTCACATCCTTCACACTGCAGAACGCCTCCAGTTCCCATCCATCTTCAGATCAGACCATTACGTCATCGGGACTCCAAAGAGTTCACTGGACGCGTATCTCACTTTCGCAATCGCCGCTCGGGAGACCAGCAGTGTTCGATTTGGGCCCCTCGTCACCCCGATCACTTTTCGATCTCCTCAGGATGTCGGACGAATGGCGGCGCAGATCAACCAGCTCAGTAACGGTCGATTTTTACTTGGGCTGGGCGCCGGATGGCATGAGCCTGAACACGTCCAATTTGGAATTCCGTTTCCGTCCCTGCATGAGCGATTTGATCGATTGGAAGAGGCCATCAACGTCATCAAAACCCTCTGGGGGCCGGGCCCTGCATCCTACAAAGGCAAGCATTACCAAGTCGAGGAAGTCGACTGTTTGCCGAAGCCCGTCTATGGCGCGGATACGCCGATTCTGATCGGCGGTTCGGGCGAGAAACGTACGATACCGCTTGTTGCTAAATACGCTGACGAGTGGAACGCCGTTAACGTTCCATTGAGTCTGTATCAGCACAAGGTGGACGTCCTTGAGGGGGCATGTGCGGCTCAGGATCGCGACCCGGGCACGGTTCACCGCTCAAGAATGTCGATGGCCCTTGTTGCTGGCGACCAGTTGTCACTCGACCGCATGACGAGATGGCACATGTCGATGAGCGGCGCTACCGGGTCGCCCGCTGAGTATCGGAAGGACAAATCCGAGAACAACAATTTCCTCGTAGGCCTGACCAGTGAACTGGTAGACACCCTCGGACAATTCGCCGACATGGGCGTTGAAGAAGCCCAGTTTGAACACTTCAACTTCGGTTCGGATGAATGGCCGGAGTACCTGGCGAGTGAGATCGCTCCGATCGTGGCGGCCTTTTAGTAGCCCTTGGCAAACCTATTCAAACTCAAACGCGTCCCGAACAGCTGCCGGCCCCCCGAACCCGAATAAGACCAAGACGATCCCGACATATACAGCGATCCAGGCGGCCCACTTGACCTTTTTCCGGTCATCAATGATCGCCGCAATGGTGCCGGGCACCAGAAACAACGCTCCGATGATCAGAAGCATTCCACAATCCTTTTATTTGTCAGATTTAGCGATCCAATACGTTCCGTCAGCACTGTAACTGGAATCGCTATCGGACCATTGCTCATATTGTCGCGGCCCGCGGCCCCTCGTCGGTTTTCATTGCTCCGCATTATGACGCCTTTCACGGCAGGCAAGATAACCTGACACATCGAGAAATGGAGGGCAGCGCCGGCGTCCTCTATTGCCGGATTGTCCAGATGGTCGCGATCTCGTGTGCAGCGTCGACGAGGAGCCCTGCCATGAGTGTTCTCGGATCATTCTAAGAGCGGCATAACACTCTTCTCCCGCCCATATGTACCACTCAATGGGCGGCCCGAGCTGCCTAATGGCCGAGTTTATCGAAAAGCATCGATTCTAAGAGTTTGGATCATGCTTTCGTTCCTATTACTTGTTTGACCCGGCCGAATCTATCGTACCCCCGCGAGTACACATGAAATCAACGGCCCGCGGAGTCATAGGCATTTATGCCCACCAATGCGAAACCCGGAAAAACGGAGCAACACGATAAGGTAGCGTGCGCTCAGGCAGACCCAACTCTCCAGATAGGACAAATCACATGGCAAGGTTTGACGGCAAAGTCGCACTGATCACCGGGGCCGCCAGCGCGGTCGAAGGCCAGCTCATGGGCTTTGGCGGGCGTGCGGCCTGGCGGATACTACGTGAAGGCGGACGCGTGATCATCGCCGATATCGCCGACGATCAGGGCGAACAGGCCGTCGCTCAAATGCGGGACGCAGGACTGGACGCCAGATACGTCCACTTGGACGTGACTATGGAAGATGACTGGATCTCGGCGGTCGAAATGTCAATTGCCCGGTGTGGACGATTGGACATCCTTATAAACGTCCCAGGAACGTCTGATCGCGGTTCAATTCTGAACACTGACGAAGACATATGGCAGACCGTGATGGACGTCTCAAGCCGAGGGATGTTCCTTGGCGCCAAGTCTGTTGCACAAGCCATGCAGGAAACGGGCGGCGGTGCCATTGTGAACGTGGCCTCTATGGCCGCCCGCTACGGGGGGCAGTATGGGGCCGCCTACTCATCGTCCCGTGCAGCGATAGTCGCATTCGGGGGAGCCGCCGCAGTCCAGTTCGCTCCAATGGGCATCCGAGTAAACTCGGTACTGCCAGGCTGGACTCATACTCCGTTCACCGATCAGTTGTTCAACGATGAAACCGCCAGTATGAGCCGTATAAACCGGACGCCACTCAAACGATGGGGTGAACCCGAGGAGATCGCAGCCGGAATCCTCTTTTTATGCTCGGATGATGCCTCGTTCATCACCGGAACCGAACTCGTGATTGATGGCGGAGTTACGGCTGCCCTGCAGTAGCCTGAATCCTAATTCGACGCCTTCAACACGCGCTCGAAGACCTCTAGTGTCTTCTCCGCAAACCGGTCCATATTCTCTGCGCGGTCGGACTTGCCCGTCTCCAGTGTTTCGGCATGGTCTGATGGCCCGTTCACTGCTATACATGTGTGCCCCGCATCATCGCCGTAGCGATTGCCGGTCGGTCCCGCGGCACCAGTCTCGGCGAGTCCCCATGTGGTGCCTAACCTGGTACGTGCGGCGTTGGCGCAAAGCAAAGCGAACGGCTCACTGCTTGATCGCACGCCCGGGTGTTCGTCAAGGTCGATCTGGGCAAACGCGTCCCGTGCAGCACCCGTGTAAATAACCATACCGCCCATGAAGTATGCAGAGGCGCCAGGTACGGCTAGCAACGCGGCCGACACCAGCCCGCCAGATGACGACTCGGAAACACCGACGGTCTCACCACGACCCTTCAGCAGCGTACTTATCGATTCCGCCAGCTCGGCGATTCGTGTCATATCGTTCTCCCTGTCTGTCATGTACCCGGGTCATTGAAATTACACAGCGAAACCAGATTCTATGGGCTTATTTGTGATTCTGCTGCTTGCCACAAGAGGGAGTACCGGGGGCCGATGCCATCGCTAACGCCGCATCCGAACTGCAAAGTACTAGGAACATCGTGACCGGATGACCATACAACCACCAATAAGACAATGCGTAGCGCGCCAAAAGCAGCAATCCGCAACAGAATAAGGACGACGTCAGCCTAAGGCGTCGACCGAATCATCGTAGACGTTACACGATCGAAAACTCGGATGTATGATCCGGCAATACACTCAGCACAAGCAACACAACCGAACCAAATCCTCACAAGGAGACATAAACCAATGCCCACACGCCCAATAACCGCCAACGCATCCCGGGTGATGGTGGAGCAGCTAGTGGCTTCTGGCATCGATTACGTCTTCTACAACTCCGGCTCACGGGAAGCCAGGTTCTTTGACTCACTTCACGCCAACCCCGACATACAGGGCGTACTCTCTCTCCATGAAGGGATCGTTACGGCCGCGGCCGGCGGTTATAGCCAGGTCAAGGGTGATCCGGCGGTTATGGTCGTCCACCTGGGAGCCGGCCTGGCACAATGTCTAGGCCAGCTCATAAATATCTGGTCTGCCAACCTTCCCATCGTCGTGATCACGTTTGCGGGCGACACCGGTAGCTTTGCCGACCGCATATCGTTGGACCTCGGCCACTCCTTCGGGCCAACCTCCATCGCGGCCCCATTCGTGAAAGCGAGTTGGGCGGTATACGAGCCTGAAGGCCTTCCACAGGCATTTGAGCGAGCAATTCGGGTAGCCAAAACACCACCGTTCGGACCGGTACATCTCGCCATATACGACCGTCTTCTTGAAGACGATCTGGTTACTACAGGCATCATTGAAGGGAAAATCCCCGAGATCAGAGCTGGGTACCCGTCCGATGAAGATGTACAGACCCTCGCATCCGCTCTAAATGAAGCCGAGCGGCCGATGTTCTACATTGGTGACGGCATCTGGAAGAGCGGTGCTGAAAAGAAACTTCTATCTCTGGCCGAGCACTACGGAGCCACGGTGGTTACGGGCTTTGACGATGCCCGTGGCCTTCCGATCACACACCCCCTCCACTGCGGCCGGATCAATCTCGCCGTCGACAGTCTTAAACCTGACCAGATTTTCTGCTTTGGAATTCGCCACGGAGGTAACGGCAAAGCCGACGACTTTGACGTATTCTCGACTGCGGACCGGATCATGGCAGTTGGGTCTGGAGTGGAAAACTTTCAGAACCTCCCGGGGCTGTCTCTTGAGGTACTCGCAGATGAATTCAGGACATTAGAACGACTCGAAGAGTTCGCATCAAACAGCGCACCACCTTCCAAGTACGATGCGCGCCGAGACAGTGCTCGCACACATTCCGCTAAACTCCGCGAAGAGCGACGCAAGGTGACCGGTTGGGCGCCACAGAAAGACGGCCAAGTTCGCCCACTGGTATTACTGGACGCTATGGACAAGGCGCTTGAAAACATTGGCGGCGGCATCATAACTACGGAACAGTTTGCTGCCCCATTTGATTGCATTCCGGCCAAGGACGGTGGTGGAAACAATATCTACATCCGCCCCGCAGGCGGATCCGAGGGATATGGAATTGGCGCGGCCATCGGCGCAAAATTAGCTGCACCAGACACCCCGGTGATCGGGCTTGTAGGGGACGGATCAACCTTCTACCACGACTCCGGATTGTGGACCGCCGTTCACCACAACATACCTGTGTTGTATGTAATCCCGAACAATGGAGCTTACGGCATCGTTGCGGGTGCATTCGGCGCCGCGGGTGAAGTGATGACTGACACCGGTGAGTACGCCAGCGTAGCGCTCGAGGGGATCGATCCGGTCGTCATAGCAAGTGGGTTCGGGATGGACGGCGTAACCGTCGATGACGAGTCAAAAATCGCAGACGAGATTGCACGTGGACTGGACATCGTGATGAACGAGAAGCGTCCATACATCATCGACGTCAAACTCCCGCTTGGTCTCCCACAGGGTGGCACACCCGCAGAAGTCTGGAAGTTCTCCGGATAAATTCAGGCGAGTCCCTAAAGACACCATTACTAGATAAAAAAAACATCCTCAAAAAAGGACACCTCTCTTCCAATGTCAACTCACCCAATCACTGCCAACGCGTCTCAGATTATGGTCGAACAGTTGGTCGCATCCGGCATTGATTACGTGTTCTACAACTCCGGATCACGAGAAGCGCGGTTCTTCGACTCTCTCCATGCCAACCCGGACATCCAAGGCGTCCTTGCACTTCATGAAGGAATCGTCACGTCAGCCGCCGGTGGGTACAGTCAGGTCAAGGGCGATCCCGCGGTAATGGTCGTTCACCTGGGAGCCGGACTGGCACAGTGCCTGGGGCAACTCATCAACGTGTGGTCCGCAAGTCTCCCCGTGGTGGTCATAACTTTTGCTGGGGACACCGGTAGTTTCGCTGATCGTGTCTCATTGGACCTCAGCCATACATTTGGACCCACATCCATCGCTGCACCGTTTGTAAAAGCGAGCTGGGCGGTTATCGAACCAGAGGGGCTACCACAGGCATTAAAGCGAGCGATACGGGTAGCAAAGACGCCACCGTTCGGACCGGTACATCTCGCCATCTACGACCGTCTTCTTGAAGACGATCTGGTTACGACACACATCATCGATGGCGAAATCCAAGAACTAAGAGCCGGGTACCCATCCGATGATGATGTAGAAACGATTTCATCAGCTCTGGATGCCGCCGAACGACCAATGTTCTATATCGGAGATGGAGTCTGGAAAAGCAACGCCGAAAACAAACTCATTGCTCTCGCCGAGCACTACGGCGCCGCGGTAACTACCATACCGTTCGCCGATGCGCGAGGCGTCCCCGTCGCTCACCAACTGCACTGCGGGAGGATTGATACGGCCGCCGAAAGTATTAAACCAGATCAGATTTTTTGCTTCGGGGTACGACATGCCGGAAATGGAAAAGCCGATGACTTCGACTCATTGGCCACAGCAAGCAACATAATTGCAGTCGGTTCAGGAGTCGATAACTTTCAGAACCTCCCAGATTTAACGCTCGAAGTCCTAGCGGATGAAGCAAGAACTATTGATCGGCTACTCGAAATTGCCGAAAAAACATTCCCTGCTTCGAAGTATGACGCGCGGCGGACTGTTACGGAGGCTACCTCAACAGCACTCAGAGAGCAGAGACGTAAAGTCACTGGATGGGCGTCAAAACAAACAGGGAAAGTACGGCCATTAGTCCTCCTTGACACCCTCGACGAAGAACTCGAACTTGTAGGCGGCGGCGTAATGACATTCGAATCCCCGTCGACCTCGTTTGATTGTGTTAAATCCAAACAAGGCGGCGGAAACAATATCTATATTCGTTCTGCCGGTGGGTCCGAAGGTTATGGGATCGGGGCTGCAATAGGCGCCAAATTGGCAGCGCCGGATACGCCCGTTGTAGGGCTTGTCGGAGACGGGTCAACCTTCTATGCAGACTCTGGTCTTTGGACCGCAGTCCACCACCGAATCCCGGTACTCTACGTAATCCCAAACAACGGTTCATACGGCATTGTGGCCGGAGCTTTTGGTCGGGCGGGAGAGGTGATGAGTGACACCGGTCAATATGCCAGCGTTGCCCTCGAAGGAATAGACCCTGTAGCAATAGCAGGAGGCTTCGGTATGGACGGTATCGTAGTCGACGAAGAGTCTGAACTTCAGAATGCAATCAAACACGGTTTAGACGTCGTCATGAACGAACAGAAGCCTTACCTGATAGATGTGAAACTTCCGCTCGGACTCCCTGAAGGTGGAACCCCCGCAGAAGTCTGGAAGTTCGCAGGTTAATCCTCCGCGTATCCGTGCACCCCTGTCCTGCGATCCCTTCACAGATGGTTCCCACACCACAACCCCCTAAAGTTTATTTGCCCAGTCGATCCATCATCCCGTTCAGGTAGCGCGCTTGCCCCGCGTGCTGGCTGTTGTCGCTAATCACGCTCACCAGTCGCACGCCAACAGACACAGGTGGGTCATAGGATCGATCAATAATCCGATCCAACTCAGCCGAGTCTACGGTCCGGAGGTAAGCCCTCGTCCTTTCAACTACCGCATCGTGATACCCGACCAGCACGTCCGGGCCATCTGGGCGGAGCGCCGCCACTTCAGCTGGACCATCTCCCTGCCCGTTGACCGAGAGGTCACCTGGCAGCCCAAACTTTTCTGCCCATCCATCGGCCACCCACGCCTCATCGTTCCCTGTGGCAGCCGCCAGGTGTCCGTCTTGGATTCGGGTCAGATGCCATACCAACCACGCTATCGAGTTCGAGCCTTCTTCTGGTCGATACGTTAACTGCTCTTGCGTGAGCCCCTCGGTCGAGCGATGAACCAACTCCTGAATACGTGTGTAGGCATCAATGAGAATTTCACTTGCTTCCAAAGTTATGGCCCCTATGTGAACCCGTATTTGAGTTTGCGTGCCCGATCGAACGAGCTCAGAGTAACCCCAGTGGCCTGCGAGGATGCAGGCACCACGTGGGTGTGCCACTATTGCGTGGGCCAACTCTAATTCACTGCCAACACCTTTTACGTCTGGATTCCTAAGATCAAATTTTTCCATAGAAACCAAACGCCGGCCGAACCAGATTCGCCCAGGCGAGGAAAAATTTTCTACGGATGGTGGGTCGTTGGCGCAGCGGCCATCACAAATGGTACGGGTGGGGCGCTCCAGTGGCAGGGCTTCACCGTCCTGTTTCTTCCTGTAAGTGAAAGCCTAGGCCTCGGGTTGGGAGCAACGGCCCTTGCCTTCGGCCTGGCACGTGCGGAGAACGGCGTTATCGGGCCGATATCAGGATGGTTGATCGATAAATACGGTGTCCGGCCGCTCATGTTCGCTGGCACATTTATCGTCGGAATCGGTTATCTGCTGTTGTCCCGCGCAGACAACTTCATTGCCTTTCTAGTGGTCTACATATTCGTAATTTCTATAGGCGCGTCGACCAGCTTCATGCAGGCGACTACAGCAGGCATCAACTCATGGTTTGTCCGTAAACGGGGACTTGCAATGTCTGTCAATGCCGCTGCATTTCGGCTTGGCGGCGCCGCCATGGTGCCAATTCTCTCCATCTTCGTTCTGAAGTACGGTTGGCAAACCGCATCGATCGGCATCGGGCTGATGATGATCTTCCTTGTGATGCCGATGGCACTTTTCTTCCGGCGTTCTCCCGAGGCTTACGGTCTCAACCCAGATGGGGACCCGACCCCGCATGAAGACTCATTGTCAACAGACGGAGACAGTCCAGCGCCGATCGCAACCTACGATAGTTGGACCACAAAGGAAGCGTTGAGGACTCGTGCCTTTTGGATCCTATCGATCGGCACCATGCTCCGGATCGCGGCCCACGGAACTATCTTCGTCCATCTCATCGCCATCCTTGATTGGAAGGACATCGACCGACAAGTCGCTGCGAACATGGTCGGTGGACTGGCCCTGGTAGCCGTCCCGTTGATTCTGCTCGCCGGGTACTACGGCGACCGAATCGGTCGGACAAAGATCCTATCATTGGGCTACGCCACGTCCGCGATCAGCCTATTTATTGTCGTGTTCACCGAAGGTACACTTCCGCTCTTCCTTGCTCTATTACTATTCACCGGGTCAGAGGCGGGAAGCGCGTTGAATTGGGCGCTGGTAGGCGACATGTTCGGGCGCAAAAGTTTCGCGACTATCCGCGGCATGATGGCCCCGCTCTACAACAGTGTCCTGATGGTCGGGCCCGTTGCAGCCGGCTTCGTTTTCGACTGGACCGGCACCTACACACCTGTCCTGATCACGGGAGGGGTGCTCATGCTCGCAGCGGCCGTCGTGTTCCTCCGGCTTGAAGCGCCCACCTTATCCGCGATACGTCAGCCAACTGAATCCAACTCGTCCGCCAATGGTTCGGATACGTCAATCGCGACCAGACCAGCAGTGGACGAGTAACGGTGAAATGGGTCGAGCTAAAGATCGACCTGTTTCACCATTCTGCGGTTGGTCGTTGTGGGGGATCACAGAAGAACACGGCAGCCCGTCATCACCGAGTTCACCGGAGAATTACCAAGCGTCTCCACTGCCGTAGTCACGCGGTAGCCACGTCCCAAGTTCCACCAGCGACAGAAACTCCGCCACAAGTTGGTTGAAGACCATCGGTTCCTCAATATTGACGGCGTGCCCCGTTTGCGGGATAACCGCCAGCCCAGCCGTAGGAACTGTTCTCTTAAGAAACAAGCCCGGCTCAAGACAAGGTTCGTCCTCGTCGCCGTTGATAACAAACATAGGAATGCGTAGATTTTTAAGATCCGACTCCCATGTATAGATGGAAGGCCTGGTCCCTTGGAATCCACGGAACGTATTAGCGGAACCTTTCGCAGAGTGCGATAGGAAGAGCTCTTCAAACAGCGCATACCCAAGAGGGTCTTTGAACCTGAAACGTGCCCGGGTGTCCCCGGTGCTGTATGCGCGCATTGCCTCCATGCCACCAGATTCCATCAGATCTGCGTATTTGGAGGAGTTTTGATGGAACTTTTCAACATCCTCGGATCCACTACCAGCGCCGGCAACGATCAAGGAACTGCACATTTCAGGGTGCGTTAGTCCAAAACGAATGGTGGTGTATGCACCCATCGACAACCCACCGATATGGGCCTTCTCGATGCTGAGATGGTCCAGAAGTCCCTTCAGATCAGCCACCTGTTGCTTGTGGTTGTACACATCGGGGTTTTCCGGAACATCCGAAGGCGTATAGCCACGGGCGTTGTAAACAATCACCCTGTACTTACGTGCGAAGTAATTGACCTGTTGATCCCAGTTGTCCATGCTTCCGGCGAACTCGTGAGCGAACACAAGTGGATACCCAGATCCTGTTTCCCGGTAAGCCAGATTCACGCCATTTATATCTACAAAGTCCACGCCTGTCGCCTCCATATTCCACGTCATTTTGGACCCGGCCACGCGCCCACTATGGCTCTCGCAATAAGCCTCATCGAATTAGGCTATCCGGCCACCCAGCCACCATCTACGAGAAGGTGATGCCCTACCACCCCTGAAGCCGCTGGACTGGCAAGGTACACGAACGCACCCGCAATGTCGCCCGGGTCAAGCCGCCGTCCAATGGGTGATCGGTGCGCCACCTGCGCCTCTATGTGGTCAGGCGTATCAGCGACGAGTTCCGTCTCGACAGGTCCAGGCCCCACGGCGTTCACGTTGATGCCGTACTCAACCCATTCCACTGCCAAAGCCCTCGTCATCGCTACCACACCGCCCTTGCTCGCTGTGTATGCAGCATTCCAGACGCGTGCCGACTCTGCTACCTGCGAACCGGTATTGATGATCCGTCCACCCCCATGATCCTTCATATAGCGAGCGGCGGCCTGCGCGCAGAAAAACATTCCTCGCAAGTTCACGCCCAGCACCCGATCCCAATCTTCTTCGGTCTGTTCCATTGCAGGCCCACGGACCGCTATACCGGCGTTGTTGACGAGGATATCGAACCCGCCCATATCCGCAGCGGCCTTCTCGAACACTTCGGCAATAACGGATGTGTGCGTCACATCGAAACCGTACCCGAATGCCGTCCCACCTCGAGATCGGATCTCTTCACATACCGAAACGATCTGAGGTTCCTTAGAAGGTACGTCCGTGACAGATACCGTCGCCCCGGCCGCGGCCATGGCCAGCGCGACTGCGTGCCCGATGCCCTGTGCGGCCCCTGTCACCAGTGCGCTCTTGCCGTCCAACCTGAACATCTCGGTCTGCATTCGACATCTCCATGACTGAATAATCGGAACCCCGTACCGGGCGATAAAGAGAGTTTCGCAGGTAATACAACACAAAGTAACAAGTCCTAAACGGCCCACCCGGTGCAGACACATCTCATCGCTCGTACAATGCGGCCAACTGGTCAAATACCGGTGACAGGCAGTGGGAGGTCACATTGGCTCTGCATCCACAGGTAGCGTCAGCATTAAAAATGGCGGAAGAGTTAAATCTGCCAGCTTTGAACACACAGACACCCGAGGCGGCCCGTGCCGCGGCAAAGGTGAACACCGCCGCGGCCCCAACCGAGCACGAGAATGTGCACAGCGTCCGGGATACTGTGATTCCCGGCCCGGGCGGCGATCTGCCGGTACGTATATACACGCCCTCTGAGGCCACCGATCATTCACTGATCGTGTGGTTCCACGGCGGTGGCTGGGTCATCGGTGATCTGGACAACGAGGACCCGGCGTGCCGTGTTATCTCAAACGCCACCAACTCTGTGATCGTTTCGATCGACTACCGCCTTTCCCCGGACGTTCGATTTCCCGAACCAGTGGAGGACTGTTACGCAGGCCTCTTGTGGGCGCACAAACACGCCACCGAACTCGGCGCCGACGGATCACGGATCGGGGTAGCAGGAACCTCTGCAGGCGGCAATCTTTCCGCCGCCGTATGCCTCATGGCTCGTGATCGTAACGGCCCTAAGATCTCGCACCAGGTCCTATTTTGTCCGGTGACAGATCACGATTACGATACCTCCTCTTACTCATCAAACGCCGAAGGCTACATGCTGACCCGGGACTCCATGATCTGGTTCTGGGACCACTACCTTGGACCGGACGGCGACGGGTCTCACCCCTACGCGTCTCCGATACGCGCCGACAGTCTCGCCGATCTGCCAGCTGCAACGATCATCGCCGCAGAGTACGACCCGTTGGTTGACGAGGCCGAGGCTTACGCGAACGCGTTGAAGGCCGCCGGCAACGATGTCACTTACAACTGTTACGCCGGAATGATCCACGGCTTCAATGGTCGTGTAGGAATTTTCGACAGCGCACGAGAGGCGCTTTCTGAGGCGGCAGGCCGTCTCAGCTCATCCCTTTCAGCCTGAATAACAATCATCCGACGTTCCCACATCCAACGTCGGCAAATAGAGGACTAATCCATGAAGATCGAGATGTTCCACCTCTGCCCTTACCGTGATCTACCGGAGGACTTCCGGGAGAAGAATCGCAGCGTGTGGGTGGACGTGCCTTCACATTTGTTCGACGCCGAGATCGCTACCCGCACGTACAACGAGACGCTGGACGAGCTGAAGTACGCGGCGGAGATGGGCTATGACGGCATCTGCGTCAACGAGCACCATCAGAACGCATACGGCCTGATGCCCTCGCCGAACCTGATGGGCTCAGTCATGGCACGCGAAACGAAGGACGTGGCGATTATCATCATGGGCAACTCTATCGCCCTATATGACCCTCCGATTCGTGTGGCAGAAGAATTCGCCATGCTTGACTGCATCAGTGGCGGGCGGCTGGTGGCCGGGTTTCCGGTCGGTTCCGCTATGGACACGGCGTACGGCTACGGCTCCAACCCGGCACTTCTCCGTGACAAGTACGCCGAGGCGGAGGAGCTCATCCTCAAAGCTTGGACGGAAAAAGAGGTCTTCGCCTTTGACGGCAAGTACACGCAGCTCCGCTACGTCAACATCTGGCCACGGCCGATGCAGAAGCCGCGGCCTCCGGTGTGGGTCCCTGGAGCGGGTTCCATCGAAACGTGGAACACCTGTATCGACAAAGGACACCTGTACGCCTACCTCTCTTACAGCGGATACAAGCGTGGCAAACAGGTAATGGACGGATTCTGGAAGGTTGCCAACGCAGCCGGCGTGGATAACCCCTATCACGCAGGCTTCCTACAACTTGTCTGCGTCGCCGATAACGAACAGGAACTTCACGACAAGTACGCTGCCCACACCGAGTACTTCTTTAACAAGATGCTGCACATCTACCCGGGTTTCGCTGATCCGCCAGGATACCGGACGGCTGACACGATTAAGGCCGGGCTACTGTCCCAGACAACAAGTTTCGGACGCGGTAGCACAAAGGAACTGACGTTCGACGAGTTCCGTGAGGCAGGCAATGTTGTTGCAGGAACACCGTCCCAGGTGACCGAGCAGCTACGAGAAATCGCCAAAGATCTCCACATCGGCCACCTGATGTTGCTCAACCAGTTCGGCTCTATCCCGCACGAACTAGCCAAAGAAAACATCCGGCGAACGGCGCAGGAAGTCGTTCCAAACCTGCGTGACATGTGGTCCGAGTACGAAGACCACTGGTGGCCGCAAAACGCCATCGTCAGGGAAGGAACAGCAGCCCCAACGTCTGCCGACTAGCGCCGACACCCAAACCCTGCACCCTTCAAGGGCCTCGGGCGGGGTTTTACGAGGGGTATAACGATTAATCCCCCTATTTAGGATGGGCCGATCGGATCCTTCAGAGAAGGACAATGCGCCAGCGCGTTGACCTAACTCGCAACTCCAGTCGCAACAGATACCTACACAGACTTCTCCCAGAACAAACTCCCACAAGAGGAAATACATGAACGAAAGATCGGTCTCAGTCCGAAGCGGTGATTTCCAGGTAGACGTTCTAGAAGGCGGTTCCGGCGAGCCGCTTCTTTACTTGCACGGCGTCGCAGGACTTCAATGGACACCGTTCCTGGAGCAACTGGCGAACGGTCACACGGTGATCGCTCCGCACACCCCGGGATTCGGTGCAACCACCGGCACAGAAAGCCTGCATGATCTGCAAGACCTGATCTACTTCTATCTTGATCTTCTCGATGACCTCGGGCTTGACAACCTGCCACTAGTCGGCCACTCGCTCGGTGGCATGTTCGCGGCCGAACTGGCCGCCATACAACCGGCCCGCTTCAGTCACGTCGCCCTAGCAGCGCCGTTCGGGCTCTGGGACGACTCTGACCAAATCCCGGATCTGTTCTCTATCCCACTCCCGGAACTCGCCGCTGGTATGTACTCCAACGTCGAATCGGAACCCGCCGTGGCCGTGGCAACCGCACCTTCGGCGCGAATGACAGAGGTCGACCCGGACACCGCAGAGGGCCAGGCGACCATCAACTATTTGATCGAACGTTCAAAATCGATGTCGACGGCCGCGAAATATTTGTGGCCTATCCCTAACCGGGGTCTGTCCAAGCGCCTCCACCGTGTGACCCAGCCGGCGCTAATTATCTGGGGCGAGAAGGACGGCGTCATACCGCTGGGATACGCCGATCGTTTCGCCGCAAAAATGCCAAACGCCACTGTACACGTGGTACCAGGCGCTGCGCACATGGTGGTAGACGAGCAGCCCGGCCACGTAGCAGGGTTGATCGAAAGCCTGCTGGCGAAATAAACCAAATCGGAGAGCGGTTTGGTCGACAAGCTCAAATTACAGGGGAACGCCGAAAGGTGAAATCAGGATCCGAGTAGGCAAACCACCTCAGGCTGCGACTATCAACGTAAGGACAATTTCGTTGTTGAAAATCGGCAGTGTGAACATCACCGCCGGAAGCCCTATTTTCTACCTCGTCGCCAGGCGATGTATCGCCAAAAGGTAAAGCGAGCTGGCCTCGTTTGCTTAAGATTTCCTGCTGCGTACCGGATGCATCAACAACTCATCTGCTACCCGCATCGCTATGTGGTGTTAAAGACGGACAGGTGTTAGCTTGCCCGAAACTCTGACCTCGAATAAAAGAGCCCGGATCACGTAGCAACCCCGGGACGAAGTAACGAAAGCCACAGGTGACGATTTGACCATCGATGTAGCAACCGGAATAGCAAGGATTCTCAAGCAGGAAAACGTCCCATGGGTATCTACCTTCCCGGTTAGCAGTGTCAACAACTCGTTTGGGCGAGAAGGCCTGAAGCTTTTGATGATGCGAGATGACCGTTACGCGGTGGCGGTTGCCGACGGGTTTTCCCGAGTGACAAACGGTGAACGCATTGGCGTTTGCACTTTCTCGGGAGGTATAAACGCGGCCGGAGCACAGGTTGCATATTCCGGGATAGCCCAAGCTTACGAAGACGGGTCCCCTGTTTTGTGCATCGTGGATGCGGTGCCATCGAGTGCAGCGGAAAGCACTCGATATGATCAGGCCGCCGCCCTACGAGGCGTCTCCAAATGGTACGGGGCTATCGACACACCCGAACGTGTGCCAGAAATGATGCGCCGAGCCTACACCATGCTTCGTTCCGGTCGACCCGGGCCTGTGGTCTTGGGTGTGCCTGATGCGCACGCTACGTACGACGAAACGCTAGACCCATACACATCTCCAAAAGGATGGAGAACTCTTCCAGATCCTGAAGATGTAGCCAGTGCAGCGAGCGCTCTTAGATCAGCAAGGCGCCCTCTTTTGTTCGCCGGTGAGGGTGTTCTGTACTCAAATGCAGCGGCTGAACTTCGAGAGTTCGCCGAAAAGGCCAACCTGCCCGTGGTAACCACACTGAAAGCAAAAGGCGTATTCCCGGAGAACCACCCACTTTCGGTCGGCACCCGGGGCGATCATGTCGTCAAGTACATCGAGGACGCAGATCTAATTTTCGCGATCGGAGCCAGTATCTCTCCGGGACGTTTCGGACACGGAATCCCCGATGGCGTGAACAAGAAGATCATCCAGTGCAACATAGACGAATTCGATGTGAACAGGATTTACCCTACTGCGAACGCCGTCATTGGTGATGCAAAAGCGACATTGAAATCACTGATAGCTGAACTCGACAGTGAACCTATTGAGAGTCGAGATAGCGTCGTAACAGAAGTCAAATCGGCAAAAGACGCTGGGATGGCCGTTTATCGCGAAGCAATGGCTTCGGATGAGAAACCGATAAATCCGTACCGCGTTTACAGCGATTTAATGAACGTGCTAGATCGTGAAAACGCTTTCGTAACTCACGAATCGGGCAACACACGCGATCAGCTTTCAACAGCGTTCGAGACCCTCATTCCTCGAGGATTCCTCGGCTGGGGCAACGTCTCGTCTCTGGGGTTTAGCTTCCCGGCCGCAGTTGGTGCCAAGTTGGCCTACCCAGATCGTCAATCAGTCGCTGTCATAGGGGATGCCGCTCTCGCCTACATGCTCGGAAACTTCGAGGTTCTCTCGAGACTCCGGCTTGGCGTGACAGTGGTTCACATCAACAACGGTGGGTTCTCAGGCTACGGCCCAGGATTCTGGGGTGAAGGTCACGACCCGTACACATATGATGTTCTCGGTCCGGATGACATAAACATGACCAACGCTATAAAAGAGATCGGCTGGTCAACCGAGCGAGTTTACGAACCTGGTGAGGTAGGCGCAGCTCTCAAACGAGCATTCGCAGCCAACGAAAACTCTCAACCTGCTTACGTTGAGATCATCGCAAGCCAGTACCCGGTGTATGGCTCTTGGGCATCTGCTTAGATCCGTTAGTTGGAATCAGTCTTGACTAGGACTGGACCTCACCGAGTGAGGAACGATCGTTAAAATCAATGGCCCCTTTGCTTCGATTACGAAGCAAAGGGGCCATTGTCATCGATTAACTGTTCCCGTGGTATGTAAGGGTGATTGTTTACTCTCCGCCATCGGATTCTGGTTAAGACGGCATGGCTGAGTAGACCATCGGTGAGATCGCCGAATCATCAACACCCGAGTGTAATAACGAAGACTTTCCGGGACCAAATCGGTGTCTGATCCCGGATGTCTTCCACGGCTCGTCCATTCGTTTCTGCTAACCGCTTACCCGCGCCCACTTGCGCAAACTCACCGGCTCTCGATCAAAAGTGTCGCCAGTGGGGATGACTGTAGTGAACGATACCTCGGCAATATAAACATTGCCTTCAGCGTCCGTATCCATCCCATGGGGAGCCATGAACTGGTCTGGGCCTTCTCCCTGGGTCCCGGCACCGAACCGAGTGACTTCGTTGCCATCACGGTCAATAACTATCACGTAGAGACCAAGTCCCGGCACGTCTTTCTGCACCGGCGGCGGACCTGCCTCTGCGACATACAGGTTCGTATCTTGACCCCGCCCGGCAGCGATTGCGATGGGACGGTGGAAGTGCCACTGATCAACGTACTCTCCTGCCGTCGTGAACACCTGCACTCGGAAATTCTCACGGTCGCAGAGCGCCACTTTGTCATCACCAATCATGGTGAGATTGTGCGGCAGTGAAAATTGACCCGGTCCTGTGCCAGGTTCGCCCCATGACTTGATGTGGTTACCACCGGCATCAAATTTATGAATACGAGAGTTGCCGTAACCGTCGGAAACAAAGAAGTCCCCGGTCGACGGTTGGATCGCTACATGAGTTGGACGATTGAACGTTCCACCCTCTTGCCACGGGCTCGGCTCGCCAGGCGTACCAAGCGTAAAGATTACGTTTCCGTGCGGGTCAGTCTTCTTGATCGTGTGATCCAGATCATCGGCAAGGAACAGGTTACCTTCCGGATCTACTGTCACACCATGCGGCCGTGCGTAGTCGCCCTGTCCCCACGACTCAACATACTCACCAGATTTGTTGAGTACGACCATTGGATGGTTACCCCGATTGAACACATATACGCGGTCGCGATCGTCATCGACCGCTGTCGCCGTAGCGTCCTTGAAGTAGATTCCATGCGGAATCCGCCCCCAGAGTGCGATCGGTTCGTAAACAGTGCTAGAGCTAGCTGGTCCTGGCAACTTGATACTCCTAGTTAACTACCCTGTCCCGTGGGAAGAGATTTGTGCGAGGCGATATACGACCCTATTCCTTGGGTGCCGGATCATCGCCGTCATAGATGTGAACCCCGGCCCGGTTCGTCACTGCCAACCGGACCGCTGACTCATCACTCACCGTGACGATCTCATGTCGGTAACCTTTCTCAACAAACACAACATCACCCGGTCCGGCGCGGAATGGGTCTTTTTTGCCTACTCGCCATTCCAGTTCGCCCTTGAGTACGACCCACCACTCATCGAAGTCAGGGTGCCAGTGTGGGTTGTTTGACGAACCCGGGATCGAGTGGATGAAGTTGACACGATTGCGCTGATCCAGGACAACTTCTTCACCCCAGTTAGTCCCAGTGCCGTGGCGCGCCAACATCCATTTGTAGGACGTGTGGATCAGATTCGCTGGTTCGGCGTCGGGCAAGGGGATAAATTTTGACGGCTCGATCCCTTTTATGTCGTGGTTGCTCCACTCTGGTCCGACAACCAGGCGCATATTCCAGGGATCAGTTCCGGTCGAGCGGATGTCATGTCGGTAGCCGGCGGGGGCAATCACTACATCGCCCCACTTCGCAGTAAAAGGCTCGTACTGACCGATCTGGTATTCAGTCTCTCCATCCAGCATGATCCAGAACTCATTAAAGTCGGAATGTATGTGCGGATCCGGTGGGGCACCGGGACTGGCAGAGATGAGCAGGGCCCTGTTTCGCCCGTCCTTGTTCAGGAGATGGTTCCATCGCTCTTTACCATCGTTCAAGACGCGCAGGTCCGCGAGACGGGTAATCTCTTGATTAACGATCGGTGACGCTACGATCACCATGTTGGGTAACTCCTAAACATATCTAGAGAGAGTATCCACCAAGCGGCCGGAGTATACATCTGGCTGACGGGGTCCATGGACGGCCGTTATAGTCCATTTCAGCTTAGGATTGGGCAGTTAGTGTCCGCCGCCGTGCGTCCAAGTCGCTGTCAGTCCGCCGGTTTGGCTGTCAAGGTGGCTGTCAAACGGTGAATTGTGCGCCAAACGTGATACCTCAGCTCCGGTAGTCCGTCACCTGCCACAGCACCGCCAGTTCGCGTGTGTCCGGTAGCCGCCAGAGAATC
>Ga0209403_10001626_pt1 | contig 28784 bp, 21 predicted proteins | sample ArcticOcean_MG_C_8_FD_187440 | JGI IMG/M metagenome (GOLD analysis project Ga0209403, IMG submission 187440) | Marine microbial communities from western Arctic Ocean - ArcticOcean_MG_CB11_86 (SPAdes) (version 2) | ecosystem: Environmental > Aquatic > Marine > Oceanic | place: Arctic Ocean...
GAAGTTTGTCTTCGTGACACAGAGAATGTTGTTTCAGGAACACGAGTTGAAGTTGGTTGCCACCACGCAGAAATGAATGTGATTTGCAATGCAGCAGCAAATGGGGTTTCAACAAAGAATGCTTGGTTAATTGTAACTGGGGAACCATGCATGATGTGTGCAAAGTTGATTCACCATGCGGGAGTTACTAGAGTAATTATCGTGGATGGTGGTTTTGGCGGGGTAAATGGCGTAGATTATCTCAATTCTCATGGGGTAGTTGTGCAAATGACTGACGGTCCAAAGGACCCACGTGGTGATTTGAAGTAAGGTGATTTATTCACTAAATGACTCAATCAGTGCTTTGAGTTGGCCATGCAAATCATCTACATCCCCATTATTATGAATTACAACATCAGCCATTGCTGCAGTAGCAATTAAGGCTTGACCACTTTCATCATGAGCAATCAATTCAGATTCTTCTTGCTCAACAAATTGTTCAAAATTTTCAGCATCTCCAGTACGGCCACGTGCAACTAAACGCTCCCATCGTACTTCTCTAGATGTACGAATTTCAATCATCATGAAATCATCACGCTTGCGTAGAGCTTCAACTTCAGCAGGGGTCCTAATACTATCAATCGCATGATTACCATCTTCACCAATTCGGTCAAGTAACATTTCTGCTAAAACTCCTGGGCCGCCCATTGCTCTGAGTTTCCGCCCACCCTCAATTAGGTTATCACGATTAATTTCTTGGCCGTTAGAGCGTAGCCAGTGGCGAATGGAGTCAGAACATGAATTCACACCAAAGCCATGTGCCTTCAGCCATTCAATAACAGTAGTTTTTCCTGACGCATTACGCCCAGTTAACCCCACTAACATCTAAGGCGACGAGCACGCCACTGTTCAAAGTAATAACGGCAACAGTCAAGATAGGAATCAGGCCCAAAATCTTCTTGTTCTGGCATAATTAAGTTCAGCATCATGAATTATTTTCAGCATTAATTCTCGCTCACCTTTTGGAACTCGATTGAGGATTCGGCTAGCAGTTTCTTCACCTACACCTCTAGCCATCAAGCAGATTAGCGCTTCAATCCCTCTTTGGCGAACAATATGTGCATTTTTCTCCATCCTTGCCTGCACTGTTTGATCTTCCGAGGCAACCCAACCTGCCAGCATTTCTTCCAATCCTTCGCGCGTTGCGGCAAGCATCGTCCCACCACATTCACAATGTGTGTGCTTAGCCCCATACATGGCTACGCGGGTCCGCATGCGTGAGCCACAAGCCAAACAGATTAGGACCGCTCTTTCGTTTACTAACCGCTCTTCTAGACGCACTCTGACTTCCGCATCCGACCAGTTTGGAAGTAGCAGGTCTCTCTCACTTCGAGGTGAGATTCCGAGTGCTCCAGATGCGGTTTGTTCTATTCGTACTGCTCCTGCTTGAATCGCTTCTAGTAGCGCTACTGTGCCATCAATATCCATCTGGTCATGGAATAGTTTGTCCAAAGCCTCGTCGAGAACAACCGTGCCACGATAGCGATTAATGATCCCCTGTAGATTGACTTTGCGTGGGTCAACACCCCGCTGTAAAATACCAAAAGTTTTGCACACTTGGACCAAGCGAGCACGTAGTTTCCGTCCATTTGGAATTGTCATTCGCATAATATCTCGTAAAGCCTCAGGTGGAGTCTCAGTGAGCCAAGTAACCATTGAATCTGCAGTTAATGCTGGAACTTGCAGGGAGATTCGGTAAGGGTCAATGATTGCCCGTCCGCTTTTCCCATCAATAGTAGATGCCATTGCTTGCAAAAAATGTGCTAGTGCAGCATTCACTTTATTTCCATGACAACAGTTGAGGACTAGGGCATCTCGACGCGCTTCAATCGTGAGTAGTCTAGCATTAGGTATGCATCCGGTTGCATCCAAATGTTCTCCAACACTTGTAGTTAGAGTACCAAGTGAATAGTCAGATACTGGGTATTGTGAGAGTTGGTGTTTCTTCGGTAGTTCCTCAACCCAAGCATTGACCTTTGCACCAAAATCATCATCCTTTGGATATTCCACATCCCATCCATGGTCCTCTGCAATAACCATCCTGAGATTACCTACTTCACGGGCGATGTTTGCAGGAACTGCAGGCAGTTCACCAGCCCATACAGGGGCTGTACTAATGTCAGAGACAGGGGCGACTAACAACTCGCTTTTCTCTGGGTCGGCATCAATGATTTGCCATGTCCTGCCAGCCATCACAAATCGCCGCGGCGAACCATCTTCTTCACCACCTGATGAATCCAAAGACAAAACAAAGGTTTCATCCACATTTCCTAAAGCTCTACGTGTGACAGAATCGCGAACTGAGTAACGAGTCTCGTCAGCAATCATAGAGAGATGGTTTAGCATGTAATGACGGCTTCGTGAACCTGGTGAGAACCAACCGTTTTTGAGGTTCTTTGGGAGGGTGGAGCGTAAAGCGTTGGACCAAGTCTCTCGTTGCTTCTCAGTGATATCCTCAAGTTCCTCGTATTTCGGTCTTTTTTCAGGTAAGTCTTTGTTTTTCTCTGCTGCTACTTTCCAAATAATTGGTGGCCAATCGATAGGGTCTGAGTTGGCTGGGTTTTCAACAAGTTTCAGTAATCTTCTATCGTCAAGGATGGTGATTATTTCGTTAACTTCGCTATCGGTGATGTCAGAGAAAATTGGCGCTCTGCGAAGTAAGGTTGCTGCTGATGAAAGTGGAATCACTTTTTCAGCAATTGCAGTTAAAATTAGTTGGTTAGCAACTACTGAGAGTGGTTTTCTACGCCATTCAACTCCTTCAAGTTCACTAGCCATTGCCCGTCTTGTAATTACGGCAGCTTCGGCGATGTCATCATTTTCCCAACATAGTAACATGCCTCTTGATGTACCTCCCAATACGTGCTCAGCCCTGCCAACCCTTTGCAGGAGTCTATCTACCGCGCGCGGTGACTGAACTTGATGCACCTGTTTGATTGAGCCAACATCAATTCCTAATTCAAGACTTGAAGTGCAGACAAGTCCGTGCAGATTTCCTTTCTGTAATTCTGATTCCATCTCATGTCTGGTTTCGGCCGCTAATGACCCATGATGAACTCCTATATTCAATTCTTCATCGAGTTTACTAATTCTTTGAGCCACAGTCTCTGCGGCATTTCTAGAGTTTACGAATATCAAGCAGGGAGCACTTTCCCTAACTTTTGAGGCTAAGCAGCGAAGAGCCGCAAGACCCCTTGGAGACACGTGTAGTTCTAGTGATAGTGCTCGATCATCTGCAGTTGTTGGTTCAGTCACAACCTGTAATTCTGCTGGCCGAGGGGCGGGGGCGTTGATAGGCGTGGTAGTTGGTGAGAGCCAACCAGCCATTTCGTCAGGGTTTCCTACAGTTGCGGACAATCCAATTCGTTGAACACGGCGGCCACACAACTCATCGATTCTTTCCAAAGCGATGGTCAGTTGTGCACCCCTTTCAGAAGCCGCTAAATCATGTACCTCATCAATCACAACCGCTTGAAGATTCTTCATCCCTTCACGCAGTCGACTACCAAATAGCAATAATTGACAGGTTTCTGGAGTTGTAACAAGAAGGTGGGGTGGGTTACGGGATTGTTTTGTTCTTTGTGACTGAGTAGTATCTCCGTGACGTACATCAGAGCGTAATCCACATGCCTGTGATAAGGACGAAATCCTTCTATCGATATCTCTGTTCAGTGCACGCAGTGGGGTGATGTACAGAATGCACATTGGTTGCCATTTGTCTTTGATTGCTCTGGAGAGTAGTGGCATAACTGCTGCTTCGGTTTTACCGCTCCCAGTGGGAGCGATTAGTAAGTGATCAGAGCCGTCTAAAATCTGTGTTTGTGACGCTGCTTGAATTGGCGTTGGACTCCAGCCGCGCTCGTCAGCGAGTTTAGTGAGTGGATCTACAAGTGAACTGAAATCAGACACCAAATAACTCCCCTCTCAGGCGAGGGGGCAAGCCTGAGTGTGAAAAGGGCGCCGGCTCTCAGTAGTCGTCATCGTCATCATAATCATCGTCATCATAATCATCGTTATCTTCATCATCAAACATGTGATCATCATCAAACAATTCTGAGCGACCAGTAAGGGCTCCCTTCATGCTGACGTATGCAACAATAGGCAGTACAATCATGGCAATAATGATTCCAATTACAGCGAGTAGATTTTGGCGAGCTCCTTCAACCCAACCCATGCCAAATGCGTAATCCACAGAAACTCCTACGCTAGCGCTATTATCTGACTCGTCAACTTCAGTAATTTCATTTTCTGAGTCAACGATTACAATGACTCTGTCAACACCTTTCTCAGCGATCCAAGTTGCAGAAATAGGAATTGATTCATCGGCGATGCCATTCAGTTTTTGGGTCGCAAACGGTTTTTCAGAGTCGCCAGAATAGAATCCAACAACAAATCCAGAATTAGTTGTGCCACCGAGATTTGAAATCCATGCAGTAATCTCAATTTTGTCACCGTTGGCAACAATCTCTCGGTCGGCCGAAATACGTTCTACTGTCAATTGTGCTCCAAGTGCACCGAACCGAATCCATTGAAGTTCATGGTCACCATTTAGGTCCACAGGTTCTCTTACAGGGTCACTCTTGGCATTTCCTTCCGTTGCTAGTGGATTACCAGCTGAATCCCAACCTTCAATCCAGAATCCAACTTCATAATCCTGAAGTGGCGGATTCATTCCATCGCCAATCAAGTCAACGGTACCAGTCCAAGTGATTGCTTGCTCCTCCTGAAGCATACCTAGTAGTGATGAGCCCGAGGAAATCTGGCGCTGGTTCTCATCACGCATTAACCAATGAACCCATTGTGGGCTTCCAGATAGGTCAGCATCTTCCCATCCAATGAACTCAACTGGTACTTCAGTAAGTGCAGAACTGTTGGCGATATCAATTACATCAATCGGTGCTAGCCTTTCAAGAACTCTAGGTGGTGCGTGGTCAACCTTAACTTGGAGAGTTGTGGAAACAGTATCACGGGTCATATCCTCACCTCTTCCAGGGATATTTCTAACCCCTGCTAGGAAAGTTCTAGTCTCGCTAGAAGCGAGGGTAGGTGCAGCCCCAAGAGGTACTTCTAAACTAAATCCTCCTTCATCAGTTAGGCTACCATCTGACCAGTATTGTACACCATCAAAGACTTCAACAGTAATTCCAAGATTTTTCGGTGCGGGAACATCGCTACCTTCGTAGACAACGCGTCCAGACCAGCGCAAACGGTCGTTAGGAACAACTCGACTCCCGTCAAATACTGGACCAACTCGTGGTTCCTGAACGTCTTCTACGGTGTAAGTATCAGCATCTAGAACCAAGTCATTCTCAATTCTAAATGTGTGCTCCGTGAAGATTTCTCGGCGTGGTTCAGTACTGCCTAATTGAGTGAATTCCAAGGCGACATCTGACAAATCAGCATCAGGCCAATCCCATGAGAATTGGAATGCAAATGTGACCATCACCCAGGGCAAACCGGTTTCGTTAGTGGTGACAATTCCTCCACATGACTCATCAAGTAGATTATTACAAGAGGGTGAAATAACAAGGAAATCATCATCAGTCCAGAAAGTTTCGTTACTACCGCTATACGACAATCGTTGTTGATCTCTTTCAGGGTCGGGCCCTTCGAAGTCAAAGATGATGGAAATATCAGTGAAGTCAATCAAACCGTTTGCATCAACAAGTCCGAGTGTGAGGTATTGGGTAGTTCCAGCAAATGCTCTTTCCCCATCCTCGTGGCCAGCCCAGTGTAGGCCGGTGAATATCGAATCCATGTCTTTCCTAGTTCTGTAAGTTACCAAGTCATACTCAAAACCAGGTCCGTCTGAACGCAGTAGTGAATTTCCTGCCACATCGGTCCCAGTAACATAGTATGATACTCGAGCCATATTTGGATTATTAGAATCATCAATAATTGCAAAGAATAACTTGTCAATGTCGTCAGTCATATTGGTCATTGTTTGGTTGACGTATTCTGCAGCGTCAGCATTACCATTACGGTTAGAGTCATGTTCTGACTCTACCCAGTAGTGAAGAGTCAATACTTCCGGTGCGCCTATTGCATCCTGAATTCGGATACGTACTGCTTGGTCTTCATAACCAGCTTCGTATGCATTATCCAGAGGTGTAGATTCTATCAGCGATGGACTAGTTGCATCAACTCGGATGGTTCGCTGCCACGATTCGTTGATTGACAAGACCTTGAGTGGGTCTCGTGGATTGTCAATTTGCACCTCATAAAATACACCCTCTGGGCGATTAATAGTATCTACAGGGACAGGGATAAAGAACTCTCCATATTGGTTGGAGCGGTCTTTTGCTTGTAGGAAGTCACCTTCAGGTGTTCGCTTGATAACTGCAACATCAAAAGTAGAGTCTAGAGGTGCATCCTGGGTTCCATCATACCACACTGCTCCTTGGAAGTAGAGTGTTTCTCCAGATTTAACCCATTGATTTTCTGGCACATCATCGTGGTGGACTGCTCCATCATTGTCTCTAACCTTCATCCACCCAAGTCCATAGGATTGGTTGACACGAATGCCAGGTGCGTTACTTGTTCGTGATGATAGTGACATTGGTGAGAGACCTTGGTCATCAGTACAACTGACTCTGAATCCAACATTGCTCTGTTCGTTGAAGTTAGAGGTCACGCGGAAAGCCCAGTGGATTTCTAAAATCCCGTTACTGTTATTGGTCCATGTTGCAGAAGCATCTGGAATAATCCAGTCTTCGGGGTCATCATCAACAAGTGTTCCATCACTGTTCCAAGTTAGGGCAGGAGTTTCACTTGAGGGTTGAGCCAAAAAGGTAAGAGTTGCTGTAGAAATCCCTCCAGCATCTTCACCAATCACATGTCTACTTACAACTTCATAGGTGTCAATGGTTTCATGTAACACCATATTCTCATCCCAATTAATGTCAAGATTCACAGTTTGCATGACGTAAGTAATTGAGAATGAATTAATCACCACATTCCCTGATGAGGTTGATCCAATTTGGATAGGAATTAGAACCGTTCCAGAACCGGTGTCTGGAATCTCATCATTTATTGCATTAACAATGGAACTACCTAAACTGCCGCTTGCTGTGACTGTAGAAAGAAGAGCATTTGTATGAGTCCATTCGTGACTACCATCACTACCAATGTCTAACTTCACGTTTTGAGGGGCATTAGAGTAGAGTGCGACTTGGAAGTCATCTACGATAGGGCTGTATGAGTTTCCCCCTCCAGAGTAAAAGTAGAAGCAAAGAGAGAGGTAAGTCAACCCCGTAGGGAAATTTACTGTTTGGCCAGGCGCTCCCAACGTTGTCGAAGTTCCCGATGTGCAACCGCTTGATGTTGTCCATTTTACAGATAGTGAACTTCCACCTAGTTCAGTTGCGTTCCACCATACTTGGGCAGCGACAGGTCCATTTGAGCCCGTGCCTCCAAAATATGGGGTTCGCATCCACATTAATCCTGAAGATGCGTATGAACCAGTATAACCGAGGTTAACAGTATCAATCAGGGCAGAAACATTACTGTTTGTACTGTTGAGATATGCTCGCCATCCTAATTGGCTTCCAGAATTTACGAAATTCACTTTCGTTCCCATTTGTGCTTTTTTCCAAGTTACCCCACCATCATTTGTAACTTCGTATTCAACTGATGTACCAGTTGGCTTCCAAGATATTGCTGCTGTTAATGTAAGGTCTGGGGTGGGTCTCGTTGCAGTGATTGCTGATGATGTAATTATTCCAGAAGTAGTAGTAGGTGTTCCCATTGAAGTGACAGTTGATTGGCCATTAGTCAGGATCTTGTGTGAACTTCCACTTGGACACTGGGTGTTGTAAAAACAAGTCCAAGCAATTGTTCCAGCGCCAGTTGATTCAATGCCATAGTGCGCTCGGTTTGGGAACAAAATATCACCTTGATGTTCTGGCCATGCACCACCTCTGAGGAAAACGGAGTGGTAGCTTTTCGCCTTACAATTGCTGTTAGTTGCTTGCCAAGTACAGTAGACATTCACCGTCACTCTGTCCCCATCAACATCAAGTCCCGAGGGCTGTCCTTTTCCGCTTTGAATCATCATCAACAACTGTGTGGACAACGCTTGAACAGGGCTTGAGCGGTTGACATTCCACAAATAGTAATTGTAATTTCCATTCAAATATTGGGTTGTTAGCACATACATTTCATTGTCAACAGGGTCAAAGGCGACCCCTCCAATCATGTAATTTCCGCCATACCATGCTTGATTGCATGACCAAATAGCCTGCCCAGCAGAATTCACAGACACAGTCCATTTTGCGATGTAGTTGTAATTCCAACTGGTTGTCCAAATGGTACCATTCCCATCGCTAGTGATGTCAGAAATGTAACGCATAGTAGATGTTGTACAGCTGTTATACTGCAAACTAGCAGTTCCAATCCTAACACCAGTTGTGCTGTTATATTGATGAATAGTTACGAAATTAGATATTCCTGAATTAGGCCAATGAGCGACATAAGTATTATTTTCTTGGAAAGCCACAGGACCTGCATAATTCCAATTGCCTCCAGAATAAGCCGAATAACCCGGTGTAGTTGCACCAACTAAATCTGAAGCAGCAAATCCAATTGCCCCGCCTGTTGTATTGTGAACTGCGTTTAGCGCACTAGAAATATCGTTTGTCCTTGTTAAAGTCCAACTGGCTTCGCTTTGCATTTCTCTAAGGGATGTTTGATCGTTACCAACATCAATAGATTGTCGATAATCATAGGAGAAGTATGGGACATTCATTCCTCCATCTATTGTTGAAGGACCACCGAAGTGTGTATTGGTAGTTGCATTTGCCCAAGTAGTAGTTGAAGGGGTTCCAGTGATAGAGAAACTGGCAGATGTGACATCGGCTCCATAGGGCATGTTCACCCCGGCTGTCCCACCATTACCTTGGCCAGTGAAAGTATGAGAGAAGCTGGTAGTACCGTCAGCGAACTGGGTTTCAGTAGTTGCTGCGATTGCTAATGGCAATACTGCGGAGAATATCATTAACCCAACTAGGAAAAACGAGGTAGTTTTGATTTGAGTAATGCATCTGAACATAGGCGGTCCCTTAGGGACCGTTAGGGTTACCATTTCAATCCTTTGTATTTAGAACAAAAATCCGGTACACCGAAACTGTATCAATCAGGAGGCTTTCGAGCGGATGGGATAGAGATGGCGGCAGGTAAGAAGCGGAAGACATCAAAGCGAAGTTTGAAAGCATATTTTGGAGAGTTTTGGGAGAACCAAAGAGACCGTCACTTGGTCATTTTGGGAATGCTGACAGTTCTCACTTTTGCGTTGATGTTGTGGGCTTTGGCCTTCTTCACAATATTTTCTTCAAACGCACAACAGGAAGCCAATAGTTGGGCGAATTTGACGGCTGTAACATGGGTTGGAGTCTTACTCGCTTTCGTGCTGTTATTGTTTGTTATTCCGGAGTTTTTCCATTATCTTGGAATACGTAATTCTCTAGTTGACATGCTAGAAACAGACTCGCGCGCGGAGATGCAGAAAAACAAGAAAGAATTGGATGAGGCGGCGAAATTACTCGCTGGCGCTTGGCCAGCAAGAATCGAGGCTAAGAGAGTGGAGTTAGGATTACGCCGAGAGATGCCCGAGGGTATGGAATTACCAGCCAATGAAGGTAACGAATTATTTAGCGGATGGTTGAACACAAAGTATTCTCGATTAGCTCAGAGATTCCCTGATTCTAATATCCTCAAAGACCCAGGTATTAACAAGTTGATAATCTTCAGTTCACTTACTGGATTAGTGTTATTTGTTTATAATGCAGTGATTGGATTAGCGCGTGAAACGGTGTCTAGCCCACGTAATATGACCGTTGACTTAACCTCAATCATGAATGGTGGGGAATATAATGCAACTTGGGCTCCACACTTTGATTTAGTTGGAGGGATTTTGATTGCTATATTTGCGGTTATTCTTTTCATGACTGGACCTGCGTCCACTGACGAGGATGATTCAAAGAGTGACTCAATTCAAGAAGAAGAATGAATGAGGCGGTAATAGATGGCCACACCTCTAGGCTGGATACGCGAAGCATTACTCGCAATCGGATTAATTTCGCTTCTAGTAATTGGCCTATGGGCAACCACTGGCACCGTACCTCCAATGGTAGTTGTTGAGTCATCATCAATGATGCATGATAGTGAAGGAGAAGTTGGGGCGATTGACCCTGGTGACCTAGTCCTAGTCATGTCAACGTCGCGTCGAACCAAGATTATTAGTATGGCAGAAGCGATGGAGGAAGGTGGTGAATTGGAAGGATGGGAATCACATGGTAAACCCGGAGATGTCATCATCTACAAGAAAAATGGTGGTATTGACACTCCAGTAATTCACCGAGTAATCCTTGAAGCGGTAGCCAATGGTACTGTTACTCCAACAGATCGCTCACGTCAACTTTGTTCAGAGGGCAGTTGGGACCCAATATCAATTGATGCTGATGGGCTGGCAGGAACTTGTGTCCTCACTTGGGATGCACCTGGTACTACAGTGCTAAATCAGGCCTCAATAAATTGGTCATTTGACAATGTTGAATGTCCTCCCGGAAACCCACATGGTTTGATGGTTCAGGAGTGGGACCCCGGACACGCAGGTTACCTTACTTTGGGGGACAATAATCGGTGTGATGTGGACCAAGGCTCTCAGGCATATCCTCTTGCAGGAGGACTCACTGATGAGAATGGTGACCGTGTTACTGCGGTACGTTCAGACTGGGTAGTTGGGGTTGCAGGTGCTGAACTTCCATGGCTTGGTACAATCAAACTAGCAGCCTCATCAAATTCAGCACAAGTCACAGGTCACAGTTGGAGGATGCTAGGTGCAACAGCAATTATCCTTCTACTGGGGACATTTGTTATTGAGCGGGCTACTGAAAAATTGTTGATAGGCGCACCTGAAATCGCTCAGGCGAATGAAGAACAGGCAAAAAATACTGAAGAAGAGTAACTTTCTTTTCATTCAGATTAGCATTGGCAAGGCGACGATTAGTATCATCATTCCCATCAGAATTAGACTTGACATGCTTGAAATTTTGTGGGCAGTATTCTGCACATTAATTGGGTGGGAATTAGGGAAGAACTTAGCGAAGAAAGCAAAGTAGTCGTGTAATCGGTCCCGTAATAGATGGCCTCCATCAAACGGTAGAATTGGAATCAGATTGGCGAAGCCAAGTAACACATTCATCCAAGTTATCCAAAACAATAGATGAAGTATAATCATAGTACCCTCTAATCCAAGGAAGGTATCACTATCAAGAAGTTGTAATTCCTGTTCGTGCATGATTTCACCTTTGTTGTCAATTGGATTGAAGATGAGCTTTAATGGCTGAATCGCTAAACCTACAGCCAATGGAATAGGGTCTTTTGAAGCACTTGATGAAAGGGGTCCTGCTAGTTCATTGACTCCAGCATCATTTGAGGATAAACCCATTACTCCAAGGAACGCGTCTCCTTCTTCTATGCCATAAGCAGCAATTATCTGAGGGTCTGTTCCTAAATCAAGTTGGTATTGATATTGGTCAGCAAGTGTTAGGTTGATGTCGCGTTGTTGTCGCTCACCTTCACTATCTGCAATAGTGAGAACGGTGAGCGTGATGTTATCACCGGCTTGGTGCGAGTCAAGGAAGGAGGTGAAATCATCTCTATCATCCATTATTGTGCCGTTCGCATGGGTTATCACTTCCCATGGTTGTAGGCCCGCTTCAGAGGCTGGTTGTTCGTCAATAATGCCTTCAGCATGCACTCCATTGATTGCTGGGGTAAGGGTGTTGGCAACCAATGCCATTGCAATGAAAAATATGAATGCGCCGTAGATATTTATTGCTGGACCTGCAGCAAATACACGTTGCCGTTCGCGTCTAGGCGCTCGCATTATTTCTCTTCCTTCCGGCTCTGCAAATGCGCCTATAGGGATCAATCCTAGAATTAGTAATCCAAAACTGCGAACTCTCATTCCATGCGCACGGGTTAGAATCCCATGTCCATATTCATGAATGACTAAGGCTACTATTAAGCCAACTAATCCCCATACTAGTGGGATTGTTGGTGAAACACCTGGGATCAAAATAATTTCAGATGGTGATGCGGGTTCAATTTCAGTTGGATTCATTATTGTACCAATGAATGCAAGAACAAAGAAAATTAACACGAAGGCACTAATGAATCGACAAGTCCACAGGCCAATTTCCCCGAAGACCCTCCATGCTTTTCGTGGTTTAGAAATCTTGTCCAAGATTTTCTGACCTCGGTTTGTGCGGACCATTAGGATGACCCCCAAAACTCTAGTTGCATCCCACTTGTCAAGAATTCCTTGTGCCTCAAGTCGTTTGAGTAGTATGTACCATAATACAATTCCAAGAACCGACCAATGAATCTGGATAGCAATGATGCTGGCTATGACAATGAAGGTTAGTTCTCGAAACCGAGATGGTGTCTCCTCTGCTTGCACAAAGGCTGCTTAGTCCTGCCCTCTTTGAACCTGCGCGTTAAGTGAGATGCATAGCACTCATAGGTGAGTACTGCTTGAGATGGGGTGATGACTGAAGAAGAATCAGACTTTGACGAGGCGCACAGTGTTGAGCGCAGGTTATCTGATTTGAAGCGTGAAGTAGAGGCAATCAAGCGATTGATAACCCAAGCATCGTTGAAGCGCCTGACCTCTGAGATTGAGCAGCAGGAATCAGAAATAGACGAGGTCAAAGCAGAACTTCATTGTAAGATCTAATCTTTTTCGGAAGTTTAGAGTCTGAATTTCTTGACCCATTCTTCAGGCTCACGCTGTTCAATAATTGCTTTTTGAGCATCTTCCATTTTCAGCGTCTCTGCCTTTTCTGTCCAAGCGTTTGCTTTGGAGCGAAGAGTTTCGGCAGTTTGTGTATAACTATCAGAATCACGGCATAATAACGATAGAAATTTGTGAAGTGGTAACCCTTCATCCCAGTCCAAGTGAGGTGTGCCATTTCTTGTCAAAGGAAGTGCAGGTAGGCGACGGGCTAGAACTGAAACCGAGCCCGTCAAGTTAGAAGTTTCAACCTTAAAAATACGCCATGAATCCCCACGCACGCCTTTCAGTCTCATAGCATATAATGGCATCAAGCCGCAACGCTCACCCTCTTTTTGCAAATCGAGGTACTGCACCATTGTTCTTCCAGAGAGATATACCTTTTTTTCTTTGGTCGTTTTTACTTCAATTGGAAATGAAATATCACCACGAACAGCCAATAAATCACCTGCGCCCGCGACTCCGCTTCCAGCAGCTCTGACGACCAAAAATGGTCTCCTGATTACTTGCATTGCTCGCGCTTTCTCTGCGGCGGTACAACTCCTAGTAACAGCCCTCACTCCATCAGGTGAACCTATCAGAACTGCGCGCAGTTCCCGTTCATAATGAGAAGCCATCGTTCAGTACGCTCATCCATTCATTCAAGACCATACCGGCGAGATGGTAGTATCGCGCGCCGATTATCATAGAAATTAACTAATTCCACATCATTTACCGGAATCATTGACAAAGGACGCCGCTTCACACCTATTCGTGGGAGTACTAGTCATACGGACGGCTGATTTCAAATTGGCCTATCGTTTGATGAAGGCATTACGAAGGAGAGAAATTGATTTTCTTCAGGTTTCAGAGAATTCACCCTTACCACACGGCGCTTCTGTATGGCTTGGGACGCCTGAAGAAGTGTTTGAAAGCAAAGTTGGTAATGGAATCCCGTGCACTTTAGAGGATGTAACTCTTTCAATAGACCGCGCAATCTATCTTTCAACCATGAAAGATCCAACAAGAATACTTGCTTTTGGCATTGACCCAGGTCCACGTCCAGGTTTGGCGTGGAATTCAGATGGTAAGCCCCTTGGTACAGAACAAATGGAAGATGTAGACGATACAGTGGATAGAATCTGTCAACTGGCAAAGTTCATTCCACATGCAGTAGCAGTGGTAAGGATTGGAGATGGTTCACCGACAATAGGTTCCCGACTTGCAAACATCTGCTTGGCTAGGGGTTTGAGGGTGGAGATGGTTGATGAGAGGAGAACTTCAACAGGGTTTGGTCGCCATGAACATCACGCTGCAGCAGCACGAATTGTACAAATCATTGGTGAAGAGGTAACAAGTAAAAGGAAAGTCAAACCATCCACTGGAGAGGTTCGAGAAGTTCAACGTAAATCACGTAGTGAGAGTGGAGGAAAACTAACCCTTCCAATTGAACTAGCGCAGGCAGTTGCTGTGGGTAGGCTGTCAATGAATGAGGCTTTTGATGAATATGAGCGCCGTCGTGGAAGTCTCATCTAAGTCAAGGTGTTCCTCTCAATCTCTTAGGCTGATAACCGACTTACTCAAGAGGCAACCTCCCTTCGAAGGTTTCACTGCGGACGTGGTCTAGTGGTTATGACTGTAGATTCCCAATCTGCAAACCCGGATTCAACTTCCGGCGTCCGCACTTTCAGCCTAGATTAACGGCATCGTGATTGTAAAAATTATCAGATAATTTTGAGATCTGATTGCTTTTTATTTGCCAGTTGTTTAAGTAGATTGTCAACAACGATTTTGAAGGCGTTTGAGGATTCTCCATCAGGGTCAGCAACGATACGATGAATCCCATCATCACCCCCTCGAACAATACCTGGGTCAAAGGGTAATTTCCCAAGGAATGGTACTTCCAATTCTTCGGCTGCTGCTTTTCCCCCACCACTCTTGAATAAATTTAGGACAACTTTCCAATCTCCTTCTTCATCAGTTTGAACATTGATATTAACTCCTTGAGGTCCTTGGACGGTTAGATTTGAGGATGGTTCAGCAGTTCCTCGTAAAGTGAAACCACTCATGTTTTCAACCACTCCAAGACAGGGGAGTTTGAGGGTTTTAGCGAAGTTAATTGATTTCCTGCTGTCTAGCAGTGCAACATCTTGAGGAGTTGTTACAACCACTACTCCATCAATTTCTGGAAGCGACTGTGCCACCGTAAGTGGTTCGTCAGAAGTACCTGGTGGGAAGTCAATGATTAGAGCATCCAAATCACCCCACGCAACATCACCAATGAATTGCTGAATGGCGCCTAACTTGACCGGCCCTCGCCAGATGACCGGTGCATCTTCATCTTCTAAGAGAAATGCCATTGAGATTACTTTGACTCCAAAAGGCCCCTCGACGGGGAATATTTGGCCTTCTTCAACTTGTAAATCAGCTCCTGAAATCCCCAGCATTTTTGGGATATTCGGTCCAGTAATATCAATGTCCATTAGGCCGACTTTTTTACCTTGTTGAGCAAGGGATAACGCCAACCCTGTAGCAACAGTGGATTTCCCTACTCCGCCTTTTCCTGAAAGAACCATGACCTTGTGTTTGACATTCTCAGCTAATTGGGTCATTCTTAGTTTCCGTCGCATTTGAGCATATGCTTGTTCCATTTGCGCTTTCTCTTCATCAGAAGCCGAATCTGGCTTTTTCTCAGGAGTTGTCCCATCATGATGGGAGACCGGTGAATCACTCATTGATGCGGCGACATTGCAGTCATTCTTCAATCATTGTATCAGTAATTGGTAAGAATAAGGTACAAAAGTTGGGTGTTGAGGTAGATTCATCCAAACGCAATTGCCAAAGGCAACACACCAAAAGCACAACTGTAAGGGGGGGTGAGACAGCATGGCAGGAACAGCAGTTTACATCACCTGGGTTACTGCTTCTTTGCTTGGTGGGATTCTGCTGATGCCGTTTTTCCGGCCTGCTGGAAAACGAGTTACATTGTCTGGATTTGTAGACATGTTCCGCCGATACTGGCTACATATTGCATTAGTATTCAGTATCTATTTATGGAAGGATTTGCTTGATGGGTTAGATCGTATATTGATGGCCAATACCCATCTTGACATGACCCCATTTGTTTACGCCATTGAGGGTGATTTGGTATTGTGGGTCCAACAGACTTTTCTCAACGACATGTTGACTTTTGTATTAACTCATTATTACGTTGCAGGATACATGCTATTGACATATACAGCATCGCTTTATTTCACCTATTTTGATGACCGTTGGATGGCAGACAGGGTCTTGTTATCGATGTTCTTTGTCTATGCATTAGCAGTTCCTTTCTATCTTTTCTTCAATGTTCGAGTGACAGGAGACCATATTCCTGAAATGCAGACTTTGGCCTATCACCTAACCCCTGAGATCCAAACTTGGTTCACTAGGATTGACCCATTCACAAATGGAATGCCAAGCCTACACATTGGCGTACCGTTCACAGTGTGGTTAGGGTTACATCGCTGGGACCACGATGAGAGATGGAAGAAATATCGATATTTCGTAGGCGTATATATCGCTGTTACAGCATTTACAATCATCTATCTTGGTATCCATTGGTTTGTTGATATCGTTGGTGGGATTGTTGTATCTTTCTTAGCGGTTAATTTAGCAGATAAGTGCCATGCTTGGCTGTGGTATCGTCTTGATGAGAGAACTTTCAATGCTCGCCTTGCATGGTTGTTAGCAGATTTCAACAATCCAAAACTAGTACTATCAAGTTGGATATCTAGGTTAGTAAAATGGATGAAAACGCCTTCAACAACTCAAACAGGAACTGTTGTGATGTTGCTGTTGGCCACGACAGGGGGAGTGTTGTTGTATGATGCAACTCACCAAGATTTCCCTGCTGAAGGAGTTACTTATCCAGAAGCGGCTGCAGGCGCTGATGGTTGGTTGGTTGCGCTTGATGCGGACGAAAACGGCAACTTGAGCGCGGTTATTATCGACATTGAGAACGATATGACTTACCACGACAGTCTTTATTTGAATGAAGATGGAAACCAATCAAATTGGAATCTTGATTATGCAAATACTGAAGTATTAATTTCAGAAAACCACGCAATTGTTTGGCAGGGGTATAGGATTATTACACTCAAGTTCTCAAACCCCGGAAGCCACGCTGATGGAAGAACAACAGGTCCTCTTTACACCGACCTTGCCCTTCTTGATGACTCGGACGATATGCCTGCCAAGTTATTCGCTATTGATGACGGTGTGGTCATCAATTTGCAGAGCACTGAGTATCACGAGGTATTCACACCAATTTCTGATGATGATGTAATTCTAATTGATGGCGAGGGGAATAGTCTAGCATGGGTAACAGAGAGCACACCATTGACAGCGAATATCCTCTCACTAGATGGTGTGCAAAACACTCTATCAGTCGAAGTAAATGCAACAGTTGATTCAGCTAAGGATGAGCAGGTGTTAGCACTTACCGGTACTGAGGTTGACTACACCAACGCGAGCATCACAGGCCTCTCTTTTGACAATGATTACCTAGTTGCGGAAGTAAATTTGTCAGCAGTTACCCGTCTTGTAATGGTAAATCTTGACACAGGGGAACAGCAAATTATTGGCGATCCACTTTTCCCCGTTGCAAACCCATCAATTGGCCATGGTGTGATTGCTTGGCAGCACAAGTGGGGGCTCAATTCAATGGACCCAAATAATGCAGAATTAGACTGGGACGTCAAATACCACATTATCTCGGAAAACCGTTCATATCAACTTCACACTGAGGATGAGTACAACCAAACTGAACCACAGGTGATGCAAGGGCACATTGCTTGGTTACAGGATAGCGGAGGAGAGGACCCTCCCGAAGTGATAATTTACAGTCTTGAGGAAACGTTTGAGCCATATTCATCAAGAACATTGCAAATAGCAATCATTGCTTTGATTCCGTTGTTAACAATATGGATGATTCAAAGACAAAAAGAGAACACTAATTCACCATCAGAAGAAGAAGAGTAATTCTCCAACTGGGGTTTTTGTTTACGCAGTAATTGAAAGCATGCGATTAAGAGCTAAGATTGCATCTTCAGCAATCTGCTCAGGGACGATAATTTGATTGATTACCTCTCCAGCCACAAGTGACTCAAGAACATCAGCCAAAAACGCTGGATGAATCATGTACATAGTTGAGCAAGGGCATACACCGGGGTCTAAGCACAACACTGTTTTGTCAGGGTATTGTGCATCCAATCTCTTGACAAGGTGGATTTCAGTACCGATACCAATTACAGCGCCGCTTGGTGCATCAGCAACGAAACGGCGGATCATTTCAGTTGAACCAGAAGCGTCTGCAGCATCAACCACTGCTCGCTCACATTCGGGATGAGCAATCACCAAGGCACCAGGTTTCTCTTTTCGTAGATTATCAATCTGCTCAACGGTGAAACGTTGGTGGACCGAACAGTAACCATGCCAGAGCACGAACTTAGAGGTATTCAAGCCATTCCAGTCAGGTTGAAACATTGGATTCCAAACTGCAATATCTTCCTCTTGGTAACCCATTGCTATAGCAGTGTTACGGCCCAAATGTTGGTCAGGGAAGAATAGGACTTTGCCATTTTCACCTGCTCGTTCTAGAGCCCATTCTAATACGCCAGCAGCATTTGAGGATGTACATACAATCCCTCCATGGTATCCAACGAAGGCCTTGAGGTCGGCGCTTGAGTTCATGTAAGTTACAGGTACTAAGTACGCTTCTCCTTTACCAGCCGGGCTGTCAGGATTTTCACGAATTGCAGGGTCGTTAAGTTGACATTCATTGAGAAGTTCATTCCAACACGCTTCAACATCTGGTAGGTCAGCCATGTCTGCCATTGAACACCCTGCTCTGACATTTGGCATCACAACTTTTTGACTGTCTGAAGTTAAGATATCAGCTGACTCTGCCATGAAGTGAACTCCACAGAATACAATGTATTCAGCCTTGGAGTCAGCGGCTTTCTTTGCTAGGAGGAAGGAGTCTCCAGTTTCGTCAGCATGTTCAACGATTGAATCACGTTGATAGTGATGTCCCAAAATCATCACTTTGTCACCAAGTTGGTGTTTAGCGGATAAAATTCGCTGACGGGTTATATCTGAATCAGCATCTGATTCATTATCATCGATGGAGCAAATGGCTAGCGGGAGGCTCTGCATTCAACCACTTCCGGGATATCAACCGGTAGCCGCCACCGCTTTGAATGCATCCATTCTCCGGAAACCTGTCGGAAAGGGGTGAGGTAGCGGTATGTTGGCATGGGAACAAGGCAAAATCATCCATGTAGGGGCTGAGGCTGAAGTTTCTAATGGGCAATATTTGGGATTAGCAGCAGTGCGTAAATTGAGGCTGCCAAAGGGTTACCGAGACCCTGATCTTGACCGTCGACTGACAAAACATCGTATGGCCGCAGAAGCAAAAATGCTAGCCCGCCTTTCTAATTCTGGATTACCAGTCCCTCGCCTTTTAGCGTGTGAGATGAGTAATGGTACAATGATTCAATCGCTTATGCCCGGTTCACAACTTGTCGAAGTATTGAGGAGTGGTGAAATTGATGTTAAAGCTGTTATGCACGAAGTTGGAACCGTGATTCGTCAACTCCATTCGCTTGGTGCAGTTCATGGTGATCTAACTACCAACAACATACTTTGGGATGATGAAAATGGAATTTCTCTAATTGATTTCGGCCTTACTCAATCAACTACAGAGGTTGAGAGAATGGGGCTTGATTTACAGGTACTCAGTGAATGCCTAAGTGCTAGTCATCCTGAACATGAATATGCTTTGGAATGGGTTTTTGATGGTTACAATAGTGCCGAAAACCTCACCTATACAGGGTCAGATTCACCTCCAGTAAAAAGTAAAGAAGTCATTAATCGCTACAATGCTATACGTTCTAGGGTTCGTTATCACTCTTAGTCGATTCAACTGAAGAGCATTGGAATGAATCTCCAACCGATGAAGGCAGAGAGTGGGCAGAGGGCGAAGTTAGCCATCATGTAACCAAGGGCTGGCATATGTTTCCCTGAATCAATGAGTTGAATGACATCAACGCTGAAGGTTGACATCGTGGTAAAGGCCCCAAGTGCGCCGGTACCAACAAGAAGAAGGATTTCAGGGGAAATTTGTTCATTAATAATTGACATAGAGATTAACACACCTAGTAGGAATGAACCAACTACATTTACACCTAAAGTACTCCAAGGAAATTCACTTGGAACCCACTCTGAAATGGCGTAACGAGCAACTGCTCCAAACGCGCCCCCCATTGCAACTAGCAACAGCGATTTCGGTTCCATAATGGAGGCCACTAACTGCTACCCTTTGATATTGACGAAAGAATAACTGTCGGAACTCTCAACCGCATGGGGTGCATGCGACAGTCGTGAAGCGACTTCTGTTCTTGACTGGTAACGCTGGAAAATTGGCTGAGGCAAGCCACTTTTTCGAGCCTCTTGGATATCATGTGGAACAGTTCCTAATAGATGGTGAAGTCCCAATTGTGATAGAGCCACAATCAGACAGTTTGAAAGAAGTTGCAATCGCAAAAATCGAACAAGCTAAAGCCCTCCTCAACTTATCTGGTCAAGATGGTTCAATTTTTGTAGAAGATGCAGGCCTTTTCATTGATGATTTGAATGGTTTCCCCGGTGTGAATTCAGCATCTGTACTAAAACAAATAGGCCTTTCAGGAATTCTCAATTTGATGTCAGAAATCACTCATAGGGGAGCAGAATTTCGCGCTTGTGCAGTACTCTTCACTGGTAATGAATTAGTATTCGGTGAAGGGGTTTGCCGTGGGACAATAACGGGTAAAACTCTTGGCGAATCAGGATTTGGTTATGATCCAATATTTTCTCCAGAAGGTGAGGATTCTGGTCGTACTTTTGGGCAAATGGATAGAATGGCTAAAGAGGCATTTTCACATCGAGCAAAAGCACTTGAAAGCGTAAAAAAGCAGTTAGATTTGCTTGGGCGCTGAGCCGTCATAGTGAAAGAGGGGGCGCATCTGCTCGCGTATGGAGGGGACGGCATGTCGTTTGGTCGTGTACTATTGTATCTTGCTTTATTGTTCGGCATTGTATTCCAATTATTCCTTTCTGGTGAGTGGGAAAATGATTTGTATGGATACATCTTTACTGGCGCGCTATTGTTACTCGCTGCTGGTTTGTTGATGACTGGTGGAAAACCAAAGAAGAAACCACGTAAGCGTCAAGCAAGTTCTAAGAAAGAAAAAAAGCAAGATGAGTTTCAGTTACCTGAAGCTGTGGTTGAAGATGAGGATGGCGGAAGCCGCCGAGATCGAAAAGTCGCAGCCTCTGCAGAATCTAATGATTCACAATCAGATGATGTCGATGATGATGTAATTCAACTTGAGGACGATGCAATCGAAGAAGAGGTTCATGTTGCAGAGGAATATGTTGTTGACATAAGTGCTGAACAAGTTGAAGAGGCTGATATTGAAGAATTCGTCGAGGAACGTCGCGGCCAACGTGCAGAAATAAAGGCTCGAATTGAGATGCGAAGACGAGGTCAGTTGGCCGAGATTCGTGCATCGGCCGCTCGCATGTGGTCTAAGCAAGATGAAGGTGAAGATTTGTTAGCAACTCTTGCTAAACCTGGACATGGCCTAACAGTTCTTAACGAGCCAGAACAAGTTGAGCCAGGTCACCCATATGGTGCTACATATGTTAGAGTAGATAATGCCCGTATTCTCAAATTGAGAATCCCTCTAGATACAGGATTTGTAGCGGCTAGTGAATTTGAAGAGGAAGTTGAGGTGGAACTTGAAACCTTACCACCTCCACCAGATGGGCTTCCACTCCCACCACCCCCTGGTGGGTTACCCCTACCTCCACCTCCAACCATTAGCCAATCAAAGTTAGATGCAATGAGAGATGAAATTGGTGGATAAGGTGTCAGAATCTCTAACTATTAACCGAGTTGCTATTGAAGGGGCATATCCATCTGGTGGCGTTGTTGAAGTTTGGACAATAAACCGTCCAAACAAGTTGAACGCACTAAACAGTGATGTTGTTGCTGATTTGAAAGCCGCTTGCAAAGATGCTGAAGATGATGCTGATGTTAGGGTTGTTGTGATTCGTGGTGCTAGTCCAGAACCTGCTGTTGAAGGTAAGCGGCAAAAACCCCCTGCCTTTGTGGCAGGTGCTGATATCACTGAATTTGTTGGTAAGAAATCAAAAGAAATCCGAGCAATTTTTGAGAATAACGCTTGGGAAGCGATTTGGAATCTCTCCAAACCAACTATCGCTTCAATTGATGGATTTGCATTAGGTGGCGGCAGTGAAATCGCCCTATCGTGCGATTTACGCATCGCCTCCACTCGTTCAAATTTCGGCACTCCTGAAATCAATTTGGGATTAATACCCGGTGGCGGGGCGACACAGCGATTGGCACGATTACTAGGCTACGGTAAGGCAATTGAAATGGTGATGACAGGAGAGATGGTATCAGCTACAGAAGCATACCGAATTGGCCTTGTCAATCGTCTTTGTGAACCAGATGAACTGAAAAACACAACGATGCAATTAGCAACTACTTTAGCTACAAAATCACCACTAACACTCAAGTCAGCTAAGGAAGCAGTAAGAGGTGCATTAGAACATGGAATGGCAGAAGGTCTAGAACATGAAAGAGACTTATTCTGCGCCCTTTTTGATACCGAAGATATGGAAATAGGTGTTAACGCGTTTCTTAATCGAGAAGACCCTGAATGGAAGGGTATCTGAAGGATGGGGCCAATCTTGTCAGAAAGCGATATACCACTAGTAGAGGCAAAGGACCTTGGGAAGGCATTTGGCGATTTTGTCGCTCTTCATCCATTGAATGTGAAGGTCGCTGCTGGAGAATTTTTCGGCGTTTTCGGCCCTAATGGTGCTGGGAAATCCACTTTCATCAAGTTGCTAACAGGTCAACTTAGACCAACTATGGGTGGTGCTAGGGTTTTGGGCATCAATGTTAGAGCAGACCCACGTATGGTGAAGGCCAATGTTGGGATTGTACCTGAATCAGAAAGCCCCCCTTCTTTTCTTACGGCCGCTGAATATCTTGAATTCGTGGCTCGGCTCCGTAGCTTAGATGAGATCTCAGAAAAAGTCACTCACTGGTTAGAATGGTTTGGTATAACGGAGAAGCGAAATACTCTATGCAAGGATTTGTCAAAAGGACAGCGTCAAAAAGTGATGCTCGCAGGTGCATTTATCCATAACCCTAAGTTACTTTTCCTAGACGAACCGTTCGTCAATCTTGACCCAATTTACCAACGAAAGTGTCGTAATTTATTGATGGAAATAGTTGCTGACGGTGGTACTATTTTTCTCTGCACTCATATCCTAGAAGTTGCTGAGAGAGTATGCACAAGAGTGGCTGTGATTGACCGTGGACATGTGCTAGCTGCAGGGACTATTGATGAGTTGAAAATTAATAGTGATGAAACTCTTGAAGATGTATTCATCAGACTCGTAGGTGCATCGTTTGATGAAATCGAGGCGATGGAAGGTAGTGAGGAGGAGTGAGAGTGCTCACCGATTATCGCCCACCCAAACTTGCAGATTCATTTTGGGTTACTTTTAGAATGATGTTCAAGGAAGAGTGGCGTCAGGCTGTTGATTTCTCTCGCAGGCGTCATATTGCCCTCTTCCCTGTGATGTTAGCATTCTTGTCACTGATTTTGACGGTTGGATTGAGGTATCTTACTGGTGAGGTTTTGGTTTCATCAGATTCGGAACAACAAGCGTTTTCTTGGGACCAATTGAAATTATACATGCACGGTGGAATCTTTGCATTTTCATTATCAATGGGCTCCTTTGCTTTCATTGGTAGGGTCATGGTTTCCCAGCGAGCAGGTGGTAAAAATTTCCTGCTTGCAATTCCTGCGGTACAACCACTTGATTTGGTAACCAATTATTTTGCATACTATTCAAAGGAAGTATCCTACTACGTTTTGATGCTTTTAGTTCCAGCAGTAGTGGGTATGGCAGGGGGGATTTTGCTTGAACAATTCGCTGGGCTTTCAACACCACTTGAATGGGCATCACTTCCAGTTGTACTGTTTGCTTTAACCACAACATTATCTGAAGGTTTGGCGCTTTCGTTTATCGCTTCTGCACTTTTTAGTAAGGGCGGAAAATGGTCGTATACTATTCCCGCAATTGGAATTTCAATTGGATTACTTGGTGCATTGCAAATTATTGACATTAAATTATTGATTCCTGGTATGTTGTACCAATATTCACATCAACATTGGATCCCCTTAGTAACAATTCCTTTCTCATTTTTGCTCGCATACATTGGTGCTCATTTAGTGCCGGATGATTTTGAAATTCATGTTACATCAAAGAGCGAACTGCTTACACCTGTTTGGGAGAAACTTCCATTCCTTGGTAACGGGATGTTACGTTTGTTAGTGGCTAAAGATTTGGTTGATTTGTGGCGCTCAAATACATTAGTGAAGATGCTAATCTCATATACCGTGCCTCTTCTTTTCCTTTTGTTGTTGGCTTGGTTGGTTGATTTTGCATCATTCCCAATCCCATTCAATTTACTTTCGTACGCCCCGTTTCTTGGTTTCTTTGGGTTTCAATTTTACTCGTGGCTAAATGGGATGGATTCACCAGATTACCTCAATGGATTTCCTGTTGCACTTCCACAATTATTACGTGCGAAAATTGTCGTCTACTTTTTGATTACAACTTGGATTTCAGTCATTTTCTTGTTTGTGATGTCAGTGGTGCTAGACCAATTATGGGCATTACCAGCAGCTCTCATCGTGATGGTTGCTAATTCAATTTACATTGTTAGTCTGACAGCGTTATTGATGGGGCCCCGTCCCAATAAGGCAATTTTTGATATTTCAATTATGGTTTGGTTCTACATTGGTACAATCATTCCTCTTCTTGCCTTATTCCTCATTTCGTTCACTCAAGGTGATATGACAATTTACGAAAACTGGGGTCAGATGGTTTCAGAGCAGGGGTTGAATGCGACTACTTCTGTATTAGTTGAGGAGAATGTTGCAGGTAGGGGATTACGTGGGATTCTTGGGGTCAGTGCAGGTTTAATCATTCTCGGAATTGCATTCCTAATGATGCTCAATAGAAGATGGGGTCGAAGGCCATTTGAGAATTGAGCGTTATTGTTGTTTTATGATTTCATGAGTGTTGGGAAAAATTGGTTGAACAATCATCAATAAAACGACAGTTCAATTCCAAAGCCGTTTCCTATAACCAAAGGTTATAGTGAAAAGACAACGGTCGCTTAAGCGGAGACGGAGGTTAGGACATGGCAAAAAAAGGACGTGGTCGGCCACAACGTCAGCGTAGAAAGCGTCAACAGCAACAATTTGAGGAACTTGATAAGTACCCAGTTTCACCACCTCACTCGTTTGCTAGGATTGTTCGTGACCTTAGAACATTGAACATTATTTACCAAGCTATTGAGCCACCTCTAAACAAGAAGGAACAGATACAATTTGAAGAACTACTGGATATTTTTGTTAGGTCTTTGACCGCAGATATTGATGAAATTGATACTGACCCTGAGGGTTATTTGCGGGCAGCAATGGACCAAATCATCAAATCCTATGGGATGAAAATTTCCAAGAAGTCCCGCTCGAAGATTTTTTACTACCTTAAGCGTGATCTGATTGGTTATGGCCGCATGGATGTTCTGATGAATGACGCAAATGTTGAGGATGTATCTTTGGATGGTACAGGAATCCCAATTTTCGCATACCACCGTAAGTTTGAGTCGGTTGAGACATCAATTCTATGGCCTACTGATGATGAACTAGAATCATATGTTATCAAGTTAGCACAACGTTGTGGAAAACACATATCTGTTGCTGAACCGTTGCTTGACGCAACCCTGATGGATGGTTCAAGAATTGTCATGAAGTTGGGTTATGAGATTTCAACCAAAGGTTCAACTTTCTGTATACGCAGATTCCGTGAAGATCCGTTCTCACCTTGTGATCTTGTTGCATTCCGAACCATGACCTCACTAATGGTTGCGTACATGTGGATTGGTTTTCAGCAAGGTATCTCAATGCTGTTTGTCGGTGGAACGGCATCGGGCAAAACCACCACTCTTAATGCAATGTGTCTGTTTATTCCTTGGCAGATGAAAATCGTTAGTATCGAATCAACTCGTGAAGTTAACATCCCTCAACCAAATTGGATTCCTGGATTAACCCGTCAAGGATTCGGTGGTGAATCTGATGATGGTGTGATTGGAGAGTTCGAACTATTGAAGGCTGCTCTAAGAGAGCGACCAGAATACATTATTGTAGGTGAGATACGTGGTGCGGAAGCTTATGTTTTGTTCCAAGCGATGGCAACTGGACACTGTTCGTATTCAACTGTTCACGCTGACTCTGTCCCATCACTAGTTCACAGATTAGAGAACAAGCCAATTGACATCCCCCGAGTTCTGCTCCCTGCGTTGGAAGCCTGTGTGATTCAAATTCAAACTCGTATTAATGGCCGTCGTGTTAGGCGAGCAAAACAGATTGTCGAGATTGTTGGGGTTGACCCTCATAGTTTGGAAGTGATTACCAATGAAGTGTTCAAGTGGGACCCCTCAAGAGATGACTTTGATTTCTCTGGTAAATCATATATTCTTGAAAAAATCATGGTTAAAATTAATTATTCACAAGAACGAATGCGAGATGAATTACGTACTAGAAAGCGAGTTCTTGATTGGATGGTTCTCAATGATATTCGTAAAGCAGACCAAGTTGCTCAAATAATCACTGAATATTATGTTAGGCCTCAAGCAGTTCTTGCAAGAGTTGACGGTCTCCAGTGAGAGGTGAAATGATTGGCCAAGGAGGCGGGGGTGAAAAGAGCCCGGTTTGACGGGATGATTCTTTCAGGTTGGCAACGTTTCTCCAATGCTCTATTAGGTGGATTTTTACGTAAAAAGGTACGTGGAGACGTAGTACTTCAGAAAACTCTGTTGCAGGCAGATATTCGTATTATGCCTGAAGTTTACAAAGCAACAGCAATAATGTCCACCGTAGTTGCTTTTGGTATTTTTATTGGGATTTTAGTTTTGGCATTATTGCCTGAAATCGGTGCATTTGCGTTGTGGGAGAATATGCAAAACCCTGAGTCAATTTATCCTTGCATTGATTGGGCATTCTGGAATCCCAATGATATAGATCCAAATATAGATTGGAGTGGAGAGGGTCCAGATGGGTCAGTAGTTGCTTACGGCGGATGCCCCCATTATACAACAAAAGTAGTTTCAGGTACGATGAGATTCGGATTGATTGCAGTTTGTGGTTTCTTTGGTCCATGGTTCTCATACAAGCATTTCTTGGGTGCTGCAGATCGACGTAAGAAAGAGCGCTCAGAAGCGCTTGAGAAGTATCTTCCATACGCTGCATCGTACACAGCAGCAATGTCTGCGGCCAACGCAACCCCTGCAAACATCTTCAAATCGTTAGCGTTGAATGAGGATATTTACGGGGATATCGCTTATGATTCGGCAATGATTTATCGAGATATCACTCTACTTGGAATGGACTTAGTGACTGCAATCAGACTTTCAGTTGGCCGTGCGGCATCCCCTTGGGTGTCAGAATTTTTCCAAGGCATGGTGGGTACGCTATCGTCTGGAGGTAGTTTGAAAATTTATTTCCTAAATAGGGCAGAGCATTACATGCGTGAAAACCGTACTAGGATGAGTGTCTTCCTTGAGACATTAGCAATGATGGCGGAGTCATATGTTGTGGTGGCTGTAGCGATGCCTCTGTTCTTGATTGTAATGTTAGTCATTATGTTCTGGGTATCTGGTTCTGCTTCGCAAATTTCCGAAACTATGGTTTACGGAGTTGTACTCGGTGTGTTGCCGATGATTCACATCGCCTATTCCGGATTAATTTGGCTGATGAGCAAAGAGATGGATATGTGATAGGGGGGGTGAAATATGGCAAGAAGAAGCAAGAAAAAGAATATTCGCGTTGACCTTAATTTCCCAAAGGACGATAATACCCGACGTAATTTCCTTATGATTTCAATTTCATCAGCCCTACTCGGGATTGTATTACTCGCCTTTTGGGCTACTAATGCAAGCCTAGTTTTCGGAGTATTAGCTCCTGCTCCAGCAAATGGTAACCCAGTATTCATTAACACAGCGTGTGGCTTTGATCCAAATATGGCGTTGCCAGATTATACACAAAATGAGTCTTGTTTCTTTACCAAAGAAAGGATTTCAACTCAATCAATGGAAGTTGAGTGGGATAATGTGAAGGGACCTGGGAGAGGTCAAGAGTTTGACGTCACAGGTATTGCGCCTGAGAGATTAGGTACCCTTTCTCATCCTCCTCAAGAAATGCGAATGTCATGTGTTGCGAAAGCAGACGAGGATTTCCCGTTTACAATACAAATATGGGAACCGTCTGCAGGCGGTGGTCTTGGGACTTCTTATTCGGTTAATGCTGTCACTAATCAAGAGGGTGAATGTTACTTAGAAGTCATGAATGCCATTCCTGCTGAAGGATGGGAGGTATGGGTTCAGTTTGATAGAAGTATGCCTCGAATGAAAGAGTTTACACTTACAATTGAGGTTGATACTTACGATGGCATTCCTGATTGGATGAATAACAAAAATCAATTTATTGGGCCAGAAGTAAACCTTGGTCCATTCAACCTAAGGCCGTTAATTTTCATCAACTTCTTCGGCTATGGTTTTATTTTCCTCGTTTATCCCGGTGCTGTATACTGGGATAAAAAGATGAAAGCAATTAATGCAATGGAAGAGAAATTCCCCGACTTCCTTCGTGATTTAGCAGAATATTGGAAAGGAGGATTGTCAATGACATTAGCGGTTAGAACATTGGCTAATTCAGAATATGGGGCACTCAATGATGAAGTTCAGAAAATGTCCCAGCAATTATCATGGGGT
>Ga0209403_10001627_pt1 | contig 28783 bp, 18 predicted proteins | sample ArcticOcean_MG_C_8_FD_187440 | JGI IMG/M metagenome (GOLD analysis project Ga0209403, IMG submission 187440) | Marine microbial communities from western Arctic Ocean - ArcticOcean_MG_CB11_86 (SPAdes) (version 2) | ecosystem: Environmental > Aquatic > Marine > Oceanic | place: Arctic Ocean...
TTTCCGGGCTATGCGCGGCGCATGGCGTCGAGGTATGGGCGTTAACAACAAAGAGGGAATGATGAAAACATCGTGGGGCAAACCTGTGCATGTAATTTCGTCATGTCAGAACGCTGGGATTATAAATTGCCTGTCTTTTTAGCAGAAAAAACGCAGCGCCAGTGGACGCCGAGCGGAGGATAGCAAGAATTGTGAAATATGCTGAATTGCCGAACATTGAAAAACGATTGAGTGCCATCTACCTGGGGACCGGCAGTTACGGTTCGGAGATTTCACCATCAGATTCGTTCCGGCTCCTCGACAGGTTTGTAGAACTGGGAGGCACGTTTGTCGACACCGCCCACGTCTACGGAGCGTGGGATACCGCCGGCTACAACGGGGGCTACGGCAACAGTGAAAAGGTGATCGGTGAATGGCTCGAGAAGACGGGGATGCGCCAGACCATCGCGGTCGGCACGAAAGGTGGGCATCCTGATCTGGACACCGGCGTCTGTCGCATGAATGCCGAAGATATCAACGCTCATATCTCTGAGAGCCTTGAGCGGCTGAAGAGCGATTCGATTGACATGTATTGGCTTCATACCGATGAGCCATCCATTCCCGCCGGGGAGATACTTGGGATGCTCGCCGAGCATGTTGCGGCCGGCCGGCTCATGGCGATCGGCTGTTCCAACTGGAGCATCCGACGCCAGAAAGAGGCATCAGAGGCGGCTGTCGCACTCGGGCTCCCGGGGTTTGTTGCCAGCCAGGTGGGTTGGTCTTTTGCCAGGGCAACTCATTCAGTCCATCGACCTGGTCATATTGACATGCTGTATATGGATCCCGATATGCTCCAGTACCATGTTGAGACGGGCACCCCTGTCGCCGGATACAGCTCGCAGGGATGTGGCTTCTTCGCCAGGAAGTATGACGGGCTTGATTTCGATTCGCCCGACTTTCCCAGCCCCGGCCTGTCGGCCAGGTACGGAAATGATCTGAGCTACAGCAGGCGCAGAGCGGCCGTCGAGCTTGCCGGGGAGAAGGGCTGCAGCGCTAATCAGGTGGCGCTTGCCTGGATGATACATCACAACTTCCGTGTATTTCCGATTGCCAGCCCCAACTCGCCACAGCAAATGGATGACACGATGAGGGCGGGTGAGATTGAGCTGACTGACGAAGAATTCACGAGATTGACCTGCAACCCGTCCGGGCACGGGCACGAGTAAGGACAGCCTTTTCGCAACTACGGGCAGGACGGGACCGTGCCGAACTTGTATATGGCCTGGGTGCCACAAGAGAAGTCACCGGTTTGGTGGCCGCCGCCGTTGGTGTAGTCAAAATCATCCAGCCACGATGGTGCGCCGCCGTTATCCTTGGCAATACCCTTGCCGATGAACACCTCATGGGTGGCCACGTGCCCGTCGACAAAGCTGAACGGATACCTCCGGTTGTCGTGCGGATCCCAATCGGCGTCCTGGCCCGGCCAGATGCACGACTCATGGGTGTAACTACTCGCGCTGAGATTACTCATAAAAACCATGGTGGTCGGAGTGATGACGCCGGTCACCGTGCAGGAGTGCAGGTCGTTACATATTCGTCCTCCGCCCGCGGCGGCGCCATAGGAGGAGCCGCATTGTTCGATATAGGTGGTGGGGCCCCAAGAGCTGCCAAGATAGCCGCTGCCGGGGACGTCGAATGGGCAGCGCCCGATCTCGCACGGCATGCCGTCCACATTCAGGCCGAGATAGGTGTTTAGGGGGCGGTCGGTGATATCGGACACCCAAATAGGGTTGGTAGTAGGATTCACTAACTGACCGATCCATTGTCTGGCATGGTGGTTCGGGTAGTGGGTGTTGTTGTCCGCCGTGTACAGAAAGCCGGCCAAGGCTATCTGCTTATGATTGCCCATACACAAAATGAGCTTGGCCCGATCTTTAGCCTTGCCCAGAGCCGGGAGCAGCATCGACGCCAGAATGGCGATGATGGCGATCACCACTAAAAGCTCAATGAGCGTGAAGCGAAATTGCGCTTTTACCCTGTCGCAGACCCTGAGCCGTGTCGAAGGGAGCGAACGGAGTGCGCCGGAGGGGAGTCGTTCGATCAACGTGAATCTGTGCCGGATCTTCATTAAGTCTGACCTTAAAAATTACCATTGTACCGGTATGAATATAGCGGAAACCACAGGAAAACAATGCAGTGGCCCGGAAACAATGCGAGGGAAGATGGCTTATACCACGAAAAGCCTAGCGCGGCCGTTGGCCGCAACCAATGCGAACCACGGATGGACACGGATGGACACAGGTTTTGAGAGTTTGTCCGTCTCGAAAATCCCTCATAACCAAACCCAATCCGTGTTCATCTGTGGTTCTCCCCAATCGCTTGTCAGCGAACGTGTCGCCCACCAAAGTTAGGGGGGGATTAGGGGTAGACCTGGGTCAGACCTACTTTTTTATTTTAAGGACGCAATTCACGCAATCGAAGATCGAACCTATAGTATCGCACGACGACAACCCGGTCGCTTAGTAGCGGGCCTTAACCACGCCGGTGCACACGAATGCGGAACGCACTGACGCGCGGCCGCCTCGGTGACCTTACTGTTAGCATGACAAGTATGGAGGTCCTACCCGCCTGCTTCTTGTACAGTCCGCCTTGGACGGTACCGTTTGCCATCGCCAAGAAACAAAATTCTTATCAGTGACGATGGTAGACAGTCCAATAAGACGTTCCTGGCCGGACGCTCGACTTGAGAAATCCCCAACTCTTGAAGTCGTAATGATTTAGACATCCTGCAATCCCGTTAAATTGAGTCTGACTCTAAGGTGCAGAAATGAACAGCGAAATAGACGGCAAAGTAGCCTTGGTCACCGGTGCGGCGGCTGGAATCGGGCGGGCGACCGCCCAGCGATTCGCGGCGGACGGCGTCAAAGTCGTCGTCGCCGACGTGGCCACCGACGAGGGACAACAGACAACGCGCCTGATCGAGCAGTCGGGAGGTACGGCGCATTTCGTGCGTTGTGATGTCTCGTCGGCCACGGACGTCGAGGCCATGGTCGAGGAAGTCCTTACCCGTTACGGTCGCCTCGACGCGGCCTTCAACAATGCGGGCGTCGAATGTGAGATGGCCACCATCGGCGAGGCCCAGGAAGACGATTGGGATCGAGTGATATCGATCAATCTCAAGGGAATTTGGCTCTGCATGAAATACGAAATCGCCGCGATGATGCGGCAGGGCGGCGGAGCGATCGTCAACAGTTCTTCGGTGGTGGGAGTCTTGGGACAGCCCAACATGGCGTCCTACGTGGCCAGCAAGCACGGTGTCTTGGGGCTCACAAAAACGGCCGCACTGGAATATGCGTCATCGTCAATTCGTGTCAACGCGGTCTGTCCCGCCATCGTCGACACACCCATGCTGCACCGCTACACGAAAGGGGACACACAGTTGGCTGCGGAACTGACGGCGCAATATCCCACCCAACGCATCACGCAACCCGAAGAAGTCGCTAACGCCGTGCTCTGGCTTTGTTCGGACGCGGCGTCCTATGTCAACGGCCACTCCCTGATGATCGATGGAGGGCTGAGCATTCAGTAGGTGTTCGCTGCTGGGCATCGATCACGACCCGCGACTGACGCTGTCATCTGACGAAATCGCCAGGGGCAACCCGCAGGCTATAGATCGCGTCAGGTCAGGCCACCCGGGTAGGTGGGGTAAATCTCTACAGGGTGTGCGCCTGCAGGCGCACGGGGTTGTGCGTGCATTGCGCGCTACTGGCGGCGGGATTTGAATAAGCCTAAAACGGGTTTATGCTTCCCGCGAAAACCGGATTGGAAGGAGAACCTCAGGATGGCCGAGAATGGGAGCTTTAAGAAAGACTGGTTTGAAGCATTGGGAGTCGGTGAACTTCTGCAGTCTGTCGCCATCCTGGGCGCGATCTTCTTTTGCCCTATGGGCGTGTACAGTTGTTTTGGTTCTAAGCCGTCTCAAATAGATGAAGAAATGCAATATTGTCATTGGCTTAGTCAGCAAGAGAAATCGTATTAAACGGGGGCCAAAAATGATGCAACAAAACCCTTGACTCGCCGTCAGGGGCAGAACGAAGATCGAAAAAGGGGGGCTCCCCAAAGAAATCAAACATCAAACCGAACGGAGGAAACACGATGGCAGAAGCAAAAGGACTCAATAAGCCGGTAAAGCTAAAAAGTGAATTGGCAGCGTTTTTGGGAACCACAGAACTTCCCAGAACAGAGATCACCAAAAAACTTTGGGACTACATTAAGGCAAACAGACTTCAGACAAAGACCGAGAATGGGAAGGCTGAGGGCGCGGGAAAGTTCATTGTGGCAGATGCAAAATTGCTGACCATCTTCAAGAATACGAAATCGACAAGTAAATCGGGCAAGCTCACTGATCTAACGAATCTTAAGGAAGGTGAAACGATAAATATGATGCAGATGGCCGCCGTGGTTGGTGCGAACGTAGAGTAAACCGCGGCTCGCATATTCGAATCGTCATAATCTCCGATACGGAATTGCGGCCTTAGTAATCCGAACAAACGACCGAGCGGCACCGCAGTCTTAGACATAGCTACGGCGAGGACACCGCGACCGTAAGTTTCGACGGAAGATGGTGGTTTAGTTCCCCTAAAAACCGCAAGTTATTTCTGTGTCGGCCCTAAGGTTCAGAGCATAACAATTGGATTCAGAAACGAATCAACCGTTGCGGCTTCGCCTCTACGGCGATCCGTTTCTGATCCAGGCGTTGGCGCGGCAGCGACATCCCGGCGTCATCTGACGAAATCGCCAGGGGCAACCCGTAGGCTATAGATCGCGTCCGGCCAGGTACTCGGGTAGGTGGGTCAAATCTCTACAGGTTGAGCGCCTACTCCCACTTGATCGTCAGCGCTTTCGCCAAGTTTGTGGCTTCGTCGGAATGCACGATCCCGGGATCACGCAGGCGGACGTTGACCTGGAAGGTCTTGAGCGGTTTATCCGCGTCTGCCAGCCGCTCGTAGGTCAGCTGGCCGTGGCCGGGCCATTCCATCTTGAAACTGCGCTCCTCGGGGAAGTTGATCCCGTCGAATGAGATCCCGACACTGTTGTTGGCGCACGCCGCAATATTCGGTGTACTGCTGTCGAGCACCGCCGTGATCTTCTTGAGCGGCGTGGCCGACTCGACTGAAAAGATAATCGCCGCATCACCGTGCCAGTCCTTCGGCGTGAAGAGGCCCAGCCATTCCCCCGGCTTTTGCCGCAGCTCGCCGCCGTCGATTTTGATATTCGAAGCGCGCGCGATGGTCGCGCTCGCCGTCAGGTCCAGCGTTATCTCCCCCTTGGCCAATATCGCGGCGTCCAACGTGATTGTCGTACCGGGACGCTTCGCTGCAGCGAACGGTGGATTGTCGGTCACAAGTGTCGGCTTCTCTGATTTCAGGAACAGCGCCATGCGATCCGCCGGTAAGCCCAGCTTGTCTGCGATGTTCGCATCCTGCGAGATCACCAGCACCTGAGACGTCATCACGTCGTCAACTTTGATGCTGCGCAACTGCCCACGGCCTTTCAGCTTTACCGGCGCGACTTGGTCCCACGCGACGCGGACGACGGACCGCGCCGTGAACCAGGGTGGCAAGTCGAACTTGACTGTCGTGTCTTTGACCGGGTAGATGAACGGCTGCAGGGCACCCCTGTTGTTGGTCGGCGAGTGGAGCTGGTGGCTGTTGTTGACCATGACGACAACGAAATTTTCTTTGCCGCAGAGCAACGACCGCACGTAAAGCTGTGGGTTGTCGGTTTCGGCGATCTGGAACGGGTGCCCTTTGCTCAGCAACGGTGCGATGCGGGTGAGTTCGGCGTTCATGCGCCCGATGTTTTTCCACAGCATGTTGGTCTTGCGCATGCCGATGAAGTACCCGCCCTCGTACACTTGCGGATAGGAATTCCAGTCGCAGAAGTAGTAGATCCCTTTGGCGCCCTCGGCGACCGCGTAGTGCACGGTCATGTCGTTTTCCGCGGGGGTCGGCGAACGCTTCATCGGGTAGCCGGTGTTCATGCATCCCCAGATCATCATGTCGGTGGGGCGCGGAGACGCCGCAGCGTTCATCGCCCGCATCTGCATAAACACGGCCTTCAAGCTGTAGCCCATCCAGCGATTGGGTACGTAGCAATCGCTGATAAAAATGTCCGGCACTTCGCCGTAAATCAGCCAGTTCAGCGGTGCATAGGTGCGGTTGCAGACGAACGTCGTGTCGTGCCGCTTGTCGAGCCGGCGCTGCATGCGCATGGTCGGTTCGACCTTGGCCATGATATTGATGCCGCAACGAGACATATACGGCAACGGCGGGGGTTCGTGGGCGTCTGGTTCGTCAATGTTCGTGTAGATCAGTTGGTCAGCCGGTAGTTTCGCAACCTGACGCACCGTGTTCTCATTCGAGCCGCTGCCGGTCCTCAGCAACCCCAGGCGCTGTTCGGCGCTGTCCTGCCACCAGCCGTCTTCTTTCGGATATTGGTGGGGGATGTACATCGTGTTAAAGAATTTCGCATGACACTCGTTCGGGTCACTGACCCAGGCGCCCAGCCGGTAAGTGCTGTCGCGAGCCCGGATCTGGCTGACTGCGACCGGCCCTTGACCGGTCGCAGCTTCGATGACGTGAAAACTGCCGTTATTCAGCGGCTTCTCCAGGGCCAGTTCGATCAGGGCCGGGCCTGCCGCGAAATCCGGGTTAACGAATTCGCAGCGGTTGGTGACGTCCCGACCGTCGAGGCGGACGCGGTTGAGTTTCAGTTTCCCATCCGACCAGTTTTCGACATACGCGTAGATTCGATCGATGTTGTCATTGAACCCGACGAAGCCGAAGCGGATCTGATCCAGGTTGTCGTCGCGAAACTCCGCCGAAACAGTCTCACCGCCGGCGGTCACGGTCAATGTGATCGGCTGATCCAGAGCCGACCGTAACCGCGCGTACACCATCCCGAACTGACCCGGTTCGAGCACTTCCGGATTGCTGCGGTACCAGATCACCGGGCCGGCATAGTCCACCTTCGTAGAGACTTCGTCGATCGGTTGCCGTTGAAGCGGACATCGGTGATGTCGAGCGCGGTATCGCCAGTGTTCTGCACGAACATGTGCGCCGTTGCCGCCGGCTTGAAGTAGCGCGGGAAGAACTGCCGCACCCGCGGCCAGCCTTCATTCCATTGCCACTCTTCGGGAGACACCACCGAGCGGTCCTGTCGGATGCTGTGATGAGCGACACGCAGGTCAGCCGCGTTTGCGGCGGCGGCAAGAATTGCCAGAAGAAGGAAATGCTGGATTCTCATGTCTTGTTCCTTGGTCGTGGGTCTAATCAGGATTGCTTTTCAGAAACAGCCAGCAATTTTTCGACCGCTGTCAAGGTATGCAAGTGATCGGCAGTTTGACTAATGAGAACCTCGTCATTATGTCATCTTTTTAGGCAACGACCGGATGGAACGATTTGAAACCCTATCGAACAGGCGATGGGTCGACGATTAATCCAGCTGTAAAATTCAGTAATTTGTCGTCACCCAATAGCATTCTAACTTTCTGCGTCCGATGGGTGGCCCCCTCGACGTTGCCTTCGGCAGTCTCGCAAGCTCCGCAGGGTCGGTGGCGGATGAGAGGCGGGCTGGAAACTGTAGTCGGTCAATGGCATCTCGCCCTCCGATATTTCTGTCCCTATTTTTCTGTCACTCCACTCAAACCACGACGCTTGCCATCTTCTCTATTTCTTCCCAATCCGGATGCGGGATGATGCCGGGCTCACTCGGCGCTTCGATAAACCCATCGACGATTCGCAGGTGCGTCCGGTTCTTCAGGCCTCTGATATCCGGCTCGTTGATGACGATCTCTTCGTAGTAGTCGTTGTTTGGAATCGCCGCGCACAAGTGGAGATTCTCATGGCCGCCGCCGTGCACCTGGGCGCGCATGCCAAACGACTCCGCAAGGTGTGCAACTTTGATGGCGCCGGTGATACCGCCTTTATACGCGGCGCCGGTTCGGACCATGTCCAGTGCCCGCGTCTGAATCCATGTCGCTGCGTTCCAGTGACAGCCATCCGAAGTTTCGGCAGCCAGAATCGGGATGTCCAGATTGCTTGCTAATTCGGTGTAGCTCGGCAGATCGAATTCGCGCATCGGCTCTTCGAACCAGAGGAAGTTGAGGTCCTCGAGGACCCGGCCGAAGCGCAACGAGTCCACGTAGTCCCAGCCGGCGGAGCCGTCAAACATCAGGTCGGCATCGTCGCCGGCCCAGCGGCGCAAGGCCCGAGACAGTTCGGCGTCCCGTTTGAGGTCGCCCCAGGCATGCAGCTTGAAGTGACGGAAGCCCTCGTCCAGGCACAGCTTGATCATCCGTTCGTATTCATCGAGCGTGTCCCAGGTGACGGTCGAGGCGTATGCCGGGACCTTGTGTTCATAACCGCCCAGCAACTGGTACAAGGGCAATCCCGCGGCCTGCGATTTGATATCCCAGCAGGCAGTATCGACGAGGCCCAGCACCTGCATATTGAACTCTTCCAGACGATCGAGCTCCCACACGAGATGCCAGACCTTTTCTGTCATCATCGGGTCGGTGCCGACCAGTGTCCTGAAACGATCCCGCACGATCTCCGAGATGTCCCGATGGTACTGCGCGTAGCCGACGTAGCCCGCATCGGTCTCGACTTTGATGTGCGAAGTCCGGCATTTGGCGCCCGCCGGGGTGCCGTGCCCCTGGCCCTGCAGGCCGTCGCGCCAGTGGAATTCCGGACCGTCATCCGCGGCCTCGGTGACGTAACATTTGATCGCGGTGATTTCCATTTGAGATCCTTTGTGGGGAAATAAAGTGGTTGGCAATAAAATGGCGGAGAAAAGAAACCGTATAGTATATCCAATCCTTCATTCTATTCATTGTACTGCAGCATTTTCTTGACAATGAATCAAACCATGCGAATCGCGATTGTCGAGGCCGGCTCATGCGCAGCAGCTCGAATACGTTTCCGGGCTATGCGCGGCGCACAGCGTTCCATGTTGCCAACAAAGTGCGACAAGCTATGTTGGCCATATAAGGCGTTGCAATCGGCGCACTCTCGCGACGAAAGTTTATGAATAATCCAGGTTGAATCCGTCGATAGTAGTCAGTCTTTATGGCATCTAAAATCACTCTGAAGTTAAACCACGGCAAGGGAAATCCGCGGAATTCGGAAGGCGCCTTCGTGACCTTGGCGGACGGCCGTGTCATGTATGCATACACCCGTTTCTACGGCAGTAACGAAGGCGACGACGGAAGAGCGACGATCGCCGCGCGGTACTCGGCGGACGGCGGCCGAACCTGGTCGTCAAAGGATCGGCCGCTGGTCCGGAACGAGGGGCGGATGAACGTCATGAGCGTGTCGCTGCTGCGGCTGCAGGACGGGTGCATCGCGCTCTTTTATCTGTGCAAGAATGGCATCAACGATAATCTCCCGTATATGCGTATCTCCGCTGACGAGGGTGAGAGCTGGGGCAATCCGGTCCGCTGTATCGGCTCCTCCGGCTACTACGTTGTCAACAACGATCGCGTCGTTCAGCTGCGGAGCGGACGGCTGATCATGCCGGCGGCATACCACCGGACCCGTTCGACAGCCGGCACGCCACGGAGCGAGCAGCACGACCCGCGCGCGCTCACGATGTACTTCCACTCCGATGACGTCGGCCGCACGTGGCATGAATCGAACGACTGTTGGTCGCTGCCGATACGCAGCGAATCCGGACTTCAGGAGCCGGGGGTCGTCGAACTGAAGCGGGGCCGGCTGTACGGCTGGGCCCGCACCGACACCGGATACCAGTGGGAGCTGCGCTCGCGCGACCGCGGCGACACGTGGACCCCGCCGCAGCGGTCGCGGTTCAAATCGCCGTGTTCGCCGTTGTCGATCAAACGGATTGCCGCCACCGGTGATCTGCTGGCGGTCTGGAACGATCACAGCAACAGGTGGAAGCTGGCGACGACGGGAGCCGACAAGGCTCGGCGTCGAACACCGCTGGCGTTGGCGACAAGCGCCGACGAGGGCAGCACGTGGCGCAATGCTAAACTGATCGAGACCGCCCGCAACCGCGGCTTCTGTTATACGGCGATTCACGGCGTCGATGATTCCGTCTTGCTGGCGTACAGTTGCGGGAACGGCAGTAACTGGGGCCTGCCCGACTCCTGCATCCGCCGTGTCACGTTGGACTGGATCTATGGGTGACGGATTCGCAACTCAAGCCCCGACCTCGACTCGCGATCAGCAAGCATGAACAAACCGCTCGTCGTAGTCGCTGGTCCTGAATCAGCTAAAGCATGAACACCAACTGTCGATTTAGAATCCGTCCGTGAAAGGAAGCGCTCGCGACCCGTGACGTCATTCCGAGGGCCACGGTGCGGCGCGATGTGGGAGGTATTCGCGGAGAGGGAATAGGTATGCCACTGAATTCAGGCGGATTGAAAGCGCGGTGGGGGACTGACGAAGGCAAGGAACTGCTTCAAAAGGTTTACACAGCGCTGCAGGGACGTGCATCGTGTACGGATATCCTTGCTGATTTTCAGCGCCTTATGTGTTTCTGGATGATGCGAGGTACGCAGGAGGTTACGCGTCATGCCCGACACCAGGTACCTTCAGAAACGCGACGGCTGCTGGTATATCCGCATCGCCCGCCCAAATTCTGGGGCCTCGGCGGAAAAAAGTTCCTCCATTCGCTGAAAACCAGTGACTTCGGAAGTAAGGTGGCTCACGCGTCTCGGCAACGGCGTGTGTCCGTGTAAACCCCGGAACTAACATCCCAAGAAGGGAACCCAACGATCGACGGCAAACTCAACAACGCGTGCTGGCGCGTCGCAGCACTGCGACAGATTTTCTCGACAGCTTCAACAGTGAGGAGTTAGTCTCAAGAGGACGATAAGGAAATGAAACGCCAAAAAAACAGACCTGTATATCTGGATCCGTCGCGGTCGGCCGATGCACGCGTCGCCGATCTCTTGAAACGAATGACGCTCGAAGAGAAGGTTCGCCAGCTCGCGATGCGACATCTCCGTTTCACACCAAAGCGTAAATGGCGGATATCCGCCGCGAGTCTGGTAGATCTTTTCGGGGACCTCGGCTGCGGTATCCTGGAGGACGCGCGACAGGATCCTGCGGGGTCAGCGGAAAGCATCAACCAGGTGCAGAAGTATCTGCTCGAAAAAACCCGACTCGGCATACCGGCCCTGGTTTACTCCGAGTCGGTGCATGGGCACTTTTCCAGCGGAGCGACGATGTTCCCGCAGGTGATCGGTCAGGCCAGCACCTGGAACACGAGCCTCATCGGGCAGATGGCAGCGGTCATTGGTAAAGAGGCAAACGCGGTCGGCGTGCGGCAGACCGGATCGCCGGACCTGGACCTGGCTCGTGATCCGCGCTGGGGCAGAGTCGAAGAGACGTTTGGCGAGGACCCGTATCTGGCGTCGCGATTCGGCGTCGCTTTTATCAAAGGCATGCAGGGCGCCGGGCCGGAGCTGCAAGCTGGACACATCTTTTGCATGGTGAAACACTATGCAGCCCACGGCAGTCCCGAGGGTGGCCTCAATGTGGCGCCGGTCGAGGGTGGCATGCGTCAATTGCGCACCGTATATCTGCCGCCGTTCGAGGCTGCCGTGAAGGAAGCAGGCGTCGCAGCAGTGATGCCCTGCTACAGCGAGTATGACGGCGTGCCCGCGGCGGCATCCAGACTGCTGCTTACGACTGTCCTGCGCGAGGAGTGGGGATTCCGGGGCTATGTCTTCGCGGACTACAGCAGTATCGATCAGCTCGTGACCTTGCACAAGACCGCGGGCAGCCGTGCCGAGGCCGGCAAGCAGGCGCTCGAGGCGGGGATGGATGTCGAAGCGCCGGACGAGCTTTGCTACGGTGAGAATCTGGTCGCACTCGTGCGCCAGGGCGACGTCTCCGAGGACCGGGTCGACGAGGCCGTCGCGCGGGTACTGCGGGTCAAGTTTCTTGCCGGCATTTTCGAGAACCCCTATGCCGATCCTCAGGAGGCTGTCCGGGTGGTGAACGCGCCTGAGCACCGCCGGCTGGCGCTCAGGGTCGCACAGGAATCGATCATTCTGCTCAAGAACGACAACGCGCAGCTGCCTTTGCGTCGTAGTATCGGCCGCATCGCTGTGATCGGGCCCAATGCCGATGCGGCGCAATTGGGTGACTACAGCAGCGTCAAACCGACAGACGTGTCGCCGCTGCAGGGGATCCGTGATGCCGTTTCGAAGCGTACTAAGGTCGTCTACGCTCAGGGATGTGAGGTGTATGCGCCGTGCCGCGAGGGCTTTGGCGAAGCGATCGAGGCTGCCGCGACCAGCGACGTTGCGATCGTTGTGCTCGGCGGCGATAGTCTGAGTACCTGGGGCGAGGGTTGGGGCTACCGCGGCGACACCATCGTTCAGACGTGTGGCGAGCTCTTTGATCGCACCAGTCTGAACCCGCCGGGTCTGCAGCAGGAGTTGGTCGAAGAGATCGTCGGGACCGGAACCCCTACAGTCGTTGTTATGCTCCACGGCCGATGCTACAGCATCGATTGGATCGCCGAGCATGTGCCAGCTATCGTCGAAGCCTGGTACCCCGGCGAAGAAGGGGGCAGGGCACTGGCTGACGTCCTGTTCGGCAAGGTAAACCCGTCCGGCAAGCTGCCCGTGTCCGTGCCGCGCAGTGCGGGGCACCTGCCTGTCTTCTACAATCACAAGCCGTCGGCTCGCGGCCATTTGGAAACGCCTGATCTGGAGGATGACGTAGATCGAGGATATGTACTCTCGAAAATGTCACCGCTGTTTCCGTTCGGGCATGGATTGAGCTACACGACCTTTCGGTACTCGAACCTGCGAATCTCGCCGGGCAGGATCAAGGCGCATGGACATGTGAAAGTCCGCGTCGACGTAAGAAATAGCGGCAAGGTGAAAGGCAAGGAAGTCGTGCAGCTCTATGTCAACGACGTCGTCAGCTCGGTGACAACCCCCGTGAAGGCTTTGCGCGGCTTCGAAAAGATCGAGTTGAAGCCGGGCCAGAAGGTGACCGTCGGATTTGATTTGGGAAGCGAAGACCTGAAACTTCTCGACCTCGACATGAACTGGGTCGTTGAGCCCGGCCAATTCGAGGTACTGGTCGATACGCTAAAGAAGACCTTTGAAGTGGTCCAGTAGCCTGTCGACAATCGAGGACTCCGCGATGTCCTGACAGTGTACGCCCACCTCCCAACTCCTATATTCCACCTGTCGCAATCCCCATCAGCCCATTAGTCTGCCATGGTTTTCGCAATTTATCCCAGTTTGAAGGAACGTGTCGTATTCGTGACTGGGCAGCGCCGGTACTTGCGTTAATCAGTGCTTACTACGATATTTTCGGCGCCGAACAGCAGAAGCTCGAATAGGTATCGAAGCTATGCGGGACGGTTCTTCCGGTCGGTGATGGCGACGGCTGGCGATGTTTGCATAGCGTGCTGAACGGACATGTTGGCCTCGAGACGCGGGTAGCATCGGGATCAAATAATACCGGGCTGGCGACAACTTGAAAATCGTCACCGCCCGCAGGGTGGCCCCAACGACTGGTGGTCCAAGGTCGGGAGCGCGCCGCGATGTCGCCGGTGGGCTTGCCGGATTGACTTGTTGTTCTTACGCCATGGTTGTATGAACGCGTGCCGCATGAAAATATGGACCGCTCACGACTGGCAGGTCGTCGGGCGATGAGTGGGAAGAAGTGGCACGTCTACCAGCCAGTGCACGGAACGGCTGATCGCTGTCTGTGACCGGCACGTTGTACCGTCAGAATTTGCAACGCGGCTAAGCGCCGGCGCGACAAATTTTCGAACTTCTCGTAACGAACGGAATTCGCATGGCGATAAAGTAGAACGGTGTGGCCGCCGCTACCCGTCTGAGTCCTCTGTGTCCGTTCGTTTCTGTCTGGTATCCCCATACCGACTTTCCCCCAGAAATAGAAAAACGCCGGGGGACGTCCGGTACGGGAATACTCCGGGCGGCTACTGGCGAGCCTTCAAAGCTCTCCCTCGCGAAAACAGACGAATAATCCACGCTTGGTTTTCTCTATCCTTCGCAGCGGCTATAGTCATCAGGCAATAATTGCGAACCACAACAGGGGAATGACATGTTAGAGCAGGTTTGCCTTTTCGAGTCCGGCATCGACGGCTATCACACGTACCGTATCCCGGCGCTGGCAGTTTCCGCCAGGGGCACGATCCTGGCCTTTTGCGAAGCCCGCATGTTCAGCTTCCTGGACCACGGCAGGATCGACCTGTGCCTGCGACGCAGCTTCGACAACGGCCGCACCTGGGAGCCCCGGCAAATACTCATCGCCGACGGCGACCGCACGTGCGGGAATCCCTGCCCCGTCGTCGATGGCGACAGGATCCTGCTACCCTTCTGCAAAGACAGTCAGGAGGTGTTCGTGATGACCAGCGACGACGACGGCGCATCCTGGTCGGAGTCTGTGGAAATCACCGAGAGCGCGAAGGACCCCATCTACACGTACGTGGGCACCGGGCCCGGTCACGGCATCCGACTGCAGAGCGGGCGCCTGCTCTTCCCGTCGTGGATCGACGAGGGCAGCGGACCGGTCCCTACCGAACCGTGGCGCCGATCTAACCCAGACGGCGTGACGGTCGGTGGTGTGCAGTCTTCGTATATGATATTCAGCGACGATCACGGGGCCAGTTGGCAGCACGGTCCACCGGTGGAGCACGGCCAGTCGAATGAGTGCGAGGTGGTCGAACTCGCCGACGGCAGTCTCTACATGACGCTGCGCGGCGAGAGTCTGGAATGTGGGCGCGGCCATTCGCACAGCCACGACGGCGGTGATACCTGGTCCGAGATCGTGTTCGACGATCGCCTGCCCCAACCGGGCTGCCTGGGCAGTGTCATCCGACTCGACGATACGGTAATCCTTGCCCACCCGAGTGATCCCGACAAGCGTGCGAAACTGGCGATCTACGCCAGTACAGACGGGTGCCGGAACTGGCCCGCAAGCCGTGTGCTCTGTCCGGGGGCGTCCGCGTATTCCGACCTCACCATCGCCGACGACGGCAATATTCTCTGCTTCTACGAGGTTCTCGACGAGGACGAACTTAAGGTACAAGATGCGAACGGTCTCGCTCGCGGCTATGCCAAGCTGGTGCTCGCACGCTTTTCAAAGGAATGGATTGACTCGGCCGATGCGTAACGTTGGAAATATTGCAATTCGAACGGACACAGATGACTCAGGCGGCTGCTTCAAATTGGGTGAATGGATCTGGTTCGGCGCCACCGACGGGGTCAATGACTACCGGGAGTTTTGTCACGAATTCAAGACTGGATCGCAGACGGGCGATTTGGTCATTACTGCCGATTCGATGTACCAGGTATGGCTCAACGGTACCATCCTCGGGCACGGCCCTGCGAAATCCGCAGAAGGTATGCGGTCGGTCGATACGTACACTCTCGCCGACCTCCGCACGAGCGGAATAAACAGGCTGGATATCGTCGTACTGGCGATTGGTTCGGGCACGATGACGTATTGTCTGGGCGAGCCGGGGCTGCGCTTCGAAGTCATTGTCGGTGACGACGTCATTACGGCGAGCGGTAAGAGTACGCGCGGACGTATCGACCGGCGACGCAATCCCTACACGGTGCGGCGCTGGTTCATGCCGTGCCTGGAGGATTTCGATCCCGGTGCGACACCGGACGAATGGCAGGCGGTGGAGCTGGTCGAGCGCAGTTTTGAACTTTACCCACGCCGAGTCCCGCTGCCGTCACGCGACACGCGACGCCCCACACGCATCTTGCTGTCGGAATACGTCTCCGTACCGAATTTCTCGATCAGCTTCCATCACAAACACTACTTCGTACCGCCGGAACAACGTACCCGCGCCAATCATCTCAACGCGCCCGGGATCATCGTCACCGACATCGAATCACCGATCGAACAGACTGTCCAGTTCACGCCGACGCTTGGCAGCGTGCGCTGGTTCTTCAATGGACAGCTGGTATTCGATGGATCCGGTTGGGGCCAATGGGATCCGGCTACGGGCGCAGCAGCCTGCGACGACATCGTACCGGTCGGCGACGGCCTTGCGCGACCAGTCCTGGAAGCGCAGACCGCCATTCGACTCCAAGCCGGCATCAATCGCCTGATCGGCCTGCATACCGCCGATCATTTTTCGGAGATCAGCCTGGCGGGATTCGCAGAAGCGCCGATCACCTTCACCAATCCATTCGGGGCTGGTGCGTTTCAGGTGATTCCGGTCGATGAAAACCCTGCGGCAAACGATCTGAAGTCCCTCGACTGGGATGCCATGCGCGAACGTATGCCGGACATGGATGCGAGGCATTCGATGCTGAACGGCAACGCCCAGGATCTGGTCATCGGTGCCCGGTCGCTGGACAAACTCCCGCCCGATGTGAGCACCGATCCGATTGCCTTACCGGCGACCGCGGGGGATGAAGTTCTCCGCGTCGTCGTCGATCTCGGGGTCGCGCATGTCGCGTGGATCGCGTTCGACGTTGAAGCCGCCGACGGAGGCGAATTGATCTTGTCGTTCTTCGAAGGCACGGACGAAGGCCCGCCGCTGCGGCTGCAATGGACTTACGGCTGCAACAACGTCCTCACCTGCCAGGTCGTCGGGGGCAACCAGTCGTTCGAGAGTTTTCTACCCTACGGCGTACGCTATATCGGAATTCATTACCGTGGCCGCGGCGGGGCAACGATTCGAAACCTGCGATCGATCAACGCCAATTGCGGCAGTCGCATGCAGGGCGCTCTGGATTCCTCCGACGAACTCCTGAACCAGATCTATGGCATCTGTGCGCAAACAACGATCTCGTCCGTTGACGATACCTACACGGATTGCCCGACATACGAACAGACCAACTGGAACTGCGATAACCGCACGACGTTCATCGGCGATGTCTTCGCGTGCGCCAATACCACTGTGGCACGCAATACGATCGAAGTCGTGGCGGAGGACCCGGGTTACACTGGGCTGGTTCGCTGTCAGTACCCCAGCGCCTGGGATAGCCTGATTCCGCTGTGGTCCTTTCACTGGATCATGTTTTGCCATGATTATTACTGGTACACCGGCGACCTGGAATTCTTACGGCGCATGTTTCCTCGAATCAAAGCAGGAATCGCCGACGCCATATCGAGAATTGGCGACGATGGACTGATGGCATTTCGGGATGTATGGCACATGGTCGAATGGACGACGGGTCGGGACGACGATCACGACATCAACGGTGCTGAGCAGGCTGGCCTTGTGGGTGCACTGAGGGCGGCGGAGAAATGTGCGGTATGTCTCGAGGACGATATCGAGGAGACCTGGAAGAAGGCGCGCCTGGATCTCGTCGAGGCGCTCAACCGGACCCTGTGGGACGGCACCCGCGGGTACTACGCTGACAGCATGCATGCGGACGGCACGCTATCGCCCATATCCAGTGAATGCACGAACGCGATGATGGCTCTGTACGGCGTCGCGCCTCAGGACATTTCGAAAGCTTTCGCGGAGAACATTGGTCAACATGATTCGACCCTTCTGCGTACAACGAGTCCGTTCGGCATCTATTACATGCTCGAGGTGTTCGATCGCTTTGGAATGGTCGAAGAGATATTCGCAGTTATCCGGCATCGCTGGGGCGACATGGTCCGTGCCGGCGACGGGACGACGTGGGAGATGTTCGCGGAGTTCGGCGGGTTGATGGGCTTTCCGACGCGCAGCCGGTGTCAGCCGTTCGCGTCGTACGTGAACAAATTCCTGATCAAATACCTGCTCGGCGTCGAACCGGTCGCACCGGGATTTGCCCGCTGCCGTATCGAACCGAATCCGCCGGCCGGCATCGATCGATGCGAAGGCAAAGTACCGACGCCGCACGGACTGATCTCAGTGTCGTGGCACGGCGACGACTTGAACGTTGAGTTGCCGGACGGCGTAGAGCGCGCTTGATTGAGGGCACATGGGAGCTAAAAGGAATTAGCTGAAAAACTCAGGTGTCGGGTTTCAGGTTTGTTTCTCTGCTCATCCGTGGCAACCTCATAATAAGTGAGCCCAACGTTCCGGATAGTCCGGGAATGGAAGGAGGCTCGCGCAAAGACTATATTTTAAGGATGACGATAACCGTAAGTACCCCAGTGACCTGGACTATGGGAATCTTGAACGTAGCCACGCGACCGGCATTGGCATCTGTTGATGGGCCGGCCCGCTATTTGCCTGATAATGACGGCACCAAGAGGCCGTTATAATCGGATAACCACTTGTTCCGACTGCACCCCAAATAGCGACTGATGAAAGGATTGCAGATGAGAAGGCTTGTCCCTGTTTCGTTTGATAAAGTTCACATTGAGGATGGTTTCTGGGGAGAACGCCTTCGGATCAATCGCGAGAACACACTTCCCATTCAGTACAGCCGGTGCAAAGCCACCGGAGTTATTGACGCCTTCCGGCTCGAGTGGAAATCGGGCGACGCGAAAACTCCCCACGTCTACTGGGATTCGGATGCGGCCAAGTGGATCGAAGCGGCGTCATACAGTCTCGCGACTCATCCGGATGCCCGGCTGCAGAAGAAAGTGAACGACCTGGTCGATCTGATCGCATCGGCGCAACAGGAAGACGGCTACCTCAACTGCTATTTTACAATCGTGGCACCTGAGAAACGCTGGTCCAATCTTCGCCAGGAGCATGAGTTGTACTGCGCCGGCCACCTGATCGAGGCAGCGGTTGCCCACTATGAAGCAACGCGTAGCCGAACCCTGCTCGATGTCGTGTGTCGATACGCCGACTACATCGACTCGGTGTTCGGCCGTCGACGCGGGCAACAGCGCGGCTATCCGGGACATGCGGAGATCGAACTGGCGCTGGTGAAGCTGTATCGGGTCACCGGGCGCTCGAACTATCTTGATCTTGCCCGATACTTCATTGACGAACGCGGCAGACGGCCGCACTACTTCGACAAGGAGGCCAGGCAAAGAGGCGAAGCGCCGGCCCACAACATCGGCGAGGTCTACGACTACTACCAGGCGCACCTTCCCGTACGGGAACAGAAGACGGCCGAAGGCCACGCGGTGCGAGTATGCTACCTGTACGCCGGCATGGCCGATATCGCTGCCGAAACAGGGGACAAGGAGCTGCTGGCGGCTTGCCGCTCGGTATGGAACAACATCGTCAAGAAGCGCATGTACATTCACGGCGGTATCGGCTCCAACCGGTTCCGTGAACGTTTTACGATTGACTATGACCTACCCAACGAAGAGGCTTACGCAGAGACTTGTGCGGCGGTCGGGCTCGTATTCTTCGCGCATCGAATGCTCCAGATAGAACCCGATAGACGATATTCCGATGTCATCGAGCGAGCACTTTACAACGGCATCATTTCCGGGGCTTCGCTGGATGGCAAACGATTCTTCTACGACAACTACCTGGCGTCATTTCCCGGGACACATCGGTTTACCGGCCAGCGGGACCCGGTCCGGCAGAACTGGTTCGACACCGCGTGTTGCCCCCCGAATTTTGCCAGATTGCTCGCCTCGCTCGGGCAGTATGTCTATTCACAAACTGCCGATTCCGTCTTTGTCCATCTGTTCGTCAACGGGGAAACCGGGATATGGATAGGCGGCCGGGACGTGAGACTGGTTCAGACGACGCAGTACCCATGGAATGGAAACGTGCGAATCGATGTGTCGCCCGCATCCCCAGCCACATTCACGGTTGCCGTTCGCATCCCCGGATGGTGTGAGGACGCCCGGGTGACAGTCAACGGGGAGGCGGTCGCGACGACTTCCGGCCTCTCCAGAGGTTACCTCAAACTCCGCCGGCGTTGGAAGAAGGGTGACCGCATTCAGCTGCGCCTCTACATGCCCGTGGAACGGGTAGAGTCGCATCCATCCGTACGCCACAATTGCGGTCGTATTGCGCTCCAGCGTGGGCCCGTTGTTTACTGCCTGGAGCAGAAAGACAATGGGAAGGATCTCCACGACGTGCTTCTGCCGAGACAGACCAAACTGGCGGTGCAGGCGGGCTCTGCCAGCCTGCTCAAGGGGATTCCGGTGATTGTCGGCAAGGCGTTTCGTCGCAGCGCCGGTGAATGGAAGGAAGCTTTGTACCGGACAACCCGGTCGGGACTCCGTCCATGCAGGATCAAGGCAATCCCCTACTTCATGTGGGCCAATCGAGGAGAAGGCGAAATGCTGGTGTGGATCCGAGAGGTCGATGAAAGCGTTGCACCGCGACGCGGTAATCCGCGCGCGCGAACTTAGCACAAACACCTATTCAAAACCGAAAAAAGTTGACCTATGACTGTTTAGATTCTAACAGATTAATAATCCGGTCTAATTTTGCATTAACTTCAGACAAACCTGGACTTGAGTTCCTATTTTCAGACCCGTGATGTTGACGATTTGAATCTGGACGACCCTTACTATGGGTAGGTCTGCCTGGGCGCGAATCCGAATCATTCTTTCGGAAACAATCGTTACAATATACGGGTTTCCCTGCCGTTGGCCGAAAAGGAACCTGGCAACTTTGACCACACGAAGCACAGGATGCCTTCGTTAATGTCCTATTGTTCGAAGGCCGAGATCCACCATCGGAGGACTTTTTAAAGCCACTTCCTTCAGACCTTTGCTTCGCTGGATATTTTTTACTAGAATCACGAAAACCCATAGTTAACCTCGCTTTACTTAAGAATTTAAAATCTCACTGGAAGATTCAGTTCCTACCTTAGGGTTATAGGCGGAAATAAACAAGGCTCATTGGAGTGACTTTAAGATGTCAAAAATTAACCGACCTACCTGTTCGGGAGGGGGCAACGCAACGAAGGATCTCGAACTTCGTTACTTTTCAATTCTTTCGCCCCAAACGGCTAAATAAGGCCGGCCGACGTTAGCTCGCCAGAGGCAACCCGTAGGCGAAGGGCACGGTCCTCGTCCTCGGAGCGCGGCAGCGCGATTGCAAGCATATTTTGCCGCGTACGCCCTAGATCCGCGTTGTCGTCGGGCTGATACTATAAATTCATTGTTTGATTGCGAAAACCATATCAGTTGATACGCTTCGGAGTATTATTCTCATTGAAATCAAAAAAGAGGTCTGCCCCTGATCCCCACTTTCATACCCGCTTCCCCATGCACGCTTGACTTCACGTCCCGGCAGAACGAGAGTCCTCCCCCGAGGCAACCAACAAAACGCCTGCGGGTTCCCACAAAAAAAACTTACCTGTCACACCAACTCCCTGCAGGCACTATGCGAACTCTCAAGCTGTCGATCTTTGTCATCGTTTCGCTCACAATCAGCAACTGGACGCCGGTCCAGGCCAGCGGCACCGACGTGCATCGAACGATTGTCGTCGCCGAAGGAGAAAAGTTCATCACGCTGGATGAGCACGAGGGCCGCGGCGGCTGGAAACTGACGCGCCAGGACCAGAGCTGGGCGAGCCACAGTTATGGCGCCATGTGGGCCACGCACGGTGCCGTGCTCGGTGGACCAGCCGCGCGCGAGGGAGCTGTTGCGACACAGGCAGTGACGGTCAACGATGCCGGCGCCTACCGCGTCTGGAGCAAGTACCAGTCGATGCCCTACTTCACCTATGAGCACAAGGTCGAGATTCTGCAGGCCGGCAAGATCCTTTTCTCACACATTTACGGCAAGCGCAACGCGCCGCGATTTTTCAGTTTCGCAGGTGCCTACCAATCGCCGCCGATCGGCGAGTGCTGGTGGCCGTGGGGCGTCGATCACGATGCTGCCGAAGCGCCCGCCACGTTGGTAAAGCTGCAAGCCGGCTCGGCGACGATCCGGTTGACGACCGTAAGGGGTGGCCCGGACCAGGAAGATGCGATGGTCGACTTCATCCTGCTCACTACCAACGTTGAAGATGACTACAAAGGCTATCGCCCCTATCAGGCCGGCAGCCCGTTTACCTACGAAGCATTGTCCGCGACACCGTTGTACGTCCGCTTCCTGAATCCGACCGATGCAGATGCAGCGCTGCATTTAAGAAAGCCGATCGGACACTACCAGCCGGTCTACGGTGGTTGGGGCAAGGACCTGCCGCTCACCGCACCCGGGGCCTGGAGCGAATGGTACAACATCGGGCAGGACCTCAATTTGCTGCACGACGAAGGCCTGCGCTGCGCGGTATTAGACGCCACCGACATCCAATTGCAGTTTGCCCTTGATGAAGCCGGCGAGACCATCGTCGGCGACGTGACGGTGATTAACAACGAAGCCGTTATCATCCCGATGGAAATCACCTGGGACCGCGGCTCCGTGATCAAAACCAACCGACAGCACGCCGCCGAGATTGTCGCCTCAGGTCGCAACGAGTGGCGCACAGCCAATGGCGGAAAAAAGCCGCAATGGCTGGCCTATTTCGGCGGCTTCGGCGGTTTCAGAGGCAAGGACGACTACCCATGGATGGAGGTGCTCAAGGACGCCCTCGGCTATAACACGGGGCTGAGCGATAAATACGAACATCTCGAAATCGATGGCTACTTTTGCCACGCCATGGGCGAGGAAAAAATCAAAGCGGTCGCCGACGGCTCGCCCGACCCGTCGAAACATCGCGTGCTCAGTTTCGGCGATGAAATAAGCTTGGGAAATATCGACTTCGACTCGGAGGAGCTGCAGGCTAAATTTACCGCTTGGCTCACCGTGAAAGGCTACACCGAGGAAGATCTTGGCGTCCCGGTGGCGCAGGCCAAACTCGTCGGAGAAGGCGATCCCAGGCCCGCCTGGTACTCCAATCTGTTCAACGAAGAGGAACGCTTCGCCGACTTCAGGTCCAACACTGAGTATGCCGAAAGGCTTTTCGGCAAGCAGGTGCGTACCGGCGCGAACTACTCGCCACATCATCTGGCTTTGTGCTACGGGCCGGTCTTCCAGTGGGTCGACCTCTTCAAGCATCGCGGCATGAGCATGTTCTGGTCAGAGGACTACATCTTCAGCGTCCCGGAACCGCCGCAGATTCTGTCCTGGATGATGGCGCAGGCACGCTGCGGCGTCAAGTACCACGATCTGCCAATACATATGTACATCATGCCGCATGCCCCGGGACAGCTGCCGGAAGTCCTGCGACGCAACATGGTCTTCGCCATCGGTGCAGGCGCTGAACAAATCGACAGCTTCCTCGTTGGCCCGATGGAACAGTGTACAGAGAATTTCGTGTCATGGGGCCGCCGCGAGCAGTTCCGCGCCATCCACGAATCGATCTATGATTCGGCCGAGGCGGAGGCCTATCGGATCGATGCAAAAATGCGCCCGTCACGGGTCGCGCTTGTCCTTTCGAAGGCCACTGACTACAACGAGAGCCGCACCTTTGTCGACAGCAAACTGGATCCGTTTGTCAGTCGAGCCGACAACAGTCCGGAGACGATCAACCAGATCATCTGTCGTAAGGACCAGCAGATGCTCTATCTGGCATTGCGCCACGCTCAGCACGGTGTCGAACTGATCACCGAAGACGATATCGTCGACCTTGGTTTGCTGAGAAATTACGACGTCGTCTATTTCGCCGGCGAATGGATTGACCACCGTATTATCCCGCTGCTCAGCGATTGGGTTACGGCGGGCGGTGTTCTGTATGCGACCGCCGGCATCGGGCACTTGAACGAATTCAAAGAGCCCGCGACGGATATGCTGAAGCTGCTCGGACTGAAGGATGTGACGACGGAAAAGAGCCTGTATATCATCCGCACCCTGCTCGAGTTGCCGCTCGCCGAGGCGATCGACACAATCGATATGTCCGGCTTCCAGATTCCCGCCATCGGCATGCGCCAGCGCCTCACCCCGGCCGGCGCCACAGTGATCGGCAAATGGCAAGACGGCAGTGCCGCGGTGACCATGCACGCGCTTGGTCGCGGTAAAGCGTTCGCGGTCGGGACGCTGGCCGGCAACACATACATGAAGTCGGCGCTGCGCCGCAGGCCATTCGCTCGTGGCGGTGCCAGGACGGCCTATAACCCGACCGACTTCGGCGCCGCCGAGACATTGCTGGTGCAGCTAGGCATCCTCGGTCTCAAGCGGGACGTGTCCTGCAACAACCCGCAGGTCGAGGCAAACGTTTACGACGGCCCCAGAGGTACGTTGGTGACGCTGGTCAACTGGACGAACGACGCACGTATCAGCAATCTGTCACTGACTCTGAACCTGCCGTTCGAACCCGCCAGCGCCCGGTCGGTCGAGCAGCAGGCGAATGTCGATGTCAAGTACGCCGACGGTGTCGCCACGATCACCACCGATCTCACCGAGGCGGACTACATTCTACTGCCAAAAAAACAATAGACCGATCTCTGTCTGCGACAGGGCGCTACAACAAGCGCAGTCACAGTTCCAGCGGCTCTGGGGTGCGGAGGACGAAGGTCTTCTTGATGTAGTTCACAACGTGCCGTCTCGTTTTGAGTCCGGGCGGGAAATAGGCGCAATCGCCGGCCGTACAATCCCAGATGCTGTGTGTCACTTTACGATCCGCTGCCAGCGCCGAAATCCAGATCCGAGCCGCCGTGGCCCCTTGATCATTGCCGATCCCGACACTAACGTGCGAAGTAGATTGACCTAATGGAACAGGAGTAATGATGACTGACAAACTGCGATGGGGTATCCTGTCGACGGCAGGGATCAACGGCGGGCTGATGGGGCCGATGCGGGTGGCACCGCGTAGCGAGTTGGCCGCGGTCGCCAGCCGCACGACCGAGAAAGCGGAGGCCTACGCGGCCGAGCACGACATTCCGAAAGCGTACGGCAGCTACGACGCCCTGCTGGCGGATCCGGACATCGACGCGGTCTACGTGTCCTTGCCGACCTGGATGCATAGCGAATGGAGCGTCAAGGCGGCCGACGCAGGCAAACATGTGCTCTGCGAGAAGGCCATGGTGATCAGTCTCGCCGAGCTGGACGCGATCGAGGCCGCGGCAAGCCGCAACAACGTCACCATCTTCGAGGCCTACGCCTACCTGCATCATCCCCAGTGGCACAGGATCATGGCGATGATCGAGGCCGGCGAACTGGGCAAGCTGCGCTCGCTGGACGGCGCCTGTTGCTTCTACATGAGCGAAGAGCACGACAATGTGCGTCTCCATACCGGCGGCGGCGGCGGCGCCATGTGGGATGTCGGCGTCTATCCGATGACCCAGGCGATCGTCGTGAACGGCGGCCCGCCTGTGGAGGTCTGGGCACATCAGGTCAAGGGCAAGCGCGGCGTCGACGTGTCGTTCAGCGGCCAGATGCTGTTCGACAACGACGTTGTCGCGCATATCACCGCCGGCCTGCAGTCGCCACGCCGTCAGTCCCTTCTGGTCGTCGGTGTCGACGGCACGATCGAGTCCGATACATCGGCACGATTCACCACGCCGCTGACGCTCACTGAGCGGGTCTTCACGCCGCCTGAGACCGGCGTCGAGTCCGTTACAGTGCCGGGACCGGATGTGTTCCAGTGCGAAGTTGAAGCCATGGAAGCATGCGTCTTCGACGGGGCCGATCCCGTCGTATCACTGGCCCTCAGTCGCAGCTTTGTGAAGACGATCCTGGCGCTGTACGAGTCGGCGGAGACTGGCAAGATCGTCAAGCTCTAGCGTAGCGCTGCGGCTTAGTGCCGCCACTACCCGGCCGAGTCCGGCGATGTACGGAGTCTATGGGGAGGGGATCGCCGGACGGAGCCGCAGCGCTACGAACGCTCCCTCATCCACCCGAGGCTGCCGGGAAGCGCTTCATCGTGTTGCCATCGAGTCGGGTCAGGCGTTGAAAGGGGGGTATCGGCACATCCTCCTCCGCCCACTCTGCGAGCCGCTCCTTATCACCGAGCCGCAGCCATCGGTCGGCGTTGAACACGGCATCCAGCCCGACCTGATCCCACGAGGTCAATCCATCTGCGCCGGCAGCATAGTCGCGAATCGCCTTGGTAAAGTACTCGTTCGTGCGAACGTGCTCCCGCACCCAGCTGATGCGATGCCGGTTGGACAGCCACATCGGCACCAGCTTGCACGACGTATCCTTTACCAGCGACGCGAAGTACGAGACATCCGTCTCGATATGTCCCTGGGCCAGCCACCACTCGGCGCAGTCCGCGAACGGGTAGGGGCAGAGGATGTCGACCAGTCCTTCCCGTACCCAGCGTGGTACGTCCAGGCAGGCATACCGGTTTGCAGCTTCGTTGCCGAGCACGACGTGAATCATCTTGATCCGGGCGAACCCATTCTCCTCGGCTACGCTATCCAGTGTTTCCCTGACGCGCCGCAGGAACCGTGTAATAATGTCCATCCGCCACTCGATCAAGCGCTCGTCCCGATCGCTCAGCGTCAGCGGGTCGACGCCATGCTTCTCCTCGAATCCAGCGATCGCCGCCGGCTCGAATCGCACCAGTCCGTGCGGATCGCGATTGAAGAAATACCCGAACCCGTCTGGACCTGGCGAGACTGAGGCACGCACCCGGTCGAGCATGAAATCGACCACCTCCGGCACGGCGTAGCTGCAGCAGTAGTTGTCCGTCCCGTCCTTCTCCTTACAGTGAAAGTCCGGATGCTCCGTGTACCACTTAGCGCGCGCGTCGTCCCAGGGATCGGACTCAAAACCGCTCCACAACGTTGGCCGATCGCAGACGTAGCACTCCGCCTCGATCTCCTGGCAGGCCCGCTTGAAGGCCGCAATCCGGCGCGACCCCCCGGGATGGAAAAGGTCCGGGCTATTCTCATTGCCGATGATCCAACCGCCGACACCTCGGTCACGGAGCAGCTCCACGGTGCGCTCACACTCCTGCTCGGTGTACGAATCGCCCTTGATAATCAGGCGCTTGCGCGAAGGGTCGTTTCGATCCCGCACGACCGCTTCGACTTCGGCGGGGGCTAGCGGCACTGCCTGGATTGCCGCCAGATACACCGTGCCGTCCTGGTGCCGAATAGTCAGCGATTGATCGGTCATGTCGGCGTACCGCCAGAAACCGCCCTCGAGCCCCGGCGCCTTCATGTAGACTTGCGTCAACGTGCGGAACATGTGATGGAATCGCCGGTCGCTCGTCAGCTTCAGCGCCGGCCCTGGGGATTGCGAATACACGCAGTTGTAGTCCGGCGTGTCCTTGGGGAGCCCCCCGTCGGCACCCATCATCCAGAGGTAGACGGCGTACCAGCCCGACAGGTTCAGCTCGAGCGTCACGTCCGGGGCAGGGTTGGTGTTTTCCGCGTACAGCAGATTACCTTCGAACGCGTCTGTGGCGAAGTCGATCACTTGCCAGAGCCCGGGCTCGGGGGCATCGCTCCAGTGCTCTTGCGGTGTGCAAGTGGAGAAGTCAGTGATCCAGACCACTGGCCGGCCGTCATCGGTCTCTTCCGACTGTGCGCCGAGAGGCCGATCGTAGAGCGGCTGTCCATACCATTTCGATTCGCCTTGAATACCCACTCTGTAATCCCTCCAAGGAAAGCTGTTTTTTGTCATCCGACCGATAGAAAACCGCCACTTGAAAACAAAAAAGGGAAGGTAATTCAGACAGTTGAGAATGCAAAGATAGGGCGTCCGCACCGTCCGCACCCTGGAGCGAGTCGGGGCAGATGTTCGACCCAATGATCGCGATGCCGGGTCCTCAATCCCGCCGAAATCGGCGGCTCTTGTTCTGGTCGCCGAAGCCGTGAAAAGACCGTCAGCCTTGCTTCAAAGGGTATGTTTGGCCCTGCACTCCCGAAACGCAGGCTGGAGTACCGTGGAGACGGCAGGCAACACTATGCTGCGCGGGCAAAAAAAAGCGCGGAGCCAAAGCCCCGCGCTTTTTCAAGAGTAACGTATTAATCGGTTTTACTGACTGAGTTTGGCGTCGATGGCAGCCTGGATCCCGGCGCTGATATCGCAGTCCGCCTCGCAGATGTTGGTGCTGATCAGGAGAGTATCGACAACGACCTGGGAGGTGGCCTGCAGCGCCGAAACACTGGTTGGCGGGTTCTCTCCCAAAATTTCGCAAGCCAAAGCGACAGCGGCATCGGTGACATCAGCGCATGGCGTGCACGCTGCGTCCGCGCCAGCGTCGCCAGTCGGACCAGCGTCGCCAGCCGGACCTTGCGGGCCGGCGGGCAAGTTGTCTAGCTTGGCTTCGAGCGCCGCCTGGCCAGCCTCAAGGCCGCTCAGGTCGGCTCCACCGCCACCGCCGCCGGCGCCTTGCTCGAGGGTATAGCTGCTACCCATTTGAAGACACGCCCCGACGTTTATTGCGTTGCCCAGTACATATATTTGAGCGGCGCTGCCATAGCTAGCTGCGCAGCCCGCAACGGTGATGGGGTCAAAACCGGTATATTGACCGTGCAGGTCTCCATAGGGACCTGGGCCAAAAGGACCATTTTGCGCCCACATTGTAACGGAGCCATCTAGATTGACGCGGAAGAAACTAATATCATTGACCACTCCGTTTTGGTAATTATGGAACACATTCCATGTGATCATGTTCGGGAAGCCCGTTTCTGAGACTCTGACAGGTATAGAAAAACCCGCTGGTTCGAAGTTCGGGTAGGTGCCCTGCAGAGGATGGACGGGCAGCTCAATCCCGCCAAAGGTTTCGTTGTAAACGTACGACGGCCAAACTTGTGTCTTGGTCGCGTTAGAGTTCTGGTAACCATCAACGGCTCTTATGGTCGAGTCAGGGTTCTGGGGAAGGTAGTTAAACCTGATTACGCCCAGGTCCCCTTCGTTGTAGGCCTGCGCCTGGGGTGCAAAGCTGACGCACATCAGTGCGACCGCGGCTACCGTCATTGTCAGTTTCAGACACTTGTTCATCTTTCCTTCTCCTGTTGTTGTTTGGCCGGTTATTTCCCCAGCCTGAGTTCGTGTTTTTCGTGTTCGT